>Ga0065711_1000120_pt1 | contig 113355 bp, 84 predicted proteins | sample Hoacrofraction12_FD_59098 | JGI IMG/M metagenome (GOLD analysis project Ga0065711, IMG submission 59098) | Hoatzin crop microbial communities from Cojedes, Venezuela - Epithelial fraction 12 v2 (version 2) | ecosystem: Host-associated > Birds > Digestive system > Esophagus > Crop | place... | reverse complement strand
AGTCAGTGACCCCCCCCCCCCATCTCCTACCTTTCCTGTGGAGTGGTCCCCATGCATCCAGTCTGCCCTCCCCACTCCCTCCATCTCCTGCATGCTGCCCACTGCAGCTGATCTCTTTGCTACCCTTATTTCTGGGGCTGCTGACAGGAATGCCTTTTCCTTGTTTTGCCTTCTGTGCATGCTCTTTGCAGTGTTTTCCTTTGCTTTCTACAGTGAGGCGAGGCATGTGGGGGGGAAGGGGTTAATGGCTTTGTTTCAGAACATGGTCTGCCCCCTCTGCAGTCAGTGTGGCTGGACACACAGGGAGAAATGAGGTGGGTTTGAAGGGTACAGCTCTTGGCGTGGAGTTTGGTTTGGGGAATTTCTGTAAGGCTCAACAGTATGAAGCAAAGCAGCAATACTAGGATGTGCAGAAACTGAAGCTAAAAACCTCATGGAGATGTTAAGAGGGCCTTTCCAAGCTAGTCAGTACAAGAAGGGGAGGGAAAGAAAAGGGGACTGACTGAAAGAAAAAAAGTTTGCATGCATGTCAGCAACTATGGATGAGATGGAGCATATGTGCATGTGTGAAAGAACAAGGTGGGAGGGTACACGAGACAACATGGGAACACTTAAAGGTTCCTGCATCTGAAAGAGTCAGTGAATAAGAGACAGTCAGAGCAACCACATATACAAAAATAAAAGAGCTTGTGTTGTGTGATGTTGGTGCAGACAGCGTGTTTGAGAGGAAGAGAGAAAAATTCTTTTCTTTGGTGCTTTCCTCAAAATTAGAGACCAGACCTGACTGTTTCCTTGTTCTCATGTTTTTCTGACCACTTTGTTTAAGTGTCACCAAGCTCCTTCAAGCTCAGGTCCTGTGACAGGCACTGACTAGGGCTCAGCTTGCATTTAAACCTACAAGTGATTGTTCCAGACCATCTCTAGCTACCAGTGATCCTTTAAAACAGAATAGTGTTTGTAGTGCGAATAGATGTCTTCAGCTCTTGTTACATTCCCTTACCCTATACTAATACCCTTTTCTCAAGTATTAAAGCCACCAGGTCCCCATCTGAAAGGGAAGCAACTCTCCCAGCCCAGGAGAGATTTGCTGGGTAGTGCCAAGGAAATGCCCCTCCTTGGCTACAACTCTCCCTCACTCCTGTATATTCCCCAAGTTGTGGTGACTGCAGCTTCTGCCTTGCTCCTTCCTCTTTATTTTGCTGCCTTTTAAATAGGAGGAAGGCAGTGTGGGTTTAATGGTGCTAGTGTCCCACAGAGGTACTCAATGAAAGTGTGCAGAGAAGGGTGGGGAGACAAGGAAGAAAGAAAAGGTAGAGATGAGGTGCTTTGCAGCTCACTGAATCCCTTCCAGGTCACCCAGGGTAGATCAGAGGAGGCACACAGAGAAGCAGTAGCTTGGGGATGGAGAGGGGTTCTTTGGAGAAGATAGAAGGCAAGGGAATTGGATCCTTGGAAAGGAGCAGAATAGCTCCGTGCAGGAGAAAAATCAGGGGAAAATGGTGTTTAAGAAGTCCCACTGACCAGTCCTGTTGATGTAGTGGCTCCTTACAGACTAGGAACAACCATGCTAACAGGTGGGTTATGGTGGAGCAGAAACACCTGGGTGGAAGGTGCACAGTGCATTAGTTCTGTTTGCCTTTATCCCTGTGGTCCCTGGATTTCCTGTGTTGGACACAGCCCTGTAGTTCTCTTGCTGTGGCATAAGCCTTCCTAGGTAAGTGTCTGCAGCAGGCCTGGCCTGGACCAGAACAGTAACCTCTCTCTTTTGCGGTGTCTCACCCACCCCTGCTCGCAGAATGAGGATCAAGGTCTTCGTAGACGTAATGAGCGAGAGTGGACAGTAAGTTTTGGATTGGTTTTTCTTTTCTCGATTTTGTTGTGGGATCTGTCTGACCAGCTCCCAGGCACCTGCCCACCTGTCACCAACAGGCAGCAGCACTGCCAGCCTCCTGCACACAGAGGATGAAAATACCAGCCTACAGGAAGATGTGGTAGAACGCAGCCACCATCCCCTTCTGCCTTCACCTCCAATTTCCAAAAGTTTCTTGGACTGGAGGACCACTCCCACTGTCACAAACTACGCAAGCAATCCCTAATCTGTCTTGGGAGGTCTTGCCTTGTGCTCCCTGGTGTAGGGGATTTAATTGTCAGCAAAAGGACAGTAATCCTCCAAATCCAAATTTGGAAATCCTTCCAGTTTCTCTGAAGCAAAAATAAAGCCAGTCATATGGTGCTTTGAAGGTGTAATCCCACCACCACAAAATGTCCATGCTAAGAGACACCACAGATCAGGGCAATTTTTTCTTTATTCGTTTTTAACTATTTCCTCCCGCATCACATCCCCACACTTCTGCTAAGTTTTGTTTGGGAATTTCTTGTCCCTGTTAGAGCAAGAATAGCTCAAATCCATGAGACTTACACCAAGATCTCAGCAGATTAGTGACCAAGGTTCAGACCCCCAGCTCTGCTTTCTGAATGTCCCTATAAAACTATTATATCTGCACTAGCTACAGATTCGGTGCAGAACGAGCTGGGGATATTGGAGAACCATCCAAGGTAGCAGACTTGATTCAGTTTCTGATTGCCACATTTCCTTGCTATCAACACCAAGGTGGCCTGAATCCCCCCGCTCCCCCCAGTCAATAGCCCCATTTCCAGTTTTCAGGAGAAATAAACCAAAGAACTAAGGTGACTTCTTATGAGTTTCCCATTTCGCACCCTGTAAGAATAACAACTCTGACCTGACTTCAAAACGGTAGAGGAGGATGACTCCCGAGAGAAACAGCAAGGAGGGAAAAGTTTAAGATTATTGAAAGTCTAAGATGCTATAGAAATGCAGAACAAGTACATACTATAAAGAGCAAGAGAAAGAGTTAAAAGCACGCTGTATTAAGGTATACAACTTTATGAGCAAGTTCTCTGCATAAGTAATACTTGCATGTGTCTGTGGGTGCATCCCTCATTATAGGTCCTTACTCTGTTTCAGGAATTTCGGCCTTCCTCATGCTCAACCTTTTTTTTTTCCTGAACCCAAGGGTGAGCCACTCTGTCCCACTTGCCCTCAGTTTTGTCCTCACAAAAGTCCACCACTCCTGAAGCAAGCTCAGGGCCACTGGTTCCCACTCAAAGGTTAATGTTTGTTCTTTACTCAGGACAGTGATTATTCAAGGAGCTCCTTCACAGATGGAGTTAAACACAGCAGGAGCATGCTGAGAGATATCTAAAGTTGCAGCCATACTTGGAAGAAGAAAAGAAGCTCAGAAGTGTTAGGTAGGGGGTTTAGAAGCAGCGAGGACACAATGTGAGGCTCCCAGCACCATGAGGAAATGCTTCTTATTTTTGGTTTCCATTACATTTTAGATCTTCCAATACCTACATCCTCTCCACTGACTGGTCCACAGTATGACAACAGTCCTCTGGTGCTTGCTTCTTTCTGTTTGTCAGCCTGTGCTGTATCCCAAACTTGCAAACCAACTAACCGAGAGGGTCAGAGCACCGGCAGCCCAGAGTCTGAATAGTTTTGAACACCAGGGACTTTGGCCAAGCAGAGAAAGCCAGTCTACTTCTGTTTGTGAGGCATGCTGCAAGACTAGTTTAAACTGCATGAGAGGCTATTAACTAGCTCTTTGCTTCTGAGCAATAGCAGAAACAGTCCTCTGTAGCAGTACCTGTTGAACTCTCACACATAAGAGTCTTCAGATTTTCCAGAGACGACAGCAGGGGAATCATCAGGACCCTGAGAAGGGGTTTTTCATTTGTAGATTAGTAAGAACTCATTCTTTTGTGATTATTAGAAGTATAGTATATGGTCAGATCAGAGGGAAAGCAGTCTGCAGCACACCTAATTTTATCAAAGAGATGATGTGCAAACAGAAGAAAAGCTGAAGACAAGTGTATAGGAGATGGACAAGGGGTGAGAGTAAGTCATGGCAGAAATGAAAGCTAATTCATCCAAATGAAGCTTGTTTAAAGGTGATCTGCCAGGTTGTCTGAAGCAGATGGATTGCTGACATCCCCTTTAATCAAGCTCTTGAAAATAAACTGGAGAGGGGAGGATGCAACCCAGATAATGAAGAATTGTGTGGAGTCATGCTGGAAACAAAGGCAAGTGGGAGAAATCAGGTGGGGGAAGGTGGCAGAATTGTGTGCCAGTTCAATTTAATTAGTTCATTATCCCTAATTTAGTTTCAAACTTCGTTAAAGATAAATTGGATTTGGGAAAAGTCACAGTGGGACTGGGGAAGAAAGTCAAAGGGCACTGGCTACTAAATATGTTAAAAAACATCAGGCTGATTTTCTTCTCTTCCCTTTCACTACTTGGGAATGAGATCAGGGAACAAAGCTAGAGCAATGTGACTCCTGGCTTCATAAGCCGAAAAAAGGTGAAAGGCAGCAGGGAACTCTTTTCCTCTGACCCACATGCTGGCATTCTCTGTGCTGCCCTGCTCTGGCTCCACTCCCACCTCTGAAGAGTGAGCACAAAACACTGGCCAGAAAAAAAAAAAAACCAAAACTTGTTCACACTCCCCTGGTCAAATAGAAGCACTGACAAAATTACACTTATTTTCTCCAGCTCTACTTCATGGATGCTTGTTTCATGCCCACATTAACAGATGGATAAACAGAAATAATTATGCTGTGCTGACCCAGTATATTGTCAATAAGCAGCCCAGAAAATACTATCACATGACTCCTTCTGCTTCATTCAGTTTTAGACGCTAACAGCCAGCTCAGTTTACGCAAGATATCTACTTATGTTAACCAAGGATCTCCTTCCTATTAGACCTTTCTGTCTATTAGACCTTAGGAGTTCATATATTACTATGAAGTCCCATGCTTTTCTGTTACATGCTCAAAAAGCATAAATATCAACCCTCTCATTTAATTAATAATATGTTGCTAGGCTTGCTAGGAGACCCTGGTGCCTGCTATGTCTTACTAAATTTCAGTCATTGAGACAACTTCCCTTTCAGGTTAACTTTATCCAGAAAGTTGAGCTATCAGTTAACAACTTACCTCTATAAAGCAGGAGACCATGGCTAATACTTTTTTTCCCATTGCAGGCATGAAAAAGAGTTCTGCTGTGTTTGAGATTTCTTGAGAGTAGATTATGAAGGGAGAGGACCTTCACACGTTCTGTGCTAACATTTTCCCTAGCTGTTATGCCTTATTTATCCCTTTTTATCAGCTGGTGCAATCAGAAGAATAGCAAACAGCTGTTCTCTGTTCCCTGTTTCCCTTATAGTATGGATCACTGTTTAGACTACAGAATTTCTATGAAGACACCGGTCTTCAGGCTTGAAATATGTGTTACCACAGCCTGCCTAGTTTTCTAGCCATGGGGTTGTGTGTGGTGCAGTGTATATCTGAGCCTTGAATTTTGTACAGGTCTAAACTTTCTATGTAAATATAGCTCCCAGCTGGGAATGGGAGAACTGTAAGTCAGGGCTGCTTAAAGCAGCTAAGCAGAGATTATAGGGGTTAAGGTAGAGCTAGTGAAGCTTCCTCATGTCCTCTGGCTTGGATTCCTCCAGTTAAACAGCTATAATGATGCACAGCACCTCTCCACCTTTTCACTTTGCAATTAAAAGCCAGAAGTGGACAAAAAAATCATGAGGTAGCTGTGTGAATGGCCCAACCGACTTTCAGATACCATTGCAGCAATTCCAAAGAGAAGGGGCCTAGAGCCTATTCTTTGCTATCTGACCAGGTCAAGATCATGGACTTTTAAAGGTTTAAGCAGTGGGGTACGCAGTTTTGCCAAGGAATGGGAAATGAAAATCAGATTGTCCTTAGGATTGCTGCTGTTTTCCTGGTGCTCAGACAAACTTTCCATCCTCTAGCGGAATTCATTGCTCTTAGCGAGGCTGTTCCTGAAATCGCCTTAACACTGTGCAGCCCTCCAACTTGCTTGTTGCCTCTTCTAGCAGTCTGAACCATCAATAAATTATTGTTGATGCTTTATTTTCTCTATGATTTTTTAAAGCATCCTGGTGAAATATTTATCCAGGAACTGGCAGCAGATGAGCAGTGTAGATTGTTCTGTTCCTTCAGGCATTTTCTCCTGAGGGTCAAATCCTTGTCCTTTCCACAAAACCGACTGTTTCTGGTATTTTGAAAGAGAACACGTTATTTTTTCAACCAACCCCAGTTCAAACCACAAGCATAAAAGGCGATTACCAGTGCATTTGCTCACTCTTAGAGAAGACATTAGGCCTTGGTGAGAGTCCATGAATGTGGGTTGATTTTAAAGACCAAAAGCACTGTCCTCGCTTGATGTCCCTCGTGCTTGGGCCATCTTGCAGGGCTGCAGACCGGAGGAGATGGACTGTGAGCAGGGAGCATCTTTCCCATCTGCTGCCACCCTCTGGGAGCCAGAGTCCCGGGCTGCCGGGAAGCTCTGCACTCCTCGGAGCTTACTCCGGTGCTCCTGCAGGCACACGAGCAGAGCCGGGAGGTCTCTGTCTTCCCGTTGCTGCTGTTTGCATGGAGCTTTCTGGGAGAAAAAGGGTCTCTGATTTTTGCACTCGAACAAGCAGCGTTTCTTCAGTATTGCTTGCCACACCTCTGCAAAATTATCTCAAGAGAAATCAAAGCACTTTGGACTCTGAGGAGTTTTCATTTCACTTGACACTTAAAGAACAAGAATCGGATTTTGCAAAGAATCCATAAGAATACACTCCATCAGAGGGAAGATTGTGGGACTATAGAGCAGCCCCAATATTGCAAGTGCTCTTCATGCTCTGTAGCTGACTAGACTTACAAAACTAGCACCCAGGCTTTCAGTGGAACTGCTCACACAGGTAAAGCTTAGCACATGCACTCCTATCTGCTAGGTAAACATTAGACACAATAACCTATTTTGGCCCCAAAGTCCCTGGTCAGGCACATGTGCCCTTTAAATAAAAGACCATGAGGCTGGATTAGATTAATGTTGCATGCAAGCAACTGCTTTTTCGAAACTCAGGTGTGGTAGAGTTAGCAAGATTGAAAATAAACTGTCCTTTCTTGGCTGACTGCTTGTTTTATCCAGAGAGGGAAAGCATTTACAGACAAGCGGCAAACCAGGCCAAATCTATAGATATTCATCAGCAATATGGATATTTCAGAAAACGAGACAAAAATCTTGAAATGTGAGCATTTATCACCTGGGTTTCTATTTTTCTGAAGCAGTAAGCAGAATTATATTATTTTCCATACTACTTGTTATATGTGTGTCTCAGCAAGGAACTGAAGAATTATATGTTTTATGGCAAATGACCCCAGAGTTTTCACCCATTGACTTTTGTCTCTACTTACAGAACTTTGGAAAGTGTCACTCAGAGATATCGAATGCGAGTGATTACCTGACCCGCTGTTACTCACATGAAGATCGATATCTGGAGAAGATCCCTCATGTCTATACCCCCTTGTCAGATCTCCCACAAGATCTTTATCCTCATCATTCTGACATCTCCTTCTGCTGCCCACCTCCCGGTTCCCGGGCTCCTTACATCTGTCCTAAGGAACAGTATGTTTAAAATGTCAACTCAGCAAAATGAAGAAGCTAATGTTTTTCACTTCTCCTGATCCTGTCACTCGAAAACCAAGGCCTTTTAGATCCCCCGTTTGCCATTGCTTATTTTATTTATTGATTTTTAAATTTTAGTGCAATTGTAATTGACATGGTTAGGTTAAGTATCTGCCTGGTTTGCTAGCGCCCAGGGGAAAACTCTGCCTTTGCCCACGTCTCATTCAGTGCTTGCATCTTTGTTTTCTCATCCTGGCCCTCCTGTATCAAGCTGGCTATGTGTGTGCATGTGTATGTGTGTGACAGCTGCCCTGTGTTGGATGGGATGTGCCCAACCTGATTAAATGTACGTAGGTTCCCTTGTGTCAATCTCTACACTGTTTGCACCAGAGTAGCAGGGTGTGGATTCTTCACAGCCCTTGTTCCAGCTTGTGTGAAATTTTACAGCACAGCCAGTGCTCAAATCTGAGGCTGTAGCACGGGGTTTTTTAACTCCTTTGGAGAAATTTGTTTCCCCCTTGGCAGTGGGGGTAGGAAATCCCTGGTGTGAAGAGCTAAACAGGCAAGATCGCTGAACAAAACAAGAAGATGCTTATAATGAAAGATGCTCAAAACCAACCTCAGCAGAGAGAAAAGGGCTTGGTATAGGCGTTCTGTTTCTGTCCTTTTTCCCTCCTGCTCCCATTCCCAAGCTCTTGTATTGACTCTTTTAAATCCAGATGGCATGGGGACATATTTTGAAGCCTACAAATTTGTAGAAAGCATCCTTTAAATAACTGTCTTATAACCTGAAACCCAAAGGGGAAAAAAATTAGAAAGGAAAACATTATCTCTCATTTTCCTTTTCAAAGCCTAACATGACCCCCCCACTAGCTTTTCCCCCTCTCTACCTTGCATCTGTTGATTGGAATTTTAAAATTAACTCAGGCAGAATATAAAGAATAAATTATGATTTCAGGTAATCTTCTTGCTCTTAATGAAGGCTAAAAGCCAATAGAGGAATCTGGCCTTTTAACTTTTTTAAAAGTATCTTAGTTTTGGGACTACAAATTTTTTGATATTGGAATGTGTGTGGGTGTGTAAATCCAAACGTGTATGTTCCTGTGACCACAAAGTATTTTAGAGTATGGAATTTATCTCCACATCACATTTGTGTTCACTTGTATTAGAGGAAAAATAAATATAGATATACACTTAAATATACACAAAAGCCAAGAAGAGGAAGAGGAGAAAAAGGAATGACCATCCTGTAGAAGAGTTTGGTTTCAAGGATAACTTTCATCTGTTTCACCCAGGTATGGCATAGAAGAGATGACGGCTGTGGCAGTTCTGAACAAGGGTACATGGCTTCTTGGCAAACGGGCTTTTACTTTCCTTTACCTCGGATTGAGTATTTGGCATTCTGCAGACATTGCACACTTGACATCACTCTGGAAACCATAAGGATGTTTAAGCAAAGTGCACGTGGGAGGGAGAGATGGGGACCACACCATTATCCTGCTGCCCAGACACCAAACAACATCTCAGTGTTACTTGTACAAATAAGAAGTGAAACTACCATCAAGATGAAAACCTCCCCATAAGCGAAGGTATGAATACCATGTTGGATGCTACCAGCCCATCTCCTGCCATGCTACATGGACTGAAGCACCGTTTTATTTTTGTATATCTGAATCTCAATAGCTGGAGTTATTCTATGCACTTTCTGTGTTCCCATCACCTAGAGTAGCCTCAAGACTCACCCTGCTTGTCCCTCTTTCTCCACAGGAAGCACATCTGTGTTCACACTACCTCATGGATTCCCTGCAGGCTAATAAATATATATGTAAATAAGAAAGAAGTTTACATTTCAGTTCGTACAGTCTGCACTGTGTGAGGACGATGCCACATGCATGGACCCCCCAGGGCCTTTGCACGGCATATACCCTTGGAGAACCAACTCTTCCCGCCTCTCTTCTCCTACTTCCCCGGTGAAAGCTTCCACTTTGTACTTTGTGGAAACAGCATGGTAGCTGGCCACAAGGAGAAGATTTCATCTCACATGGCACTTTGAGACATGGTTTAGTAGGCATGGTGGTGTTGGGTTGATGGTTGTACTTGATGATCTTAGAGGTCTTTTCCAACCTTAATGATTCTCTGATTCTATGAAGTCACTGCACAATGCAGTGCAGTGCGGGGAGGTGGTTTCCTGCTGGGAGGTGGTTTCCCACTAGACTGACTGGTTGTTGTATCAGCTGGGTGACCTGGCTCTGCTTGGCTGGGTGAGGTGTTGATGAAAGGTCACTGATGCATTTCTTGGCCAAGCTGAAATAGCCAGTACCTCTAACAGGCATAGCAGCTTTCATATGTGCTAGTGCATGGAGTGCTTTCATTGCCAGAAGATCAGGGGACTATACAGACATAGCCTTAGACCACTAAACACAACTTTTCCAATACCATCATGGTCATGACTGATGGAACCCTTTTTGGAGTCACTTGGATTCACATTTACTCTGCCAGTCTCCAGAGAATTCAGTGAGCCATTTCCTTACACCAACAGACTTGAGTGCTACATGTCTTAATTCAGATAATTTGTTTCTCTCTCTTGTTTTCTTCTCAACATACCTTGGGGTACTTTCTGGTTACCATAGAGCTGGAAATTAGGTATGCTCTGAACTGAAACAACACACAACACTCTCACCCCAGCAAGGGAACCATGCTTTGAAGTCTGTGAAATCTGCCTTTGGTCACTCTGTTTAGAAAGGTGATGAGGTTTTGGAAAGCCCAGGGGTCTCTGACATCCTCGAATCAACCCAGCACCACTGACCATGGAGAAAAACCAAGCAAAAGTCCATTACACACCTTCCTATTTGCATGCCTGTAATAGTAGAATGCTGCCTGCACAGCAGCAATTAAAGTAGATTTGATCGGGAGCCTTCACCTGATGCAGTTTTAGACAGATCTAATAATTTAAATGAGAAGTGGAATATGGTCAGGTCTTCAGATAGACAAAGAAACAAGCTAGACAAAATGGTTATTTGCCAGGGGAGGCAGAGAACATGTTTCAGGTGGTTTTCTCTGTTGCCCATGGCTGGAAGGATGATGCTTTGATGAGGAAGGGGAAGGCAAAGATAAAGACTGCAGCATTACAGAGAAACTCTAGTTGCCTTGTGCAGCTTAGAATTTGAGCTGCCCGTAGACTACCAAAAAGGGTTTTACTCTGCTTTTCAGCAAAGCAAAAGGATTTCAATCCTCCTTAGACAGGGAAAAAGTAAGAAAAGCCAAAATTCAAAGCAGTAGTTTGACTTATGCCAGCACATATTTTAAGCTTAGGAATGTTTTGGTTCTCCTTGCCTCTGAACATTCTCTCTTGTCCTTAAGAACTCGATTGTTCTCAAAAAAATGGCAAAAAAGAGTCTCCACACACCACCAAATTCCTTGTACCCTCGGAAAAGGGAAAAACCCCTGAAGAAAAACCCTGAAGAAAGAGATAGTGAAATTCAAGCCCCTTGTTTTGGTTTTACGAAGTTGCATTTAGAAATGATTCTGATTCAGGGCTCTTTTTCCACTCTCCCTTTCTGTACAGTTGCAAATTGTTTGCCTAATGGCTATTTCCAAGCTTTGCCGCACCTGTTGCCACGGGCTTAACACTAGCTTTGCTCCATGATAAGGCTACCCATGTCTGTGGTGACCTCATAGGCACAGAAATCCTGATGCAGCAATGCTAATGAGAGGTGTTCCCCTCTTGCCATGGTGCAAATTGATTTTAAAAGATTCCAGCTCCGAGAAGAGAGCCATCCAGTAACATTGTTGGGGGTAGATCGCTGAACAAGTGGAACAGGAAACTGGTGCAGTGTGATCAGGCATCCAGTGAGCTAGCAATATATGGCAGGAACTGGTATTTTATTTCTGTGTCTTACTGGTGTGAGACATGAAGCCACTCTTCCCGTTACGGAGGTGAAAGGTCGTAATTTGTGTTCCATATGTTGGTGGCGCTGACACAAGAGCTCTTGCAGATGGAAAAGACTGATCAGAGAACTTAAATAAAAGTGAACTGAAGAGTTACAGCACACAACAACTTTTCTCATAGCTGTGAAACTTATGTGAGGTGCTTGATCTCTTCCTTTCTCCCAGTGCTGACTTCTTCCTGAGTTGTTCACTACATCCATCCTCCCTTGCATATTCACACCCCAAAATGTACACAGGTACACACGCACTCCTGTCTTCACACTGCACCTCGGGAGTTGCTGGCTGAGTTCTGCCTATTTGCAAAGGCTGTCCTCAGGACTTGATTAACCCACCTTTCATGTTACATCCTTCATTGTCTGCAGCACTGGTGGGGACATGGGATATAAAGGTAAACAGTGGAGCGTTGTTCAGGTGACCTGCAAGGCAATGCACATTACTACTATAGCTCTGCTCTCAGAGCAATACAAACATAATTACTATGCCCAAGTGCTCTATGAGAGGTGCCTTCTTTCACTTCATCCATTTTGCCTGTTAGGTTTTTGGGAAGCCTCCTCCCAGTCTCCCTGTGCAAGTGAGTGGAATAGATTCAGAGTCACTAACAGCCAGCCGTCTGGGCCAGCAGCTATTTAGGGAAGGTATAGGTGAAGCCATCCCAGGGCCCCCTGCTCGCTAGCTCACTTCTCTTGCAAGTGCCCTGACTTTGTTTTCCAGGCAAGCAGTGCTTCTGCTTCCATATGCAGGTAGACATCGAACATTATTTTAAGACAACAAGGGCATTGCAACTGCCTTTGCTGCAAGGAACTGCTCGACAGCCCCTGCTGCACGCTGGTGCACTGCATGGGAACTGCCAGAGAGGAGCGGGGAGCCCAGAGACTCCTCCTCTGCCCCATCCATAATGCAGGGGGAAGGAGACTACTCCATCTCTGCTCCTGCTTAATTACACGCTCCGCTAGCACCCATGAATCACGGTGCAGTGAGCAGGCAAGTGCTGGTGTCCCGGATGTTTCCTCACCAGGAGCACATGGCAATCCAATGTACCTCAGTCAGGGGCAGGACCAGGCCATGCACCAGCTGGCAGGAAGTGGTCCCTGCTTAATCTGGGCTTAGCGATAGCTGGATTCACAGGAGAAAAGGCAAACCCCAACTTTAAAGGGGGTCCTCTAGCTAAAAAAGAGAGAAGCAAGTGGTCCAGCAAGAGGGCAGGGGGTGAGGAGGGGAAAACTCTCTGTCTGTGGGAATTTCCTCCATGGCCCCACAGCTGCGGGCAGCATGCCAGGGACAGGTGCCCATAGTGCTGGCAACACAGCCCCAGCCTGGTCCCAAGCCTCCGCAGCCCCAGCATCCTGGCAGGCAGAAGGATCAGGGCTTCCTGGAGAGACTCCTGCCTTTTCCCCTTCCTCCACTTCTTGCTTTAAGAAGAGGCCACGCAGGCTGCGTGGGGTGTTATGTGCCAGCCTGGCCATCCTGCTTTTAAGGGTGGACCGGCAGACCCCTGCTGCCGTGCAAGCCTGCCCGCCCCGGCAAGCATGCCGCCGTCCCACGGGGGATGGAGCAGCTATATACAGACAGACAGACAGATGTACGGGCATGGGCGTGTGCGAGTATGCGTGCACTCATGGGTGAGTGGAGCATCAGTCTGGTCCAGCTGAACATGAAGCTCATGCTTACTTAGGAGGTGCCCTGTCACACAGATTTGATCAATACACCATTAGAGAATTTTTAGCACAAGACACTATCTCTGACAATGAAAAATCCCCAGGATATTTTTTAATAAAAACGCTCCAATGCAGAAGGATAGAGCCTCTCATCTGGATAAAGACAATTTAGCCACAGATCTGGGCTACCAAATGGCAGAGAGCTGAGTGGGGGGTTCATGAAGGAAGGTTAGAAGGGTCTCTGTCTTGCAGCCAGTGGGTTGAATACAGCCTGCATTAGCAGCAGCCAAAGCTGGTCATTACCAGGTAGGTGTTTATTGGATTGCATTAGATAAGCTGTCATGACCATGGAATATTTTCCTGAGAGCTCCAGAGTTTCTCTTGGTTGTTTCTCAGAATAGTTCAAGGAGAGCCACAATTTAGCCTCAAGGACAATGTGGCCCAGCATAGTGTGCGGATCCAAGAACTACTGCAGGCTGGTGAAAACAGACTGCTGGCAATGCTATCTGCGCTTTGCACAAAGACAGACAAGTTTATCCCACTTTTCTGGAACCTGACATTTCCCCCCAGCACTGCATTTTCTTTCTGAACAGGGTAAAAGAATCTGGATTCACTTCCTGCGTGGCAGTTTAAAATGCAGGTGCCATTTGCATGGAGGCTCCCACCAATGCCCAGCTAGATTTTTGCTCATCTGAGTTGAAAAGGCACACACCCAGGCTATTATCAGAGACACTTTGCACAAGTGAGATTGAAAAGATGCCCGCTTAAACAGGGGTGCTGTGAAATGCATCCATTCCTGTTTTTTTTCAATTCCCCACCGCTATCAGATGTGCAAGCAGGGTCAGCACTTAGCATGACTTTTGAGGTCTCTTCCTCCAGTGCTGAATGTACTACAATCAGTGCCTCACTCAGAACAGAGTACCTCCTGCTGGGTCACTTCATGTGTATATCGAAATTTATGTATCAATATATCTAAAACTAAAATATCAGCATTACTGCCTCTTGGACTGCACTAAATATATAAAACATTTCAAAATATTTATATAGCTAAAGAGCTGTTGTTTTATCCTTGGAGCTAGTCACCTTTATAAAGAGCTTTTCATATAAAAACAAAAATTAGGCACCACGGAGGGCAGACAATATACCACAAGTAGGGAGTGGAGTTGTGGAGCTGCAAATTAAAGGATAACACAAGAAAGAGCTGCATTAAAGATTCCACGTCTTTGCTGCAAACAGAGATGGCTGATCTCTTTTTTGCTATACTGTCATGCTCTATTTTCTTTCCCTCTATGGTGGATAGGAGGTGAGGTTTTAAAGCCTGCCAAGAATGCATCCAGCCCTGTTCCTCTGGGTGAACAGCATCACAGACAAAATGAGCTTTCTCCAAGCTTCCTCCCACCCCTAGTTCATCCCCTCCCCCTTGTAATCCAGGCTCGAGTACCATCAATTTCATATCAGTACTAATTACATTAATTATTCTCCTCAGTATAAAACTCATTAAGCTGGAATTTATGGTTCATTAACTCAGAGCCAGAGTTCTTCCTCAGTGTAGTGGTGTGTAGCCAGGATTATTTCTGTCCTGGCTGGGGGCAGGTTCTAATCCATGTCTCTTGGCCACACTCAGCATCGCCTACTGAAATGTGAACAAAGTCACTCATGCTCATACAGGGGTATCATACCAGGCAGGGAAGATGTTTCTGAACCGCAGGAGGACTCGAAAGGTCAACAGACTTGGTGCAGGCCTGGTGTGAAACACATTTTGTTATAGTTTGGGGAAGATCAGGTGTGACAAGCAGAGTGAGGGCAGCCGAGGGACTACTTGCAGGCGGGCTACATGCCAGGTGGATCAGGACTGAAAAGAGTATGTTTGGTGGTGTGGGGACAGGTTTGTACCAGTGCTTGGGAGATCTGGCTTCAAGTCTGGTACAGAGTAGCTGTGAGCCTGCGGAAGCCATTCATAGCACCCAACACAGAGGATTTATGCTGCCTGACCTAAGGCAACCTGGTTAGGTGGCTAGACATAGTCAGGAGTGAGAGGCTTCTCCAGAAAGACATCACACCTCCTTTGAGGGCAAGCTCTAATCACTCCCTTAACAAGCCATGAACTGGAAAGGTCATCGTGGCTTATGCATTTGAGGTGAGGGTAATGGTATTCCGGTGGTGTCTCCTCCATGTCAGTTCTCCATATGACTTTTCTTGGGGCATAGGACTAAGCAAGCAGTAGAGTCACACCTAATCTCTGCATGGACTTGTGATTCAGTGGTAAAGCTGTGAAGAGCACTTCTGCTCTCATGTGGGGTGATGGTATGAGGGGAGCCCTCTCCCAGGGGCACCTCTAACTAACAAGCACTGTCCTTGTCTTCTTCTAAAGACTAGTCAGGAGTGGTCTTTCACTGGGCCTGATCTTGGAGTGTAGAAGCGGGCCTGGGCATGGGACGGAAAGGGGAAAGATGAGAAGCTGCACACCCCCTGCCTAGGACACAGGGTTCAGCCAAGCATGTTTCAAACAGGCCTCCCAAGACTTGAGCACAGGTTGCCACAGGAGATGGAAGTGACAGGCAGACTGACCTCCTAATACACTCAACTGACAGAGAATCCATTTCCTGAGTGCAGTGTCTCCTTCACACTGCGCAGGTTTCTACTGCACTCCTTAATTACTGTAATTAAGCAATCATGCTGAGTGATGTTAGACAGAGGGTTCAGAGTCCTTACAGGCCTGCAGAAGATTAAACCAGCTTCAGTGCCTCAGCTCTTCTTGGTCATTGTGATGATGAAGATTAGAGTAGCAGATAGAGCTTTATGACATGGGGTCATGTCATTTGTCATGGCTTTTGGGTCTACCCTTGTCAAATGGGACCAGAACAGGAGGGGACACAACACTGGTATTCTGTCCATTCCCAGGGACCTCTGCATCCCTCTGTCTCCCAGAGATGGGCGACTGTCCTGAATGGTAGTTTTGAAGCTCTGGAAGTGAAAGGTCATTATGGCTGGCACAGAGAAGTTAGTGATGCTCGATGCCTACATGTCTGTTTTGTCATGTGTCAAGCACAAGAATAAATATGCAGTTGGATTTGTGCAAGTGAAAAGTCCTGTAGAGGAGAGGCGAGTCCAGTTTCACATTATTCACTTGGTATCCACCACTTTGCTCTCTTCTGATTCCCTGTAGCTAGGAGGTCTGAGGTTAGTCTGTAACCGTGTATGTCAACACCATGGTGATCATGGAGTTTAAATCTGTTTCCCTACAGTTTTATACAGCAGCCTGACTAGCTGAGAAATGGCCTTTCCTAGGGCACTTACTGACAATAACAGAGGACTAGACTGGAGACAACCTTTTTAATCCCACAGCTGTACTCGCTCCTTCCTCAACCTTTTTTTTCCTTGAGGGTATCCAGTGTTTTTCAGACCTACTTCTATTCACTTGGGTAGCGAGACACTGTGTACAAGAGACAATGGCTCAGTTCATATATAATTGGCATCTAATTAATTTCTTTGTGAATGTGAAAATCAATATTGTTTATAGAATCCACAAAGGCTCTTCAATCAGTCAGTGTCCTTGTTAAGTTCATTTCTGGCTGCCAAAAGAACCTTTCAGGAGGTCATTCTGTGAGCAGAAGAAGGAAAATAATGATCCCCATTTCTCTAATGAACCCTGAGAAGCCTTTAGGCTTTTCCCCCTGCCCCCAGTAGAGGGAAAGTGTTTCTTGCTAATCAACTTCATGGGATGGACTGGCTTTCCTCGGAATTTTGCCTGGCTAGTCAAATTCTGGTACTTGGTTTTGCTCCAGTTAAGGTCAAAGCGTCTTCTTACACATGCAAGAACATGTATTTCTTCAGCAGATGTTAAATGATTTTAGCTCTACTTGTGCTTGCAGATTTTGTGGCTATAACAATAAAAGCCAAGTTTGGTCTGTCCCAGAGCATCAGAGCTGCACATTTTTTTGCAGTCTTCTATGTCTCTAATTTTATCTCTAGCAAATATCTTCAAAACAGTGTTTGATCTCTGCATCCTGCTCATTCTGCCTGTTCTAGGTACAATTCCAGCCCTGTGGTCAGCTGGTCCAGTGATAGCTTCTTTCCATGTGGGGATGTTCCAGGGTCTTTTATAGCTGTTGACTGCATTCCCATTTCCATCTGTCTATCTGTCATCAGTTCAGTCCACAATTTCCAGTATGGCTCTCATGATGTAGTTACATGGCAACACCACCTGGAACTGTTGAACAAGTGAGTTTAGCAGACCAGGAAATCCAGGCTGAGGTCTCCAGTTTGCAACTGCTCTTTTTTCAGTGTTCACCTTCTAAAATCTACAGAATTGTTACTAATATTCCATCCCTGCTTATTGATGATAAACCAGCTGGAGTGTGATTGCTTGTTATATCTCAGAGTTTGCTGATAAAAGTTGCTGTTAAGCTGGCCATTTGCCAGTTGTCGGGGCCTCAGTACCAGAAAACCTTTATTTTTCTTTTCCTTTAAAAAAATAAAAAAGACCCTAAGGCTTTAAAATTAAGATTAGTTTTGCCCTTTCCTCTACAGTCTAAATAGATGGGCGTTGGCTAGGGCAAATACAAGGCACACTTTTCACAACTGCTTCTGTTGTTCTTTTTGTTTTCTACCCCATGGCTTAAATTGATGCATAAGTGCATTCGTCTGGACTTACACCCATTCCATATTGGCTCATTATGTTCTGGGAGGGCACTCAGTTACACAAAAAGATCTCAGCTGTACCTTGCTGGGTGTTTCAGGGCTTTTCTGAATACTTTTTCTTCCATAGCTGTATGGAATATAAATGCTTCCTGGGCACAAAGCCACACCATCCCTCTCTCAGAGGGCAACAGTCTCCTGGATTAGGCATAGCCCTGCGGCAAGGAGCCCAGGCCTGCTTCACATTGCCTCTTCAGTAGCAGTAGATGAAAAGAGGCAGCTGATCCTCCTCTGTGCTAGTTTGAAAAGCTTGACTTGTCTTTTCATCGCCAGCAATGACAGAGCCCCAGGACCACTCACTTTTCACCTGCTGATCCCCAGGGAAAAGCAGGGCAGTCAGCATAACATGTAAGCATTGCCCCGAGTCAAGCCAAAAGGTAGGAGAAGCCAAAAGGAACTGGACTCTATCTGTGGCATTTGCATTTGAGTATCTCATGGGGAAGGATTTATTTCTCTGCAGTGTATGAAAGACAAGAGAGAAACTTCATGGTAAATCCAGAGATCAAATTAATTCTCTTTCCTTTTGGGGTTTTTTCCTCCTTTTTTGGAGAGCAACTATTTTTTGTTTTACAAAATGCTATGTATGAATACAGTCACAGAACTCCACCAATTTTTTTTTTTTTGAGGACTGGATTCTTCTGTTCCTATTTGCTCTGCTAATTACCCTTTTAGATTGCTTTTGCTCTATTTTCACACATCTCTTGGTTTATTTATATCTACCTATCTTCAGTGATTTCAGAACCATTACTCACAGCAGTACCAGGAAACATTACATTTCCCAATTTACAATTGCAATTATGATATCCGTCAGAAACAAATGTAGCTGCCTTTAATTTTAAGCAATATTTTGATCATCATAATTAAAAAAAGAACTTAAGGCATTGCGCACATTACAGAAATTAATATAATTTCCTGGCTGCCTTAAAAGGCATGCAAAGTAGTGGTCTGTGGATGAGAGATTTAGGAGAATTAACCCTTCTGGTTGCTTTTACCATGCTTTGGGGAACACTGAAAGCCTTGATGATGTTGTTTCTAAGAGTTAACTTCACTGCAGAATTTAATATGCGAGTTCTTTGCCCTTCCACTTTTTTCCCCTACTTTTCTTTTTCTGAAGTTAGTTATTAAAGTATTTGTGTGCAAACAAGAACATTTTCCTGTCACTGTTCTTTTCAGCTTGCATGTTTGAATGTGTGAGGACAGATGAAATCCAGTTGGTGATATTGTAATCATTCCCACATCTGCAAACTAAATAACCATCTATGGCAGACCCTGAGTCTTGTGTGTCTCGTTGTGCTTTACAAGAAAGAGTACATGCAGTGCAAGCTTTGATTAATGGCACAAAAGTGTCTTTGAGGGAAGCAAGGATTCAGGTGAACAGCCATGGAACATCCTTTTCATGAAACCTGAACCTTTGAAAAATCCTGATCAACTTTATTTCTTTCCTTGCAGTACGGATGGGCAGAGGAAAGGGCAGATTCCGACAGCTTCCCTTCTTCCACAGCCCACAGCTCAGCCTGTCCTACCACTCACAGCCACCTTCCGCTCTGCCAGGCGGTAAAGCTGCAAAGTTTGACCTCACCATTACACAGGCTGAGACACTGTCTTCTCTCCAGCCCCTGCAGAATTACTGAACCGGAGCACACAGCCAAGCTCCAGCCCAGCACTCCGTCTCAAAGCCATTGGCACTGGATACGCTGGGTCTAGCTCTCTGTTTGCTCCTGCGCATTGGATTCTAGGCAATGACTCTAGATTCTAGACAAGGATGAAATTTGAGCTTCCCCCTTCGCTAACTACTCCTGCTCTGGAGACCTCCTGGTACTTGTAATGTGCTCATGTCACATTCTGTTGAGCTATGCCCCACAATGCTCCTTTAACCACTGGATGCCTTTCTCAGCTGGGAGCTTGTTGTCCAGTAGTGAAATGTTAATAAAAGACACACAGGAACAGCCAAATTTGATCAAGCCTGGGGTTCATCCAACTTACTGTCCTTTCTGAGACTATGCCTACCTCATGCCAGAAAAAAAAAAGTTGGCCTGAAGGTACAAAGCTGAAGTTAAAGCCTTGTATTAACTGCAAATCTAGCCCGACACTGAATACATTGACCCATTGCAATGGACTCAAGGGGTGGAGGAGAGGAGAAGAGGTGTACCCACAGCTCTGTTGTTAGTGAATTTAGTTGTTGCATTTGGTCACTATTTATACTGTGACAGTCTCTGCAGGTCCTGTCCGTCTGGGTGCTGGACCAGGAAGGAAGTGTCCCTGTCCTGGAACTCATATGGCCTAACTAGACAAAATGCTGGGAGAAGGGAAGAGTTTTAAGCCTGACCAAATGGGCTGATCCCATGTGATCACACAGCAGTGCCATGGAACAGGATCTGCCTTTGCATCTCCCCTGTTCCAGCCTAAATCCCCAGTGCCAGAGCTTTTGATCATGGTGTCTTTTGGGAGTCTGAAGAGCAAGAATGTGTTTGTAAGAACCAGCAGCACAATCAGCACAAAATAAAGCAAAGAGCACAAAGTGGTGCCCATGGAAATGGAGCTAATGACTAGAGGGGTATAACAGAGCACACAGCATTGAGCAGATGTCCACAGGCGGCTGCTGAGGTTTATATCCTCTCCGAAGGACCTATGCGGCTGAGCAAGACTAGCCAGAAGCACGAGTACTCCTTACACGTTCCCAGTCAGTGGACATAGCGCTAACGGGCCTTGCGCCCTGCCTGCAAATGCATCCCCTGGCATGCCCCTCTGCTCCCAAATCACTCGTAGCAGACTGCCTTTTGTTCTGTGTGAGCAACTCTTTTCTTGCATTGGCAAAACAAGCACACACAAAGGGCACCTGCAAGGGAGATGATGGGTGCTTGAGTATCACATCAGATAAACCAGGGGAATGAAGACTGGTACTAAACTAAATGATCTCATCATAATTCTATCCACTTTGCTTCCTGTATCTGCCAAGGCCTGAGATCTGATAACTAATCTGACCACAGATTTCCATCAGGTGCAAGATGATTTTGAGATAACTTGATATCTGTCTGTAATAGGTCAGGAAGACAACAGCCTTTTTTGTTTTTCCCTTTAAGCACAAGCACATACAGCTACATTATGAGAAGAGACAATCCTATTTCAAACAGAAAACATAAGCATGAAAGAGGGACTGACTTCTTTTACGAATTTTCCTTCGGGTTGGCACCTCATCTTACTGGCCAGTGTGATCACATTCTTAATTTCAACCTCAAAAGGTCAATTCAGTTAAAGAAAATCAAGCTGTAGTCAATTCTCTGCACATCAGTGCTTGGAGCACAGAGCAATAATCACTCCCTGATCAGAACTTGTTCGCCATTATCTGCCTGGTGTTCGTCTATGATATATGAAGCAATTTTGGCTGCAACAGTTCTGTTCTGTGTGCATGCAGCTCCTTCCTGGTAAAAACTATACAGGATTGGGGTTTTTTTTGAATTTGTGCTTTCTTTTTTGCTTACCAAGGAGCAATATTTTAAACTAAAAGGAGTTTTCAAACTGTAGTCACCATCATTCATCTTTACAGCCTCGGGGTACAAACAATCTCTTCATTAGACACTGAATTTTTCTCCATTACAGCACTATCTGAATGCATTTATTCGGTAATTTATTAGAAGTCACTTTATGGGGTGGAGGGAAGGAGAGAACTAAATTAAAGCAAAAGGGTCGTGTGTGTATGCACGCTTGTATATTGTAAGTGGAGAAGTCTATAAAAATATCCAAACTTAATAACAACCATAACTCTGTAACTCAGACAAACACACAGTGGAAACATTCCACTTGCTGCAATGATAGGGAGGGAGGTAAAGGGAAAACAGGGGGCTACACTGAACCTCTTCTGGCAGTGGTGAGAGCAGGTGGACTGGAGCTAGGGCTGGGGAAGAGTGATTTCTCTTTAAATGTTGCAATCAGCATCAAATGCTTTGCTCGCAGATAGCACCTGCGGCTGCTTTGTCTGTCTAAGGACATGATTGTCTTGTTGGCTGTACTTTGTTTTGAAAGATCTGCAAGAGGACAGGATTGAAGTGTAACAGGGACAGACAGGTTTGATCATGCTGAGCCTGTGCTTTGAGGATTCCCTAGGCCTGTTCTGTGCTTTATGTTTTAGTAATGCTTCGGGGCCATCTGATCAGAGGCTGGTTGTATAAATTCAGCACCCATTCACAGCACACATCAAGATCATATGCATATGTAACGGGCAGACCAGACACCTCAGCTGGCCTTTCACCAAGTAATCATGCATGTGCAGGTTAAGTCCCCTCCTGAATCTAAGGCAGCAGAAGTGGCTCGCTAATGCAAGAAAATAAAACACAGGAGATGCTGCATGGCAATGTGAGGCACTGTCAAGTTTATGTTGGGAATTTCAGGCTGGTCCTTTATGAACAGGTCTTTTTTTTTTCTTTTTTTCAGAAACCAGCAGTAGAGCAATCCTCTTGGCTAGGTGAGCTCACTTTACAAATCAGAATGTGGTAAAGATGGAAAACAAGAACTTGTTCTCTCACAGCATAGGCACACGGACACACAATATGCCAAATACATATTCTCCCTCCTGCATTCTGTTAATCTCCTCCAAGCTTAATTTTCACCCACACCTCCTTCCCAACCCTTTTGCTCCTTATATTTCTTCTCACAGATATAGCCTCACACCAATGATGCCCATTTCCTCCCATTGCATGAATTCTGCGCTTCAGCGCTATGTTGATAGAGCTGTACTCTAAGAGATCACATGAGGCGCTGTGTTTGACTAGAGTAAGACCACCGTCTTTCTAACCAGCATTGTCCTTGCAGCATGTCTGATGAGATAAAAAGCCTCCTCCATTTCTGTGCATGTCACATCATCATCACCATCATTCCCAAGTTAGTTCTATTAGAATGCCTGTGATGCTGCTAATTTCAGGGATATAGCTGTTTCTGGGTTTATATTCTTTCCCCCTTTTCACTTTTATTAAAAAAGACAAGTCTTCCCTGCATATTCCAGAAGGTTGCTATGGTTCCTCAGGGGAGATTTATAAAAAATAAACCATAATAGGGACTATTTCCATCCAAATGCTCTTAAAAATTTTAAAAAACAACACTACAGCTCATAGCTCAACAGGAGCATTTAGTCTTTCATGCTTAATTTCCACTGTGAATCTTTCCCTCAGAAGTGTGTTTCTGTAGCAATTGCATGGTGAAAATGCAAGACTGAAAAACAAATGCATGCAGGCGTTTGGCCTATCTAAAAGATACCAGGACATAAAGCAGGATTATGATCCCAGAATGCAATAAAAAGAGATAAAAAATTCAGAAGAGATCAAAGTAATTTCAGAAGCAAATGAAATATTTATGTAGGAACCATGCCTTATAACTGGAAACACAGGAAATTGTATTAGCCTGTATTATTGACAAGTGATCTAAGGCCAGATATGCCTCTGAAACTTATTTAGGTGTTAGGTGCACCCTGAGAGCGGGGCCAGGTACAATAGTAAAACTAAGCTATGTAGGTCACCTGGGGTCCCCAGTGAATTGTGAATGAGCTCTCAGTTAAGTAACTGAATGGTTGGGAAGTGGCAGGTTGCAACTGAATCAGTATTTGTAGTTATTTGTTTAGTTGGCCTTTAGGTGAATAGTCATGAGAAGGCACTTTGTGGCCTAGAACTGGACAGATGCTGGGTCAGGGAGATTTTTAGCTCTGCCTGGCTTGAAATCCTTTGTGTGATAACCATCCCCACTGGGGAATTGCCTAACAACGCTTCTCTGCTATGACTCATGGGTGCCACACTGGAAAGGGGGAGCCACAGTCTGGACTAGGAGAAAACAACGTGATTTCATGGTGTAAATTAAGGAAACAGCTGTTCAGATTACATGGGTGAACAAAGCGTAAGCAGTTGGAGATGAAAATATTAATCTAGCCTTCTTTCAGCCCTTCCTTCAGGATGTTCAAGCAAATGGAAGGGTAGGTATTGTCTGTTTCAGAGGTGATAAACTAATGCACAGAGGGAAAGAAATAGCTTGACCCTAAATCAATAGCCAAGGTAAAGGAGGAATCTGGAATCTTGCCTCTGTGTGGAAAAAGGAAAGGAAAGAAAAATGAACACAGAGGAAATCAACTAAGCACCTGTCAGAAGAAACAAAGGTCCTTGGAGCAACTTTCCCAAAAGCAGCTCTGTGCTGAGGTCATTGCTAGTCTAACCAGAGCAGAAGGGCTGTAGGCCAGTTGCCAGGAGTTTGAGAGGTCCTCAGCACATTGCTCACTCTGGGCTGCAGTATCTATGCATAAAAAGGGCTTGACTAAAATTGATGGATGGGGGGGTCTGTTGGCAGTCAGAGCTGAGCCTCTGAAACAAAGCCCCTGGACAAAGTCTTTAATTAGATTCAGTGCCTTATCACCACCATGGACTCTCAGTATATTTCCCCACGTCAGTTAGAATCAGCCCCAGATGAGAGACAAAGGGGAAAAAAAATCTCAACCCCAAACCAAGCTGTGATCAATTCTAATTTGCCTGGGCCATGATACACTTTTTGTCTCACCTGACACAGGCTCAGAGAAGCAATTTTTCAATGTCACAGCTCATGACCTCTGCCTCTCCTACCTGCTTTCAGGATTCTTCCCTGTCCAAGATGGAAAATGAGGCTGCCAGTGAAAAAGGTGTAACAGCCCTTGGGAACGGTTTCAGTCTAATGCCCAGCATGTTCAGCTTTGGATATTCTACTGAAATAGAGGGAATTTGTTAAACTGATGAGGGAAGGCTGCAGTAGAGAAACACAATAGCAGAGTGGGGATTAGGCCTGGAGTAAGTGTCTGTACTTTGGAGGATTAATGAGAAAACTGCAATGGATTTTAATGGCGAAAAGGATTCACTGAATGCTTTAGGTGAAATGAAATTAGTCCCACTCATGCCCTCTGAGTCCTCAAGCAGAAGAGACTGGAATCTGCCCATCACATGTAATAACCAGATCCTCTCCAGCTGCTCTCCGTTACGGAAAATTCCAGTGCAACACTGCTGGCCATTTATTTCCATTTACTATAGCAACCCATACTCTCTCTCTGGGCAGTGTCTCTCCTAATGGGCCATGGGACACTGCCACGAGGTATCACTGGTCCAGTTAGATATTGATATCTCTGCTGACTGTCTGTGTCAGCCAGACTCCTTTCTTCTCTCAGGCCAGCAGGAACGGTGTAGGTAGGCCTGGAGCCAGCAAGAGAACAAAGGCCTTCAGCAGCAGTGGTCTGATCCACACTAGGAGAAGAATCCCAGGGTGAAAGGCTCTTCTCACTATGTCTATCGCCTGCCCATGGACTATGGGTTCCCTTGAGCAGCTTGGCTTTTCTAGCAGCAGGGGGCAAGTTTAACAACGCCAACTCTGTCCTCATAGGAAGCTGGGGACTCAGGGGTCCCCTGAGGTAGAGAGTGAGGAGAAATATTTGCCTCAGAAATTCCAGATGCTCATACTACTTGCAGAAGAAAAGGCTAGAAAGGACAGACACTGAAATGAAGAGGGAAAGGAAAGAAGGAATGAGAGTTCTTTAACACATTGATTTTGGGGGGAAAAGGTAGATGGAGTAAATAAGCATGTGGATGGATGAAATCTTTCCAGGGTCATACTGACACATAAGGGTTACTAGAGAAGACCTTCCCAGCTCCCTGAATGAAGGGACAGACCAGGAAAAGGGGACTCGCTGATACTATTTACATTGCATATAGCTCATGCTCCTGCATACACAGAAGACGCCATTAAGAGCAGCTTGGGCTGGCTCGTGCCTCCTGTGTGTTGCCTTCCAGTCCATCATTCTTTCTAATTAGGCACCTCTGACACATAATTAATCCTATTAGCCTGCAGGCTTTTTTATCTTTCCTTCTGCTTTTATCAGGCAGGGAATTAGACTCTGTTAGTATGTAAAGTGCATTGCATGGACCTGGCTTTTCACAGGGATTTGGAGACTTAAGAAGGTGGTGTCTAACCCATGATCTTAAAAGTTTCTTATGAGTAATTAATTTCTTTCTCTTCTCTTTTTTTTCTAATCACAGTACTTATTTCGCCTATGCTCATACAAGCGAAAAGGCAAAGATGTGACAGTGGGACAGAACTCAATTCAATGCTGCAATGCCTAGTTGATCACAGTTTTCGGTTTGCTCTCCTCAGCTCTCATGAGCCATGATCTCAGCCCCACGGTTATTGTCCTGAGCCTGCCTCCCATCCCAGGCTTTACTCACAAATTCCATAGACCTGCTAGTACTGGCCAGCCTCTAGGACAACCCCACAGCAGGTGTGACTTTAGCTCTGCTTCTCCTCCCAACAAATACTCTCTTTTTTTAATCTTCCCCGCTCACTCCCCCAGCACTGATATCCCCTCCACAATGACTCTCCCGAGTCCCACTCTCGCTGTCCTGGGTGTGTGCCAGCGAAGGCAGCCTAGAGGAGCCACCTTGTGAACCTTCAGCTGTATCTCTGGCTTGTCTTGTGAGCTCTCTAGTCAAAATGCAACATGACGGCTGATGCCTCTCATCACTGTGAAGTTAATAAAATAATGTTAATGAAATATCCACTCTACTCAATGAGTTGCGAGTGCAGGCAGCAGTGGCCACCACACCAACTATTTATCACTGTCAAGGTGCCCTGCAGCCTAAAACCAATTCCAGACCCAAATGAAGAATGTTTGGCTCTACCCAGAGTATAATCTGCCTGTCATTTCTAATGCATATTCCTTTGTGTTAAGTGATGAATTGCGGGTGTTGCCAAGGCTGAAGGATTATGAACCACTGAGAAATTAAGTGCTCCATATACTGCACAGCTTACTTTAGTCAGCGATGGTCCACATAACATACTACTCCTCTCTTGGATTTGCTGATCCCAGAGCCACACTTTCAAGCCACAACTTCTCTACCGGGAAAGGAGGTGGGAACCGAGACTTTCAGTTGCCTCAGGCTTTTCTGCCCTTTTTCACGCCCTGAAAGGATTAGTCTTACCAACCTTCAAGAAAGAGAAAGAAAAAAGTGCTAGTCTTGAACTAGCATGAGCTTTTTAGCAATGAGATAGGGTGTAATCTCACTCCTTCCTGGGATTTCCCCATGTGGTGCCTTCCTTATAACTAAGAAAGAAGGAAAGTCTTTCTGCACTAAGGCAAGGTAAAGATGGACAACAGATAAGCTCTAGTGACCACTGAACTCAATACTTCTTCCCATGGTCTAGGTCAGAAGCAGAATAAAGCCTCCACATAGCTGAGTGCCCTTATTTTGGGAATAGGGATACTTTCACTTATCTTAGACAGTAAGTCCCCTCCCAAGCAAATGCACCCTTCCTGGCCCTTCTCTCCACCAGCCTAATAAATCTTCAAATACATTTGCAGCCATGCTTTCAGCTATGCTTTTTGTTGTTGTTGCACACGGGGATGAGAAAATTGCACACAGGGAGTGAACGAGTGTTATACACTTATCTAGGAAATGGAAAAGCAGGAAAAGGTCATACTGCTCACCTTTCCTGTTGCCCATTCAGCAAGAGATGTCTTCTTAATCAGCCCTGTTCCCAGCCCTCCTCATAGTCGCCCTGGAGATCAGGCCTATTAGTCCTTCTTTGTACCAATGTTTGTCTGATTCCTGTAAAACAATGATTAACAAGACACTTCGGACTTAGCAGGTACTGAAGAATGCTGCACATTCTTCATGAGCTTCCTATGCTGTCTTTTATATATCAAACTGAAATGTAATTATCTTCATGGTGCAGGGTATAAATCAGGGTGTGTGTGAAGTGATTTCCTTCAGGGTTTAATTTTATTGCGTAATAATATTTGACACAGGGCTTAAAGGTGCTGTTACCTGCCTAATTGCTTGAAAAAATTTCAAGTGCAAACAGCTGGTAAGTCTGAAAAGTACCATGAACCAGCTCCAGTGAATGCTCTGCTTCCCTTCTCTATAAATCCTTCTTGGAAAATACCCCCTGGCACTGAAGTTTCTCCATCAGAGAAACCAGGCTGGGAGAAACTGCTTTGCCCTCCTGGTGCCATGCTCACACACAGAGAAACCAGCCTGTGTTCACACAGTGGGTGCCTGTGTGCTCCATGCCTCCTCCCTTCTCCTCCGATGTGCAGGGCAAAGCAGGAAATCAGGGTCTCAATGTGTGTTAAAGCCCTTCAGGCTGGAAAGAATGAAGCTAATTTGGAATGGGGGGTTGACTGGGTGTATTATCTAAGAGAGGGAACCATCTGTAACCAGGGATGTTTCTCCAGCCTAATCTCTCACAGCCAAATAATCTGTGAGGGGGCGTTGAGGGTCAATATACCAAGTTGTCCTTCGGAGCTGGCTCTCATGTTGGCTGTCTTCAAAGCATTCCATGAATCAGGGTCTCCCTTAGAGAAGAAGGCAAGCTGCTCTGAGCAGGAGTCTGCAACCGGCCCGTTGCTGGCTCCCTGGAGTCGCACCTACTGCCAACCGGTAGCCCGAGCAGGACTGACAGCAGCAAGGACTTCAGGGCATGCTTTGGAAGGTGTTACATTGATGCCTAACAATTTTGGCTGTCACCCTGCTCAAGTATAGATTTTTGCACTCAGTCTCTCTCAACATCCAGCTTCTGGGTTTGGTGTTTGAAGTCCTTGCACTACACACAGAGGTACTCTTCATCCTACAAAGGCACTGCACAGCCTAGCAAGGGGATACAAAGCTCCTGAGGGCTGCAGGGGCACATGCAGGCAGTCCATGGGGGTGCATGCAAAATCTCTGGGTACTGGGAGTCCAGCTGAGCAGTTGGGCTGAGCTGCTCCAGCCGCATCCAAAATCCTGCGGAGCTGAGGCTCTCGGTTCTTATTTACAAACCCTGCTCAGGTGCATGCTTCCCTGAATGGTAAAATACTTCTTCACTTAGGGATGTTCAGGAACATGGAGATGAATCAAACCCAGATGTGAAACCAATATGCATAACTTACCGGGGGGGTAGCTGATCTTATGCGGGAGTGAAGTGGGTGAAGATACACAAAGCTGAGCTCCTGCTCGCCTTTCGCACAAGGTGCACTTTGGCAGCAGAGGGAGCACAGCTTTGTCTCTCTGCTGCAGCAAAGCCATGTGTACAGGGAGAAAAACAAAGGGAGTGCAGAGCAGAAAGGGAAGATCTGAGCAGCCCTCCTCTGCTTCTCCTTAGCACAAATGGAGGCCTCAGAATCTGCCTTAGGGAGAGGGCAAAGAATCGAGAGGCAGAGACAGCAATCTTCGAACAATAGTGGTTATTTATAAGGCTTTTTATGTGCATTGCAGATCATAGCCAAGAGGCATCTGCCTGAGGTCTGAATTAGTCAGAATGGGGTTGGGAGGGGAGGTGGGCAGCAGCTTGAAATCACCAGTCTCCAAGTCACTATTTTTTTCTCCTCAGGGTAGCTGGCATTGTCAATGATGGTTTAACCTACTTACCATAATAATCCCTGTAATAAAGGCATCTTTAAAAATCTCATAGCCCAAATGACTGTGTGGAAGGGTATGGGAGATACTGTGCAGGAAGGTTCTCTATGTAGTTTGCCAGTGAAGAAGGGCGAGCCAGCTATATGCTGTAATTTCTTTAATACACTCCCAGACCGCTACTCCCCACAAGTCACGAGAATTCCTTTCCAGGAAGAAAGTCGGCAGGGACTGTCCCTTCCCCCCCAAAAAGATCTCCTCCCTGCAGACTAAGGCATTTCACATCTGGAGCAATACTAGATCATCTAGGTTTCTGATGCATTCTGAAAAATCAAATGCCTCTAATTCTGCCCACCATCTGGCCCAAACCCCTCACCAGCTGGTAGGTTCCCTTCTGCACACCCAGCAGTCTCTGTGCCAAGATGCGTGCCCTGGTGTCACAGGGACTGTAGCTGCACAGAACAATGTGTCTGAGGCAGGAGCTACTGCTTCAGGTGCCAAGGCAGGAGGCAGACACAGTAGCTAAGGTTTTACAGTGGGCCTTGGAGCCAGCTGCTCTGCAGGTTCACCAGCCTGACCCGGAGGCAAGTCCCTGAGGTGGGCAAAGATCTCTGAGTGAGCAGAAACCATCCTGACACTGGGACCAGGAGCAGTAAAGTTGTATCAACACAGCAGCTGTGCTAAGTAAGTCTTTTGGGACAGCTACACTGCCTTGGGACCAAGGTGTACAAACATATGGGCGGCTGAGGACCTTTAGCAGGTTTGTGCCAGTGCCATCCCGAGCACAAAGAGCAAACCCTGCAAGTCTCCCAGCTGTCTGAATTGCACAGAGATCCTTTAGAGGCCATGGATAGAGCTGGCCTTGCTATTTATCTGTGTTTTGTTTCTACTCCTCAATACAAAGCCCTTCTCTCCCCCCTCCCTCTGCCTTCAAGACTTTCAAGACTTTACCTTGAGCAGAATGTGAACCATCACACTTCCTAACTCCACCTAATGAGGTGCAGACCTCACTATTTCTCTGACTCCTGCCTTGATAGGGTCTTAGCTAAATCCTTCCCTGCTCACCCACTTGAGAACACATCGTTGCTGAACTCGGCTTGGTGTGGTAGCCGGCACTTTGGCTGGCCAGATGAGGAGGCGTCAGAACAAGTGGGCTGGAACCTGTGCTCCCAGAGCTTTTCCCCAGGCTCTGGGTAATGTGGGGAGACAAGAACTTTTTGTGTATTTACCAGCTATCTGCTTAGTGAGTCACTGAGAGCAGCATGACATAAGTTGTACTGGACGTGCACTGAACAGCAGGGTATAAAGACAGGGCTGGTAGTGGATGGCAAAGACAGACAGCAAGATTGTGCATAGCTGTAGGTAGATAGTCAGGGGAAGGACTGCGGTCTGTATTGATTCCTCCATCTGCATGCTTACATGAGCTCCCTGTGCCTCAGCCCACCATTAATAGGGCTATTGACAGTGCTTCCTCAGTCTCACGTATAGACTTCTCCCTGAGGTTGCCTCGGTTGGCAGAGAGACCCTAAAGCACTAAGGTGGAGTTGCTATTTACTATAAGTGATATTGTTGCTGAATGGATTTACCCCCTTATGTCTGGGTACATGGTCCTGGGGACTTTGCGCACAGTGAGTTGGGAAGGACAGGGCTTGCAGAGAAGCCAAGAGGCTTTGGGGAAAATCTTCTTCATCCCTGTGTGCTGGGTGAAATTCACATACGAAACCATAGTGAAGGCAACAAGCTTTAGGCTGGGACACCAGATAGACAGGTCCCCTCAGCTAAAAGACAACAATGGCAGCCCAGGGGCTCTGCCTGGTCTTGTCACCAGACGGATCATTTCCATACTGAGTAGCGTTATTCATGCGGGTGCCTGAGGGTCCCGGTAGTGCTCAGAGACTTTTATAGCGCCGCAAATCCCAGCTGCCTCAACCAGGGAATAAACAGCTGTGAGCATGAGAGAGATTTACCAGTGCTGGGGCTGTGGAGCAGCAGTTTGCAGAGCTTGCATTTGATTAATGGAGAGGAAGGTGGCTGCATCTGCACAGATGAGTCCTGGGAGGAGATGAGAGCCTACCTTTAACACCCTGTGGCTGGTCACGATTATTTGTTCTTCCATCATGGAGAGAAGCAGGAAGGAGGGCTGAGGTGCAGGCTGGAAAATCCTCAGAGGTGTAAGTGATGATTTAGAGCTTGTGCTCTCAGCTGGAGGTGCTCTACCTGGCAGCCTCCTTGGTCACAGAGCTGAGCTTGATTTAGCCAGCTGCTGCCTTCTTGCAAGATTCCAGAGGAATGACTGGGTGCTTGTCACAGACACTGCCCTGACTGTGGAGCAGGACAGTCTAGCAGTTAGCAGAGGACCTGGCAGGCAGGGTCTTGGTGTGTGGTACCCAAGTGGGATGGATGATGACCTGCTGGTTCGGACAGGAGAGGAGGAGCCTTCATCTTCATCATTGATGATGGATGCTGAAGTACAAAGCAATTGTTTTCTTGCTCTGGAGGGACACTGAAGAAGAGGTTTGTTTTCAGGCTATGTGGGTGGGAAACAGCAGCTTTGGGCCAGTCCAGCAAATGGTGGTAGTCCTATAAGCAGAGGAGACAAGAGAGGGCAGAGTACAGTATGTGTGCGTGGTAAGCAGTCGCTTTGTGAACGCTATGGAGCCTGCTCAGGCTAATGCAGGATGGTTTTTATTCTAAACCATCCATGAAATGTAGCTTGAAAATTGCACTTGCTATTGCTACCTCAGCTGCTACAATCAAAGCTGAAGAAATATGCAGCTCAGAGAGCTGTGAGAAGCAGCTAAAATTAAGGTGGGTCAAAAAGGAAAAAGAGGGAAAGCAGAGCTGCTACGGCAACAGAGCAGGGAAGCATGCCCTCCTGCCAGGGAGGGGGCTAGGAGGTGTAAAGTGGGTCCCCAGGTCTGGGGAGCTGGAGGGGGCTAATCCATTCCCTGCTCCATCATCTCAGCATAAAAGGGAAGGAGAGTTATAATCAAGTCCAAAATAAGAGGCAAGAGCTAACATGCCTTTACTTGCATGGTGAGAGAACAATTTTTGGGATCCTGTTAATCCTATGAAGATCATATTAACACCAATAAAATACTTAGTTCTCTGTGTAAAAATGTCAACATTTATTAAGTGCTGTAGTACAAGCAGCTGGATCTCATCATTGTCTTTTTGCCTGGGATTTTGGAGGGGAGAGGAGCGGTGGTTGCTTTTAACGTTATTTTGCAGAGGCAAGATTGTGTCAAAAAAGGGTGAGATATTGTGACCTTAGAATGTCTAGACCAGTGAAGGCATCTTCCACATGCTGTTCTCACCTGAATTTCTTGCAGCCCAGAAATTTTATATCCAAACTGTGCTGTCAGTTTTGCCATGTGTCTCTCCTCACACTCTTTTATTTCTTCCCAGTCAGCATAGCTGCTGTGTGTACTGCTGAGCTACTGTGAGTTATAGCTGCCCTCCATGGAGCTAGTGTGCAGGGTCTGTCTCCTCTCTTGGTCTGTCTACAGACCAAGGAGTTCAGCCCTTTGCCTCCTGAATGCACTGTGCCAGATTCGGTGTCTGTGGGAAGTGCCAAGGAAAATGAACAGTCTTAGATACAAACTCTCTGGCCCTGCATCTGCAGGGAGAGTTGTCAGGTTCAGATCTGAAGCCAGCTGCTAGAAGATCGTTGCAGGATGAATTACTCCCAGCTCTGTCCTCAGCCTGGAGAGAGAGATAACAGAGTGGTTTTATGTCACAGATGACATGGCCTGCCTTTCCTTCCTTTGCATCCCTAGATTCCTTCTATTTGTACAACCTCATCGGCTGCTGGACAGATCTGAGGTATTAAAAAGAGAGCACCCTAAAGAAACCCAGCAAAGACTTTGCTATCTCAGTCTCACAGGAGAACAAGATATGAAGCTGAGGGAGCATCTGTCACCACACTCAGGACCCAAACCATTCCCACGAAGAGCAGTGCACTACCGAGCATCTGCCAAGCAGCAGCTGTGGTCATAGCCACCCTCTACTGAGACTTATCTTAGGTGAAGTGAAACATCTGTGGCAAAGCAAGAACATTTTATGTCTTTTACTCACTTTCCGCATGCTGGGCTATAGCTTTCTCTTCACAGAATGGCCCAACTAACAGTATGCAACTATAAGGACTTCTGAAAAATACAGCTGAAGTAGATATGGTGGTCATACACCCTGGCACCTATGGGGTGTGGGCATGATGGATGGTGTTGATCTTCCTGTGCAACACTGAATTGCCTTTTTAGATGGGAGTTATCAATTTTGCTGCCATAGCAACCCCAAAAGTCACCCAGAGGACAGCCTGCCTGGGAGAGCAGAGATGGTTCATGTATAAGATGAGGGGGAGTCAGGGTTACTGGGACTCTGGGCCCAGGCTGCAGGGTGTGAGACCCCAGGGAGCAGGGGCAGGCTGGGTTTCCCCAGGCAATGGGGACTACCCATTCCACTGACCCCAAGGCTCATTCTTCATCAGAACAGAGTAATCAGCCCTGAAAATGGATGCTGATGTTTAATGTCACAACCCAGCTCGTTTCCCAACATCTTTTCTGCATGACCTTCCTCTTGCACAAACCTGGGTAGAGTTTAAAAACGCCAAGACCCACTATCCCTTTGTGAAATTTGGTTGAAGCCTGTCAAAGGGTTCAAGAGCTGTAGGAGGGGACAGAAAAGCAATTGCCTTTCCTCATGCATACCATATGTGGTGTGATCTCATACATTCCCTTTCCCTAGAAAATCAGGTTGAAACTGCTATGCTTCAACCATTTCAATTATTTTCTCTAAATGTTTTCAAAATCAGAAGTTTAGCAAAACTGCCCTTTTCAATGCAAAGGGCTTCAATTTAGCTAAATTGTTATTTTCCAACCAAAGATTTTACTGAAAAATTCTCAGACAACTGTATTCAGCAGCTCAGAGAAACCAGGGTTTCCTTCCTTCTTTCTAACATTCATATGCAATACTGTACATTTTAAGCATGTTTCTATCTGTTCCTAAGCTGATGTTGGCTTCTCATTCTTACTGTTTTAAGTATATAAATTTTATTGAAAGACATTGTCAAACCTGCATCTGTGTTTGCATCTAGGATGCTAGCTCTGAAAAGCACATTTTATTTTCAATCTCACCTACTGAACACTGATTGCACGCAACGATTTCTTCTGCTTTCCCATCATCTCCACAACACCCTCCTTTCTGTTTGGAATTTATGGTCACTGACTCTGGATTGTGTCATTATTTGTCTTTGTTCCATGTTTTAACCTTTGTTAGAGGCTCAGCCATTGTGCAATTTCTGTTCAGTGACCTCTAGTACCCTAATTTAGTTGGAATTTTGATTTTGGATTCCTGGTGAAACAATCCATCCTGTGCAATGCTTCTTTCTCTTTCTGTTTTCATCTCTTCCCCACCCTTTCATTCCCTCCTACCGTTTAAATGATCTCCTGTGTGTTTCCTTATCCTCTTCACACTCCACTCTACCTCTCCTTAAGTTGTCTTTCACCCATTCTTTCTCTCTGTCTTTCTTTCTTCCAAATCATCTTCCCCTTCCAGCACTACTTCTTTCTCAATCCCTGCACCGTGTCATGTCGCCAAGAGGAACTGCAATGAAAGAAGGCATCTGTTAATCCTTTCAGGATGAGTCTGATAAGTAAACTGCTCTTCTGCTGAGGCTGGAAACTTTGCCAGAGCAAGAAATGTTGCTGGATGAGGCAATGACCACAAAAACAAGCTCTAGGGAGTAAAGCCCATCCGTCTCCTGAGAACCAGCAGCAAGTGCATGCATGTGGTTTTCACTGTCACAAGAGGGAGTTCCTACTGCTCATTTGCCTTTTGTTAATGCAGACTGAGACAAAGCAGACGGACTAAGCATCATTCTAGCCAGCTTCTCGCACTGGAGCCCTTCTCTGGATTGCCACTTGATAGCAGTAAAGCGAGGAACCTGGATAGTGCATCACATCTTTCCAACTACACTGGAGGGAGAAAACTCACCCTTGCCGCGCTCAGCTAGTGCTCTGTCACAGAATGCCCATAAGGACAAAGAGCTGGAGCTCTTAATTTCCTCCCCTGGCTTTACAAGGATCCCCAGCGGTGGCTGAGATGAACTGTGGTGTTCAACAGCCATGACAACATCAGGGCAGTGTTGTTTTGGAGTCTGAATGCTCAGAGCAGAATATCTCCCAGTTCGACTCCTCCTGTCCCCGCTGGCTTTGACTCACTCTCTGCTGTATTACTCTGTCAGGAGAACCCAGCTGGGAGCTGCTTACAGGGGAACATGCTCCCATTTCCTCTGGCCATGGGGACATGAAAACTGTAAGACCTAGGAGATGGCAGCCGAACCAGGAGCGCTACCTATGCTAGTTCCCCTTTGTAATACAAGGCCTCACAACACCAGGCTCCTTGTCTCCAGTGCAGGGTGCAGACAAGTCACCAGATGCTGGTCTTGCTCAGGCAGAATGGAAAACGCCTTAACCATGGGACAGCATCAGGCCAAGATGGAGAGATGGACAGAAACTCAGTGCCTTGCTTTTTCAATCCAGCAAAAGCTAGAGAAACCAGTGTGGTTCATCTTCTGCAACATGGACTGAGATCTGCTGTGCAATTGCTTGACATAATTAGTTTATGGAGGAGGTAAAAGAGGTAAATAATTTAGAAATGGGTGGAGTCCTCTAATTATGACAGCTGTCTGCTTGTCTTTGTATGGTTAGGGCCACATTTCACAATCCTAGCAGGGCAGCAGCCCTGTACGTGCCCATTTGGAGTTTGTCACGTGTCAGTTGGTTGGGAGCCCTTTGTCAGTGCAGCATTCTTTTTCCTCCCCTACTTGCATCCAGGCAGCCAGTCAAAATAACTAGCCGGGGAGTCCCACTCAGCTGTGGTGTAAGCCCGGGAATGCTCCAGTTCCACGGGAACCACATTTTGTCCAGCGCGCACTTACTCAGTGGGAAGGGCACACACAGAAAGATACCCGGTGGCTCTTTTGACAGCTCCTGAATCTCTCCTTTTCTATAACCGTGGTGGCATTGTAATGAGAACATGAAAGAGGAAGATAACACTGAAGGGAGGAAAATAAGGCCTGCTTTTCTCTGTCTTTCTCCCCTGTTTAGAACGAAAGGCAAACAGTGGCACACAGGCCTATCAGATCTGTCAGCATGACAACTGGCAATGGAAGGGAAGGGGAAACGCTATTGTATGCACCATTCTGCTTGGCAGACTCCTCTCACTGGCTTGGGGAAGGAGAGAGAAAACAGGCAAAACAAGATGCGGGTGTTCAACTGGGAACCAGAGACCTTTGTTATCAAAATGGAAATGCACCTCTGTTGATGAAGGTGTATCTGCTTCCCATTGTCTCTTGCACCAGCCCAGTGAAAGGCTCTTTTATTGTCTCCGTGTTTGTGCACCAGCTATGAAATCGCTTCAGAGGACAAAGGGAGTGAGTGCTTATTGGTAATGGAAAGGAGGTGAGGGCTATGTTTCTCTAATCCCGGGCTCACCACATGAATGCAATTTCCCTGGGAGCAGCTGTCAAAGGCTTGCAGGGAAAATTGGAAGGCTGAGGCTGGATGGGAGGCCAGTGATGAACAGGGAGAGTCGCTGCTCTTTTGCAGGGCTAATGTGGCCATCTGCTCTGATTTAACAGGCCTGCTCCAGTCCAAGTGTTTCAAAGCCACTCGTTCCCTCCTCCCCAGTACACGGGCTCCATCAGCAGCGAGGACAGGGCAGGGAGCACACCGCTGCCTGCCACAGAGTGCCATGTCCTCACCAACACAGCTAGCTGTGCCACAACGTGGTTCATACCTGCACGGCTCCCTATTTACCTGCTTCTCACACTCAGTTTCTTGCATGCATCTTCAAGCCCACCTGCGCTGCACGATGCTTGCCACCCCTACTCCCTCCACTGCCCATCCTGCCTTTCCACCTCCACTCTGCTCTGGTCTCACACACAACCTGGCACCAGGTGTGTCTCTGTGTGTGCAAATACTGTATCATCGCACACACGCACACTTGCTTGTTAACTAATAGTGACCTTAATAGGAATGTGTTTCTTTCTTCACCTCTTCTTCCTCGGATGGAAAGTTTAATCGCACAGTCATGCTCTGCCAGCCCCGCTCCTTTATCTGAGCAATAAAGAAATGGCTTATGGCAGATAGATGCCTCAGACCGAGCTGTCAATTTCACACAGGGCCTTATCAGCGCTCACACATGGTGTAAGTCCGTCGGAAATTAGACGCGGGATTCGCATGTCTAACAAGCGGGGTTAAATGCTTCCTCCCCCCCCACCTTGCTTTTGCCAACAGCTCCTTCTTCTCCCTTCCCTCCTTCCTTTCACTGGTTACAACACTGACAATGGCTTTAAATAGACAGTCTTGCCTGGTTCTTAGTAAAAGATGTTAATTTATTATAGTCTGTTCTTTGATTATTGGTTTATTAAAACTGCCCGAGATGATAGCATTTCTTCTAGAACAAATCCTCTGCTCTCTGCTTTAATCTGTTGCCAGCTCTACTGGCAAGACAAAGGCAAGTGGTTGCAGCTTCTTTGGGGTATGATGCCGCCTTTCAGCAGGAGGAGAGGCAGGAGGAGATGGGAGCACTGCTGGGTTTCAGTGGTGTAGCCAAGCCACAGTCCCATGCCCTGCAACACAGAGGAGCTGTCTGCTAGGAATTGGTGTCTCTGAAATCAGATGTAGTTGTCAGATTCTCTGCTGTCTTGGACATACTCTGTTTCCATTTGTTGAGCTCACCTGCATCCTGAAGAGCTCTGCTGCGGTGTGTACCGACTCCCCACGGATGCACTCTATTGCAGCCTGGACTCAGTCCTGCCTATCAGGGAGCTTCTGCCTTCTACACAACGAAGGGCCATTGCACCCCTATTGCACTCTCCTTTTCTCTAGCTCTTTCAGTCAAGCCTCAATGCACCCCCAGCACCACCGCCCTGCTCCAACAGGCCTCTCCTGTCCTGTGAGTCCGCTAGAGCAGGAGGCCTCCTTGACCTTGCTCTCTGCTTCCCTGTGGCAGCATTCCTTCAGTCCTCAAAATCAAGTGCCCAACGCCTGGTTACACTCCCTAATCCAGAATTTTGCTGGAAGTCATCACAGGCATAGTATTGCTGTCCAACCACAGGAAAAGATGTGACTGATTTTTCTCAGGCCATCCACACAGCAGCAAAGTCCATTTGTATTCAGACAGCCAACCCTCCTGTGTTTGCGCTCAGGGATGGAGTTATTGCAGCAAACTAACTCCTGCTGGAAGCACTGCCTGGTGCAGCCCCAGCCCCACTGAAGCTGCATCCAGCCTTGCCTCTTCCCAATCCCTCTGCCAACCCCTGCAAAGCATCAGCCCCCTTCATCCCTCTCAGCAGCTGCAAATGCTTATTCGCCTTCTCCTGATCTGCCCTCCAGCTCAGCCACAAATGTACAGGAATATTTTTACAGTGACAGTAGCTTGTTATAGACTGCAGTGCCTGCCACATAAAAGTCAGCAGCAACATCGAGGAGCGATTAATGATAATGGTTGACATTTTATACAGCACCTTCCAGTCTAAGTGTTGCAGGGCACTTAGCAGGTTGCATCAAAATACAGCCCCTTGTTTCCTCCAGAGCCAGAAAGATAGCCCCCTGGGGAGTGCAATATAAAAGCTGTGTTAATGGCATATGGCAAGCGTTGTCCAGGAACCTGGGTGAGCAGGCAGAGGGGAGGTTTACTCCCTTCGGAACTGGAACAGGGCACCTGAATCTTTCAAACAGCTTTAAAAATCCTCACTTGCATGTCTAACAATGACCCAATTTCAGAGGGGGTTTTTTAAGACAATTCCTGGAGGCTTTGGGGCAAGGCTTGAGGCAGATTTATGTTTGGCTGAGGGGAGAAGTAGCCCCTTCCTTACACTATTGCTGACCTGCAGCTTGGACTTCAGGGGAGAGGACAGAAGAGAGGTGGGAACCTTATGAGATCTGCTGCACTCCCTCCTCTTCTCTCCTTGCCTTTTGAAAAGAAAGCTGCCTTCAGCACTGATGATTTTTGCAGGACAAGGTGTCTGTGGCTTGAATTAAGGCAGGTTTCGTCTGTCCTGGGGAATCTGCATATTGTCAACGCTAATGTCTCCCACACTCAGTGATGTTTCTGAAATATCTTCATCACAGCTGAGGACTGTGTCAGCTGACCTGTAATCTAACTTTCTTCCTTTCTCTCTTAGACATGTACAGCTGGGACCTCAGAAGAACATTGCATGTCTCCCTCTTTCACTGGTGGAGAATCATATATATCGAAAACATCCTTGCCAGATGCTGGCTAAGCCCACCTTTATGAGCCTCTGAGGGAGCAGATTCAATGACTCTCCTAGACAACTTTTTCCCACTCCTCACTCCTCTCATAACTGGAAAGTTTCTCCTTATATCTCACCTGAATTATCTTGTGACGTTTTTTCCTCTCCCATTCATTACAAATAAATAAGTAATGAAACAAGCAGTTTTCCTGACCCACTTGCTCAGTATGAACTTTTGACACAAGTCATAGGGAATGAGCCCCACACAAAACTTTATTTTTTTGTTCCCAAGCAGGAGGCACTTGAGATTAAGGCCTGAGACCTAGAGAAAATTGATTTGCACAAGTAAGAGGCATTTATGCAATATGCTGATTATAAACCAGCACTCCAGGATTTGTACTCCCACAATGAATGTGGGGCCTCGGGGCATTAAGCTCCTGACTTACATGTCAGTGTTAAAGGCAGAGATGGCTGAATAATTCATCAATAATCCTAGAAATTTGGCTTCCATTCTTGTCTGTGAGCTCTATGCATGAAGATGTCTCTCCCAGAAGCTATTCATTAGGTGAGGTTACTCACAAAAAAGGCAGAGGGACTCTGGGTGTGAAACCCTGGTTCTAGTGGAAGTTTGGAATTTGCTTTGCTTTGCAGCAGAAATTAGTTGCAAAAATTCAGGAGTCCAAATGAGAGCTGTTTCAGATCGGCTGTGCTGCTCACATGGCATTGTGTGTGTCTCCTGAGTAGCTGAACTCAGCCCCTGGAATGAGTTTCCAGGGTGAATAAGAATATCACATTCGATTTCCATTAATGTGCTATAACGTTGCTTAAAATTCACTTCTCTCAGTCAGACTGATCTATCTATTTATCTGCCTGTATAATTTTATTTCTAGGGCACCCATCATTGCACCATCTAATTATTAATTCACCCACTAGAATGTTTGCTGCAAGCTCACACCAAAGGTGTGTAGGTAAAAACAGAGTAAACTAGTTGAAAAATTCAAATACTGTCTGGAATCTGCTGGACAAGACATTTCCCTATATCTAATCCCAGTTTTCCAGGCCCTTTTAAACCACTGAACAACATTCATGAATCCAGAAAGGGACAGGGGGTGGGGGGGTGTGAAACTAAATGACAGTTTAAATTTGCTTAGGGCTGCCAAAGTTCCGTTGGAAATGGCAAAATCTGATGTAAGCGAGGAGAGTACAATTATTATTTTATTGCAGGAGAGTTTGGGAGCCCTCAGCCAAGTGTCAGGACAATGTGCCTACAAGCAGCCAGTGAAAAGAATCGAAAGGCTCAACAGCAGCTTTCCAGTAGGAAGGAGGCAGTGATACTACCTTGAGACAAGACACAGAGAAAGGGATATATGACATCTTGAGAAACACAAAAGAAACCAGTACAGAGAAGGGATTACCAGGATGGTTTAGGGAATGACAGACCTTGCAGAGAAGGGGTTGGCATTTTTGTCTAACAAAAACAGAGGCTGAAAGGGCATCAGATGCCTGTGTTTAAAAACAGCAGTGGAAAAAAAGGAGGGAACTTCAGTCCTCCAGCTACACACTAAGAAAGGAGGGCAAACAGAGAAAAGCATTTGTGGCTACAGTTAGGCCAGAAAGAAGGAGGTTCTTTGCCATCAGGGCAAGCAGACCCACTGGTATTCATACGGACAAACAAAAATGAAACTGAAGATGCTCTGCACACTGCAGAAGGTCACGGCCCACAGGGAGGACCAAACTGGCCGTACCTGCTGTAGAGCAGTGCCACCATGGCTGCGGGCATCCCTGGCCACTCATTTCCTGGAGATGCAAGCGCACTTGTCATCTGCATTGGGCTGATGCTGGCCAGGCAAGCTCTGGCTGCCCCACACAGCCCGCCTCACCTGCTGAGCTGCAGGACCACTGACCTCTAGCAGAGGGGCAGTAACAGCCAGCCAGAGAGCATCCAGTACCAGTCCACTACCAGCTGCCTTTACCCAAGCAGCACCTAACCACAGCCTGCGCTTTTCTTTGGCATGCAGACTTTCAAAGATGTGGAAGAAATAAGCGCAGATTTCACCACCAATTTTCCAATGGACCTTAAACCTTCCCCAGCTCGAAGGGAGGGAAAAGCAAAGCACACTGCTGTCGGCAAACGTTGCATGAATGAGTCACTCTCCCCTCACCCTGGTTCCCTGCTGTCCCCACCAGGTGACAGTTCACATGGGAGGATAAATATAAATAAAGGAAGCTGAAGCATTTTGATGACTCATGTAATATTCATTTTGAATTAATTTGTACATGCTTCTATAAAAAAAGATACATTCCATAACATTATTTTTGCGAGCTCTAATTTGCTGCTGGCAAGGAGCAGCGTTTGGGTCTTTTATGGGTATTAGTTCCATAGTGTATAGCAGAAGGCAGAGGAATTTTAACTATGATTCACTGAGCCACGTTGTGGGTATGTTTTAAAGCCACTTAATTAGTGTAGAAATATACAGCTGTAATTATCCTGAAATATGGCCTAATTAACCTATGGAAACCCATACATGCAGCTCAGGAAACTTGGAAGCATTAATAGTCTATTAATATACCGAAGCTGACAGTCCATCATGCTCACATTTGGGAACAGGAAGGCAGAACCTCCTTCAGCGTGATCTTGCATTGAGACTAACTACCTGTGGAAGGTAACGTCTGACATTCCCCTGTGCTGGGAAGGACAGTGGCAGGTCTGCTGCACCTCTCGCCACAATCTGTATATGGGAGCTGGAGTGAAGTTGCTGTGGTCCGACTCTTTTACTGATCATCCCAGCCCCTTTCCTCTGTTGTGTCCTCTTCTTAAATCCTGACATGCATCTCCTTATGTCTCCTGTCCTACATCCTTCCCACTCACTGCATCCCTCGCTAGACATTTGTGGAGGATCAGGAAACTCACAGGGTGTCCTCAGCCACTTCAGCCATGCTCTGTCATTTCCCCTTCTCTGGAACTAGAAACGATTAAATGCTGCAATGGACTGTTCTCTCGTGGATGAATTCCCACCCCTGGAGCGTAAAGTAAATGATCAGGGAGATAGATAAAGTGTGGCCGAAGCAAAAAGGTGATGGCAAAAAGTATTGTGTTTATTCCTGGGTGTTAAAGCTGATAAAACCAGGATGAATCAATTATCACTTCAAAGACACAGGGTCACAGGGTTTCCCAAACCACCTTGCAGACCCGAGAAATCAGGCTTCCATTTTGCCCTTGGAACACTGGGAGCCTTTACAAAGCAGAACAGCAAATTAATGTCCTGTCCCTCAGCCCCATCTTGTTATAGATGAGGAAACAGAGGCACATGGCTGGAAATTAAATTCCCTGACTATGCTTTCCTTTTGCCCTGCTCTAACAATCAGATCATGTTGCCTCTTAGCTGGGAAAGCATCCTGATTTTAACAAAGCATCATCTTTCAGGAAGGGGCATTTACTTCCACCTGAGGTGAAGAAGCAGCAGAAGAACAGTCTCTGAATTGGTAAGGAGGGGTGATGGGGCCTGAAAGGAGCAAGGTCGAGAGAGAAGACAGGAAGGCAGCAGCTGGTGTGAGGTTCTTCTTTAGGCAGAGTACATAACCAAATATTCAAGCAGCGTCTTCATCCTTTGGTGATCAAAGCAACAGAAATTGAATCCGGCTGTAATCATCTACAGGGTAGTTTGCTTAAAATTCCCCTAATTATGGAAGTGCAGAAAATTACTGCTCCATGATGTGCTGAATGGGAAATTGAAGGCTCCCAGAACACAACTACTGCCACTGCAGCTTAAAGAGAAAAGACAAGGGAGGTTCAGAGAAAAGGAGAGACAAAGGAATAAATGTGAAAGTGTCAGGATGTGTGAGCAGGGAACGAGGGAGGGGAGGGGAAGACCAAGCTCTCTCCCACTGTCTGAGGCCACCAGTTTTGGAGAGCTGTGTGCTAAAGAGAGCACTGAGAGAAATGTAGGCCTTGCTAAGATGGCTTTTTCACTTGGCCAGCAATTCTGCTGTGACACACTTGACACAGTGCCACATGCAATATTTAATCCAGAGCTTCTGGTTGAAACTCGGACAACTCTTCTGAGTACCATTCTGTCTGATATGCAAGGGCAGGAAATCTCTGTGTATAAATAATCTGAATTATTGCATTGCAGAGTGCTCTTCTAGCAGCAGTTTCTCATGATAGATGACACCAGGTACCACAGAGGGCTCAGCCACCCAGCTAGGTCACTTAGGAACAGGGGGCTGGAAAAGGGTATTTTGCATTAAGAAGAGATTTTATCTTTCAAAAATACCTGCCTCTTAGGGTGAGTCTCAGGCCTGCTCAGAGAAAGCCCTCCGCTCACCCTCTGCAGACAAGAGGCTGTGAAGGGTGGATCCCAGCTCAGCCCTGCCCTGCCACCAAGCGGAGAGGTCATAGAATCATTAAGGTTGGAAAAAACCTCTAAGATCACCAAGTCCAACTGTCAACCTATCACCACCATGCCTACTAAACCATGGCCTGAAGTGCTATATCTACTGGTTTTTTGAACACTTAAAAAAAGGTGTGAGTAAAGCTGTCTCGCACCAGGCACGTGGGCAACTTTCTCCATCTGCTGTGGCTGTCCAAGGCTCCTGATACCAAGTGACATCTCAAGGGAGCATTCTCTTTTCTCTGTTTCTTTTGTGCCATTTAAGCAGGCAGCACCCTGCAGTGTCTCTGGGGTCCTTCCTCTGAACAAACATTTGCGGCACTGTGGTTCCCTAAGAAGGACTCAGAGAACACTTCCCTTGCTCCAGATGTTTCATATGAGGTGTGAGAGAGAAGCTAGCTCCATCTCTCTCAGGAGCACAGAGAGTCTGTGATTAAGCAAAACACTTTGCTTAGTTAATATCAGTGCCATTTCAAAAGCCCTACATTCACTTAGAATGAAGGAGACCAACATTGCAGTGCAGACTGTGTGCTTCTGCAATCACAGGCGGCTGGTTTGGCTCCCACTTCCTTCTCCCAGAACTGTGTGCTACAGTACATCAAAAGCTGCTTGCATGAGTCAAATAATCCTCCAGGGAATACCACCCCTATTAGAAACCAATGCTGGGGCGGGAAAACACCATAGACAAGTGTAATTCATCCCACCAGCATGTTTGTACTCAAATAAACCCTCCAGTTCTTTTGAAATAAACAACAACAGAAAATAACCAGTGACCTCAAAATGTGTATTTTTGCAACTCTTCATTTGCAGAGGCCTTAGCAACCGCGGCATGGCGCCTATGAGCAACCTTCGGCCGAGCGCTTAGTACCCATGCTCATAGGGGAGTTTGGGTGCAAAGGGACCCCAAGGGTCTCTAGCCCAACCTCCTGCTGAAAGCAGGGCTACCTGTGAGTTCAGAGCAGGTCACTCAGGACCCGATCTAGTTTGGTCCTGAAAACTTCCAAGAAGGGAGACTGCACAGCCTGGGCTATGTCTCAGGGCAGTGATAATAATGAGTGGTTTCTCAGCTTAGCAGACATCAGTGGAAGGGCAGGAAACTGAGACTTGGGGAACAGTGTCGCAAAGCAACAGAGGGGCTTTTGCAGCAGAGTGTTTTGTTCTCCTTCAGTCATAAACGCTGGCTCCCTTTTGCCGTCACAGTCACTAACTCCAGTAACAACAGGAGAGAGTTTTCTGCCTTCCCAAGCTACCCCCAGAACCGAGCCAGCTTGCCAGCCAGCCATAGGTCTCAGGTCTGTCTTTGCACACATGCTAGCTTCCGTTTGAGTTGAGGTGTCTGCAGTTCCTGGTAATAACATGGGACATTAGTCTGCTGATGACTTTGCATTACAAGTAGATTGCAATTAACACGATGATCCTTTCTTGTGTTTGAGCGCGTTGGCATGGGTCATGAAGTTGGTATAGCAAAATGATCCAAAGGGAGCTATTTATCTAGCTATAAAGGGACTGTGTTCCTGCAGATGCAAGAACTCCAGTGCAAGGTAGCTGCTTATGTCCCGGTGTGTCTGTCACTGCTTGCCCCTGCTTGGGTGGCCCTGAGGGGCAGGGCGTGCTGACGGGTGCCTGCTGGCTGTGGTACAATAGCAAACCCATGCCCAGGGAGGGCTGGCCTCCCCAGCTTGGAACACAACCTGAAGCCTGCCAGTACTCATGTCCTGTGTTCCCTGCCTGGAAAAGCCAGATCTCTGCCTTTTGCAGAAATATCTGGACCTGCCAGTGGAGTTCAAGGCATAGATCTATTCTGATGCCTCATTTTAGAGAGGAGAGAAATCCAGGTGACTTAGAAGACCGTGCTTTAGGCTTTTGGCTGTGCTCCAGCAGGAGCCAGCCCTCCTCCTGACCAGCTCCAAATGCCACGTCCTGGGCCACCGAATCACAAACACCCATACCGCATCCTCGCCCATAGGGGCATTCCCCTTCTTTCCCTTCTCTCTGGAAGTGCCAGCACTGATTTCCCAAGGCAGAGCACCCCGTAAGAACCTCTCAAGCCTATGTCTGAACAAATCAACATTTTCTCCAGTCATTATCTGTGCAAAGACCTGCATGCCCAGGCACACACAAGCAGCAGACTGCGTTTGATGATCTGCCATCTTCCTGTGATGGAAATCCACGTCTCTCCACTCCCTTTGCCTCCACCTCTCCAGCTGCCACAGTAATCATTGGCCAGTAGCAAACGAGAGGGTTTTGTGATTACTGTATGGTTAACCAGCTTATGGTAATTAATGGAGATGCACCTGGAATTTTTCTGGGAAGTCCCCAGGGATCCCATTGTGCTGGAGGAGAAGTGGGGGCCTGTAAGACAGAGAAAGTGTCTCTCGCTTGAACAGCTTCATGAGAGATGTGTCTCTCCCTGGTTAAATTAATTTGCGCTGATGAAGTGACAGGCTGATTAAAAGATTAAGTTAAGGACGGTTCTTTGATTAGAGATGTGTGGCAGGGATCATGTGTGGATGAAAGCGGGCTTCCACTCTCCCCCCACTTGCCGTACAAGTACTACTGGGTCCCAATCCCTGATCAGATTCCAGGGGTTGGCAAGGCAGCCCTGTTTTGGGGCACATGCAGGTGGGAGGGACAGACTGTCACTATGGGATTCAAGCTTTGCCATTAGGGCCTCCCTGTTCTGTCCTACCTTGAGAAAGTCCCTGTCACCATGCTCTTTATTTAAGTAATGCCAGGACGTGAGGTTTCAGCCTGATTCCCACCACATTTTCTAAGGCCTCTCCACACTGTACCACAGAGGAATGCCTCCAAAACCATATCCCTTTCTCCTCTGCCAGCACCAGCCAGCACTCCAGTTTGCTCCACTCCTCCAGCTGGCCGATTCCCAGCATTCACCCGCAGCAGCCAGTCTGGAAGAACTGTGCATATATGGGAGAAGGGCAGCACAGCTGGAAACCTTCCCACCAGCATTCATGCAGACACACAGCTGTTTGATTCTGGTATGTTCAGGCCAACCTCTCACAATCCCATTTGGATGCAGAATGGCATGGTGCCATCTGTACATAGACAGGGTTGATTTCAGCCAGAAGGAGTCTCAGACTGTTATGGATGGTCCTGGGACTTGAGATGCAACACAGAACTTTCCCCTTCCATTCAGTGGGAATAATTATCTCCCTTGGGCTGTGCATTTCCCACCCCGCAAACTACGCTAGAGTAAGTCCAAAGTGCTGAGCAAACCAATTGCACACACACTACTGGTAGGAACAGCCTGAAATGGGATCGGTCCTACCCTTCCTCTTTGCATGTCTGCACTGTCCTGCTGGGAGCCAGACTGGCAGCCAGTACGGACAAGGGGGCACCTGGGGAACATGGGGTCCAGAGAGCATGCCCTGGGTGTTGCTTTGGAGGGCAGAAACCATGAGGACTGGATGCCATGAATGCGGAGCCTAAAGCCCAGGCTCAGGGAGATGGCAGGTCAGGAGCTTGCAAGCATTTCAAACCCATTTGTTTCCCATCAGACCTCCTCCAATTTTTCAGATCTCATGAAGTCTTCCATTCTATCTCCACTTCCCTCTTCAGAGCTTTATTAAAGTCCTGTGTCATTCCTGTCACTTTAAAGGACCATCCTTTCAGTTCCCTTTTCCCTGCAAGCAATATTAACAATTCTAAGTAAGCTTCCCCAAAAATGAAGTTTCAATCTCTGCAGCATCTTTTTGGAGTCCTTAAACACTTACAAAAAGTAAATAAAGTATTAAACACGTGAGAAATGCTCTTTCTCAGAGAGAAACAGTGGTTTGCCAGGATGTAAAGCTTTACAGTGCAACGAAGTCTGGATGTCCAAATTAGCTATCCTCTGTTCTTACGCTTCAGATGTAACATGCATGGTCAGTGCCCCTTTTGTATGTATTTCATTGAAAAGCCAGATGAATACAGGGTTTTAAAGACTCTTATAACATGCTGTTGCAAGTCCTATTTTTCTATTTCTTTAGCCCAGTTCCCCCCCCCAAGCTGTGCATTTCATATTTAACTTCCAATACAGTTTGTACCTTGTTTTGTATAACTTTAAATCATTTCATTAATGAAAAAAACAAAGTAATTATAAAACAAATATGCAAAATATGAACAGCTAATCTTTCTCTTATATTGCAAGGATTAAATAAACAAAAATATCAGCAGAAAGTATTCTAGACACGTTGGGCTGCCATAAAATTTAGTAGGTGAAATGTTAATTTACATATTCCCAAAATGCAATAGGGTGACACTTCTGAAATTAAAAACTGATGATATAAGTGGCATTTAAAGTTCATTTAATATTATTTGTTAAAATTCCACTGACAAATTTGTCGCATGTATAGCAGATCCTATTACTAAAAGAAGAAAACAAAAGCAATTGAAATCAAAACCCACCCCAACACTGAAGGGTCTATTAAGGCCGTAGATGAGAATTTGCATTATCGAATAATCTTAACAGGAGATTTTATAAATGAAAATGTAAACTGTAGAGGGTTTTAAATGCTCATTTATACCAATAACTAGTTTTATAAACAGACTTGACTGTTTCTCCCAGAAACAATAAGAAAATGTTTCCCTGGGGGACTGGGAGTACCCAAACAGCAGCAGCTGTATTTCTGAATAACAAATCTGCAACCACCTGGGATTAGGTTGAAGTGCAGTCAAATGGATTGTGCAGTGCATGATCTGTCAGTACAGTGGGTCTGTCGCTGACCCTGCTTTTTGCTTCCTCTCTTACTCTGAGGATGGCCCTTTCCCACCCATTTCAGACCTGCAGGTCTTGCTTCCCATAGGTCTGTAAGGCACCATTCACAGGAAAAGCCCAGTCTTGGGCTATCTTGCCCCTGTAATAATACTCTCAACCCTTTGATGCTGCTGCAGCAGCAAATTCTCTGTCTCTCCGATTTAATGCCTGGCACGGGATCTCATCCATTGTAAGGAGCCCCATCCTCCAGGGACTGCTCTTGGCTCTCCCAGAAAATCCCCCTCGGTCTCTGGATCCTGCAAACCAGGCTAATCACGAATGCCTACTGCCAGACAGCAATACAGAGCTAGTGATCCCCAAGTGGACATAGGAGATGGCTGCAGAACACTGAAAGGGAAGCCATCCCCTGGCCTGAAGCTTGGAAAATTGTTTCCACTGACCAAAAAGACACAGAGGAAGACTCTATCTGCACAAAGTGATGCATCCTGATTTAAATGACAGCTGGCTCAAGCACCATCTAAAAGAAGTTAGATATTTGGATTTCTTTTTGTTTGTTTATTTATTTTCCCCTACATAAATATGGAAGGAAAGCATTGCAGGTGAAATGGTGCATGGAGATTAATCTGGTTCATAGTCCTCATAAATATTAACAGGCTGGCAAATATGTAATCTTATTTCTTTTCCCCTCTGCTCTCATCTCTTCCAAGTTACTGTCACCAGGGAAGTTTAAGTAGTTGGGGTGGTTGTGTTGGTAAATGAGACCATGGTAAAAGGGAAGGTTTTCATCCAGACCCAGTACCTGCAGTGATGTGATCAAAGCAGTGCTACCCTATGTGAAAAGTGATTCTGCACCATGATGGGGCTTTTCATTGTCTGGCTATACAGCATGGTATGAGGAAGGTTTTGCCCCACTGTCTCCCTTGGCCACAGGGGTAAACTGAGGCACCAATAGGTGACGCAGCTCACCCTCAAGTCTGGTGGTGACAGGTCCTTGTGCTCAGCCCTTGCCAGCAGCCAGGGCCTGCTCTGGATCTGCCCTGAAGCATCTCAGAAATAAACTCCCCAGGGCTAGTCCAGTATTGATCTCCTAAAAGAAGCTCTCCTACCCCATGCCCCACAAGAAATCCACCTCCCTGCTCCTCTCTCTGTGTTCTACCTTGTGCCTGGAGCTGTATAGAGAGCAGGGCCCACCGCCAGCCCACCTGCACTTCCCGTACAGTATTGTACTGTGAGGAAAGCCAGTTAAATGCCTGGGTTTCTCCTCCCCTTCCACCACAGCTCATACCATCAGCCTTCAGTCCCTCGCTGCCAGAAAAAGACATACCTGATGGCTCGCTCTTTCTGTCTCTTTCTTTCTTTCATCTCTACATTTATTCATTCGTTCAAGAGAGCATCTAGCTATTCTCTCCCCTTCCAACAATTCCACCAGACAAAAAACTGAGAGATTAATAGACACTTTCATTTGCACTGTAATAAAGTATGTGCATGTTGGGGGGAAACAGTGGAGGAAAACTTCGTCTACAGATTAAAGCAATAGGCCTTGTCTCCAGCAAATTTGGTTAGGGCCTTGGAGCATAGTGATACGTGCCTTGAGCTAGACGAGAGCTTTGTGCCAGAGGAGTGACTTGAGTGAAAAGGGCTCTGTGGCATGAAATGCAGAAGTGGGTTTATAGCACTAGGATTTATCTGTGACTCCAAGCACTCATAATATTACTAATATGACTATTAGAAAAGCAAATGGATGGAACCATTAGGCCATATATTCCCTCAGAGTCTGGCTGCAGCTATAAAGAGTGAGTATTTATTATGGCCAAGGCTCCTAAGTGAACTCAGACGACGGATGCCCTAAGTGGGACCAGGGGGAGATGGGGACAAGGAAGGATCAGTGCTCCTCCCTGAGCAACAAAAGGGAGGAGAGAAGAGGGACATTCTCCTTGGTGAGTAAAGGGTCTCCTGACTCTCTCCAACCTGCTGAGGCTTAGGGACCAGTGGCTGTGCACAGCTCTGTGCAACATGCTGCTTCCTCTGCTGAGCCACGCTCCCTGCAGATCTTGCCTGTGCCACTTCAAACCTCTGCTGCAAAAAGCTGCTGAGGCTGGACAAACTTGCAGGGTTTCCATTTCATACGAAGCTTCTGGGTCACAGGGGGATGTTCTCCTCACATGGTCCCAGCCATGACCAGGGAAGGAGATGCTGCAGCACCGCACAGCCAGCACACAGGTCTCATGCAACTCCTCAGGAGAAAAGTGGTTGTACTGTTTCTGTGATTCACCCCTTTGGCAACTACTGCTGTCAGGGGAAGCGAATCAGCACCATAGAAAGCTTGTTCTCACTTGTCGCTGGGCCACAGCTGTCGTGAGCTGAGCCAGTGCTTTCCTCAAGGCTAAACCCATGACTTAAACTGCAAGCTGTTTGGAGTTTCCCTCTCTCTACACACCTCTCTGCTCATGCCCATCTGTGCCACTCTGCAACATGGAGAAAAAAGCCCAACATATTTCAAGAAAAGGAATGTCTTTTCCAAGGCACCCTGCCTCCTCAGATAGCCCAGGGCTGATGCAGTTAGAGAGGTGCCAGCTGGGCTTGCTTAGTGACCAAAGCAAACCCTCTGGCAGGCAGCCTGGGTTGTCTCCTGTCACATGAAAACCAGCACAGAAAGATCTGTGAAATCAGTGCATAGGACTCCACTGTCAGACCTCCAGGTATGGGCAAGGTCCTTCCCTGCTGGACTGGTCCTCTCGCAGCAGATAGTAAACACCATGGATGTGCAAATAGCAGGAATCCTTCTCCTATGCTCCTCAGTCCCCATCCTGCCTTGCTATTTGCAGAGCAACTCCTTCTGTTGCCTCTAAAGACATCTGTCCCTCCAGCAGTGACACCAAGGCTGTGCAAAGTCTTGTGTCTACTGAGGAGAAGTTTGGGACTAGCAAAAAGATCTGAAGCAGCAGACTCAATTGCATCTCTTCTTTCCAACTCCTGTGGGTCTGGGTCAGGCCTTGAGCTGGTTTCCTCCACATTGTGCACCAGCAGAAACACCTTTGTGGTTCATGAGCCAGAAGAGAGAGTCAGAGAGGTAGAGAGAGACCTACATACAGAGACACATTGTTTCAGAAAGGACTGTTTCTCTAGTAATTAACACTTGTGTCCTGCTGAGTTTATTTCATGTGTCCATGTTTTTCCATCCAACAGTGCAAATGATGTAGGTTTCAAAGCAAGCATGCCATTTTCTGTTAGCTGATCTTTTAATGCCTAGATTTGTGAGAGATGGCACCCTATATTTTTGTGTTTACATGGATCATTGCTGAATTGGAACTTATCCTGTTTTCATGAAAGGATTCCTCCCTTTTTGGCAGAGAAAATGAGTTTATTTTCAAATCTAGCCTATGTGAAAGATCACGTGCCCGTGAAGACAATCTTGAATCAGTTCCAAATGGTGAATATCATGAAGGCAGATTTGTACCAAAACCTCTAACACTTGCAGTTTCAGATATTTTCAGGAGAGAAAACCCTCAGCCTGGTGAAATTTCACAGAGAAGACATATTTCTCTGGCATGAGTTTTCCTGAAAGACAAATTGTGAATCATATACAAAAGAAGAAGAAGGAAAAAAAGCTGCTGAGACTTATACAACATTGCCATATTTACACCCTTGAGCAGCTTCCCTGAAAAGCAGCCGTCACTGGAGAGGAACAGAGCAGAGAGACAAAAGTCTGCAGAAATGTATCAGGTGAGGACGCAGATGGGTACTTGGAAAGTTATTCAAAATGAGGGAAGTAGAAGCAGCAGATGAAAATGGTGGCAGAATTGCACTGTGGTCCTAGTATTTGTCCAAGCTACCATGAGTAAACAGATATTGGAGATAACATCTCTCTGAAATCAAACACTCGATGGATTCCATAAACTGACAGCTGTTCTTTACCCGCCCCGTGCAACACAACTTCCATTCAGTCCCTTCATGCCCCCATATTTCCTTTAATCACTCTTGGACAATGCATTCCCCTTCTGTGCTAAAGCCGTCAGCCCTCTTCAGAAGTGTGGAGCTTGGGCAGTAATTGTTCTGTCGCAGACTGACATCTCCAGAGAGGCAGCTCGGGTCTCAGCAACAGAATATCCAGAGGCAAAGCTGGAAAGCTATTAATGTTTAACACACAGGGAAGCTGCTGTCTGTCAGATGCTCCAACCACCCTGAACTTGGCAGGCAGAATGTGTTAGCACATCTGAAGCTGCTGAAGGATTTTATCAACCTGAGAGGACAAGACATACCCATCTCCCTTTCTGCTGCATATCTAGCACAGACGTAAAGAAGGGGGCCTTATGGAATGGACACAACCAGGTCCACATGTAGGTTGACACATCAGCTCCCAGCAGCCTCAGGGGAGGACTGAGTTTGCATGGAAAGTCTGAGATGCAGCGAGACCTTTGCCAGCCGCAGCTGGGGCTGCAGCATGTGGTGAAGCACAGGACAAATGCCTCTTGCTGCTCCCAGTTACGCTGTTCCCAGCAGAGAAAGGCTGGGACCAGTCCTGAAGAGAGAGCAGGGGACTTGCTTACAGCCCAAGACTGAGACAGTGGCAGAGGAAGGTTTCCCAACTCAAATGAATTGAATTTGCTTTGTTAGTGTGGGCAAAACTGTGACTTTGAGCCTGGGGCAAACTGCTCCTGCTTCTGAAATAGCCATGGGACAACTGGAGGAGCCTGAGGAGGCACCTGGTCCCTTTCTCAGGGCACAGTCAGGACAGCATGAGCTGCAATGCTGAATGATCAGCTGCTTCCAGGAGACCTGCTATTTTCAGGAGTAGCTCAGAGCTACTTCACTTGGCTCAGAAGTAGGTCTAACATGGGACACAAAGCCTGGGCCTCTTGAGGAGAACCCAGCCTGGAAGAAGTATAAAAAAAAACTTAAACAGACTAAAAATTCCTCCTGCATTGTCCTCATGTTTGAGTACTTAGCCTTAGTGACATACTGAGCTTTCAGGTTTTTTTTTTATTTTGATTCTGTCAAGTTTCCCATGGAGGAATAGTTTTTCTGACCTCTGAAGACCTCAGTTAAGCCTGCTGACAAGTTGGCTTTTCTTAGTTTCTTCCTGCAGCTCCTTAGATATAATCTGTTGACCCCCAACAATCTTCAAAGTGCACGTTGAAAATCACTGACCTGTAGCATTTTGGTGTCTGCCACCTCAGCACCTACTGAAAACTGCTTCCCAATACCAGGGGATAGAAAATTGTGTTACGGATCCAGATTCCTGTACAATATTACCCAGCGATGTGTGAAAGTGATTCAGACAGAAAACAGAGAGTCAGGAGGTTGAGTCCTGGATTTGGTGGTGCTGATGGCTCTCTGATGACTGTCTAAATGGCCCCCTGTAGCTGTGGTGATGCTGGCTGTGTCTGTATCTGAGGAAGACCATGCTGCCCTACCTTGGTAAAGTATTTTATGAGCTCTGCTGGAAGATGGTAGGCTAGTGCAGAGTGATATTGTTTTGATAGCACCCTGTCTTGATGGAAAACCTTGTGCTTTTCCACGTAGGAGGAAACATTTCTCTGGTAGCCCACAAAATAACAGATTACTTCACCCCCCGACTTTTGATGCCCACAAGAAAAAGTCCACTGACAGAGATGCAATCAACATCAGCTCCTGCAAGTGTTTACTGCACTAGGCAGGCTCTCACAGGACTTGCTGCCAACACTCAGGGGTGTCCCCTCTCCCCTCAGTATGTCTCAGCATCCCCCCCACCCGTCCCCAGCCAGAGCAGAGGGAAGGAGACTGCTGGGGAGGCCGGTGGCTGGATGGCAGGTTGGAGCTGTTGGAGCACAGTGGGGTGTAATAGCAGTGTAGGGTAAAAGGCATGTACCGAACCTCTCCTATTTTGACTCCACTCCAGGCCACTCCTTTGCTATGCCCACCAGTCCCCGTTAGGTGCAGCCAGGAAAGGCCCCCTTCTCTTCCTCCAGCTCCTGGTCCCTCCCCCACCTCTGCTGCCTTTGATCCTCCTTGCTTTCAGTTTGCAAATCTCCCTGTGTTCATTTTGCTTTCTGCCAGAAAAGCCTGAAACCTTTGAATCTAAGGCAGATTGTGTCCAGCCAGCCTGTACTTGAGTCCACTTACCTTGTGGAATAACTATTACAGCTGCAAATGAGCTCCTTGCTCTGCGACACCTGGAAATGTTTCCCAACGGTGTTCAGGGTCCAGCAGGTGTCAGCAGACTCATTCTGGCATGCTAACTTCCATTGCCCTCCAGTCCCCCTGGGGAAATGCCTAGCTCTCATCACATCTCTGCCTGGACCAGCAAGCTCTCCAGTTTCTCACCCCTAAAGCAGCTTTCTTTGATGCGTCATCTGACAATGGAAATGCTAAACAGAGTGCAAAGGGTGGTTGGAATCCAGTCTTTGCTTCAACCACTAATTCCTTTTCCAAGCCTGGAGACATACCTACTCATAAACTCAGGTGAATGTGCCTTTCTGCACAGGCAAGGAGGAATTGTATCTTGTTGCACCTGGTGCAGTTGGAAACACGTAGTTTTTGGTGGCTCTTGTGGGTACTTTCAGGCATTGCTAGCTCAGGAGAGAATCCAGGAGATTAAGTTAAAGGTTAAGCCATCACTATGGAGACAGAGGCTGTGAATACTCTGTTATCAGCCAGGGGAACCCTAAAAGTGCGACAGAAAAGGGGTTACATATTGCACAAGCCCCTTGCAGGCTGTTTCCCAGAGCATCTGAAGCACTGTTCAAACCACATGTGGAGCCAGAACTTCTCAAGACCAAAGCTGTGTCATGCCTCTGGTGTAGATTTTCCAGATAATATGGGCCAGGCCATTCTGGGAGGCGTGAATGTAGCAGAGATATCCTGTCTCTGCAAAGTTTTAAGCATCCAAATTTCTGACAAGAGAGGGTGCAAAATAGCAGGGGCTGAGCAGGAGCTGTGAGAACACAGACCTTCCCCTAGACTGCACCTCCTCCCTTGGCTCTGAAAACACAGATGCCCAGCCAGAAGGAACCATTGATCGGCATGACTAATAGGGACTTTAAGAAGAAAAGTGTGCCAGATCAATATGCAATCCACAGTACATGAATCACTCCAGCTTCTCCAATTTATTCAGCCTCAAATCAAATGAATGAACCAAAGATAAATATATAGCCATGGGGAGGCTGGGGGTGAGGGGGTAAGGAAGGCAGGTGGGGAGGCAGACTCTGTAAGGGATAATTAAGTAGCTTTTGTCATTCTAACAAAGCATTAAGCCAGTAAATCTATGAAAATAGGAATACTCCAGAGAGTTGTTACTGGCATAAAGCAGAGACTCCGGAGTCCTGCTCCTCTTCTCCCAGTTGCTTGGGTTGAGGAGGGGCAGGCCGAGCTGTCTGTGGGGCCTAACACAGCCCCACAGCCAGACAGGACTGCGGCATCCCTGCCTTTGCAGTGGTCGGTATGCTGAAACTTCAGCCTTCCCCCTGCACTCCCAGACCTCCCGCAGGCTGGGGGGGTGAAAGCATCTCACTGGCTAGAGGTGTATAAAAACTGGGTTGATTTAATTAAACAGAGAAAGAGAAGAAAACATATTCTGGGGTTGAGACACAGAAACTGATTATTTCTCTTTTGGGTAAACTTGCAAGTTCCTTATATTCAAGTCAGAATATTTAGGTTGGCTTTGGGGATTACCCTGTGGATGGTCCACCCTTTTGATTTGCTGCTTTCTGTGGGGTGAACGCTATTATTAGATGACAAAATGTCATTTTAAAATGAGAGATAGTGAAGTTCTGTCTGATACAAGTAAATGCTGGTTCAGCCTTTTACAAAAAAAAAAAGTATTTAATGCTTAAATATGTGGACATTCCACATGATTTCATTATGCCTCAGATCTTCATTTTAGGGATTATTCATTTGTTATTTCCTAAAAAAGAATAAAATTGCTGAGAGATAACATGCCCCCGCATGTTCTTCTCCAAGTTGTCCCTCTCTGAGTGTCCGCTTCTTGCCTTTCTCTTGACTTGGTCAGGACTGAGGTTCAGCTTCCTTCCCACCTCTTCTCTGGCTGCAGCGCTGGGCCTGGGAGGCTGGGTCACGGAAACCCACTCCTGTCACAGCCAGGCTGTGGTGTGACTTTCTCAGAACAGCAGCAGGACAACACAGCCTAAAACTCCAAGCAGCTGAAATCAGCTGCCCCTGTGCAACAGTATCTCCCTGCCATCACCTGCGCTCACCTCTCTTTGCAGCAGCCCCTCCTCCTTTTTGCCTTATGCCTCCCCCTAAAGTGCCACAGTACCTGAGCCTCCCCTCATTTTCAGCCTCGGAGCAGTGGTCAGGAGGTTTGTCCAACACATGTTCCCCACAAGCAGGGGCCACTCAGGAAACAGCCCTTGTCTCTCTGACCCAGCTTCTTCTCACTGTCCATCACCGATCACCCAGATAGGTGACTGCACTTTCCTTCCTCATACCACCCTCCCCAGGCTTTCCCATCCGCCTGTACTGTGTGTTTTCTCAGCAAAGCGATCTCTGGCTTTGCAAAAATGCGTGCTGTTCCACTGCTGAAGCCTCCTGAGCAACTACTTATCTAACAGGATTTGGTCTGTTTTATTATTGACTTCATTAACAGAATAGTGATGGGGAGGGGGAGGCCTTTGAGGAGTGGAGACAGACATTTCAGGCAACAAATTTTATTTGCCTGTGTTACCTTCTTTCAAGCTCTGCCAATGTCTTCTGCTCCTCCTTCTCTATTTCTATTCTGGCTTCAGGCAGTGTACCCCTCATGGCTCCTGTGGCACTGCTTCACCCAGACCTGGTGGTAACCTCATACCTTCTGGGGCTGTACCTTCATCCCATGGCTCCCACTACCTCTCACCACCTTCCACTCTTCCCTTGTGCAACCTCAGCCTCACAGCAGCTCTCTGCCACCTATCATGAGTCTCCTGCCCCTGCTACACGCAGTTTTCACACAGCTCCGGTGAGAGGCCCTGCTCAGGAGTGCAAGTGACTCCTGCAGAAGAAAGGAATGAGGTCTCAAAGGAGAAGGGGGAAGGAAAAGAAAGAGGAGGAAAAAACACTACAGGTTCTGAAACACATCAGGTTTTGATTCTGAGCACTTTCTCTCCCCCAGGCCCACACAGGCAGAAAAATAAGTTTAATTTAAACTGCATTAATTCTTCTCATATTGAGCCGATGGGTCTCCTGGAGCCTTCTGTCTGACAAAAACATGTGTGTGATGTGGTGTTCCTTCTGTTCCAAGAACCAGCACTGCCGCACTACAAAATATGTTTTTTCTCATTACAAGGTAGGAAGGCAGCCCCATCCCACACAGCAGAGACAGTGCCCAGCGTGGAATGGCCAACATGGTGAGAGAGACTCCTCCTAGAGATGTGCACTGGGCACAGAGACTGCAGGGTCCCACATAGCCGGGTACTGAGGATATACCCCTTGGCGTGCTCATGTCGCACCATATAAACAGAAAAAAGGATGGGGCAGAAAATAATTTTTTGTACCACCAGAAATCCATCTCAAATTGAGGTAAGAAGTCAAGGTATTGCCATTTTCCCAAGACAACCAGTAGAAATAGAGTTTAGATTGGGTCACTCCACACTTTGCTCCAATAATTTCAGATTGTTCCATTTTGATTTTGAGGTTTGGGGTATTTTAAAGCATACAAGTTTAAACTTTAAGTGAAATGGTAAGTTTCAGCTAACATTCTCCCAGACTTTGTGCCTTGATTATATGAGACTGGGGTGCCTTGATAATTTTCAAACCATGTTTTTCCAACCCAGAAAATTCATCATGAATGCTTCCAAATCTTGAATTGTTCTGCTGCAACAAATCAGCACTTTTCAGTGAAGGACAAAAATGCATCTCGGGGAAAAATTGCCGCTCTGTCTGTCAGAGGCAATCTCATGCTCACCATTCTCCTTCCAGTTCTCTCATTCCCTTTTAATCATCCCTCATCCCCGATGGTACCACGTGACAGCTTCCCACCCTCTGCTGTACAAACACACATTTGACTGTGTGCCCAGCTAAAGAGAGGGTGTATTTTGGACAGCTGGCATGGGAAGGGCAGAAAATCCATTGGTTGCTTTAAAGGCTCAGCCTAAATTTACAGGGACAATCTCCAGTGTGACTTCAACTTCCCTAATGGCTGCGAGATCCTTTTTTTTTTTAATACGCTCCCCTCCTGCACAGAAGGAGTTCCTCGCTTTTCCATAGCTTCAGGGTGTCCCTCACTGGTATATCCCTTCTTGCTTGCTGTCCTCTTTACTATTCCTGCTGGGAACCTCTGTGTTGCCCAGCGACATGCTGAGGAGGGAAGAGAGGCTTTGTTGCCATGTCAAGATTTTTAATTTCCCCTTGTGGTGATGGTATCATGGCCCTGACAGTGTACTAAACACATGGCTTATCCCTCTGCCCGTGGAAAAGCAGTATCAATTTTGTGGCGTTAAGGGCTGGAGCGAGAACAATGTGCTGTGCATTGTTAAGCAAGCCACCAGCCCTGTGCTGTACAAGCGGAACAAGTGTAATCAGTGATACCGACTTTCAGCATAATTACAGCTCACCAGTTAGCACAAAAACCTCCTCTGTCCTCCCTCCCTTGTCTTGAGTATCCTATATTGCAACAGCCCTTGAGATTAGCCTTACAGCTTCTTGCTAGAGGGAGACTCCCCTCCTTTCCACTTCTGCAGTTCAGTCCACAACATGCCCAAGTGAAGCCCAAGCCACATCACAGACACAGTTTGTTCATGAGTCCCCTTGCAATGTCCCTTCCCTGCAGGATGTGTGCTAGTGAGCCAGCAACCCTAATGTGTCAGTACACTTCAGCATCTATGGAAAGATTCATGTGAAACAGGTTGCTCGTCTCCAGTTCCACTAGCCAGAATGCACAGCCTGGGAAAGGCATGGAGCCCTCCAGCTCTCAGTCTTCCTCTCCATCTTCTTCATCTTCACACTGTGGTGCGGCACCCTCCAGGCCTTCGGGCAGTCACCCTGCCTGCATGCATGTCCGAAAAGCCTCTGATCTGTTTTTGGCAGCAGAGTGTTTCAAAAGGAAGCCTTGAAAACTAACTCTGCTCTGACAAACAGCATCAGGCATGACTTTATTAAATCTGTGCAGCTGGTGCCCATCACCTGTTTGATACACAAAGGCCCCCAGTAGAGCAAAGCCCTTAAGCATGTGTTGAGCTTCAAAAACTCAAGTTGTCCTACTGAATTCATTGGGAACAAGGCAAGTGGGAGCAGGGCCCTGGTGAGGACTCTGGGGTGGTCAATCTAAGCCTCTTGTTCGAGCACTGTGTTTACTTAACACTGGTATTAAAGAATTTAAAGGGATAAACTTCTGCCAGGCAAAAGCTCAGCATGAATCAGGTTTTATCATTAAACAGTACTCCAGCAGAAACATATGGCTTTTGGCACATCAGAGCCCCTCCAGTAGGCCCCAAATTGTGCTGGAGATACACCATTCCTGCACAGGTTGCAAAATTCCTTCACAATAGCAAGCCCTAAAGATGCCATACTCCTGTCCATCTCTACCTCGGAGCCAAGCAGTGCTTCATATACCCTCACAGTGAAGTGATGAGATCTGACATACGATGAGCCAGTGTACAGGAGGAAATGGCTGTGGCCATTAGTGGAACCATGCTACTGTTGCTTTAACTTCCCCCAGCATGGAGCTGCATGCAGCAGGGTGATCTTGTTGAGGCAGCCAAGCATGTTAATGAGGACATCTTGGAAGAGTCTACAGGCCTTGTTCTAGTGTTCAAACCCTCACTGACTGGTCTCACCATTGGAGATTGCCACTGCAAACTTCCATCCAACTGATCAACCTATATATAAACACATTGTCACCCTGTCTTCAACTGTTTTGAAGTGGGGAAGGGTCATTGCCTGGACCCTCAATGACAGCACAAGGCACCCTGTGTGTTCCTCCAGAGCTCTGAGACAGAGAGGGAACTGCCCTATGCTGCAGCCTGTATGTGTTGTTTTTTGAAAGGCGGATTGTAATGCTCTGAAGTCTAATTACTTCTCTTAGCAGACAGATTCACATATCGACTATGGTGTTTAGAAATCTTGAATAGCAGCTGCGTATCGGTAACGTCTCTGGAGCAAGGTCAACTGCTCTGCAGTAAAACTCTATCCTGCCTTTCATATCCCATCAGCACAATCAGTAAATTTTACTCTAATCCAAATACTAAATGAGGCAGCAAGCTCCAGAATGAACTTCCTTCGAGGCTCTGCTTTTTAGGCCAAGACTGGATGCACATTCTGGATGCTACATTGCTGCTGCCGCTGTCTTCCCCAGTCCCTGCTCAGGGCTGTTTCCAGTCCCCGTGTTGCAGCCAGGTCAGGCAACATGGTCAATAGCAGCATTGATCAGTACAGCCAGGCAGGCAGAAAGGTCACAGCAACCCAAAGATGTACAGGAATTGATGGCAAAGCCCATCCCCCCACAGCTCTTCACTCCGGTCTCCCACAACTGCACTCTCCCTCGATCCATGACCACTCTTAAGCCTTGAGTCTGCCACCACTTTCCCAGACAACAGCCAGCAGCCATGGCCCAACTGAATCAGCCTTTTTTGTCACCCCCCACTGCAGAGAGAGTCCCTCTGTTCCCTGCTTGTGCTTGCCATGGCAGACAGGTGAATGAACACTGAAAGGTCTGGAAGAGACAGATAGGAAAATCTTCACCTTTTCACAAGATGAAGGTTAATGTAGCAGGCAGAGGAGGGTACACGCAGTTAGAGCAAAGCCCAGCTTTGCTGCTAAAGCTGTGTACGTAATGCAACACTTCTAGTACAGGTACTCATAGCACTTGATAGAAAAAACACTCCTAGGAGAGAGTCTGACCCAGGCTAGAAAACTTCTTTCCCTGTTCACCACTGCAGGGGCCAGATGGGGCCAAATGAAATATGCCTACTCTGCCTGAGCCTGTCAAACCAGTATCTTGCTTGATATGGGTATCTTTAGTTTTTTTCTGCTTTCATATCTCTTTAAAGAGGAAAGGAAGAATGGGGAAAAATCAGTTTCAAAAGGTTTTCATTCCCCCCATCCCGCCCCCACACACATATTCATAAAACCCATGTTTGTTTTCCTGTGGCTAATTAGCAGTGCAGATAATAAGCTGGTTTCATGGAGTTAGCATGCATCAATGTCTGTGTTAACTGGGTTAACTACACAGTGGATGGGAATTTGTTTCCTGTGAAGACAGGCTGATGATGAAAACATGTCTTGGTTTCCCAGCAGCACTTGAGAACATGCAGCGCTGAAGGGACTGACCATGTCTGTTGGGAGTATTTGCAGACTTCACCGGTGATGTTCCTGGGACTTGGTGTATAGTGGGGGGTTGTTAATCAGTCTGCCCAAGAAAATCAAGTTCTATCTTTCATGCGTAGTCTGGAAAATGGGGTCCAAAGACCAAGAACTTGTTCTTGCTTCCTGCCAGTACCCATAGGCAAGGAGGGAGAGAGGATGAGAGCAAGGGAAGGACAGATCTGCACAGTGGCATTGAACCACCAAGGTCCCAGCAAGCAGAGAACTTGTTTAGCAGAGCCAGTGAAATACACTGTCTCCCCTTTCTGACACAGGGCTGTCCGCATGGGCTCCCGCAGCCGAGCACATGGTCAGAGCTGAGCCAGTTGGTGCAGTCGGCAGCCACCTGGCACAAGGCAGGTCAGATGCTGTTTGTTTTGCACAAGTTTGAGCAGGTAACTGGAGAAGCCATCACCGAAATCAAACCCAAGCATTCCCAGCCACAACTCACCCACTATCCCTGCTGCTCCCTGCATTATTTTTGGCATTCAGCTTTGTTTTTCCCGTTCCCTGTTATCTCTGACAGCTGGATAAAGTGCATGACCCCCCATATCGTCACAGTGATGCTGCATGCTGCTTCTCTGCATGGGCCAGTACTGGGAGGCTCGGGGCCATGTCAGCCCCAGCCCCACTCCAAGGCATCATACGAGTTCTCCTGCCTCCCTGACTTGCTCTGGCGGGTTTTTCTCCCTTTCCAGGAGATGAAGAAGGGTTACAGCAACAACCTCTCTGATGGTGAGTCTGGAGGGAAGGCAGAAAGCCCTGCATTTTCCCTCCAGAAAATGCATGTAGTTAATTCAACTGGGGAAGAAAATTTCCCTCCTGGGCCCCAGAGGCAATCTCTAGGCATGAGCTAGGGGATGGAGCTGCAGAGGGATGGCTCTTCAGTGGGTAGAAATCAACTTCATTTCTCCAGCACCTATCGCAAGGCAGTGCAGTGTGCGTGGGTCCCAGCTGCACTTGCTGCCCAATTGTGGTCTGACCTCCAGCAAGAGGAAGTGATGCAAACAAAGCTAAAAAGCATTCCCATATGCCATGTGGCAAAGTGCTAGCACAGGAGGAGATGTGGGGCTAAGCACAGAAGAGGGCACAAGGAATACTGACAGAGAATGCCACAGGATGGATTCTGAGAAGAAATATCCCTTTACAGTCAAGTTGTTACATTGCAATAACTTTTATGAGGGAAAGAGACATGGTTCAAAAAGGGTTGGGGTTGTCTCTTGACATGGCTCCAGAGGCTGCAATTCTGTCTCCTCAGGCCCCTGAGGATCTCTTACGTATTTCCATCTGTACCAGACAGTGGCAGCATTTTTAATGGGCCTAAACCTGTGCCCTCCTCTGTTTTTCCCCCATGGAGTGGCAGCATCTTTATTCTCAGGGCCAGATCCTTGCTGGGTATGAGCCAACTTTGCTCAAGTGTAACCAACAGCATTGCTCCAGCTGTCAGCTGTGTACCCAGCCCCATATGTCCCAGGTGACTCACACCCAGGGTGTTCTGAGTGAGGCATTTAACAGCAAGTGACATGACTATGGTCTCTGTCCCAGATGACCCCTTTCTCCTAAGAGCTGTTAAATTGCTGGTCAGTGAAGAGTTCTGAGACTTCAGTGTCTTGACCCTTTGAATTCTCCATATCTCACAGCTGACCTTTAAACAATTTTTCTGCAGGTGATCTTTCTATTGAAAAGTGGCAAGCCAAAGGAAATGTATTGCTCCCTCTGGCTCAGCCAAGATATTTGATGCTTCCCAGACTAAGTGTGAAGGGAAGACGAGGCCAGGGAATGATTGTAACAACAGCTGACATTGCCCTGTCACCTTTTAGCCCGAAGCACATTGCACATTCTATATGTGGATTCCTCTGGCAATGAAGCCATGTCTAGGATGAAAGTAACCATGCTGTGGACAGCAGAGCCTGAAACAGTAAGAAGACAAGGCAAAGGCACCAAATCAAAACCTGCTCGGCAAAACAGAGTGAAATACGTCTAACTACACAGCAAAAAAATCTGGGTTCTCTCAGCTTTTGTTCTTAAAATGCCCCTGGAGATTGTGTGTGTGCATGCTTGGGGTTGCCTGCACATATCTACACAAGGTAGTACTGTGCACACATACACGGAGAGAGACCAAAAGAAAGTGTGAATACATGGACAGCCTTCAAAGGGTTAAGAGCAACATCTCTGTTGGCAGAGGAGAGAAAGGAGAGATGAATTCATAGGCTCAAGAGCAATTTCAGAATCCACTCAAGCTTCATGTCGCTCTGTGATATCTCAGTGCACCTCAACTAGATCAGAAATTGGTTTACATTCCCTTCTGTGTGTTTATGAGTTTGTAAAAGCTGATCTATTTTATTCCATTGCCACTCCAGTATATTATAGCAAAGGCATCTATTGGGAGAAGAACTAGGATTCATTATAAAGTTGCTTAAACAAAGTCACTGCTATCACAGCCGCTGGATCAGACAGTATTTTATTTTTATCGCACTGCAAGGAAATACCTTGGCAGCAGTGCTAACTTTGGCCCAACATCTGATGGGGGGTGCTGGAACTGTGGTCAGATGCAGTCAGTGGAAAAATTACTTTTCAATTCTCAGAGGACACAACTTCACCCAGAGGTTTTCATTTCTTACCAGGTTCCATACTTGCTTGCATGACGACTGTGATTCCCCTTTTTCTACCACTGTTAGAAGACACCAGGCTGAATGGATGCTAGGTCTGTCCCAAACAACTAGACGTATTTTAACCATAATTCGTGGGAAGGTGTTATATACAAAGATATTAGCCTTCCTGTAGTACTTTGCATCCTCTCTAACCACGTGCCAGGCCCTGCATGTACTAGGCTCCGCACAGACATAGGGCAGCAGCAGCACTCGTGCACACAGCACATGAGCTGCTTCCCACTCTGAAAGGCTAAGGAAGCCATCCCTTCTGCTGTGACCCATGAGCTTCTGTTGAAAACAGCATCCTTCATCCCTCCTTTCATCTCTGCAGTATCCCTAGCCTCAACCTCTTGGCCTCCTTTCTGCTCCCTCCTTCCCAAATGCTTTTCTCCTGTCAGTTTTGCCTTGCTCAATCGAGAGGTTCGCAAACAAAACCCAATTGTAAAACAATTTGAAAGCAATTTTGCAGCTTCCTCATGATAAGAGGCAGAGCTAGTATCAGGGATGTTCGCTTTAGAATCACAATGCACAGAAATAATTGTCTCAGATCATGAAGAGAGAAAGAGAGGGAGAAAGAGAAAAAAACTTATGCAGCACGTGCCCAAATGGTCTGGCGGGCTCCTGCCTGGATTTCTGAATTGCTGTCAAATCATCTTGGCTGCTGGTGTTTTCCCCAAGACATCTGGAGAAAGTTTACCCTTAAGAAACAGATGCTGTAAGCTACCCCGTGCACAAGTCCACTGCACAGATGTGGTCCAATAACTTCTTTGACACCAGATCAGCTTCACTCAGCTGATCTAAGTGGTGCATTTACACCCTCATATCAGAAGGAGGTGAACTAGAAAATAATGGTATTACATACATCCGTCATTGTGATTCATTACTCACTGTTTAATTTCCCTGATTATTCTTTATGTTTGTTAGCATATTGCAGCTCCCTGGGGAGGGACTTTGTTCACTTCATGCCTGTGCAGTACATAGCACAGCTAGTCTCTGGTCTCAGCTAACTTCAGTTGATGCTACAGTAATAGAACAGAGTCATTAAAAACTGCCATGACATACTGAAAATCTTTTCTCTGAAACTAGAGTAAAAATAACACTCTTCTCCCCCAAAGCTAAACCCAAATGCAGTCACTTCTAAAACCTTCACTATAGCTTTCTGATCCAGACCTGAAAATTGCCTGTCAAATGAAGCCAACAAATCACAGAACTGCCCTTCCTCTGCTAATTCTGTGCCAAGAGCAGTGTTCCTGCCTTAGCTGCAGAAGGAACTGAATGAATAAACAGCGTTTGACTTCAGACTCTGCACCTTTTCCGCCAAAGACGACGGCAGATAATCACACACAGTCTTGATTTAATAGCTGATTCTGGAGAAGATTAAAGCTGAAAGGAATAGGCCACATGCGAGGAAATTTTATCCATAGGTAGGAGGGATTTCCTAGGCAGCCTTACAAGGGCAGCCACACAGTCTGAAAAAGTGGACAGAGGTTTTCTCCATCACCTGAGAAAACGTGGTCTCTTATAGGAGGTATGTCTCAAAACTCTAGGGAAGCAAAAGAAGAAATTCCCTGGACCAGAGGCCAGCAAAAGACCAAGCTCTTTAAGTCCCCACAACAGTCTTCAGCATAAGGCATGCCCCAAATGCCGGGACACACAGCTCCAGAGATACTGTCATGCCCTAATGCATCCTACTTCAGAACGACTCACAGATCAACTTCCAGGTCAGAAATCTGCAAGTGGTACACAGTCCATGCCAGGGAGCAGCTTTCTGCCACAAAAATCCAACACAGGGCTAAGTCCTCCTTTTCTTTCTGAATCTGAATTCCACAGGATCCCCCACTTACGCAGCATTTACTTGTGCCTGGTCACTGCCCAGTTACTTTCAATGATCTAAGAGGCCTTGCCCAAATGTGAAAGGCAGAGCTCTGTAATAAAGAGGACGTGGTGCAGAATGTACTCAAGGATGAAACGCAAATTGGATGCCAGTAGCACAGTCTCTTAAAAATAAGTAGGGTGGTGTCATGCCACTTGCATAAGAAATTTTGCCCTTTATAAGGTTAAGTGGTGACTGAAATCTTAGAAATAATAAGACTGGATTGGGTAGATGGAATTAGTAGTAGAATTTCTGCAGTCAAGAAAGAACCATGAGCTGTTCCTCACACAGCTCCCTCAAAAACTCTTCCACAGCATCTGAGTGGGGAATGTGCCACTTTCATTTGTATGCAGCCCATGGGCTTCAGCCAAATACCTTGCACAGTCTTTTATTATTGCTGCTATACTTAGGGATTAATTCAAACAACTCCTGTTGGCAATTGTGAGTGGAATGCCAGACAGAAAAAGAGAAGCACGTACCTGTCTAGGGACCGACCTCCTCCCTCCCCAAGCTGTCTGACACTGAAATTGGCCCCAGACAGGGGAATATCCCGCAAAGAGCCACAGTTATAGGCAGGGCCAGCAGGTTACCTACACACCCCTGCAGGATAACAGTGGCCCTGACAGTGCCCTGGGGTGTTCGAACCTGTCCCAAAGGAGAGAATAATCCAGGCGCATCCAGCATTCCTGAAATACAAATCTGTCCCTACTTGTAATAATCCCAGAAATTATCACAGATGCTTCAGAGCTGGTCTTAAATCTAGACTTTTCTTTAGAAATTAGATGTTCTGCCTGCCTCAAATCATAGCTTGCCGAAGGTCATCTTCAGATGGGGGATATTCTTCAGATTCCTTTTTCATTCAGGCAAAATCCTGATTTAAGGAGTCCTGACCCTTCATTGGCGAATGAAGTTGGAGTGAAAACAGTGGATATCGGTGCTCTGTCAGTGGCATGCTGAATGGGGCCCTGTGTTGGGTTTGGCACCGTGTCTGTGTACCCCTGACAACTCCCTGGTCCTCTTGTTGGGCCAAATGTGTTTGCAGCTTTTTAAAAATCAAAATCCCTAGAAATAAATCCTCATGAAGAATATACGCCTAAACTTGCTATCCAATTTCCTGTTCCAAGCCCTGAGCTGTAACACAAAAAAGACAAACTATGCACCTATTAGCACCACATCAATATCATTTAAAGCCCTATTCTGAGGAGGGCCTGGCAGCTCTGTTAATGCACCTAATTTCCCTGTGTCTCTGAATGGACATAAATAATTGTGCACTGCTGGCCCTTCCCGCTTTATCCTCTCCAGCCAGATGGATTATCTCTTGTTCTTTCCCTAGATTTGGCTTCAGGATGTAAACACCATTTATGGTCACTGATTGTTCAAAAGGCCAAGTGTATAATGTACCATAAAATGAGATTAGGTAGTTCTGTTTTGTCAAAGCAGCCTGTGTTCCCACACTTCAGTGATCCCCAGCTCCTATAGCTTGGCACTGAGTTCAGGAGAACCTGGTGTGGGGACGATACACGCTGAACCTGCACAGACTTAACTTATTCTATCCTCTGTTATTGTTGTCACTGCTTTGTCTTCAGATTTTTGCCTTGCAAGGCTGCTCTTGATGCTAATTCTTTGGAGATGGAAGAGTTAAAGAGGAGGATTCGGGAGTAGTCGGCAGGTCAGGTCCCAGCTGAGTGGGAGAGAAGGGTGTATGGTTAATGGGTGCAGTGTGGTACTTCAGTGTCTGGAGAGCAAGGCTCCAGGAAGCATAGGCAGAGCTCGAAACCATTGCTCTAGTCCTGCATGCCACTTGCACGGCATTGCCCATGGGCAAGAGGTGGTTCAGTGACTCCCAGCAGAGACATGCCAATGGAGACCCTGTCCTAGATAGGCCAGCTTTCTCCTGGCCATCACCACTACCAGGCCTACACAAGGCTTAGAGGTTCTCCATGGCAGGAACCATCTCTGCAGAGGATAGGTCCTGGTGGAAGAGAAGGATAAGCTTTACAAGGATTGATGGCAAGCTCAGCACCTCACAGACTGCAAGCAAAGGAGAGAAAATCTATCATGAATTAATCGCAATAGGGCATCTTTCCTCAGACTTCTATAAAACTCCAGTGTGATAATTTAGCGGTGAGAGTATCCTCTAATGAGCTTTGAGGAAACTGCAGTCATCTTAATGGGCTGCTTAATGAAGAATCATTTAGGTTTTTATTAAGACTGAAGAAAAACACATGGTGTTTTGGTAGCTATTCGGAGCTGGATGAACATGAATAATTGCTTTAAATGTTCAAACACAAGTGTGCTAATGGGCCCCCATTTGGTGTTGAAGGGGTATCACAATTTTGGTCTTTGGGAAGTGTATCCAGCAAGAAGATTTTATTTTGGTTCCTAAACAGAATTTCCAGCACAAGCAGCTCTGTAGCAAGTCCCATCGGTATCATATGGTTCCCAGATCTTCTGACAACTAAAGACAGTTTGAAGATCCAGTGGAAACTACCAGCAGATCTCACATTTGAATCTGGTACAGGGTTTGCTCTAGGTTCAGTCACTGCTCATCGAGAGCAGTGTCTGCCAAGTTATTCCAATTTCTCATTCTGCTCCTACATGTTATTTCCTATTTTAATCCTTTTTAAGTCCTGACACAATGTCTAGTCAAAAGGAGGAAAGTCTCCCATTGGTTTCAAAAGGCTGTGGCCCAGCCTCATAGTCAACAGACACTGTGAAGACCCTGTGATTTTTGTCATTCCTGATATGATTCTAGATTCTAAACCCTCACATCTGACACAAACTACCTGTTGACAGAAAGGGAAAAAGCAAGATCACAACACACTGCTTGAGATGGACTGGGAGAGGAGGAGGGAACTCGTTGTCTTTTTTTATCACAATTTACCTAGCTAACAGGCAATCTGTTCTGTGGGCATCACAAGTCTAATATCAGTAAAGAAGTTTGAGTTAATAAAGCCAAGACTTTCATGCTCTGTAGTCATGTGGGATTTGTTCACTGTGTTGCACAGTTGCAGCCCCCAGAAAGACTTGTGGCTGATCTCGCCTGTAGACCTCAGTTTCAAATGTCAGCAGCTCATGGGAAATCTGTCTTTATAGTTATGAGAATGGATTCAGATAGAGATAACTACATCCAAGTGTAGAGCAATCAGGCAATTATACAAGCAGAGATACTGCAAGAGGCAAAAGAGATGCTAAGACAGGGGGTAGAAGAGGTTTGGGTTTTTTTTTTTCCCTTGGCCTAGATTTGCTGCAGGAGTTTTCTATCAACTTTCTCTGACCAGCTCCCTCCAGTCCTATTCACTGTGCTCCCTGTGACTAGCATAAGCACCAGGCATCTTCCTGCCTCATGCCTTCCAGCCTAATTCCTTCATCTCCTTCCAGCCTAATGCCTTCATCTCCATCAGCAAGGATGACTCATGAGCATTGCTATGAGGGGCACCGATGCCATCCTCTGAACTTTCTCGTGTAGCACTGCCTCATCCCTGGACAGGGAAAGGCTGCCTGGGCTCCTGTCCTGCTGGTCTGAGTGCAGTGCTGATGAGGCAGGGGAGCACACTAAGTCCAGCAGCTGTTTCCTGACTCCCATGCCATATCTGGATCAATGCAGCAGAGCTCTGGAGAAATCAGAGCTGCCTTCCCCCTCACTCTGATCATTCATGCAGTCACTCTCTCCCTCAGAGACCATTCAGCTTTGTAGGGGGGCTAAAACATCCTTAGGAGGTGTTTAACTTTTCCTTTCTATTGCAGAGGAATTAAGGGGTCAACACTCCTAACACGGCACCTGATAAATGCATCGAACATTTCCTCACCGTCTGCCTTTATTTCCCCAGCCCAGCTGTTCATTCATATTGCAAGCATAAGAGACAGGGATCCTCTCTGTCATGTGGCCCTTGGTGCTGCTCAGCCCCGAGTAGGACACTCCAGCTTCCTTCATTACACTGTTAGCAACAGGGTCTATAGCCACATGCAGAGATTCTGGCCTTGGCCTCCCTGGGTACATCAGTCCCTCCCTGGCCTGAGTGAGAGGCTTTGCCTAATTATAAGCTTCAAAATGGACATCTGAATTTGTCCCTAAGAGACCAGCAGTCAGGAAAGACAGAAATAACCATGAAATTACTGTCTTAATCTATCTGCTGCTTACCGTGCAATCAGAAGGCCAGTAGTTACCATACAATTATGGAGTTAATTAAATGGGTATCTGTGCCCTTAAACATAAAACACTACCAGGAGGTACCTGCTGCACATTGGCTTTCTGAGAAATAAACAAAAGAAGGGGGAATGGAAACAAGCTGTTTCAGAATAAGGGGGAGGAAGGAAAGTGTGTTCATCATTATTTTCTAATGTTCCTATTTCCTAGATGTCAGGAGTTGAACTCTTGTTTAAACAAGGTCTTATTTTTCCAAGATCTGTGCCTCAGTGCAGTGCAAGAAGCAAGGGAGGGCTTTTGCCAAATTCAATGGAATTAGTCAATAATATTTCATTAATACAGAGGCAGTATCACAAGCTTTTAAGTGTAGACACAGTAATCAAATTATTTTCAGGCTAGATTTATTCTCACTGTACAGCTGGTAGTAAAATAAATGGTAGTATTACCATTATAATTAATCTCTAACTTTGAAATTTTAGTAATGGTTGAGAAAATAAAAGGAAGCTATCTTTAAGGAGGAATGTTCTGGGGAGGTATTATATGCAGGTGGATTTATTCCATTTTCAATTAAAAGACTAACACTTCTGTTACTCTATCAGCTTTGATGAGCACATGAGGGATTGAATTCCCTCTTACTAGCAAATTAAAGCTGCAGTAGGAAGCGGCTTCCTACTCTCGCTGCCTGGTGCTTCTGCCTGTTTCTCTACTTCCATGGCTCTTGCACCTCTCCAGTGCTGTATCAGGCTCTTCCTTCCACACAGCAGAGTTTCCCGGGCTTCTCCATAAAGCTATATGATTCTTGTCAGTGCTTGCAGAAGTTATTCCCAAAGGACAAGCAAATTATTTTTCTCCCCTCAACAGCATTTCTTCCTCTCATTTGTGATAAGGAGTCTACAAGCTAGCACTTCTCAGCATTCAAGTATCCCATCTCCAAACACACTGTAAGTCAATTTGCAAGGCTAAAACTTCTAGGTTCTTGCACAACCAACTGCCCCCCTTTTGTGTGTTTCAGCGGCCCTCCTCCAATTCCCTGTCTTCCCCTCAACAAATTAACAATTCCCATTTAGAAAAGGTAAGCTCAGGAAGTTTTTCCAGCCACAGAAGATCCATCTACTGTACTACAGCCTGTGGACAGACTACATACTGCAACCAAGCCTGTGTCTACTACACAGAGAGGTCCAACAGGCTAAGGCCAGCATAGATGAAAGAAATTTTTAAAAACATACCTAGTCTCCTGTAAAAGCAGGGTGAAAAAAATCATCAGCTGTCCAAGGCACATGGTAAGGTTCAAATCATGCTCTACGCTGGCAAGGGAACCTGGAGTCTTGAGAGAAGGAGACAGTTTTTAGATTAGGCAACTAGACATTATTCAAACTTCCATCCTCACTATTGCGAGGATGAACTCCCGCTCCTATACTATGACTCACTGTAGAATTTCCTCTTCGAGTGCTCCTGCTTGGGTTTCCAAGGGAGATTCCCCCATCCGTTGGGGTGTGATAGCTTGATTCATTTTTGGCTCACTTCTCTGTCATGCCTAAGTGATGGACAATGTATCTGCAAGCCAGTATAGAATAATAACATTAACTCTGTGTCTAGCAAACAGACTAAACTTCAGAGAATGCTACCAAAGAAACCCTGAGGAAGAAAAAGTGATGAAAGTATAAGCTATTAGAAAGAGAAGAGAGACAAAAGGTCTAAGCCCGTCCAGGGAGAGAAGAAAGAAAAGTGAGTGTGGGTACTCAGCAGGTTTAAATCACCTCACTGATTATCACAGATTGGCACCAGCTGAAGATCTGCCTCCCTGGATGCTGCTGGGAGGAGCTCAGCCCGAACATTCTGCAGGCTTAAACCTACAAGCTTTTTCCAGCATGAAGTTTGTGGAGCCTGAGTTTGTTGTGTTTTGCTCTTGCATCAGCATGTGGTGATCTCTAATGCAGTCGCTTTGTCTCCCCTCTTCAGATGAAGGCAAAGAGGAAGAAACAGAATTTGGAAAGGGCCGGATGATTTTTGGTCCTGTGCTTTCCCAGCTTATGGGCTGTAGTGCTGGCTTACACATGAGACACAAACTCTTCCCTCTTTGCCAAATGAACACACATGGTATATCGTTACGAGTGCAAGATCAGGGTGCTCAGTTTGCTTCACCTTGGCATATTAGTGTTCCCTATCAAAGCTCTTCCTCAGGATAATCCAACTTGCAGTCCTCATTCCTGGGCTCACCATTTCCTCCTCTATGTCTAGGACCCCAACACTAAATGTCCCCTCTTTCTCAGTATAGTCTCTTTGCTCAGTATGGTCAGTCCATCCTGGAGGATGGCTCAGGCATGAATATGATCAGATTTGTGAATATATGTGTGTGCTTGTGTAGTTAAAAGTTTCCCTTAGAAGCATATTCCTTAGACGTGGACAGGTTCTCCCATTCTAGAAGGAAGAATTTATGGAAGTGGAGAAATTTGTTTTAAATTATTCAATATAAATGTAAATAGTAGAAAAGGTTCCTTTGGATAAATTGTCATATTTATGCTCACTCCTGGAAAAATGGGCAGCAGGTTAGGATCTGCTTGCAAATCGAAGGCATTTGTTTTCCTGGTAGTTGATGCAAATAATGTAAATATGCTTTACATTTTAGAACGAAGCTTATGAAATATTAAAGCCAAATTCCCAGGTCCCATCTCCTATTGAAATGGAGTGCTCTTAAGGGAGACTCGAGGATATTGTGGTGGTAAAGCACAGGAAGGCTGAGATGTGTGTGCAAGACAGAGAGAAAGCAAAGTATAGAAAGAGATGGCTGGGAAGACAGTTGTATTTATACAGAGGAAGAGATGGCTAGACGGCTGAATGGAAAGAGAAAGGAGTATGTGTAACATTTTATGTCTCCCAGGAGGGTCTCCTGCTCTCCCATTCCCCATGTGTGTGCATGGTAGGGACTATGTGTGTATGGGGGAGTGTGGATTCTCCCAAGGGACAACAACAAAAAAGGAGCAGGGCATGGAAGTTCCTTAAATTATTCAGTACTCATAAATTAAGACTCTTTGTTGCTTTGTTGTCTGGAGGACATGTTTTCATTTCAGGGGACAGATGAAGAGATGGCGTACAAGCAGGAGCCCTGACAATTCGCATGTCATTCAGGCAGGATACAGAGAACTGGGCAGGGACAGAGAACCAAGAACACAACTTCTCAGATTTCACCATGTTTCCATAGCATGAGACTTACTTCTTCTCATCTAGAGTATCCAATTCACCACAAATAAGCAAAAAGTGAAGGGCAACTCTCTAGCAAAAGGTGGGAAAAACAGATGCTCTTGTTTGTCTCAGAGCTCTGCATACCTTTCACACCCTGCACATTTCTTCCTTCACACTATGAAGTCCCACAGCCCCAGGGATCTCCCACAATGTTCCAAAGACCGTTTATCCCACCCCAGGAGTGAAGCAGTTCAAGCAGCTATTTTCCTACCCCATAACTGGGAACAGCCCTCCCGGCACACTGAGGCCACAGGATACTCCATGTCAGTTTGTGCTTGGAACGGAGCAAGCACGGGGAATGGTGTTTTTTTGGTGGGAGTGGGGACATAGTAGGGCTGAGTCATGACAGTTCTTGGACCCAAGCTTGCCTTTACCTAAGGCAACAGCGAGTGTCCATACACCAAGAAACAGATGACAGGTCTGCACTGCACTGGAAAAGGGGCTGTTAGCCCTAAGACACTGCTTTTTGTTTTATATTTGTGATTGCTCCATCTTTATCTGATACCAGGATTAAAAAAATCCAGGCTCTGCGAGTGACTGGTGCAGGAGGAGGAAGGAACACCAGGAGTGTAGTTTCCGCAGCATTGGTTCATTACAGCAAAGGCACATTCCTGGGTGCTACACAGTGCTTTGTCTCACCTTTAGCACATGAGCTCTAAGAAGCCCCTGCATCACATGCCAATAGATGCAGGAGCCGTGCCTCTGCACTGTGCTGCCGAGAAGGTGTTTCTGCAGTTCCTGAGCTGGCTGGGCAGGAACGAGGGCAAGGGTTTCACTTGAGCACCACCACCTGCACTTTAGCAATCCTGCCGCGCCTTCGGGCTCCCCTGTAACTCCAGGGAAGAGCTGCAGTTCTTAGAGTCCCCAGGGAAGGTTTCTGCAGAGCTCTGGCCAGGCTCAGAGGAAAAAATGCAATGGTCCCTGCACAGCTAACTGCACAGTCTCCTACCTACCGTCCTTGAAAAGGCATCTATCATCACCTACCAGCAAGTCAAAGACAGCATGGAGGGAGAGGGGTATCTTCTGGCTGACCTTTTACTCGGGAGCGTTGCAGCACTTGGAGCACTGGCTCTAGACCGCCAGAAACTGCCCTACCTCATTATTCCAGCTGACGGTGAAAAACTCCACTCTATGGAAGGCTGTTTTGCTACCACACCGCTTTCAAGGCTGAGGCCTTCAAATGAAGGGGACTATTTCACACAGCAGACTCTTGCAGGGCTGTTTTAAGAGAATATCCTTTCCACCCTTTTCTCTATCTCCGCCTTGCATGGTCCTCTTGCAGAGCGGATCTGGTAAGAGAGGAGCTCTGCCTTACTGCCATGGCCACCACCCCCTGCTGAACTGCTGTAAGAGCACAGGACGGAAAAGGCAGAGTTTATTGTCACAGGGTGAATAACACCATCCATGTTTGGATCCCAGCCATACACCACATCCCATTTCCTTCCCTCTTTGCTTAGAGATGGACAGGGCATCCTCCACCTTCTCCTAACACTTAATCAGAGAGCCTGTGTGAGAAGAGGTAAGAGACCATCTGTCAATTAAATCTATGGCTAGTGACCAACAGGGTGACAGTTGTCAGAGCTTGTTGCAAGGGAAGGAGGGTAATTATCAGCTGTAGTAGGGAGCAGAAGCAATTGCCTGGTTTGGTGCTGTTTGATTAGCAGGCTGCATTGCCACTGGAGAGCAGGCCCATGAAAAATGCAGGAGAGTGGATGTGTGTGCGACTCAATAAACATCATTACTGCAACAGGAGAGGGGAAAGCCCTGTTTATACAAGAGGTGTCAAGCTGCCCTGCCAGATCAAAGCAACCAGCAGTGGTTCAGAGAGCAGTGACACCAAGGAGCACAGCAGAAAATCTCTGGGAAAGCAGCAGCCCTGGCTGTTGGAAGAATCCCATTGCATTTCTCCAGCTTGTTCCCATAACAGAGGGTTGGATTGTATGGGACAGCCACACATGGATGGGGATATAGCTATATGTGCGTAATATATGCATATGTGCTGCCTACTGGCAGACACCAGGGCATGCATAGACTTCTATACATAAGCCAGCCAGTGGGTCTGTGAGTGAAATGCATATGACGCAGATCTGTCTTTAGTGGCCCCAGAGAGGGCAAGCTGGCTGTCCCCAGAAGACATCTGACATACCGGAGCAAGGAACAGCTATTTGCCATGGCACTGCCCTGTAGCTGAGGGAGAAAGCCACACACACACTTCTCTAACATGCCTTAAACAAGCAACCCAGCTTCTATTTTGTCTGATTTTTCTTCCTTCCCTCTTGAGAGAGGCAGCATAGCCACTTCAGATATTTCTGGGGCTAAGTAAGGAATACAGTAACATGCAAGCAAAATCAGGGTTTAAACATCTGCCTTCCTAGGCTGGGTAGGTCCAGGGAATCTGAAAAACTCCAGGCATTCTTTTGAAAACAACTGGGTGATCAATTTCATCATTGCAGTAAGAGCAGGATGTCCCTTAGCAGGACATCTTTCTGCCAGGAGATCTCATTTCCAAAGTCTTTACGTTTCTGAAACACTTTCTTTTTTTAATTGAATGCACTTCTCAGCTATAGTACTGCCAGTGCCAACCCTGAAGATAGCAGAAAGGAAGAAAAGGAATAAGGGCATTATTTAACTTCTGATTAGGGAGTCTGTCAGTTTAAATAGGGACCTGCAACTTGCATTGAACATTTTTATAAAATTCAGCACTTCTGCAGCATTTTAAGTAGGACCCCAAAAAAAGACATCAGTTTGAACTCCTTGACTTGATGACTGATTGGGTCATTGCTTATGTCTGGAAGCTGTATTTGTATTTACTGACAGAGTTTGAGATTCCAGCAATGCAATCATTTGCTTGAGTTCCCCAGGCAATGGTGTATAATACGTGGCTGTAAACGGTAATGGATATAGAAGTATTAGTGTAGAGTCTAACAGGCAGAGAAAACACATAGCAACCGGTGGAGCTCCAGAAAGGGCAAGCGTATCATGGCGGGACGTGCTCTTTACTTGTAGAGGAGCAGGAAGGGGAGGACTCACCTGGAACTGCTGGTGGCCCGTGTCACCTCTGCTAGAACAGCACAGCTGGGCATGTGCTTATTTATGTGCAAGCTCTCTGGCCAGTGCTAGCCTGGTAGCAGCTCAGTGGGAGACAGTTCCACCAAGATTCACAAGCATTCTTTCTGCAGAGACCAAGCATCTTTGCCTTGCCTGTTGGACACATCCCAGTGCCTTGCCAGTTGACCAGTGAGAACTGACACAATCAGAGGCACATCCTGCATTATGGAAAGGTAAACAGACTTGTGAACCAGAAGCACCACAACAAAAACTATCCCTCCACACGCATCCACTTCAGAGCCAGTCTAACCAGGCTCCTTCCCTAGCATGTGGGATGGTAAACGGTTCATACACCGATCTCTCATTTCCATGCTCCTCTCCTCCCCCATTGTGATTTGGCACTGGAGCAAAGGTTGTCCAGAATTCACCCGGCCCTCAGACATGAAGTCTCCTCCTTATTCCTATAGGAGAGCACAGTCTCTTACCATCCTCCATTCTTGTGGTGTGCAGCCACAACTCCGTGCCATGAGCACACTCTGTAAATGCTGGGTTAATCTTCGTGAAAACAAAAGACTTGATAAACTGAAATAGGAAACCTCAAAGAAATTGCAGTGACTTCTTGTACCCTGCACTGATAGTGGGAAAGCACATATTTCCACCCCGGGAGAAAAGGCTTTTTCCCCCCCTGTCTCTTTTTTCTTTAGGGTGGAGCAGCACCCCAAGTCATGCAGTCCTGTCTGCACTCCTGGGGTATACTGTAACAACCCCAGTGCATGGCTGGATGCTGGAAGTGGATCACACGGGCTCCTCCTGCCAGCTGGATGCTGGTGTTGCCACCGGCTCAGCACCAATTATTTATGAAAGGAAATAGAAACAAAACTGCTTGACATTTGAAAAGAAATCATTACCACGCACTTGCAGCGAATCAGAGCTGGAGTGCTTTAAAGTTCCGCCATCCCAGTGCTTAATTAGAGACCAGGCAGCTTATGTTTATCTCTCATGAAAAATTTAACTCCCAGATGCTTTGTCTGATTCCAGCCAAACCCTGCTTCTGGCCCACCCCCTTCCACTTCAACAGGGTGCTGGGCTGTTCCACCATGCCCAGAAACATCAACCCCAGGTGGAAGCAGCCTTGGGACTGCTCAGGGTAAGCATTGCAGCAAAGCTCCTGACCCCACAGGGATAGTTCGGCACTTCAATCTATTAGGACAGGACCTTGGTGCAGCCTCTGGGAATCTCAGTGAAGCCACTATAGCCTTTTCCTTTCTCCCTGTGCCAGAAGAACATTTGGTGCACTGGCTCCGTGGCATCACCGTGGCCAGGGCAGGGTCAGCTTTGGCTAAACTTGGCCTGGGTTCATCCTTGTTTTTACAAAGTACATCTCCATGGATGGCTGAGCTGAAGAGACTTTTTTTTTTCCCCTCCCTGAAAGGCCTTAGTGGCTGCACGTGGTACTAATTAGAGCCTACTCTTCATTTTGGGGGTCTAGTCTCAGCTGCTCTGCTCCCTCTGGATGACACTGCTCACCTCCATACCTCATCTAAAAAATTGGTGTAGCAGGTGTAGTATAAAGATAAATAGACCTAGTAGCACAAACTGCTCAGATAATGGGATCCATATAAGCTTCCACAGTAAATGATCATTGTAGCTACAGCTGAATTTCCCTAATCTAGACAAGCCCCTGCTCTCCTGTCCTTCAACTAGCAGTTTAATTTGCATTAAAAAAAATCCTTCCAAGATTACGTGGATTGCAGTTTTTTTTTCCCCTCCATGCTTTACAAGATATAAACATTGAGTCTTCTTTTTAAATGTAGCCTCTGGGTAGAGATTCCTGTGAAATTGAGAAGCAGGCCATTTTTCAGATAAATGATTTATACAGAAGATGCTATGGATGACCTGATGCTGACCTGTTTGAATTAATTTCAGCATTTGAGCTTCCATTTCTATTAAAACTCCATTTACCAGGGAAGTGAAAAGGTAATTATTGTCCCCAGCTTTAAATCACTCTGCTGCTGAATTATTAAAGGGAAGAATTAAAAATAATCAGGCTTTTTCATTATACTTCATAGAGAGGAAATTAAAGGTGTAAGAATGTATTTTTTGCTTGAATTTAAGTATTCATTTCTGAGATTTATGCAGAAATTGAAATTATTCTCTCTGCATGCCCAGCTCAGTCTCCTTATGAAAGACACACAGACATGTGCACAGGGCGGAGGGAAGTAAAAACCTTCTTGTAGAATTAAAGGAAGAATAGAAGGAAGAAGGGATTTAACATGAAAAAGTATAGGAGAGTGTTTTGCATTTTAATACTCTTTTCTCTGCACAATTATACCTCTGAGTGATCCAGCAGAGGGAAATTAAGCTGCTACTAATTTCAGATATACAGTTGTAAAATGCTATGTTAGTTCTTATCTGGAGAGGTTAAAAAAAAATCTAACACTGTTAGGCAGTAGGAGATACCTAATTGCTTCCAATGTCTAGAAACTCACAGGAGAAACACTACAGCAGGGACTGACACTGAATGAGAGCAGTCCAGTAACATGGCTCCTCCCAGGGAAAGGTACTAGCTGCTTTACACAAAACCACAGAATTTTCCCCACTTTATAAATACTGGCCCTCTTGCCAAATAAGCAATAATTTGCAACTTTGCAGCATGAAACTAGGATGGAAATAATTTGTCAAGTGGATGGACACACACAATAAGATCTAGCATACCTGCTGGAAGTGCTCATTACCTCCAAAACCAGGTAGCTTTGCATAAGTCTTAGTCAGTATTTCACCGCACTTCATATCTTGAGGCAGTGTGCTCCAAGGACTGATCATTCCTACAAGCTTGCTAATGCTACAGGGTGGTTGTAGCTACTCCTTCATGCCAGTTTCATAGCACTCTGCTGTGCCCTGAAGCAGAAAGACCTCTCAAAGAATTTTTCTCCTGTGTCTTCAGTAGGAGCAAGCCCAGCTGCTGATAAATCTGGTCTCAAAGCATGAACAAGTGTTTTTGGGGCTGGTGTACTCTTTGGGGAGATTCAGGAACATTCATCTGCATGGAAATGGGAAAAAAAATGGTGCAGCCAAGAAAGGAAAACCACTTTGTTCCATTCCAGAGTCAAAAGCAAGTCCCAAAACACTGGGCTTCCTGTGTGGTTGCCTGGCCCACCACCTCCTCCTGCTGGCTGAGGGTAGATAGAGCCATCCCCGCTCCACAGCCTCACACTGTCTCCTGCGATGCAGGAAGGCAATGCCATCACTTAGTTTCACGCTGCCCAGTCCGGAGGGGTCAGTACGGCACACCAGGCCAACCAAGTGCAACACCAAGGTGACAGGAATATTTATTTCATACTGGGTACCATTTCCACTCCAGCCAGTCCCTGGCCATCAGAGGTGGCAAGAAAAGTCAAGCTACAACTTTTTGTACAGCTTATCATCAGGGTCATTGAATGTAAGTGCATTACTGGGCCAGTGTCAACTGTGTTAGAGGCTGTGAAAGAGATCTAGTAGTAGAGCGGTATATTTGGGTCAAAAGAATCTTTGTGCAAAGTCATTTGTGAACAGGTTAGGAATGTCCGAAGCAGATCTCAAAGATGCTACACAATTCATAGGTCAGAAGTGTTTGCAGTGGGTCCTTGAGTGCTTCCATTACACAGAAGACCTGGGCTTCCCAACCTAAATAGGGCCAACCAGCTAAACCCAGTTCTGCATCAGTTCCCACCTCAGGTAGTTTCCTGGGATGCCCTTTCAACACTTCCTCAGGTATTAGTCTTGCCAAGATCAATGTTGCAGATACACTAAGCTGCAAGCATACACTCTGGGTAAGACATGCCAGCTATGGGGTAAAAAGGGCAAAGGGAAGTCAACAGCAAATAGCCAAAGGGAGAGATATGCTTTTTCCTCCACCTCCTACATTTGTACAAAGTGGTTGCTGTCTTTTCTCCCCCAGCCACTCTCTCCTATGCATTAGAGCTCACACCTGTCCGGTTCCTTGGAAAAGGAAGGAAATCACAGAACAAAAATGTAAACCTGGTGTCTGTATTTTACAACTGCCACAAGACTGAACCAGAGAATCTAGGCCAGTCAACTTAATATTTGTGCCTGACAAAGTAATCAGAAAAGTTGATATATGATTCAATTGATAAAGAATTAAAGGACAGAAATATAATTAATATCAGTCAACATGGTTTTATGGAAAATAGGTCTTGTCAGACAAATATGATTTCATTCTTTGATGAGATTACAAGTTTGGTTGATAAGGGTAGCTGCAAAGATGTAATATATTTAGCTGTTGTAAGACGTTTGACTTGTATCTCGCAAATTTCTGATTAAAAAATTAGCGCTATAAGATATCAGTAAAGCATGTGTTAAATGGATGCAAAATCAGCTCTCTGGCAGTTTGTCAGAAAGGGGTTGTCAATGGGGAAGTATCACTGAACAAGGGAGAGGCACAAGTGGTGCTTCTAACACATTTCTAGGCTTGGACTCAATTTTCCTCAATAATCTTGATATGCAGAATTAAATTAACACCAATGAAATCTGCAGAGAGCCAAAAGATCTAAGGAGAGGTATACAACAATAAAAGGGGAAAATCGCACAGGGAGAGATCTGGATCACTCAGGAAGCTGGGCCTGTTCCAGCCTCACAGGACAAGGGACAGAGTGCCTGCAGCTCCAGAGCAAGCAGGGTCTGGAGGCAGCCGAGTAACTCAGCGGCTGGTGCCGACAGCTCCCGGCTGCACAAGCAGCAGTGGAGCAGAGAGGCAATTCCTCCACTGGATACAGCTCCAATGAGAGTGACCAAACACTGCTTCCTGCCCTGCTCTCCAAAGGATGCTGCAAATCTGGAGCCTCATAAATTACCTGACTGGGAAAACGCACAGGCCAGCAAGCGTCCGTACAGCAGGCATTCGCTGAAGCGGGGCTGGTGTCTGGACAACTGCTTTCCCTGGTGAAGACCAAAGGTGGATGCAAAGCATGCTGAGAGCACTGATATATTGCTCCCTGGAGAGCAACATAAAGAGCTCAATCCGTTTAGTATATCAAACAGAGATTGAGAAGAGGCTTGACTAGAACAGATAAAAACCTTTGTGGGGAGACAACAGAAGGTATTAAAGGCCTAGTTAATCTGCCAAAAAATACATAAGAATAACCCAATGACTGCAAGATGAAGCCAAAGAAATTGAAATGAGAAATTAGCCCCAAATACCTGACTACAATGTGATTAAATACTACAGACTGCTAGGGGAATAGCATAATCTCAACCTCCAGACACATATAGTGTTTTACAGAAAGGGCTGCTTGAACCAACAAAAAATTTGTAGGCTCTGTTCATACCCTTTTGCTAGAAAGAAAAAGCTTCTTCAAGTGCTCCCTTCTTTTAGTGCTACCTAGGGAAGAATTGCTGAACGTAGCTCTGTTAACAAGATAAATAAGTGCCCCATGCTATTGTTCCTAGTTGTCCAGGCACCTATCCGCCCCCCTTCTAAGCTGCAAAACCCCGTCTTCAGGGAGTGAACTGAGACTCAGACCCCAGGGCTAACACACAGCACAGACCATTCCCGTCCTAAAGACATGCACGAACACACTGACCCTTCTCAGACTCCCCTTCAATCCCACTGACTGTAACCCAGAACCAAGATAACCCTCAACTTGATAATCCTGGCTATATTGCCCTTTTGCTCAGTATCAATCTTTAAAAGCTCCCGGTCTCCATCAGTCTTACCTTTTTACCACATTCTGCACTGAACTTATACAACCAGATCTCCTGGGCAATGAATTTATTATCCCTTTAACTGCCTGAAAAGAATTTACAGCCCTTATAATAATACTTTAGATCTCTCCAGGGTTTTCTCTTTAAGGATCTCAAAGAGCTGTGCAAATAACTATTATTCCTTATGTTCCCACACATGGTATTCCCTTCTGACATACAGATATGGAAATAGAGGCTGAGATGACACGATTTGCTCTGTGTCATACATGGCATCAGGGAAAAGAGGGCAACAGAATTAGCTGCCAGCACTCTTCACCAAATTGCATGGCCTCTCCAAGAAGCTGCAATGAACTTGCGAAAGCCTGCTGTTGGCCGAGATGTTCAAGGCAGCCCATGAGAAAGATGGGGGCCAGGGGGTGATTTTAACATTACAGGGCTGAAGAGTATGCTTAGTCTAATCAAGTTGTTTCTGCATTAACAGCAAAAACAGGACACAACTGCCTCTCTCTCCACTGACTATAGGAGTAACTTAGTTTCTACTGTGCTTGAAGTCAGTTAATGCAAATCGTGACACAGCAGCACCTTGCGTTATTAATTTGACAAATGCATTGTCACTGCTGCCACCAACTCAAACTCTCTGCCAATTCTTATCTCTCCTACCCTCTATGAAACCCAAAACATACAGACATACCAGGTACTGTCCCATGTAGCACTTACCTGGAGTGGCATTTTACACTGGACACATAAGGATCCACACACACATCCTTCACACCAAAGTGTAAGCTGTACACGTGCCTTTGCTTCTCGATACTAGGCTGTATCATGCAGATGAGGACATGGGAGACATTTTACATGCTTGCTCTGCTGCTTTGTCCTCCAACACCCATAAATCCATCAATTGGGGAGAAATTTTGTTTAAAAAATGGGTAGAGATGCATTTCGATAAAGCAGAAACATAGTTTTGACACTGTTAGAAAGGAACACCTTCATTTTTCATTTTAAGACCTGCCATGTCAGAACATGGCTTTTATACTATTATCATTTCAAGGCACAATTGAAAAGAAATATTGCAGCTGGACCAAAAGAATGTTTCTTTCAAAAAAATATTTTTCACAGGGAAGAGTAACATTGGATCCTAATTCACAACAGAAAGATGTCCTCATCTCCTGTTTGGATGGATATTACAGACAGAGGAATAGACAGACAAGTTATCAAATAGGTGAGCAGATAAACAAGAAATGTATGGATATTGTAGACCGATGAATAGATAAATATGTAACTAGAAGAAACAGAAGCAAGCAGGTGGACGCGCAGATGAACATACAGCAATTGTGAGTGGAAGGCTGGACACAGGTAGGAAGATCAGCAGGCAGTTTCTTGGGGATGCTCGCTTGGGGTTTAGGTCCCCAAGTATAGCAGTTGCTGTTGGCACCAACCACCCTTGTGAAACAAGCACAAGCTCTTGTGCTGCTGCAGCAGCACCTCCTCCTTCCTTGTCTGTCCGGTTTTTGTATCCACCAACTGTTTTACATTTCCCTGCTGTATGCATTGGGTTGATTTCTCCTCCTCTTCGTCAGGGTTCCAGGAAACCATTCTCACTAACATTTCTCTTTTGTGCTCCTGCTTCTTCCACCCCCGCTACCGCCTCCTGTTCTCCAGTCACTTCACACCACAGCCTGATTAGCAAAAATATTGCCACCAAACAGAAACTGTCTGAACAGATACCTTTCCATTTATCTCCCCTCCCTTCCCACCGTGCGAGTCTGTAATGAATTAGGAGAAAACACTGCTGAGACGTGTCAGAACAATTTCTATTAAACATAATTTTCTAATGAAAAGGTTATAAGCAACTGTGTCAGAGCTAATCAGACTTCAATCCCCTAGTTACTGCACAGCACAATCCTCTTCCAACAAGCCTAACTTGGATGGTTGCAAGCTCTTTACAGTGTGTCAAAGTGGGGTCCTGTGCCAGAGCTTGCTTTTTCAACACCATCCTTTGCAGCAGTTCAGCATATCCAGCTCTGGGGAGGGAGAAACTAGTGGAACAGTAGCAGGTTCCAGTAACTTCCAAACTGATCCTCTCTTGGATCCTCACCAGCTCTCCAGTCCAGAGAGCAGGAATAGAGTTTGCTCCTTAGCTAGCCAGCAAGCCATCCTCTCTGAGATGACTTTTTCCTTGCCTCCAGCACTTCCCTTAATTTCTCCTTCTCATTTCTTACTGTCCCTCCTTCCCTCCCACCCTTCCTCTCTTCTCTGTCTTTCCAAAGCCCATTAGAGACATTGGAGACAGGATTACTTATTGACAACAACAGTCACCATTCTAAATCCAGTCAGGGATGATGGCTAATCCCTTTAATGAGTTGCTTTAGCTCTGGCAGCTGAGCTAACCTGCATGCTAACTCACCAGCTCTGGTCTCCTCCCACACAAGCTCTCGCTTTCCCCTCCTCCCAGATGGACACAGCTGCTGATCAGAGGTTGCACTCAGCAGTGGGGAAGAAGCCCTAAGGTATTTTGTTATTCCTTTAGCACTACAGAAACAGTCTCAGAGAGTCCCAAGCATGTCACAGATGTCAGGCAATCTCTCTAGCACCCAGAGCTGCAGTAGTGGCCAGTGCCCATCAGTCCCATGAAGATGACACGTATCACTGGACAGGGGTAAAGAAATGCCTTCCACCAGCAAAACAGGGGAGACGCTTGTAAAACTCAAAACATTCACCACCAAAACAGCAGCATCAAGACACAGGACACAGTTTGACCTGAAGCTTCTTTCAGTGCTGAGCTGCCCTGCTCGGCTCCCCTCCGGGTGTATCAGGGCCCAATCTCAGATCACACACAGCACAGGCTGTGATCACAGGCAGGGCGACTTCTTTGCCAAGCGCAAGGCAGTGTCTTGCCTGCAGCAAACAGGAATAGGGGTGGAATGACCCTGGGATATTCATGCACATTAGGCTGAACCAAACCGTTTTCTCTAAATTAGGCTTTGTGCAAGGACTAAAACCTCTCATTGATTCAGTCTCAGTCATTCATTCCCAAGACTCACTGGCACTAATGACACTTCTTTCACTACAACAGGCACCTGCCGGGCTGGGAAGGGCTTTCGCCTGGTGTAAGAGAGCAGAGCACCCCAAACCCATAGCTCCATAAACAGCCTCCCCGGGGAGGCAAGGTACCATTTCTGCTGCCTCCGAAGGGGGATGCTTTCACTGAAGGGGAGCAGAGCCCATGGCCAGCGTGCTCCTTAGCCTGCCATCAGTCACTGCTCAGAGTCATCCAGTACTGCACAAACAGAAACCCCAGCTCCCCCCTCCCAGCACTCATATTGGGATAGGACAGGAGAGGTAAGAAGATCTGCTTCCCTCTCCACTGAATACCCTTGGGGAAATGTTATTACAACATACCCAAGAAGACAGTCTGGAAGGGTGCTGCTTGTTTCCTACCCAGCTAGCATTTGCCTGACAGCAAGAATGAAGGGGATCCATTCTTCCACCAGTTTCAAGGCAAAATTTCTCTGCATGGATGATGCATAGCAGACAGTATTACAGTGGCTTCATCCAGCCTTTTAGGCTGGTTCTTCGTTATTTTGCACTGGTGCTACAATTTGTGCTGATGCAAAGAGACTGTATAAATCAGGCATGAATGAGGAAGGATTACTGCTTCAGGAGGCTCTGACTGCCCCACACCGGCAGGTTTAATTGCTTTCACAGGGACCAGGCCAAATCAGACTCACTTTCTGAGGATAAAGGCATACGAGCAGCCACACTGATTATACTTTTCCCCTCCCCTGCTCTGGTCATAGCACTGCTACGATGTCTGTGAGCAGGAAGCCTGCCTACAAGGTCTGATGCTTTGTTTCTCCCCCTCTGATTTTTAGAGGGAGCCCTGACTCCACTAGAAAGGCACTAGTCAAACTTGACTAAAAGCATCACAATGTAATCCTACCTGCTTCCTTTTTGCTCTGCAAGAAAGGCTCTGTGGCTGTCAGCACATCCCCCTCATCCTTCACTTACAGGTTCTTATGGTCCCAGCCACAGCTTGGAGTAACACTGCTGCCAGTGCTTGCGCTGCCTTACCTCTCTCGAGAACATGTGCTGGCTGGATTTCTCCCTCCGTTTCCTTATTAAAATAAAACTGTCATGAGTTGCCTCCTTCCACTGGTTTGCTGGGACTTTCAAAGCCTGGAACAGTATTAAATATTCAGTCTACTCCTTTGGGCTACATTTCAGAGCCTGTATCCCTCCCTTTAATTGCTCCATCAAGAATAGATGAAAGTTTGATACTGAGGCTTTGACTAGGACCAACTCAAACACTTTGGGCTCTGCTGATTTACTTATTTAAAGAGAAAATATCTGGATTATTCTGCTTAAATTAGGCCCTATGCAGTTGCTAAAGACATCTTTCTCATTTATTCTTTCACAAATTCATGCCTCCTTCCATTAATTCACTCTTTTCTCTGCTATTTTTACTTATGCTGAAATATATGCATGCACTTTCCTTTATCCCTTTCTTTCTATCTCTCTTCTGTCACCAAGTGTACATCTCCTCAAACACCTTTTCTAGAACAGCACTATGCCCTGTATTCTTACAGAAAGGCAGATGGAGATTTCCATACATGGAGATACCTCCCCTGGGGCATTGCTCCACCAGCAACGTAGCAGAAATCAGAATTTGGAGAGAACTTGGCTAGCAAAGAAGAAACAGCCACAGCATGCTCTACATAGCTTCAAAGGCTGGCTCTGATTTATATGCACCCAACAGAAGCTCATTAATCTGTACCCCATAAATTCACTACCTGGCCCACCTCGCCGAACAGGCTGAGCTCTCAGCCATGTCTCCTGGGCCTTTCCCCTCTTTTTGCCTCTCCTGACTGTTTTTATTCTTGCTCTGAATGTTCCTTACTTCCCCCACAGGCAGGCAGAGGCCAGCTTTGCCTGTCTCCCCAGCACAAGCAGGCAATTTTCCATGCACAAATCCAGCTCCATCCTCCTATAGCAGCTGGAAGAAGTAGTTTTGTTTGTCTGTGGCTTTTTCCTTTGCTTTGTCCTTATCTACCCATAGCTCCATCTCAGCTGCTTTTCACTGAGGTCTGGAATCTGTGGGTGACCACATCTGTGCCGGGATCAGGGGGACAAGGTCAGCCCCAATCACAGGGCGGCAAGCAGCAGCCACTCCAGCTGCACTGCCCTCCTGGTTTCTTTGATGTAATTAACATCCTTTTGTTACTGTCTGCAATCACATCGCAGCTTTAATCATCATCTCCCAGCAATGAGCATTCCTTCTCATTAGGGTCTTAAAAACCTCCTTTATAAACATGTAAATGCGATGCAGTGAGGAGGGAAATATTTTACTACTCCAATTTCCTGTTGTGCCACTGCCAGCAAGTCGTGATATTATTACTAAGCATCTCCAGTCAGCACCAGCATCTACAGGACCAGACCTACATTGCGTTTGCAACCAGCATCTGACAATGCACTAGTGCCCAGTGGTATCAAGGTTTCCAGCCTTCAATGGAGAATGGAGATTTTTCCTTTGAGGAAAGAGTGGAGATGAGACAGTAGACTGAAAGCAAAGTAGAATCTGATCCACTCTCCTGAGATATAGCTTTCAATTGGCAGCATGCTCTCAAGGTAAAACCAGCAAACTGCCCTGCCTTTATAATATGGAAAGTAAAATCTGAGTCTCTCTGGCAGCATATTTAAGGCCTTTGACCTCTTCAGACTTTTCTACACTGATACCAGCTGAGCTCTGGCCCAACAGGTCTCCCGATCTGCTGGTATACCCGGACTGACCACAGGCACTCACTGCATTGCGTAGACCTGTTTGATTCCACCAACTTCCTGCTCAGCTAATTGCAGAGCTGCTGTTAAGTCCTCCCTCTCCCTTGCAGCTGCAACAGAAAGCAAGAGTCTCCTAAGCACCAGCTTTGCAAGAAGTCTGTCTAAGCATTTTCTCCCCTTCTTTCAGAAAGAGCAAGGTCTCATATTCCAGAGGGATACTGACTTCCCCTTCCCTGCTCCACACGCTCCTGTCCAGCAGGCATTTCACACAACAAAAGTCCTGCTTTGTGCCCCTGCATAACCTCTCTTACATCAAAGCAGCAGCAGTATGCCAGCCAGGTACTGCCCAGATCCCTTTCAAATGGCAACTGTACAACCCAATAACATTTACAATGCAAATATCAGTTCTGTTTGCCAGCATACCAGGCTTAGGGGGCAGTGCATGGGAGAACTTACTGTCCATGTCCACAAAGATGCTCGGAATGTCAAGTCAGTTGCCATTCACAAAGGCGAGAGGCTCTGTTCCCCTCTATGGCAGTGCTCGCAGAAGCAGATCTCCCAGTAAACCTCTTCTGCTGTTTAAAAAAGGCCTTTTGCCAGGCAGCCGCCATTTGGGCAATGTGTGGAGAACACAGCACCTGTGACACCTCATCTACCACTGTAATCTCTGGGCTGTCCTGCCCTGCTCTGTTCTCGGAGGTCAGTCAAATCTTGCTGGCCACAGCAGCAGGTCAGCTTTCCATTTCTCGAGGCCCAGACACCATGGCACAGATGAGGTCTAGCTTGCTCCTCTTGCAAAACTCCTGTGCCAGGCCCTCCCAGTTCTCTCTGAGAGCATCCACAAGCAGCTTAAGCTTCAAGATTTGACCTTCCTATGCCCGAAGTCCCTGCTACAATTTTTTGTCCTTTTCCCTCTTCTGTCTTTGTTGGTAGTAGGGTACAAGGGACTCTTGATCTGATCTCTCCAGACAGGCTTTCTGCCTTATGCATACTAAGGCCCCTGCGAGCAGAACCCACAGAATACATATAAAATATTTCTCATCCAAGGTGCCTAAAAAAACCCTAATGGCAGAAATTGCAGCCAAGGTGCAGAGAAGAGATAGCACATCAGGCCCTACAGTGCTTTCAACTCCAATCTCCTTGTCTTACCTCCTGATAAAATGTTGCTGAGACTTCTTCCATCTCTCAGTTTCTCTCTAGCATGTGGATTTGGCACCCATGAACTTTTTAATTTCATAAACCACCAGTTCTTTGCCTTCCCTTTTGCACATCTGTGCCTTCTTGGAGCTTTCTAAGCCAGGTGCGACCACCTGATAATTCCTTGTAATGTGATCACATCTGCTGGAGCAGGGCCTCTGTGCCAGAACTGAACTGTGCTGAACTACAGCCTCAGCTAAAGAAGACCACCGTTAGTAAAAGAGTAGGACAGCTGGGAACTCAAAGTCCCCTCAAGCTTGAGCTACATCACACAAACCACCTTATTCCACTGAGCCCCAACACTACTCCTCACATTAACCTCCACAGTATATTCCTTTATAATGAAACTCAGCGAGGCCACTTGCCTTCGTTTCCCAGAACCCACACATCTCATCTCTGAAAGTAATAACACAAAAATGAAAAAACCTTGACTCTCTGATGAGTGGTTTATATCCTCTGTGCACCTGAGGAACGGGCACACACTATTGATGCCTCAGTAGAAAAAATCCCACACACCTTTTTGCACTCAAGTCATCAAGACAAGGGCAAGGCGCTCGTGCTCACTCAGTTAAAGGGGTAAAGGCAGGAAAGTTTAAAGAGGTTAAACAGACATATGAACACTCTCAGCCTTTTGTGTAAGACACTGTGCTTAGGGGCAACTCCATCAGATTTAATTCTCTTTAAGAAATGCACTGGTTTTGCTCCTGAACCTTTCTGTGTGTTCCCTTGGAGACAAGCCCTGAAAGCTTCTCTAACAGCCCTGAGTTCTCATATTTACGGCCTTAGCTGACGTCTGCTCTGAGCAGGCCTTAACTTTCCTTTGGCCAAGCTGTGGATGGGCAGGACAGGGCAGGATAAAACAAGACAATTGCCTTCTGCAGCAGAAAGTCTTCTATACTAGCAGTTTGCATCTACATGCAGATGCACAAATAGTGCTTCATGTGTTCAATCCCACTCATCCTTGTACTAAGCCACTGCCACGGTTGGTCAGAGCATCTCTGTTGATGACAAAAGCATGACCCGGATGTGCACTAACTGCTCAGGAGCCCAGACACTGCACCAACTTGCAGAGAATGGTTTGTAGTGAAGTGGAATTTATAGGCAAACACAGCTACCTGCCCAGAGACATGCTGCAAAACTGTCTCATCCATCCCCTTCCAAACACACCATTCATTCAGAATTTAATACTTACACTTTCCTGTTTATGCCCCCATCCTGTGGTCTTAAAGTATAACCAGCTTTTTCACCATGAGTTCCCCTTGGCTGCAGGGGAAAATCCATGCCTTCTTTTAAACACAGGAATGCACTTCCTAGTTGTCTTCCCCAAACAACTTTCTTTCCTCCTGAGTCAGAAACTGAAGCTCTATGCAACATCATCAGGTATATCTCACTCCTCCTTGATGCTGACAGATCTGCTAAAAGGTTAGTTTAAAAGCAATAGAGGCCCAGTGTGTGGCGCTGCCAGAGGAGCAAACTTGTCTTCCTCTGGGTTCTGCTCAGGCTAGGGCAGGGATTATGAGTTTTGATCCAGCATTAGAAATATTTAATAATAGGAAGAAGATTTGAACCAGCTATAGAGATAAGGCATCAAACTTACAGTGCTAATGAGGGTTTTAAAGGAGGCTTGCTCTTAAATGGTCATGAATGAATGGGGAATGAATGAGGGCAGAGTGGATAGATATGTAGATGAGTGGAAATTAATAGTTGTAAAGATGAAATCTGGATTTCTGTTGTGGTTAAGACTGGGATATGACAAGACTGTTATCAAAGTCTGGATGATTTCAGCCTTTGCTCTGTATGACTGGCCAATACTCTAAATTCCCCTTTGTTTCACTTATTTGGGAGAAGTTACATCTACAGATGCAGAGATTAAAATGGGTTTTTTCCTTGTCAGTTTGGGTGCTGATTTTAATCAGGTTTTTTTTCCCCTTCACAGCCTCATTGCTGAAGAAAAAGAACAGCTCAGAGAGAAATTGGAGCTTCTCCCAGGACAAATGGCCCTGACTGGCAGTGCATAAAATTACCACTGTCTCTTCACCTTGCTTTCTGCAATCCCTTTATTAACTAACTGAATCCGCAGTCATTCTCTCTTTCCTGGCTCATTCATCCTCTTTCTTTCTCCCTCTCTCTACTCTCAGCTAAAAGGTTCATTAACGCATGCTCATGGACTAGTAATGCACCCATATCATGGGGGAGTGCAGTTACATGTCCTACAAACATCACTAGCCCAAGCTGGCAGCCAGAGGCCGGCCTGGTCCTGTGGGAAATGCTGGGTCTGGTGGACCTGGGAGCTGCTTCCTCCAATGCTGCAGGCACTGGTGCGGCAGAGAGGTCCTGCAACTCCTTGTGCATGGGGTTATGCATCTGCCTGGGTCTAAGGGCAATTTATTTCTAGGATAAAGAGGAATCCTGCTCTCCTATGGCTCTGGCAATGGAAGATGAAATAAACGTAAGTATCACAAAAGATTCAGCTCGCCCAGGGTTTTGCCTCTAGCTGGGCCACAAGCCAATGAGAAAGCCCACAAACTGCTGGTAGGATTTAGCAAGCTCCTTGCTCTTGTTCTTGCAGCTACCATTGAACTCACCTTCCATGAACCGCTGTCTCGCCGCTTCTCAGTGCCCTTCACAGAGCACTGCCATCACCTGTCCTCATGACTGAAAATGCCACAATTAACAGCCAACCTCCATAACTGTAAACGGGCCAGTGTGACATTGGCCTTGGCATCTGTCCTTCTGGAGCAGGGCTGAGGCATATCAGAAACCACGCTGGGGTGATTACACCCAGCAAGCTGTTGGACTCTGCTCTGCAGTGCTGTCAAGCCAGTTCTCACTTCAGCTCTAAACAAAGGGATTCAGACATAACCTCCAGCTGCCAATCAAAGCACACATCCAGGTTGAAGTTCCAGGAGAGGAATTAATTTCCATCCAAAGACTGAAGGAGAAGTGTATTTGTTTAATGAATGCATTAACAATTTGTTCTTCTGCTCAGTATGTGTTCTGGCATTTTATTAGAACTTTTTTTTATGGAAGGTGGGGAACAAGGTCTAATAAAATGTGTTAATGACAAATACCAACTGCGTGAAGAGAAGACATAAAAGGGACAAGATGATTTGTGGGCTGGATTGAAGGAGACTCTGAACACTCTGTCCACAAACTGGGATGAGGAAGAGCTGACATCATGCTCACTTAAAAAAGGTGATGGGTTTCTGGCACTTTTAAATCTTGTTTACTAGTGTCTGTCTGTGGCACGGTTGTGTCTGGAGTCCAGCCCTTGCCCGGCGAGTGTTGTCTGCCACTTTACCTGTTCTGCAAGCCCTCTTCTTTCTTGCACTCATGCCACCTCCACATCCCCACAAACCTCACTGAAATGACCATGACCCTCAGGAGTGCTGTTATCGCACCTGTGGGCAGCTGGAACCCCCCGGGCTACCAGCACTGTGGCTTTGTCCCTGGCACAGGTACCGGGATGATAAAGCAAAAAATGCACAGGTCTCCTCACTCTACTGCCCTACAAGCATTGCTTGCAGGCAGAGCCCGAGGGTGTGAGTGCTGTCCAGATCTGAACCGTGCCACCCGGCAGGCCTGTGGCTCTCACAGCTGCTTCAGCAAACCTTCCCCGACCTCCTCATAACCATCCGGGAGCTCTTCCCACCTCCCGCACCCTCTTGCTTCCAGGAAAAGGTCTCAGCACCTCTAACTACACCCAGCCATGTTGCTCCTTGACTATTGTGACCAGTGCAGGAGCAGAATCCCAGTTCTGGAAAGCCGCTGGCCAAGTGCTCTCTCTCTCTTGCTATGGAGACCCTCTCTTCATTGCTCCAGCTTGCTGCTGAGCCATGTTTCCCTGTCCTGATCATCTTGGCGGATGGGATCTAACACCAAAAGTGCCAATGGGGACCCCATCTTGGGCATCTCATCTGATTGTTTCCAAGACATGAGAAGAAGGGACAAGCTCAAGAAAAACTCTTGACCAAAGCACAACTAAGGTGGGAGGAAATGTTTCTGTCTCTTTCCAGCTGAACAACCTCTTAATTGTGCTAACCGAAAGCCAAGTGATTTATGCAAAACTAGCATTGCTCCGTCTGGCCATCTGCAGCACTAGTCACAGTTTGCATATCCTCTTTGTCTGGTGAGGTGTTGCGGCTTCTTGCATGGGGTGTCCAATTGCCCACTGCGCCTAGCAGTTTGCAGGGTGGGCAAGGCACACCACAGCTGTCTTTTCCCGCATTATCTTTGCAAGGCACTTGAAGCCACTGGTTGCATAGTAACACAGAACAAAAGGCAGAAATTAGCCACAAGGACACCCTGTCTCAGAACAAGTGGGGAAAACAAGTGGAAGCAATTAGGAAAGAGCTGGGGTGAGCTGGACAATTTTATTTTAATTTTCTAAAGAAATCAATTTTGTCACTTGGCCCTGGCACCTTTCTGTTCTCCTCAGACCAGCTTCAAGCGGAGAGAAGGGATCAGCCCCACTTTTCTCATTCAGGGGCTCTTTTCGTCAGAACTTGTCCTGGACTTACCTGCTTGCTTTCTGCATAAGACTGTGCAGGGGAGGATGTATCCATGGATGGAGGCAATGGAGGGGGTACCCAGCTTTGCCCACTTTCTTCCCACTCCAACCCTTGTGTCACAAACCTTTTCTTTCCACGTGATTCCATCCAGCAACGACTACTTTCAGTATGTGGCTGGCTTTCTAAGCTGTCTGCTCTCCTGTTCCCTGATGCTTCTGCATTCAAGTATGATGCTCCAGGGCAATCTCAGCCACTAGACTACATGCAGGGTAAATTATAATTTTTTATGTTCTTAATATTTTGTAGCTGACATGACAATAAATAACTAAAATGTGCTGCTTTGTTGCAGCAAATATTGTTTTACAGGAGATGAAGGCAGCTATGACCCTCAATATACTGCCCTTCATTGTAGTTATTTTCTCTTCTCTCTAGTTTCTGGTGAAGTTTTTTAGAACCATTTATACTTTTCCGTATGTCACTGTAAAATCAGAAAGAGCTTTAAAAAGAAAATCGCATTTTTCTGTCATTGCAGAGTCTTTGCTTTCTTATTATTCTTCTCTTTGATTTTTCTTTTTCCTAAAGTAAATAAACAACAAAAATATTTTAAAGCATTCTCAAGAGGTTATATTCTGGTCATTTCTCATGTTTTTTTTCCAGTGTTCAGTGACAATTATTACAAAAAGAATCATATTTTCCAGCCAAGACCTAGAATGGGAGCAGTCATGCAAACCACAGTTTCTAAAGGATGAAGCAATCTTGCTGGATCCACCTGTTACAGAAATCCTGGGAGCCCCACCTTGGGTGAACTAGGTAGATTTGCACTAGCTGAAGACATCTTGTGTTTTTTAACTTCTACATACCTTGGTACCCCCAGCACTTTCTTAACTTGTACCTGATACCCACAGAAGCTACTAAGAAAGAGTGTGCACATAACACCTACGTTTCTGGCACTTCTCACTCTTTGGAGGTGTTACCAGCTTCCTTAGTGCCCATTCAGCCAGATACTTGTCCACATTACCAGAGGGATGTTGCTGCAGCCTGCTAAGCAGAGAGATGAGCTTCAGAAAAAGGAGGACTGGGGGGTCACTGCCCCTGTGCTCAGCCTCCTAGTGCCTCGTTTAGCAGGACACCTGAGAAGCAAGCCGATGTTTCTCCTGCTGGTCCTGCAAAGAAGCTGGTCGCAGCCACAGTCATTTTCTCAGCATAATCCAAAGCAGGATGAGACCTAGAGAGTAGCTCATCTTTCCTGTCTGGAGGCAGCCTAAAGTCCTGGCGAAGGAAAAGATTGTCCCTTTGATATCTTCCCCTCAGGTCTCATTTCCTCTAAGTTGCTCCTTCCATCTGTTCACACATACAGGGGTTTTATTTTAACTGGAAGTTCTTCACTGTTAAAGGAAAGACTCTGCCCAATGATACATGCAGCATGGCCCAGGCTACAACTCTGCTTTAATAAATGCCTCCTGTAGGTTCCAAGTGTGTCCCCATCTGTCATCAGCTCCATCTCCTCACAATGAAAACAGATCACCAGTCTGCATTTAATCACTCAGAACAAAAATAAGCCATGCAAAGCAGAAAGACTAGTCAGGAGGCAAAGCACTGCTCAGCAGCATTCTCTCACTGTGGTTTGTGCCTTGGGATCCTCTGAGAACTGACAGAAGAGCCTCAGGGACAAAACACCATTCAATGATCTCTTTGCTTCCTAATCTGAAAACACCAAGCAGGGGAAAGTAGGGGGTGGAATAGCAACAGGTCATGGCATAGCTTGTCCACTTAAAAACCACTTGGTTTTCAAAGGAAGAAGCATCAAAAACTTTCTTGCCCACTTGGCAATGTCAGTTCCTGAAGGACACAGGAGAAAGTGCCTTCTTAGATGACTACAGGTGTCCACATTGTGAATTCAGCTGAAAACATAGTGTGGTCGTTACAGACAGTGGCTGTTCATGTGTGGACACTTTGGTCCTTCGGTATAAAGGTATACACGGTATACACCTTCCTTTTGGTATAAATGGAAGGTGTTCCTTTCAAAATGGGAGGTGGCCAGCAAACAGGGACAGGGGGTCTTGGTTCTGCGCTAAAGTGTGGCCAGAGTTCGTCAAAAGCAGTTCACCAGGAATTGCACTCTGAAGACAAGCTCTCAAGTCTTTCTTGCCTTCTCTTGGTCTGGTCTGAGTTTCTAACGATCACCCCATTACTGCTGGTGACAGGCTTCTGTGTTCATTATCTGAGTATTGTTCAGGAGATTGATGGCTGGCAAGCTACGAAAAATTGTATCTTCCTCTGCAGCTGCCTGTCTCATAGACAGCTTTCATCATAGAGAGAAGGGGAGTGAAGAAAAATATACAGGATTAGGAACTGGATGCATTGGCATTCCACCGAAGTCAAATGTCTATCTCCAAGCAAGTATGAGGATCCTGGAGTTCAGGCAATTTCCCTTCACTGCTCCAACCTCAGAATAACGTCTTCCAGAGAAAGCAGAGAAAACCTGAGTGCCAGAACCATCCTCCCCAGCCCGAGTTCACAGAGCTGGTCCCAGAGGTCTCACCTCTCCTCTGTGCTCAAGAATTATTATTAAACAGACAGTTTCAAAGGAAAGCAAATATTGACATAAAGCAAGAATGTAAATGCCATTTTGCTCCTGGGTGACTGAAGAGAGTAGAGAGCAGAGACAATGTAGAGCAGAAGGAAATAAGGCTCTGGAAATTTCTAGAGAGACTTAAGCCTGCTCCCCAGCCTCTCTCAGCATCTACACACTCTCTTTTTGCTGGGAGGAAGAGTGACTTGGGGCTTTCTGATGTAAACAGCAAGACTGCAAATTAAAAAGAAGCTGGCAAAGATAGAAAGAAGGCAGAGAAAAGGATAAAAGTAACAACAAAAAAAGTTTGTGTGGTTCTGTCTAACACTGCATCTTTCTTGACTTGCTTTTGCGACTTTGTTCCAATATTGCTGACTGGTTCTCAGGCTGGGTGAAGCCAACTGTTTAATTTCCAGAAGAATTTCCCCCATGCTGAGCACCTCCTTCCATGCTTTCAACACCTCTGCTGAGCTGAGAGTGAGTCTATGTGGCTTCCTACCTGTACCTGCATGGTGCATCATCCTAGGAATCTTTCATCATTTTGGCACTATTACTGAGGACAAGTTTTCTAAGTCACTCGTTGCCCAGCAGTATGTTGTTGTGCAACCAGGACACTGCCTAGGTGGTAGGAAGGGCACAGTTCAGTGCCATATGTTTCTGACAAATAACCCCAGCTCATTTTAAAGCTGCACCCTATCCTGCCACTTTGGGAATGTCATCCCAGTTTTGTCCGGCCCTTTCCACCCTTTTAGAGGCAGTTTCTGATGCAGAAGGCCTCAGAGCACTCCCGATGTGATGAATAAAAAACACCTCACAACTGTACACAAAAAATTAAAACTTCATTTGTGTCTGCTGAGTGAACAAACCACAGCTAATTAAATCCCATAACAATAGGACATTATACAAATGAGTACCGCCTCCTTAAAAGCACAGCTGGGGACAAGTACAGTTATTCGTGTTGTGCCCTTCCAGAGTCGTGGGGTGACAAATCTTTCATGGCAAGGCTGTGCAGCAAAAGCGGGAGCTCCCTCATGCCCTGACAGATGAGCAAAGAAAAATATTTTTTTTGCCGGGGAAGAAACACACATAGACACACACACACAGGCAAACAGCACGAATGCTCTCCTGCTGCCCCCCTGGGGAGCACTTGAGCTCTCAGCAGTCGCTCACGCTGTGGGAGGGGGGAGTTCCCTTCGTGCTCCCGACAGGCTCTGTTTGCCGCACCTCACACCATGGCAGCACGGAAGGCTGGAGCCCCGGCTGCACCGGCAGCGGAGGCACAGCCAGGCCCCAGGCACACTACTGAGCACGGCCATGGACTCTGTCCTGCCGTCTGTCTCATATGAAGTGCAGAAGCCCGACATGGAGAATTTATTATTGTCTAACACCTGTGCTGGTGAAACCATATCCATCTCCAAGGCTGAAATAACCTCTTTTGCTATTGTATAGGATCTCCTCACTAACTTCACACATCCTTATCACATGCCTAGGGGAGGGGGTCATGAGTTGCTTTTCTCCTATTTTTCCAGACAGAGAGATGAGAAGCACAGAGAAATCTAAATAACAAAACTAGGGCCAAGAAACAATCTGCACTAGTGCCAACATCTGCATCCAAATCTGATGCTCCATGACTGCTCCGACACTCTTCTTCCTTTGCACCCTATGCCGTTAGCCTGGCTGGCTGGCATCCCGCATCAGATGCTCTGCCCCTACCCAAAGATGCTCTGCCCCTACCCAAAGACATCGCTTCAGCAGAGCTGCACTGCACACAAAGGGAAAGGTCCCCACCCTGCTGGGGACCACATTACTAGGTGTCTCATAATTGAGGCCCCACTTCCCATGCTGTTTATTTTTCAGACTATTATCTGGTATAACGTGCAAAATGTGTAATGTTCTTGCTCATAGCACTGGCTTTGCAATGAGCAGTATTTGAAAGTCTAAAGGTAGATTGGAAAAAGATGCTTTGCATTAAAAGGATGAAGTTCATTCAGCTGAGCTTAGTCTGAACTCCTGGAGCAAGAGGAGGGCAAGGGCTCCTTCACTATCCACACCCATACAAGCTCAGCCTTTGTGATCTTTTTTGTGAAATCGGTTAACTTACATTTCTGAACAAAATGGCGTCTTCTAATTTAAAGAGGCACATTTTTTCCATTTTGGAAATGTTGAAAGGGGATGATTCACCTGTACCTTTCATTCTTTCCCACAGATAAATTTGTTATCAGGTTCCTTATAAAAATTGACTTTTTTATGAAAGTGTTTTCTGCAAAGAATTTCAGTTTCATTAAAGCAGTTTTCTGATGAGGAAGCAGATAATCCGAGAATACCTGACCTTACCTAGTTATATCTCATCTTCCCTTGTTAGCACTGAGGAGTTTTTCTGACACAGTCTGCCAGTTGCAGAAGTGGAGGGGCTGGATTTCTGTGTTAACCATGATCCTGAACCAGGCATCTCGGGCAGTCAAGGAGCAAGCAGGGAGAGAGAACCCCAGCCCAGAACAGGCAGGAAACAAACGAGAAGTTTAGCTCCTTTCACCCTGACTCTTCTCTGCTGGCACTGTTGGCAGCATCACTTCTCTCATTTTACAGTGGCTTGCATGAGACTTTTTGATCCCTGAAGGAACAAATGTCACTCCTTTCAAGCCTGTGGTTTGAAAGAGTATAGAAGCACAAAAAGAAAATTAAAACAGAATGCAGGACTTCATCCAGTTCTGACACAAAGTCAAACCAAGCCAGTACTGCTTTGTAGTTTCTATCAGCAATGGCGACTTTGGTCATAGCCACGTGAAAATACAATCCACAAGCACTGAAACCCAGGTGAGTGTGTTAGCAGTGTACTTTCTCCATAGAAGTTCCAGAACATGCCAAGGCACAAATGCTCTGCCTTCTAATACTGCTCTTAGGTATCCACAACAGTGCCTTCTCTTAATGTTTTCCCTAGGACCACTCCTAAAGCCAGAAGTTAGGCAGAAAAGGAGAGAAACAAAACTGAGGAACCAAGTGAATGCAGAAGACAACCAATGAACTGCTGTGAGGGAGGTCAGGGAGGCAGAGGCTCAAATGTCTAAATTAGCTCTCAGCACCGAAGCCTGCTCTGCCTCGGCTCAGGTTGGAAGGGACTGTTCTGTGTAGTTTTGCATTGAGGACTCCCGGAGTGTTGGTGGGTTTTTAAGGTTTTCATCCTGATTTTACACCAGTTCTGCAGTTTCCAGACTGGCTGATTTGTGGCAGAATCCCCAGTGGCCATGCAGAACTGTTTCTCCTCCCTCCCCCCTCTCTTGCTCCTGAGGGCAGCTTAACTAACTCACCTGAAAGATTATTTATTTGGCAGTAAAAGCCACAAATAAAACACAGCTGCCTAATGAAGACAGCTTCGTAAGTCTGGCCATTTTTAATTTTAATGTTGCATGTAATCTCCATTCTGGTCTATGGACTTGTCAGTGGTTTTACAACTTCTGATTATGAGTGCAGTAGGCAGAGACAGCTCAGTGCAAGAGCTGGGAGAGCAGCATTAACTGCCTCTGGGGAATCCAGCCAGAGCAGACAAGGATTTGTCTACACCGTCCTTGCAATGACATAAGGCAGTGGCTGAACAAGCACTCTGTTGTGGTGTCCTTTTCACAACCTACCTGTCTATTCATTTGTAGGCAGCCAGGTAGCTCTGGGCCTTAAATACAAGGGAAGAGGAGACTTTTGCTTCCCCACCCATGGAGAGAGAGAGGGACACTTCACTGTGTTTTACAGAAGGGAAACTGTTAAAGAAGTAAAGCAGATACTGAGGATTTGCCCATGGGTACAGGGTGAAGGGGCAGTGGCAGACCTTAGGGTCAAGCCTGTAGCCAAGTTTGCAATCATGGGCTATCCACTATTGCCCTGCTCCCCATCCTCAAGGCTATCTCTGCCAGTGAAGGGCCCCATCGATAACAAGCGAGTCAGCCCCCTCTCCAGAGCATTGCTCTGCCAATAATGCTCTGCAGACTCATTCACCTCCTTCCATTAGACAGGCTTGATGCTAAACAGCTTACTCTTTACAGGAGAGCAAATCTGTACAGAGGCTAAGGATTTTCCAACAGAAAGACGGATACAGAGAAAGCAGTTTCCTTCCTGGCATGAATAGAGGCAAGCATAAAAGGGTGTGCACACAAAATCTCCGTGCCGTTCCCTTTCGTAGCCCCATGACCTCAGCCATCCTGCGTGGCTTGCTCTCCTGCCTGCAAAAGCCCCAGGGTCACTGCTTCCATTGTGCAATGAAGAATGCTCTCCACTGCTCAGTGACCACCAGCTTTCTGCTGCCCTACTGCAGAGGGCAGCTGTCGTTCCTCCTGATAGGGAAGAGAATGCACCAAGGAATACCTGGAGAGCACTGAGGCTGTCAGGGTTAACATCACCACAGGCTGAGGGAGCTGGGTGCTGTCTCACAGATGGAGACTTTTGAAAGAAAATGTGAGCTTTGCTCCATGGGCAGTTTTTCCAACCAAGGATCAGGGTTGAAGCAGTCAGCAGAGCTGCACATGGAACTCCATTACTCTCCTGGATGTTTTGACAGTCGGCAGGAGCCATTTCAGTCCTGAAAGTTTTGTATTCCTCATAGCCAAGGCAGGAGGCATCCCAGCGTTTACGGATAGGAGAACTGGGACCGGGAGGAATTATACAACAGACCTACAGGGAGTCTATGGCAGATCTGAGAGTTTTATCCCAGTCCTCCATCACTTTGCCCCTCCCAGGGCTCAGAACGTTTAATCAAAGCTGCATCCTTTCTTTTTACAATTGTGTAAATCAGGAGCAACTCCCCTGGAAATACACTGTCCTTGCCTGACCAGCAGCCTGCTGTAAGACGGTGAGCTGTGGGGCCGCACTTATAGCCTGGCCTCCCACACAGGCGTGAGTTGGGAAGGTGGCCAGAGAAGATGCTTCAGACCCTTCAGCCCTCCAGCCCCGGGCCTGCAGGCCCTTTCATGATGCTGGGCCCCTTTTCTTCCTGGGGAAATAGTACTGCAGTGCAAAGAGTGCTTTGATAAGGTCCACAGGCGCCAACCCCAAGTGAGAAAGGAGTGGTCTTATTCCCCTGGCTGCCCTCCAGGGACCAGCATGTCAACCCCACAAGATGCTTCTTGCATGAAGTGCAGAAACTGCCACCAGCTGCAGAGCTGATGAAAACTAGCCCAGTCATCAACAAGTCTTTCTCTGGAGATGGCTGACTCAGATGCCGCTCTGTCTCCCAGGCGTCTCCTGTCATGTAGGCCCTGTCACTTCCATGTCTCAGAATTAGCCAGGAGGGTATTCCGCCATCTGAGTTTGACCTTCTAAGGATGTTCAGCATCTTTCAGCATCTGGCCCATTAGGGATGTGACATGCTTCACAGATGTGCAGGACAGCAGGCACAGGCTTTACAGAGCAATAGAAACCTCATTCGTCCTTGCTCGCCATCTCTTTCCAGGGACTGAAGGCACACAGTCTGCCTGATTCCTTCAGGTACCAGAGGGGATGCTGGGGCAACACACAACAGCATACCCAGGTGACCATTATTCTTTTCCTGATGGAGGAAACATTGTCTCACCTTCCCTGCAAATCATGCTCTCTAATCTTCATGCTAATCCTTCATGAGTCTCCAGTTTTGTCATGCCTGAGGAGGGGTGGTGAAGAGGATAGTTTTTGCTCTGCTCCTGTTGTCTTGCAGGACAGAAGCACCTGCAGTCAGTCCTACTTTTTGCTGCTCGGTTGCCAGCATGCTGTTAGGAAGCATCCTTCTGCTGCTGCCACCCATTGCTCTGCAACAAGACCCATGGCAGAAATCTCTGTGGGATTATAGGCATTCAACTACAAAGCTCGGTAAACCTCCTGCTGCCCACAAAGCGGGATCTGCCTCTCCCAGGTGCTGTATCACTGATTCTGAGTGCTGCTTAGTTCAGTCCCTTGACACATTTGTCTGTCTCCATCCACAATGGAAATTCCTGTGCACTTCAGAGGCTCACCAACCTGGGCTGCAGTCTGGCTTTGTACCAGTACCTGAAGCTACCCTGCTGGCTGGGCTTCCCAAGGGGCAAGGAAGAGGCTTGTCTGTCTTTACAGATAATTAAATCAAGATTAAAACAAGATCTTACTGGAATACAGCCTGGGGGAAATTGTAAAGGGCTTACTGGACATGAAGCTCTACAGCCAGAGCCTAGGCAGTGCAGTGCCCTTTCTCTGTCTCCTGAAAGCAAGTGGGTAGTGAAAAAGCAACAGAAGCTGGTTTGGGAACCTGTCTGTAGCCAAAGACCATCTTGGATGCCCAAGCACCCCCGCCCATGCGCTTCCTCCCGGCTGCTGCATAATGGGCCTGAAAACACAGAACTGATATGCAAATCTGACATTTAATTTGGACATGAGAGTTTAATGAGGCTGCCTTCACAGCCTCCACATCCTGCAACCTGCAGTCACATTCTTTTAATTGAACACATCCCCACTACACATATATGAATGCACACTCACGTGCACTTGCTCTGCAACACAATCCACCCTTTGCAGAACAGTTGCTCCCAGCTCCCCTCTCTGTCCGTGCCTCCTCCAGGCTCCTGCGGCCATAGGGCAAATGTGGGGATTGTGATTCTCCAGTAGCAACATCTGGTCTTTCCAAAAAGATGTCAGTTTGCAGCAGATACACATTTTCCTGGCCCAGTTTTGGGATCTCTTTGAAGATCGTGCTTTTGTTTGGTAACTACTTGAGCCAAGAGCACTTGGCTCTGCTGCAGGGCAGTCAGGGCCTATTTACTGTGAGCCAGAGGGCTGGGGCATACAGTTCCTGAGCTACTGTGCTATCTCGCCCGTGAAGAGATGGACAATGTACAAAGCATTGGCTCTGCTGAGAGCTGGAGTGAAGAGGTAAAGGCACATTCCATGAGACCTGCAAAGCATTTCCCCACCAGAACAAGCACTTCAGTCAGGGACAGTGTATCCCATCCATTAGCCCTAGTGCCAAAGATACCTTGCTGTTGGGAACAGCATCAACTCTCCACACCAGCACCCTTCTTAAGCACCTGTCTGAGCAAAGGCAGCATGGGCATCCCTACAGTCCCCTTTTTGCCACCCTGCCCTCGTCTGCAATGTGGGAAAGGAGGAAAGACACATCTTTCCCAAGCCACAGGCTCACTCTGACATGAAAGGCACTCCTAGAATCTAGAGGTGAACTGTAACGAATTGAACCATAATTAATCTGCCTCCTCAACTGCAACAGCCAGAGATCAGTGTGTTGCTGAGAGCCCCAAACAGAATGTGCATAGGATACATTGGTCCTGAAGAGGGCAACCAGGAGTGAGCTATCAGGCCCTCTGAAGAATCTTTAAAACTCCCAGTGAAGAAGAAAACAAACAATCAAATAACAAAGCCCAAATAAAATCCAAGAACTCCTACATCCAGCAAGGAGATACTCCATTGTGCCACCTGCCTGAATGCAAAGGCTTCCATGAGCTCCCAGCACAGAAAATTCACAGTCTTTTTATTTGAAGAGGATTATGGAGCTGCCATTCAGTAAATGAAGTGCCACTCCAAACGGCTGCTCTGTGGCCTGCCCTTGTTCAGACAGAGTACCTTGCTGGGGCCACAGAAGCTGCAGGCAAAGGCTGCTCCTGGCCTTGGAGCGCTGCAGAGCTAAGTAACGCCTGAGAGTCCATGCACAGGAGCCAGGAGAGGGGTGAAGAAGCAGGAGGAGAGCTTCTTTTCATCACTTCTGCTGCTCCTCTGACAGGTACAGTCAGGGTTTCCTTCTTCAGCAGCCTTCTTTCCACCGAGGTTGCAGCCACAGCACTGAACTGCTCATCTGGCAACTGATTCCCTGCTTTCCTCAGAAGAAAAGGGGGCAGAAGAACAGAAGTATACAGGTCACTCCCCTTTCCTGCTGCTTCATATCAAAAGAAGTTGCTCCCAGAACCTGTTATTGCCACAGTAATTGCAGCACCCTCTGCACAGGGCTGATTACCCAGCGTTACAGAAGACAGTGAGCTGTAAGCCCCAGCTCTAAGCGTGCCACATTAATTACCAGGAAATACGAACAGGGAAGAGGCCCTACAGCTGGTGAAGAGACAGGGAAACCCAGTCTGGGACTGGAAGAGGTGAATGTGAGCTGAGCCAGGGCAGGTGATCTGCGGGAAGACGCAGGTACATGGGACATGAGCTCTCTTCAGCACGATCAGGCTCCAGGATGAAATATTCATACCAGCATCCTGAGAAGGCAGCAAGCAGCGGTGTCTGCACCACTTGGCTATGAATAAAAGATGGTCCTGAAAATGGGGAAGAGCAGCAAATTAATTAGTCGAAGCAAGTCTTTCCACTCCCATTAACAAACAAGCCTGGAATCCTCCCACATGCAGCTCAGCTTGGGGAACATTCAGGGGCGCAGGGGGGAGAAGGACAGCAGAGGCAGGGCCATCCCCTCGTGACCTGGGGTCTCCCACTGTCCAGCAGTACCCTTAAGCTCAAGTTCAGGTCCTGGCTGAACTTCCTGTCATGTCTAGCCTGTCAGCTTTGAGAGTTCAGCCTCTGTGAGCTTGGACTCCTCGCCTGCGCCCTGGCTCCCTCAGGTTTTAACTCAAAGCCCATGCAGGCTCCTTCTCAGATCTCTGTCAGCAACCCTGAAAAATGGCCATTGTTTCCTCTTCACCTGCCTCCTTCCTTTCCCTGGGCCAAACTCCCCTGGACCAAGGTCAGGGGGTCCTTCCGGACTCCTGGGCCCCAGCACCCCCAGCAGGAATGCAGGGCTGGTGAGGGAGGAACGGGAAGGAGCAGCCACAGCTGAGACAGTGCCCAGGAAGTGGGAAGGGGGAGCTGCAGCTGGGCTCCCGGCACAAGCACCAAAGGGCGCTGGCAGAAGGTAGAGGTGCCACAAAGCTGCTGTATCACCTAAGCGGGAGCCAACACATTGCACCAAGAGGGGCTGAAGGAAGGCTGCGGATTCCTAACCCTGCATTCCAAGAGCTGTGCAGGCTGAAACAGCCCAGCTCTGAGCCAAACCCTAGGACCCAGCCAGCTGCTCCCAGGCAAGCTAGGGAGGATAGGGCTCTCTCCTGGGGGCAGGTGCTAGGGGAGGGCTCAGAGTTGCTCCTGTCTGCAAGAGAAGACAATCCGGTTTCTGTTCATTAAGAGCTGGGAATTTTCTGGGTGCTGCTCCGTGGCGGCCGTGCCCAAGGCTAATCCCTTATGCTGTGCCAGTTGACTGGAAACAGAGCAGTGGGGGCTGCTGCAGATGGAGAGTCACCCTCAGCACCAACAGGGGACTGACCTCCTCCTCTGAAGTTTTGCCCATAAATTATACATTTTAAGCAGTGTTTGTTTAAAATACTCTGCTTGCCACTTAGAAAAGAATACTCATACACACCAGGAATGGCGAGAAGGATGGGGGCTGCGTTCCCACTTGGAGGAGGGGGAAGGAAGCAGATAGGAGAGAGGTGTTTCCTCGACTAATGAGCCAGCATCCCTCTGGGTGGATGTGCAGTCCAACACGTGAGCCACCTGCACTGCAGCTTTGCCTGCCTCTCCCTCTGGCACACAGCTCTGGCCCAGCAGAGGTCTGCAGGAGCAACAGCCTCTGCTTTGTCCACTCTGCATCCCAGCGTGCAGGTCATCCCACGGGCTTCCCTGCGAGCCTGCAGGACAGTGTCGTGTTTGCAAAGTCAGAGCAAAGCCACCTCAGGCACTCTGAGGGCAGAAAGGAGGTGAGGAGGCAACAAAACATCTCCCTCTACACACACACCCTTACCTAACAGCACAATCATTTCTTTGATTAAAAATTCAGCTCTTCAGCTGACATGGCCAGCAGGCAAGTCTGTAAAAGGTGAGATGCAGGGAGCAGTAGCCGAGATATTTCTCATCAATGAAATATGCTCCTCTTCTCTGCTCCGGGCACATCCCAACCCTGCCAGTCCCCAGAGCCTGTATTGCCGCCCGATGGTGAAGAAGACGCAGGGCCCTGCTGCAGTATCAATGGACTTCTCTAGGCTGCAGCACTTCCCAAACTAAGGCAGGCTCTCGCTGTCTTCTGGAGTGGATTTCACATGGAAGAGACTGCAGAGAGCATTGGTGAAGAGACACGGCCTCACAGCAGATGACTGCAGGCATACCGCAGCTTTTCCTGCCCGAGAAGCTCACTCATATACTCAGGCGCACTTTGCAGCAGGGTACAGGTAGCAGCGGTCCAGCTGCAGAGAAATGTTCCAGAAGGCACAGGTGTCCTCCCAACAAACACAAACATACCAAAGGGCTGCTGCTACACACACGTGCTGCCCAGCTCCTTGTGTGAAAGCACTGGAATAATTTGCAAAAAGACAAAAGGCTTTCACTGTTGTGTGCTCATTGCTTGCTGTTTATCGAGGCCTCTGCCCAGAAAACTGAAGTGGCCGGAGGGAAACAAGGCAATTACAGCGAGGGTTGCTAGAAATGCCATTACCTGTACTGTGTTGTAGCAGCACCTGAGGGGGGGTCTGACCCACAGCCTTGGCCTTGCAGCACCAGGTGCTGTGGAGAGCTTTAGGAAAACCCAGCCTAGCTGAGGTCAGTAGAAGGTGAGCAGCCGTGCAGGGTCTAGACCTCACCCAGAGGAGAAAGACAAAGTTCACCATTAATAAAATGAATGCAGCCCAGGGTCAGACGAGCAAGTGAAAAGGGCTGCAGCTTCAGAAAGCCACATCTGTGATTTTCTCAGGGTCACGCCCAGCTGGGAGCTATTCTGAGCCTCAAGTCAGTAGCTCTGTAAGATCTCCCTGTGATCTGACGATGGCTGGCTGCCAGGACCACCAGCCCAGGGGCACTCTGCCTTTCCTTCGCACCACCTGGGTGTTACTCCAGGCCCAGCTCTCCTTCCGGCAGCTCATGTGCATGCATGTGCCCAAACGCCAGATACATCTTTAAGCAAAGACCGCTCCTTCTAAATGTCCCGCCCAGGCTCACCGTGCATGCAGGTAACCTAGGGCACACCCTGGGACTCATCCTGGCCAGGAACTACTAAGTGCAGGCCTGGGAAAGCAGGCAAGAGACTGTCCAGGATGCTCCTAGTCCCAGCAAGGGGCAGCTGGGTGTTTCGGCCACCAGGCTCTGGGAGTCTGCAGCTGAACTAGCCTTGCCTGCAGCTGAAGCATGCTTCAGGCTGGCTTCACCCCACTCCCTCCTTAGCTGCAGAGGAGAAACAAAACACCCTGTGCTCCCAATAGGCAGAGAAAAGCTTGGTGCCTTCTCACGTTTCTGGTGTGGCAGACAGAGGAAGAGAGCACAGCAAGCCCTGGAAAAAACAATGGCTAAACTTCTCCAGGTACCAGCTGCCTCCAAGGGTGCTCAAGGTCTGAGCCTCCCACCTTCCCTCCTCCTGTAGCACTCTGAGAATCCTGTAGGGCTGAATATCTTTGCTCAGCCTGGTCTGCTCGCCAGCATGCCCTTTCTGGCCCTAACATTTTGCTGTAGCGGGAAACAACCAAATAAAGCTCACCAGGCTCAGCCTGCAGCTCAGCAACGTGGCAACTGCAAAAATTGAGGGTCCCCTTGAGCCTCCATATTGTGCAGAGGTTTTCCCAGCCTACAGGGGTTTGAATTTGGCTCCCCTCCTGCCTGTCCCTCAGCCAGACAATGTCGTTCCCTGGCCAGCCACTATCTGTTTGCCAGCAAATGGCATGGAGCCATGGTTGGCTGGGGTCTCCCAGCTGGAACCAGGAGTGTTCTGGCTGGAACTTTTTTGCCATTAGCCAGCTAGGACCTTCTCAGTTCCAAAACAGGGAGCCAGGACTCCTGGTTTCCCCACAAGCAATTAAAATGCATCAGTAAGGCCAGGGAAGGACTGATGCTGAATGAAAATCTACTGGACAGTTTAAGAGGTTAGGTATAAACAAAGCCCAGAAGATCACAATCATAGAATCATAGAACCATTTAGGTTGGAGGAGACCTCCGAGACCATCGAGTCCAACCATTAACCTAACACTGTCAATTCCACCACTAAACCTTGTCCCTAAGCTCAGCATTTATACGTCTTTTAAATACTTCTCCTAATACCCCATCTAAACCTCCCCTGGCACAACTTGAGGCCTTTTCCCCTTGTCCTATTGCCTGTTACTTGGGAGAGGAGACCGACACCAACCTTGCTACAACCTCCCTTCAGGTAGCTGTGGAGAGTGGTAAGCTCTCCCCTCAGCCTCCTTTTCTCCAGACTGAACAACCCCTCAGCCACTCCCCACAAGACTTGTGTTCTAGCCTCTTCACTAGCCTCATTGCCCTTGTCTGGACACGCTGTAGCACCTCAATGTCTTTCTTGTAGTGAGGGGCCCAGAACTGAACAGAGGATTCAAAGTGTGACCTCACCAGTGCTGAGTACAGGGGGACGGTCACTGCCCTACTGCAGGCCACACTATTTCCGATACAAGCCAAGATGCCGTTGGCCTTCTTGGCCACCTGGGCATGCTGCTGGCTCATATTCAGCTGGCTATCGACCAACAAGCACTTGCTGATCATTTTTACTAGCCTGTCCGCTAGACAGTCCAAAGTAGACCAGTCCAGGGCTACTCACATTGCTAATACACACAAGGAATGTGAACGCTAGCCCTGCTGCTGCTGCCTGGGTGGCCACCAGCTGAGGGGGGTGTCCCTTTAGCCTCTCCATACTGCCTGCCTCCCGACAGTGCAGAAAGTGCTAACACCCCTTGGCCAAGCCTGAGCCCAGCTCCCCATTGTGACACTGGCAGGGCTGTGCTTCTTGCTATCCCTCCCAGGAGACACTGACTGTTCTGGCAAGCTCTGCACACTATTTTTAATAAATTAGCCCTGAACTCCATTTGCGTGGATAAATATAGCATCAACCACTCTGCCAACCTGTTTTCTCTTGGTTAACACATTCATCCAAGCTGCTCTATTTGTCTTTCCTCCACAGACTCATATTCTTCTGGATTCATTTTGTCAAATAAATTGGACAAGCTGGACTGCCCATTTACCCAGTGCTGTTTGATTACAGGGGCTATTTATGAAACAGCAAGACATATGGCATTAAGCTCCTTAATAATAATAATAATGAGAGAAAGGAAGGGGGAAAACACTAGAGGAGAGGAGGGGGAAAATGTTTTTTTATTACAGACAAAAGCTCCTGCCACGGGTGATAAATTCCAGATGCTTTTTCCGGTTGCTCTTGTGCTGCTGGCATGACAAATGGTACAGGCACCAGCACACAGCTCGGCTGCAGGAACATGGCCATGGGCTGCAAGGAAAGGAGGGAAATGGCAGAGCACACAAACAGGTGGTAAGGCTGGCTGAGGCATACAGGGGCCACTGGCCAGCAGTCACCAGGCAGTTCACTTCCCTGGAGGGTTCACTCTGGTCGCAGCAGACCGCACCCAGCCCTGCCCAGCATCAGCACCATGGCGGGAGTCCCTCGCATTGCGCACTCAGAGAAACCCCGGAGGCAGTGCGAGGGCAGGTGACTTGGCCATCCAGCACCTGGCCAGTCCCCTGCCAGCATTGCTCCTCCCAAAGCCCAGCTGCTAGAATCAAGTGATGAGTGGAGAATCCTGTGTTTTGGGAAGCAAGTTACCCTGTAGCTCTGTGGTTGCAAAGCAGAGCCTGAAGAAAGAACATAGAACAGAGAAGTGAAAGCCTCAAGCTATTAACTACTGAGCACTCAAATCTTGTAAAAACTGCATCTACAGCCCTGTGAGAATCTAGCCCAGGTCCCTCTCCTTCTATGTTGTTCCCATGAAGCATAGCCTCCATATATGCAACTAGTTTTTCTACTGCAATCTCTGTAATTTCCGGGCAGTACTCAGACTGCCCAAGATATTTAATTTCTGCATAACTGAACTGCTTTTGAACCTGTTTCCCTCTCTCCTCTCTGAATTAGTCACTTATTCCTGAGAAATCTGGAACCATTCCATTCACCACAAGCAGAGCCCAGTTAGGTCTCTGAACTCATCTCCCTCTGACCTGGCCATCCAAGCTCTAACGACAGCTCACTGCAATTCAATCAAAATTTCTTACAAAGGGAGATGCTTGATTAAGGGTCTGGGAGACCTTGAAAGTAGAGTCATTCTTGCAAGAGGAAGGTAATTAATTTTTTTAATCAGTGGGCACTGATTTCAAGGTCTAGAGAACAGAGTCAGCAGCAAACTCACTCCCACAGATACATAGCTGAGCCCTGCCACGTTACTGGAGACCTTTCCCCTGGCAGATACAAGTGGTTCTGCAGTACTAGACTCAGCTTCTGCTTTCCTGTTCATCAGCTGGCACAGACCTGGGGGTGCCACACAGGCAGAGTTAATCAGGCCTTGTTTGCGATTACAATGAACTCCTGCGTTTCATGGACTGCATCCTAAACCTGCTTTCTAATTCCCCAAGGGAGAGGGATTTACACTTTCAATTTTATGTCTAGTTAGTTAATGGTCCATTACTGTCAAAAGGATCAGCAACTAGAAGTTAAATCCTACAGGATTTATGATAAGGAAGAACCAAAGGCTGCAGAAGAAAACATGCCAGATAGAGGGCGCAGAGAACATAGAGGGGTGTTTGCAGGTCCTCAGCGCTGTGACACTACTGGCCCAGTGACAGCTCTAGAACAAGGTGGACCCCATCACTGCTTGCTGGCTGCTTCTCTTTTATATACCGGGGCAAGTGTCTCTTTGGAGAAAGTTTACCAGCAGGCTACTATGAGCAAAGGAATTCAAGTAGAGTAAATTCCTCAGCTTCCAGCAAGCAGGGATCTGAATTGCCAGCCACAAAGGTCCCACTCTCCATACTGGGCCAGGTACCAGACCCCCATCCTCTAGCAGGATTCATCACTGAGATCAAGTTCAGCTGAGGCAAACAGGCACCATGCTGGCTCTGCATATCTCCTCCCTGCCCTCACCTGGCAAACTCTAGGCAACAAGAAGTCTGCAGAAGACCTTACCCAAGCATGGTCTGTTAGAGACTCTCCTTCCCTACCACTAAAGCTGGAGTAATGGTACTCCAATACTGCTGGAAGCTAGAAGGACTAAGAAAAGGAACACCATAGTATATGTACAGTACAAAATAGATTTTGATGGTACCTATGAAGTCCAAGCTACCTCTCAGCGAGGATTCTGCTTGTTCCCAGCATAGTTACTCCTTAGTGTCTCTCATGCAAAAACGCAGAACTTGAGCATGGCATATTGTAGCCCTCACCTTCCCAAAACGATTCTTCAGAGCCTCTCGAGGGGGAAGTTGGGTCCTGTTTCCCCCATCCCACAAAAGAGCATGCTTGGGCTTTTGCCCCTACCCAGAGCTGAGCTAACGCTGCAGACTCTGCGGGATTTGTCCCTTGAGCCACTGGCCGGTATTGCTGAGTGACCTTGAATGATACTGTATTTCCACACTCCAGCATCACTTAGGTGAAGGTAGGTCATTGCATCCCATTAAACTGCATGCGAGATCAGGTGGCCAACACTTTGTTAAGCTCTGGCCTGCCTTCCACTAATGTCATTCACAGAAGGATCCCAAGCTCTCCTATGAGTAGAGAATTATGCAGCCACCTCTGAAACAGGACACTGTCACTATACTGTAGCACAGAGAAGCAGTCCTTGCTGCAGGCAACCAGAGGCTCAAAGCAAAACAGTACCTTTAGCAGGACTGGAATGAGTTTGCCTTGTTCATGTTAAATTCCTCCCCCCTCCCCATCTATCAAGAGAGACTGAAAGGTCTCTACTTCCTTAGCAAGACAAAGGCTTCTGTGGAATATGCACAAGCCTGCCAATAGCCAAAAATTTCCGTCTGCTTCTGATCCCATCCCCTGAGATGCATGGTATTGCTGCTGTCAGAGCAGAGGTATTAAAGCAGCTACACTGAAAGGTCTGTCAATATTACAGAGCTTGCTGTGCAGGGGCTTAGACCTGCCCATAAAGACTCACTGCAGGATGAATCAGGGCAAACAAGGTCCCCATGCCCCTTGAGCAGGGAAGTGTTATTTTCTTTTTATTTTGCAAACAAGGAAACAATTTTTTCTGCTACCTGAAGTTTTTCTGAGTTGTAAATGGTGCCAAAGAGACCAAAGAGATGAGGGACAGGAAAATATTTAAGTGATCAAAGAACAGCTACTGATTATGTTTATGAAGAGGCTGGAAATTATTTTCTAGGTCAAGGTAGCTTGAGCTTCAGCCAGGCAGGCAGCACAGTGCAACTCTGAGGTCTACAGCCACCAAGGCAGGTTCAGGGTCTTTCCTCAGCCTGGTCCATGCCTGCAGAAGAAGGACACATTATGCCTGGAAAGACAATCCAGTGGAGCTCCCAATTCTAAGCCCCTCACTCCCTCACCACCATGCACAAGTATGCAAGCAATGTTGCCGGCCCTGGAAAATCTGGGACAGAGAAGATAGACTTTAACACTGTCCAGAGACACTACCGGTCTGGCTTTCCAGCAACGCTGCAACTCTCCCTGCCAGCACTCCCCAGCGAAGGCTACCTTGCCCCTTTGATGCATTCATACAGTTTCATGGAACCCATTACACACACCATACACATCATTGCCAGCATTCAGAAGTTGTACTGCTATTACTGCTGTTACTTTTAATCATTTCATCTACTAAGCTTCTAAGAGAGCAGCATTTCTTAACTTTATCCCACTCCCCCTTTCTGTACAGCTAGGAGCACTCCTCTCCATTGAAATCTGTGCTTTTCCACTGAAGCCCTGCCTTAGTAACTTACGCCTGCTAGCATATACATGAAATAGAGCTGTACAACTCATGACAAGATGAGTCCATAAAGCTCACTTTCATCCCTCCTAGCTACCCTATCACAGAAGATAAAGCTAAACCCTGAAAACCCAAGGATTATTCAAAAAAAAAAAAAAAAAAACCCAAACCAAAACCCAC
>Ga0065711_1000052_pt1 | contig 113559 bp, 51 predicted proteins | sample Hoacrofraction12_FD_59098 | JGI IMG/M metagenome (GOLD analysis project Ga0065711, IMG submission 59098) | Hoatzin crop microbial communities from Cojedes, Venezuela - Epithelial fraction 12 v2 (version 2) | ecosystem: Host-associated > Birds > Digestive system > Esophagus > Crop | place... | reverse complement strand
CCCCCCCCCCCCTTTCCTTAAACCCCAGTGGAAAACAGGCTTTTACTGTGAAAGTAATCCAACCAGATATCTTCAAAATCTTAATAGGCAAAGTGGATTGACCTCAGTTCATCTTCATAGAGCTTAGGACAAATTGATCAATTTACTTCCTAAATAATTACCATCTGAATGTTGATTTTACCTTCTGAAGATTAGCACATTAAAAAGCCTGTATTCAGGAATGCTAATGCAATGCAGTTCTGCACACACAGACTTACAAGAAACCCAGTATATTCTTCGTATAAACAAGCTTCAACTGATTCTGAGTAATGAGGATTTACTTATTCTTTTGTTGAGGAATGAAAAAAAAACCAGAAATAAAACAGAGAAATAGATATGGTTAGAGCTCTGGAGAGAGAGACTTTATTTAGCATTCAGATTTTTGAGGTTAGGCATTAAGATTCTATGGATGCAACAATTGCAATCCAAACTTTATCTGTTTAAAACAAGCCCATGGAAGAAAGAAGGCAAAAAATGATTCATGTGTCAGAGGAGACATCAAAAATGGGAAAATTAGAAAATTATTTCAGAAAGGTTGTAGGTTGCCTGATAAGATTTCAATGGAATATATTGATTGAGCAATAACTTTTAGAAATTTACTTTTTGTAAATGGAACTTTTTGATTCTCCACATGAGTCAAGCATTGAGGCAGGGCACACTCTGAGGTATTTATCTGTTCATTTGAGTGAATGTTGGGCTAACTTAACAGATATGTTTGGAGTTTTCCAGGTAGATGAAGACTCAGCAGTCCAGATGCTTAGCCATACCTAGGCAGGCTCCATTCCCATAATCACCCTCCCAGACTGTTATTTTCTTCTTTGGGAGAAGATTTCTCTGCTGCAGCGGAGCTGGCAGATCTCCTTCAGCATCTTAAAGGAAGAGGAGCAGAAGAATTTGCTCTGGTTTGGCATCAGCTGGAACATCTGCCCCTCTGAATGTGCAGCAAATGAAGAAAGTTACAAACTATGTATCTCAATTTCATGAGGAAACTGTTTTTCCCTCTTCTACGTGCCTGTCTCAGTTTCTCTCATTTCTTTCGGTATCAAAAATTTTTCATTCTTTGCAACATTTTGCATTCTGATTCCTCTCCATGTATGATACCAGCATGAATGTTGTTTATATCTCCCTGTCTCTTGGCATTTGTCTCTCCTGGAAATTCTCCATGACAACTTTAATATAAGTTGCTTTTTCTGCACTGTGTCTCACAAGAAAGCTTAATTCTTTCTGTTCTTTTTAAAAGTTTGTGAGTTCTGATTCCAATGCATCACCCACAAGCCTGTTCTTCCCATGTCTGGAACAAATATAAGCTCTGAGGGGACCCTCGAAATCAGTACAATCTGATGAATTCTGTTTAGAGCCAGTCACTGCAAGATAAGTTTTTAACTATTCTTCATCTTGAATTTTTTAGAATTCCTACAGACAGATCACCGAGATGATGACTGGCCTCGTCATAGAAGTCACAAACGAGTTATAGTCCATTTCAGGTCACTTGCCTTCTCTGGTTTATAAAAAAGCTTAAGAAATACTGTTATCTGTTTTAAAATATTTTTTTAATGGGAAGTGGAACTGCCTACGCTCAATGTCTGGATTAATTCAAATTCATAGGAAATGTGTCCAAAAGTCACAAGCAGTTTGATGGCAGGAGTGAAGTCAGTGTGTGGTGTCAGTCTAGGTTTTGGGAGACAAATATCCACGTTACAAAAAGCCACCAAATATAACACTAATGGATTTTTAATCGGATTAAAGTTTGAACAGGCATGGAGATTGAACTAGCCTGTAGAGTTATCCTTCCAGGTTAGAAAAATAAGGCCATGGCATGGAAAAGCTGAGGGGATAACTAACCTTGCTAAAGCTATTTATTGCATTAGAGAACTTTGGAGGACTTCAATCTTTGGTGCTTTTGGCCTGACTGCCTTTCACAATTAATTTTACTATGAAAAATTTACTGGAGAAAGGTACGCTAATCACTTACAGTTTCATGGTTGGCTATAAGCACTGTTGCATTCTGTGCATATGAACACACATACGGTGTAAGTGATTTTGTTCTTTTGCTTTCAGTTACCAAGGGTATCTTGCTTGTCTGGATTGCTTTCTCTCTTTTATGTTTTCAGTACTATTAGTATTTTATATAATGTAATGAAGTTTTTATTGTTTAAAAATACCTATCATACATTAAAAATAAAGAAAACTAAACAGGTTAGTATTAAAGAACTGCACATATTCTGAACCTGTCAGTGAAAGGAAATGCATTGCACCTGAAGAATTCATAGAGAATATAGAGAAAAGTGATTACAACTGCAGCTTAGTTTTAATTTTGTTGTTTATATGATTAATTAAAACCTGAAAAAATGTATTTACATATAAGCTGGATTGGTACAATATATTCATTGCAACTCCAATGGCTTAAAAAAAAATCTCCTTATTGCCCATCTTGAAATTTCAAATTTACTGTCCAAAATAGCTAAGTTTCACATAGGATTCAGTGCAATTGGCACACTACAGTCCAATACCCCATAGACTGTGATCCGGGGCTGTTAATACTCCATCACAGACTTACTTTCGTCACCAGATGAACAATCTACGAAGACACTAAAACTTAATCATTTTTCAGTCAAAGTTTCTCTGACGATTCTAAGTGAACAGAAAAACTAAAGATTCCAGTCTGGCACATATTTCCTCCAGTCAGTGTTTGGCAGGGGTGCTCGGGACATCTAGCTTTTTGTATGTCTTTGGTCATCCACTGGTAGAGAGTTCCCTCATGATTTTATTTACAAACGCAACGTTGCCGTTGTATAGCAACAATACTGCCAGACATAAAGTGATGCAACAAGCAGCTGAACACATCATGTTAAGCAAGTTCATTTTAATCTTGCTTGCTTTATACTATCTCAGGATCTTATCAGATTTGTTTTTTATACAGCCAAGCATTCTATGTGTGTAGAAAATGTGTGAAATTTGGAGCAGATAGGTTGGTCTTACTCCTAAAAAGTAATACACTGGGTGAAAATTTTGAGAACCATTGATTTAGACAAATAGACTCCAAAATGACATTGGTATTTTGCTGTTGTTACTATAAATACTTTGTCTTTTTAGGGAAAGCTTTTCCTGGATGTTATCCTAAGAGGATCAGTCACAGTGCTTTTGACCTTTTACTGTACACTACTCCATTAACATCCTGTGCAGAAATTCTCCCTATATATGTAATTGATGCATTTTATGAGACAGACCAAAACAGATAGTCAAAAAATAGATAGTATGGAAATCAGGAAGGGCTGCCTGCCTGAGTATTTCGTTGGCATATTGCCTATAGTTGATAGTGTCAACTCAACATATGGCCCATCAAATGCACTGATGAATCCTCTTATGGGAATAAAGTAACGCTTGTCCGTGACGCGTTTAAAGTTTCAAAGCAGTCCAACAAACAAAGCAAGCCGTAGCTCTAGAGAAGAGGAGACCTTGCAGGTTTGTATGCAAACAGTACAACTTTTCACCACAACTATTTTCTAATAATTTCCATGGGCCAGGGTGAACAGCCTTGCACAACACCAGAGCGCTTGTTCAAATAGTTACTACTTGAGTACAGCCAAACTGTGTTACAAGCTAATTTATCTCGATGAGTACTAAACTTCAAAAAAGACAAAGACGGTTGTTAAACTTGTTCTGAAGCCATAGATGTATCCTCAAATTAGAGAAAACTTGGAAGAGTGCAGAAAAGAAAGGATGGCAGAATTATGCAATTAAAATTCTCGTCTAACCTTCTGAACATGATCCAACAACCACAGTATCTGAAATTATATATTCAATGTACATATGTGGCAGTGATAGAGTAAAAGAATTTGTACTAGTTTGGCTTTTCACATAGACATGCAAAACAAACAGTCTCCGTGCCAAGCAGTGGAAGGGTATACGGCAGAGGACTAGGCAGACAGAGGCAGCCCTACCGCCTACTCATCTGAATGAAGTAAAGGGATGGGCATCTGACCCAAAGGGTATAGAAATGTCTGAAATAATGACCCAGTCTCCCTTTTTAAATGTTGCTATTGTTGAAATGAAGCAAACACTGCTATGAAAGGGGTTTCTCTCCATTATTTTTGCCACTGCTTCCAGTGGTACTCTCAGGCAATGAATAAAACTTGAAAAAGGGCAGTCTGGTGCACAAATGTTCTCGTTATCTTAAAGGGGTCAATGGTCAAAGGTGAAAAAAATTCATAGAGTAGTTATGATTAAAGGTAGGTTTTTAAATGCTTTTGATAAAGGCTTGTAAAACAGCCAAAAGAGATCCTGCAATTTTAATGTTAAGTGGCTTTTGTATTGGAAAAATGCCCAAGGGCCATGTCTAGCACGGTCACTTATAAATGACTGATGGGAGATCAATACAGACAGAGTGAGGATGCAGCTTTGTCACTGGGATATGTAGTTAGTATGTGATTAGCCTTAAGTAGCATTGACTTGGATGTAGATGGGCAGTAAAGTGCTTAGTATCCAGTCAGCATGATAGCTGCTTGTATACAAAAGTGAATGAAAGAGGAAAACCACATTATCATTAGACACCCAAAGGGGCTTCCCACACCTGTTCAAGGATTTTAGGAGAAGATCAGCCTGACAATGAGCTGTGTAGAGCTGAAAGTCCCAACAGCATTAACTCTGAATTTGGTTTTCCTCTATGACAAGCAATCCCCTCAGACTTGGTAAACCACCTAGTTAAGCTCTATGTGCAACCTTATTAGAGGGGAACAAGGAGGCCACTTTGCCCTTCTCAGAGGCAGAAAATCCTGTAAAATTAACAAAAATAGAAACTAAGGAGTGGAGAGAGGAAATAAGGATGTACTTTGAGGAAGGTAAGATCCTCTGGCACTGATAACATGTCGCACTATATCTCTTCTGTTCCTTAGTGTGTGGGTCACTATATTTAACCAGATCCAGAATATCTCACTAGGCATTTCACCTTTCTTCCCTTTTTGTTCAGATCCATTATTGGTAAACAGGGATTTTAAGATGCATTTGAGTGTGTTCTTGATAAAGTATTTTTACACAATGACATGTTAGAGTTCCTATGACTGGAGGTGTTCCAGATGTGATTAGGCAGGGTGCTAGATGATCTTCTTGAGGCTCCTTTCCCATGAAAGGTTAGACCAGACGATCTTTTGAGGTGCCTTCCAACCTGAGCTGTTCTATGAGTCTGTGATTTTGCTAAGCAAAGAAATAACACCTTCTTATTTCACAAACAAACACACACACACATAAGCTCTCAATTTTCAAAACAAATACCTAGTGGGGGACCCATTTTTTTAACTTACACATCTAAGATGTACCCTGATTTGCCTTTCTGAAGGGGTACATATCTTCTTTTTTTCTATAGGGAGCTCTGTATTGTACCTCTGTTAAAGAGCAAAATAGCCTTAATTAGATGTTACTAATCCCCCTTCATATCAAATAATGAACTACCTCTTTTGTTGCTCGAAGGAACAGACAATCACACTACTGAAGAGAGCATACCTATGAAACAGAGAACAAGAAGTTAGGCATTAATATCTACTCCTTTTTTGCTACATGAAAAAGAATAAATCACTCTTGGAAAAAGCATCACCTATGCTAGCTTCTGTGACCTCCTACTCCACTACTCAGAGTATTAAAAGGCTTGCCTCAATTTTATTTGCACAGTGTAAACTGAAATTATTTCATGGTCAACCTGATATTTCCAGGGCAGTGGTGAAGCCAGAAATCTGTGGCCTAGGGCCATAACATGCCTTTCTAATGGACCCTCAGTACACATTTAATTACAGGGAGAATTTGGGTATCCAGCTGTCAAAAGCCACTCTCGCACAGCACCAGTCAGAAAGGCTCCTCGCTCAGCATCTCTGCTGCGTTCAAACCTGGACACCGTTGCAGGATTCCCACTAGAAGTGGAGATGACCCAGAAGAGCCCAGAAGGCTTAATGTTGGACAGTGCATGCATAAAATTTGGGGGCTTTATAACAACATGCATCTAAAATCATTACACCCCTTATTAGCAAACGATTCTCACACATCATCAGCTAATTAAAATTGGGCCAAACTACTAATAAAGCCGTAACCTGGGTCATTGATTCCCAAAGCACTTGTTCTCTTACTAAGCTAAAGGAGAAGCTCTGTAGTTCAAACAAGGCAAAATCCCTGCTACACTTAGTCTATCTTTTTTAACTGTCTGAACTCAGTGTTGACTAAAGCTCTTCTGAGGTCGCTGAAATGAGTTAGTAGCTCAGCTTTTACAAATGTGGTTATTTCTTGCCTGTTTGATTGCTCCTAAGTGAAATGTAAAAAACATTTTTTATTAATATTTGCAAGAAGGAGACACAATTTCTTCTTCAAAGAATCTATATAAGCATAGTAAGAAGACAAAACAATGTATTCTTCAAATTACTTCGTACAATATATCAGAACTAAATAATTCGTCCAGGCAAGATTTGGCTACTTATCAAAAGAAGCGTGTTTGTCCAGTCATTTTCCAGTAAGAACAGTAAAATATTGGTGTCTTTTGGAGTTTTTTGTTAAATGTGCAGTCAGCTAACACTCAAGAGTAAATATATAGCCACAGCTGAGTCCTTCAACTCGACATTTCCAGGTTCACAAGTCCCAGACCTGTCACACATTTCCTTTGTGACCCTGGACAAGATATTTAATCTCCCGGTCCTCCATCTATATAACAGCTAATATATTAGTTGCCTTTATTGCTGTAGACTGCAGAACAAGAACAGTGTCCAATTACAAATCTGTTCAGTGTAGCATATGATGGAGATGTGTTGACAGTTGAGGTTTCAGAAAGCTGCTCTAATAAAAAATTATCAGAAATTACAAATGGTGGTTTTGGCATGTAGCTTTCTGACTGTGTTTCCGTAGTCTTCTTATCCAGGCCCTTCTCACATGGGAAACCTGCTAGACCCTGCAAGGCTACAAGGGCAGGTGAGGCTTCATCAAAGGTCTGTTTCCCTTTCCAGAGGTCTCTGGATGTATTTCAGAGCCATGATGATATGACCTTCCAGAAATTCATAGCTTTTGGAATAGTCCTGAAACTTCATACCTTTGACTCAATGAGGGAGAATTATTAATTTGGCCCTCAACTTCCACGGAAAGTATTCAATTTGTTTGCATGGTCATATATTTACCACACCAAGACTTTGTCTCCTAGAAATACGATGCCTGCCAATGAGTTGTTTCTCATGACCTGAGAAGCTAAGCGATGTCTAATATTGATCAGTGGTTCATACATTAATGGAAGTAGCTAAATTGAAAAAGATCCTCTTTATACACAGTGTGGCAAATTGTATCTGTTTGACTGGAAAGGGCAACCTTTTATTGAACTGCATAGTGGTTTGCTTTTACTTGAGTTTATTCCTTTCTACAAAGGATTTTCCCCTTTCTGAATTGTTCTGCAAAAGATGTGTTTTTTCTCTCTCTGCTGGCCACATATAGTACATGCCTATCTTGATAAGGACTCTCAATTTACCTTCAATCATCCACACGATGTAGGAAAAGCCAATTTGAGTTTCCTATGTCAACAAAGTACAGTGCAGTAAGGGACTAATTTATTCCTACAGACAACAGACAGGACTCTATTACATCCTTTTCTAGACCTTTTGCAAGGGCTGAGGCTGCAGCAGGTTTATCTATACCTCATTTCATCAGGTGATACCCACTTCTGAAGTAGTGTTTCCTTCCTCAGGCCCAGGAGATATTGCTTCATGTTGTACCATAACCATCCTTCCTCTGGAGGAATTGTACAAACTGGAAAATGTTGCACCAGAGTCTCAGGTTGTTTCTTCCCAAGTCCAGGTCTATTAACTCTGTCTGACTATTTTACTTCAGCATGCTCACATCACCTATGTCCTTGCTCCACTTCCACTACACTCTTGTGGTTTAACCCCAGCCGGCAACTAAGCCCCACACAGCTGCTCGCTCACACCCTCCCAGTGGGATGAGGGTGAGAATCAGAAAAGTGAGAAAACTCGTGTGTTTAGACAAAGATCGTTTAATAAGTAAAGCAAAAGCTGCGCATGCAAGCAAAGCAAAACAAGAAATTAATTCACAACCTGCTACTGGCAGGCAGGTGTTCGGCCATCTCCTGGAAAGCAGGACTCCATCATGTGTAACGGTTACTTGGGAAGACAAATGCCATCACTCCAGGCATCCATCCCTGCCTTCTTCTTCCTCCAGCTCTATATGCTGAGTATGACATCATACAGTATGGAAAATCCCTTTGGTCAGTTGGGGTCAGCTGTCCTGGCTGTGTCCCCTCCCATCTTCTTGTGTACTCCCAGGAAACTCACTGGTGGGGTGTGGTGAGAAGCAGAAAAGCCCTTCACTCTCTTAAGCACTACTCAGCAGCAATGAAAACATGTCTATATTATCAACGCTGTCTTCAGCACAAATCCAAAACACAGCCCCATGCTAGCTACTATGAAGAATATTCCCAGCCAAAGCCAGCACATATATGAACCAGCGTCAGTAAGCTGATGGACAGGAAGACAAAAAGCAAGCTTTTTGGGAAAGGGCTAAGGATAGCCCTTTATTCAGGCTGGGTGAGAAGGTGCCAGGTAGCCTGCTGTTACACAACAGCCACAGGAGATTTTTCAGTTTAAAAGCTTTGCTTATGAAGGGACACCACAAATGGAGTTCATGCAAATTAAGCTTAAGGTGAGCTGATAGAGCAGTTTTATTGCTCAGGAACTGACTGCACTCTGCTTGGAATCAGTTGTTGCATCTCGATCCCATCTTTGAAAGATTCCAACATTTTATATCTATTTACCAACAGAAATTACATTGGCAGCCCGTTACTTCTGTAATCTGCCTGACCTGATATAGCCAAGCATACAAGGTTTCAACAAAGGAAAATAAAAGATCTGTTCTTCCTATTCAGACAGTGACAAATGTAGCCCAGCCCAGGTTCTTGATCAGCCAGCTGGCACTAAATTACATCACACCTTAAAAAAAAAAACACCTCTTTATTTCATTAATACTTTCAATGCACTAACTATTACAGAAAACAATTATTGGCAGTGTGGTACCTTTACTTCAGCTACACTGGATCTCTTTCTATCTCTAACACATTTCTTGACACAACACTGAAATGTGATGAACTGAAATGAAGGCATGTATCTTTGCTACGGTCAAGCTGTGTTCTCATTTTGTTTTGATTTTAAATAAAAGAATCACCAGAGAGAAGGTCATATTATGGATCTGGACAAGAATAAAGCAGCACAAGCAAGTAGAAAGATGTTCTTTATTTTACAGAGCTTCTCATTTCCATAAATTTTTCATTTGGTATATTCAGTAAATTCCCACTAACACTCGTTTGCTCTGTCCCATGCAGAATAACAAATAAGAAAGAATCATTACAGTTCATAATGGAAGGGTATTTAAGAAAACAGGTAACTGGCAATTTTCAAGGATGTCTGATTTGTAGAAAAGGAAAAGTGTCTAGGGGGAGCATGGTGCAAGGGATTCAGCTTAGGGCAAGGACACCTTAAGAGAATTATGTAAAATGTTAACTTTCAATTTCCCTATCAGTAAAATGTGTTAATGGTATGTACCAAATGAATGCTGGGAGGGTTAGTCAAGGAGCCAGTTTCCTGTGGACATCAGCAGAACTTTTTCCCCATTAAAAGCAAGGTTTGGCTCAACACACATAGGGTGGCTCAAACCCACAGAGCACTAAACTTCATGCAGATCAAAATGACAGCCACTGCTTCGTGTGAGATGTGAGGTTTGTTGTACGTTGTCAAGCAAGGCTCATCTCACAGTCACTTCTCATTACTCCCATAGCCTTTCTCAAAGCACTTCATCCTCTCCAGCTAGTAGGTACTGGCTCAGTTCAAAAGGTTAAATTGCTGTTTCCAAAGGATCCAGAAGAACAAGCCTTGACAAGGAAGAGAGCTGCAACTCCCTGATAAATCATGCACACCACTCAGTCGTGGGACTTGAGAAGTACAAAATTAAACTGTGTTCACATCGGCCCGTGCCGACTCATAGAAATGCAATATGGGAATCATTGTTTTAATCAAGTCACACATGTTAGGTCTTACTGTAAAATAAAAACTAGGGTGGGTTGTACAGACTAGGAATAAATACTAAGGAAAAGAGAGTGGTCTGTGGAAATCAATCTCTCCTTTATATACTCCCAAATTATACTCATAAAGAAGAGGCCTCCAGCAGCTCTGTCAGTCACGATAAAGCTATCACTCTGAGATTTATTACAGGTTCTCTCCTTGTGTTTTCAATGGAAAACATCCTACAGGTGTGTTTGCATTACTACCAGAGATATATGAAGATTAATTACATGTCTGAGTGCTGAAACTCATTGACTTATTTTCAAAGATTTAACTTGCATTCAAAGTCATGCCCTAAAAAAAAGGGGACTAGCTGGAAAAGTCAGAATGGGAATAAAATACTTTCAAGGATCAAAGAGTAGTCACCATTTAACTTTTAGATGCAGGAATGTAGCCTGAGCTTCCTCCCTGGTGCATTAAGGGAGCTCTGTGCCTTGTGTTTGATATCTTTTGACAAAATCCAAATTCTACTGTTTTCACTTTGGCTTCCCCCAAAAAAGATGTGTGTGTGTACCAACAGCCTCATTTCCTAAACTCTTTGGGGTCCTGACCTGGGAACAGCAGCAGTCCATGCTATTCAATCTACACAGAGAGGCAGAATTGGGCTTTCAGGCGAGGTAACTCCATTGCGGCTGTCAATCTAGAGTGCTGATTAGATTATTTTCCTCTATGAGGAAAAAGTGCGTGCTGCTTAATTTCCTAGGATGGGAAATACTGTTCTTTTCCATACCTTGGTCTCTCTTTCTCTCACTGACCCCTCAAGAGTGAGTACAAACTGGAGTTCACTGTGTTGTCGAAAGGCTAAGTAGAGACAAGATCTCATTTCTTCTAACGGGCAATAAAAGCAAGCACACCCAAGCTGCTTTCAAGAACTCAGAGACTGTCCCTATCATGAGCTGCAGAGTAAACTTGCTTGGAAAGGAGAAATGTTTAACGTCCACTTTGCCATGGGGCTAGACACATAAAATAGTAATCAGCTTTGCTGTAAAAAAACTGCTATGTGTTTTAAATCCACTGTCTTGACAAACATCATCTAAACAAGTTGCAGCAGTCCAAATGTATCGGTCCTGTCATGAGAACTGAAGGTAGACCAAGAAAGGATTTTGATTTACTGCTTTTCAAGGTCTTAGACGAACAAATACAGAGTGGTGTTTTTTATTTATATTCTTGCAATTGATGCTAAAGTAGCACTTAGGCAATGAAGTGTATAGGTTGCAATTGGAAAAGGAAAACCATAATCCCTAAACATTGTATATCTTTGTCCAAGTAAAGAAATGAAAAATCTAACCAAGACAGTCCAAACTGTGTGGATCTTATTCAGCAGAAAATCAAACTTTCTGAGAGCTGAATCAGTGGTATGGTAGGGGTGGTATTGGCCTGGTGAAAGAAACAAAACGGGGTCCAGTGCAAAAGCAGATGAGTGTGCTTGTGTCACCAACTCCCTTCCCCTGCCTCCTTACCCCTCCTGCCACGGTCAGAGTCTTCTTACCCTCGGAGTCCTCTCAAAATTGCACAACTAAGCACCCTCCCTCTCTCCAATTCAAATAATCAGTAAATTTGTATGAGTGGGGAAAGACACTCATAGACTAAGTCAAAGAGACAAGAATGAAAGTCTCCAAGACAATCAGTTCTTTGTGAAGAACATTTAAACACTAGTCAAAAGAAAGAAGAGAGAACTGAGAAATTTCAACAAAATCTTTCTAGCTAAGCTGAGAGCTAGCAACTTTTCAGTTCCAATATTAATATTTTTTCTTTCTTTCCTTATCTTCAAGACAACAAGATTCCAAGATTTATTTTTAAAAAAAGGATGATTGACCCTTACACCAGATGCCAGAATACATTCCAAGACTATCAGCAGAAGAAGTTTTGAAATAAGGCTACACAAGACAGAAAAATTATGAGTGATCTTAAGGCATTTTCTGGATCATACTACATTCAGGACCTGTATCTGTCTAAAGTCTTTCTTCCCTGTGCAGCCACAGCTTGGTTCATTTTCAGTATTCTTTCTCCTCCTACCACCTGGAACTTGCTGCTATTACCAATACCAACTCTCTAGCCTGAAGAGCCAAGCAAGAGTGATATTATATAAACACAAAGATGTTTAGTTTTTAACTCAGCCTTTACTAATCTGGGAATGATCTGGAGGCAACTGTAGTGGCAAAGTTTTCATACGGCAGGCCCTTTAAAGAAGAAAGTTTAAAGTCTAGAAAAATTGACTAAATTCACCAAGTATTTTCAGGCAGCAGCCAGCCCACCAAATTTCAAATAATGACTCCAAAGCCACATTTATTAGGAGAAAAACTGAACATGAAAATTAATGATCAAGTTTTATTGTCATGGTACTACTGTCAGTATTGACAAAACTCAAAACCAAAACAGACACACAACAGCTTTGCAAGACAAGATGACAGTCATCTGGCAGCTAATCCATGAAGTCAGCAGGTAAATCCAACAGGCTAAATCTCATCATCCCTTTGTGGGTTAAAATGACACAGGAAAAAACGTGAACTCTTGCTGAATATAAAGGGTAGGTTTTGATGGTTTTGATCATTCAAAATGGATTATGCAAAAATTCAGATCTTCTTCAACAAATCAGCCTTCTGTGCCATTAAATCACAAGTGCACGTTTTTACTAGTGTAATAGAGTTTCTCACTCCAACCCAGCAAATAGAAGCTTTCCCTGTAATATTTCCTGCAATACTCCCTGCAAGTAATATTCCCTGCACTGTTCCTGTTGTTATCAAAGGACTAGGCTGGCCCTAGAGGACACAATGGATTCTTCCATCTCCAGTGTAACAGAGCTGCTTTCCTGCCAACTACATAAAATTTGCTGTGTTCATGCACAGATCTTTGGTGTGCACAGCCAATTTAAAAGGGAATGATACATCCATGTGCAGCTTATTTACCTATTATTATTATTTTAAAAAATCCCACATTTATATACGCTGTAATTAAATCGTTAAAGAAAACTATTTTTTGTATAACTAGTTGCATAATTTTTGACAGTATTTCATTCAGCTTCTCTGTTTTGCCCATGTAGTAAAATGCTTTTGTTTTTACAAACAGAACAGAAAGAAAATGTTTGTTAAATTGGAAAACCTGATTTTAAAAACAGCGCTGCTCTAGGACAGATTGAGGATCTAGTATTTACAAATATACATGTTTATAAACCAAGGCACTGACTTAAAATCAGAAAATTTGAAAAGCAATAGATATTGTGTTACTTTTCTTCTTGTTTGGGATTGAAAAGTTGTTTCATGTTACCAAGCTTTTTCAACCATCGTGGGGTTTAAAAGCATCACGTATTTAATGAAAGCCAAGGTTTCAAGTAATTTTGTTAAAACAATTAGGCCTTTAAGAAAAACATAATTTGTCACAAAAGGAATGACAAAGTCACAACTATGGACAAATCTAACGCCATGTTAAAATCATTTTTTTAATAATTTCTATCTCAGGGTGAAATTTGATGTTCCTTTAACATAGTAAAGGGTACCTGTGTTTATAGCAATTTTGGAGTTTCTGTATTGGCAAGATAAGGCTATACTCTATTCCTATGCCTTTACAATCTCTTTGGTCATGGCAATAAAGCATAATCCAAAAATATACAATGATTTATTATTGTGTACAGCAGATTGTGACACACAAAAATTTGTTGCATTTTCTAACCTTTTTTTTTATGAAAAATAAAAGCTCAATGAAGAGACAAGCTGGACATGAGGAATGAATTTTTAATTCTGTTTAAGATCACAAGCGTTCTACCAGAAAGACTTGCAAGTATCCATGAAATCACTGCAAACACAGTACAACCTCCTGGTATGCAAAATGGAATTATACTAACCAAAGAGCTGAGAATGACTAAACTGCAAAATCATTCCAAATTTTCTAGGAGAGTCAGGTTTATTACAGTGTGGAATATGTCAGGGACCTTGTTTACAGGTAATCAAAATTGTCTCTTTCTCTGAAAGTTTAAAAATATGTGATGAAAAGTTCACCTTTGGAGATCTTGAAAGGAAAAATCTCATGCTTCTTTGAATATAGAGGAAATTTTATCCCAAACATATTTACTCGATAAATTGACTAAGTAAAAATTTAAGTTAAATTCATTTTTTCTGGAAGGAGAGCAGTGACAATAATAGGAAAATCCTTAATTCTTTGGAGATTAAGCCAAGAATTCCAGCTGCATTTTACACATCATATCAAAAGACATCTAAATACTCCTGGTGAAGAGTCAAAACTAGACATTTTCTGATAACAGAATCTTCTTTCCCAGTAAGATAAATGCAGTTGCCTTTGCTTCCTTGTGATATTCAAATAAAAAATCAGCTGATCTCACACACCTTCATCAGACGCTTCCTCTGAATTTTTAATTTCAGTGGAAGTTTTCCTGAAGAAGAATCATAACATCAAACTGATAGATACGAAACACTTGCCCTGTCAGTTTCTTGTGGCAAATTGTTGCATCTTATCTAGCACTTAGATTGTAACCCTTAAGGAGGAAGGCTGTCACTCTGTTACATGTTTGTAAACTGCCTCCCCTAATATAACTCAGGCCTTAAGGTGCTACCATACCAGTTACATGTAATGTTTTTATACATGTGTATCTTCTCTTGCAGTCTTGGGAAATGCAGAAAATACATAAAAATGTATACCAAATTCACATTCGTTTGAATTCAAAGTGTATTTTACATTCCATTTAGCCCATCACTAATCTATTTATACTATGGATAAAGGAAACACACAAATAAAAAAAGGTAAGGGATAATCTGCAAAATATGTATGTGATTTTTTTTTTCTTAAAATTCCACTTCTTTACTTGGGAGTAAATATTGCTAGGAAGAAATAAACACAAATTATTGATCATCCTAATATTTGAATTGCAGTCTAGAGATGGAGAAAATATTTGGAGATACTTTTTGGACAGGCACATTCTCTGCTTAGTCTCAGTTGTTTCTTGACCACATAAATCAAGCATAAAGTATAAAAGCCCTTGCAGTATAGATGTTCTGGAATTATTTTGTATGCATAAGGGACTGCCTTTCTGGGCAAGTCAAGACTTTGGCATGTTTTTTTTAAAGGATTTAAGCCTAATCACAAACTTTAATATTTGCGTTTCATAAAGTTTGCTGCCTTCTTTCTTTTTCTTCAGCATAAGCATACAGCACCATTTGTAGAAGTAAACACATTTTAAAAGTCCTTTCAAAAAACAGCATCCATCTCATCATATTTCTTCTGCTCAGGAGTCAAAGAGTGTAGGAAGAATCTACAGTGTCCATGATGTCACTTAGTGAAACCATTATAACACATGTAGAAACTATGACAAGCAGGCAATGTGAAAACCTATATACAGCAGGACATACCATAGCTAGGTAATATTTGTGAGCCATCAGGAAATGTTTGTTTCAAGCACTCGGAAACTGTCACTGCATTTAACAGCATCACTAGTTTTTAAAGTCACAGACAGATGCAATATCAAAATAATTTTAAAATTTCTGTCCCCTGAAGGATTGATGCCATTAAGGCTGGGTCAGTAGCTGCTGATTCAAGCGTGGTTGATGGTGTTCTCAGGTAGTAAAGGGTTCGTATGTCTACACTGCGGAACTGTGAGAACACTTCTTGACATCAGCATGGCCTCTCCCAAGTAGCCAGAACCTCTCTTAGCATTTTCCAGGCATGGTTTGCTCTCCATGGACGTTGTGCCATAGTTCCCATGCAAGCACATAGTTTGGGAATCTCACTAGCAGACAGTTCACTAACAGTCTCTGAGGCAGTGGCAGCTTGCCTCCGTGCCAAAGACTATTCCTAAACACATCTGATTTCCCAGACTAGATGTAATCCATTCACTTTAGGCCAGAAAGTAAGTTTGGTTCAGTAATATTTCTAACATTGACCTGAACCCTAGCAGTTTTGGACGTTATGGACACAAGCCCAACTCCTCATAACTTGTGCACAGAGTCATGGGCAAATCATGCCCAGGAGGAAAGGCACAGTAGCCTCTTTGCAGAGAGATGAAAGAAAGAGTACCATGACAATTGTCCCTCTTTCACACTTTCTTGCTCCAGTTATTTCTGGCCTTTGCAAGCATTCAGGACAGCCCAAAGGTTCAATTACACAGGAGAACCAAAGCAGCTCAAAGGCTGGAACAGTCCGCAGCATTGAATATGTTTTGTACCTGGTTGCACAGCTGCTGTAGTTCCTGTGGATTCATTCCATCCCCAGAGACTCTTGCAGTTTCAAAGCCATGGATTCTGTGTCAAGGTAATCTATCAAAATAAAAAAAAATAATAATAATAATTTAAAAATTGATTGACGTGAAAATTGTAGTACCTTTTATATATGTTCACACAATAGGGCTGGCAATAGTACAGTGTGACTAAAACTTCAACATACATACCAACACTTTTCAAATGAGAGATGCTAGACATACTCCTGTTATCGGAGGATTTTAATGTTTTCATTTGGATCTTATATATTTTCATGTTAAGCACTGACAATCATTGTAGCTACAAATCTAGACATGGCCATGGAGATCTGGAGGAGCAAAGTTTCTGAGCCTGGTGTTAGTCAAGGTTTCAGTGGGGTGACATCACTTTATATCAGGTGAGGATCTTGACTAAGAGTTTAAAAGGATGGTATAAAATAAGAAAGAAGAAAGCAAAATGATAGTCAAGGTTACACGAACTCTTGCTACTATTCTCCTGTTAATGAATGTAGAAAATGATTTTCTTAATGATGAGGTAACTTGTGACTAGCCTGAATTTTGCAGATGAAATCAGTATTGCTCCTGGTGAGCAATAAACTTGCTGATAGTGGTGGTATGAAAGGAGAAGCAGCAGGAAAGGAAAAGAAATTGCATAATTTGTAGGCATTCAAAACATACATCAGGGTTTAATATCTGAAACTGCAGTGCAGTTGCAGATACAGCATTTAAAATTTAAACAAATACTTCAGAGGCTTCTAGGTATGTTACTGTTTGTAGTCATTTTGCACACTTTTCTACTTACGCTGAAAGAGTAAAAAAAAAGTTATTATAAAAAATCAAAATTTCACATAAACAGAACCCAACTGCTTCATCACTCATCTCTGTAGCAGTGGCATATTTCCCTTGAGTGTTTCAAAGCTGTAGGAACAAGGTAACTCCATGAGGCATTGTATTTTATTGGTCAGCAATGTAGAGTGTAAATCTACACATCCTGCTTCAGACGCAGAGATGCTGGCAGTGACCAGTCCGTAGCTCTGTCACAAGGAAGGAAAGAGATGCTCATTTTCCAGCTTCTTCTAATGTGAAGTACAGACTGGACAGGCTGTTCAACATGACAATCGAGATTAATTTTAAAAAAAAATTACAACAGAGTATATGTGAGTGTGTATCTCAGCATATATAGGAGTATGTGTGTGTGTGTGTGTGTAAATGTATATACCTATCAGTATTGGTCAGGGAATTAGAAATTGCTGTGGTGGGAGTGTTCAGAAGATTGATAAACCAACTTTAAAACAAAAATTTAGTACATTGACATTCATTGATGACTGATCATGCAAATGGTTAGTACTTACAAATTATCACCACATAGCTTTACACACACAAGCTATTAGTCCACTACATCCTGAATTAGCTGTGAGTATGCAATACCATGGAGCTGATGCACCAGTGGCTGCAGCACTCAGTGGCTGATGACCGAGGAGGTCAGGGTGCTCAGGCTTGAGAGCCCTTTCGGGAGTAAAGTTCCTCCAAATGTCTGATGCTTTTTGCAGCTTGTTCCTCTCCCAAAGAGGGATCCCATCTGCTGCCAGCACTGCTCATCTTTTTTTTGGCTTTGCCAGTCATCCTTCTCAGATACTTGTGTATTCAGTAGGATATCCTGCCTATTTGCTGTCCCTTGTGCTTATCATGTTCTTTGCTCTTTATCTTGCACATTCTGTTACTTTAGCTGCTGTTTATGTGTTTTCCCACACTTACTGCTTGCAAATACACAAGTTTTTATTTACACTTTGGTGGAGACATTATGCATATACGTAAATTAAATACATATACATTGTGTTTGGCTATGCCATGTGTGTTAAATATAAACATATGTGGCTTTGGCTACACTGTTCTAGCATGCTTCTAGTTGGGTTCAAGGCACACAATATCCTAACTATGCCTTTTCTATAACATGTATCCTAACTCTAAGTATGACAATAATTTACAGGTGTCACAGCCTCTGGTTTGGTTACATTGGCTACAGTTGCCAGTTTGTATGGTGGTGACCTCAGTAGAACTATTCTCTGTGGCAGAAATAAGCAACCAAAGAGCTGTTCATTAGACAGCTAGAAGAATGGAATAATTAGTACACCTCAGTAGCGTGCTTTAATACAAAATTATTATACTTGTAACATCACTTCTTTTAGTCAGTAGAGTGCCACTGTAGTGGAGGTCTGCACATTTACTGAAATAAAATCTATTTCAGAGCAGCAAAACAGAGGTTATGTGAAGATGACATTATACACGGATTCACTATTCATAAAATGAAGTTAATCTCCCTTGTGCTGCAGAAGCTGTTAAATTAAAGAACACAGTAGTTTAGTGTCTTTGATGTAGAAAAGAAGGTAAGAGAGAAGAGAAGGAAAAGTGTTATCATCAGCCTGTCTAAGGGAAAAGCAGAAATAACAGATGCAGGAATAGACTGATTTTGACTTAACTAAAGAACTTTTTTCAGCCTTAATGAAATGATTTTCTAGTCCTAATGTGCAATGGAGCTAGCGGCAGAGGCTCTCTGCTTTGATACAGACCAACAAGTGAGAAATGACATGCAAGTATGTTTAGGAAAGCCGAGACGACAGCTGGTTACCTAGTCTCTCTACTCCACAGATGTACTACTGCACTGGGGGACAAAAGGCATCAGTCATACTCTTCAGCCAGAAGGCAGAGGAGGATCATTTCAGGAAAAGTTTTCACAGCTTCTCTGAAAAAAAATGGAAGTTATGCCAAGAAAAATTGGGTCCTGGGAAAAGCCCAGAAGAGCTTTTCTGTGAAGTTCACCTCTAGGGTTACTGACAGTGCTTGCTGAGGAGAGTTTTAGCAGGAGCTGTGCCGGAGAGCAGGGGCTGCCCCAGCCCATGGACTGAGCGGGCCGTGTCATCCACAGTGCCCTTCAGCGAGGGCAGGCAATCAGCAATGCTCAGTAATCTCATTATCATTTCTCTCTTCTCTGGTTAAACAAACTCCCAGTAATCAGCGACACAGACAGAAGAGGTGTATCGGTAGCAGGAAGCCAGCTAGGGTGAGGGGGGTGTCAGATGGGTGGTGGTGAAGGCACATGCAGAGCACAGCGGCACAGCTGCAGCCCTCCCATCTGCCTCACGTATGGCAGTGAGTCTCTGAGACTTCCATTCCCCAGAAACCCGCTGCTGCAGGGACCTGCGGTGCACGCCACCTTACGAAGGTCTGAGATTCCTATTACTCACAAGCGGCAAAATGACAGAAGGTACATTTGTTCCCGGTACTGGCACCTGCCAAAGGGTGAATGAATAGCGCATGTGTCCTTGGACCGCCTTAAAAGGCTGCCACTGACAGTGGTAGGAATTACTGACCTACCTCCAATATAAACTTGGCCTTCGTGGAAGAAGGGATGTGTAATACATACCTTCTGACTGCTCTGTTGGTGATCTCAGTCCTGACCCAATGGGTCTAGTCTGAAATTAGTGGGCTTCTAATTGCTTTTTAATTTAAAGCAATTACAAAAGGGGGCACTACCAAACGTCATTTGTACTGGTGGGATCACACATGGCATTAAACTGGGAAAAGCACGTTGGGCAATTTTTTTCATTAGAAATCTTATTCTACCCACAACAAATGCTGGAATACCTGAAATTCAGAATTTATATGGCAAGATGTATGGGCACTTTTATCAACAGACATTTATTTTGTTTGGAATATGTAAGTGAAAAACAGACTCAACTATTTAGACTGGCCTGAAACTTATGATTCATGCTTTTAGCTTTGTGGCATTGTTCTTTATTGTTTTAGCCACTTAAGAAGAGACAATTTTTAAAGGTTAACTGAGCCAAAGAGGCATCTGGAATGAAAATAAATTCCTGATGCCCCTTTATCTTCCTTCAGAATTTACAGCAGTGTGGAACATGACCTTGAGAAGCCATGTTAACTGACACAATGGTGACCATGGGCTTGCGGTCATAGCAGACAGAGAGAAGTTGTGTCCAGCAACAACTTGCGAGTCAGTTCTCACTACAGTAAGGTTTTTCCGTGATTGAAAAAATATTTTGTCCCTGCCCATACACACTGTGTAGTCACGGTCATCATTGCATTAGTTAACATGACTTCTCAAGGACATGTTTTAACTTGTCATGCTGTTCCAGCGAAGTCAAGCCCACTGAGAGAGACATCAAAAGGATATTAGCAAAGTATGGGGCCAGCTCCATCAAAAAGGATGGATTCTTATGCAGAAGTTCATAATAGAGAAGTGACATCTCTGCATTGCCACTTCAAGCACACAGTGCTATCTCAAGTGACATCTTCATGTTGCAGCATGAAGCCTGTACTGTTATGTGGAGTGACATCTCCACAGAACTGACTGAAGCCCATGCTAATTGCAGCTCAATCTTGGGAAAAGAGTTTTGCAAAAACATTACTGGAAACCCTCTAAGGAGGGCAGGCACTAGCTAGCAGTGCTGAGCCCCAAGTACCAGAGAATGGTTACTCCTCTTAACAAAAAAAAAAAATTTTCCCCCTGAGTTATAAGAACAGATCACCTTTGATAATAAGAATTCTTTGCTCTGTTTATCTGAAAGGAGAAAAAGCACTTCATTTTTCCTCTTGCAAATATGTCAGGGAGAAAATAAACATCTTCCCTGCACTTACAACTCTTTAGTTTTACTTAAGCAAAAGTAAACACGCGGCATTCTTCCATGAAGAAAACCTTGAGTCTTACTAGTTTTCTACCAGTTCGAGGCTGTGCCCGTGTGGCTGTGCCTTTAAGAAAGTGATCTTAAACTCTCTCTGGTCCTGGGATCAAGGCTCACAGGTTCATGGCTATCCTTTACAGCTGAGTAGTTGTCTTTCTTTGAAGACCTCACCAGGACTGCCTCTCTAATTCTGTCTTTGATGTCTATTATCCCAGCACCCCTACCTCCTTCCCAACAAAAGAGCCCAGCAGACTAGGAACAGCCAGAAGAAGTCAAAAAAAAGTGTTGGGACAGAGGTTAAGACTTGAGGGTCATTAAAAGATGTGCAACAGTGTGTATGTGTGGTGATGGTGTGATAACGCAATAGCATATTTCCACCAGCTTGGCTTCCAGCCTTCAGAGGACAAAGGACAAAGAGGGGATACTCCTTCTCAGCACTTGAATGCTGTTACCCTATGTATTTGTAGATCATTATGGGAGGGCCAGGAATCTGGTTTTGAGCCCTAGCCAGTATTCTCAAATGGCCAAACTTCAAGTATTTGACTCAAGTTTTACCTTAGTTAATGACTCTTATACTGCAGTTACCATTTTTTGTTGGTTTAAGGCACTTCAGAAGTAAAGAATGTTACCTTTGTAGACCTTGCCTAACTCTGATCTCAGCTACTACTACCAAGTTTTCAGACACATTTTCGGTCTTCAGGTGATCTGAGTATTATCTTACATTGGTTCATCTAGCACGTTTACTCACAGGTTGTGTTTCTGGGGCATGTAGTTTTAATAATTCTAAGCGTAGGGAAAGGAAAGGTTTTCCTGTTTCGGAAATTCTCTCTCTGAGGCTGTTTTACAGACTCATGCATACTTTCTTCTGCTATATTAGTGGAAACTTTCTGTCCAGCTGGGGATATTAAAAATTGTTATATTTACCAGGAACCAAAGTTTTGTTTTTCATGTACGGGTCTGGTTCAAATTGGCAGTGACAGAAAAGTTACCTATTATGTAGTACAGGGGAATTCAAACTTGCTGCACCAGTTACTGTCAGCATCAGCCTGATGCAGTTTAAGGGGTAAGGTGAATATCCATCAGTAGGAAAATGTCATTATTCACCACCAATAAACAGAATTACCTGTTCTTAAACAGTAAGGTCATCTGTTTCACATTCTGTCCACCTTGGGCTGATTAGAGCAAATTAGATTCTCTGCTAATCAGCTCAAGGCATGTGCTGAAAATGTAGAAATCTGTTATTTGATTTTCTTGCAGTAGTTCTCAGACGATTTGTATGCCCAATGAAGAATGCAAAAGTATTCCACCTTGGTAGGGCCCGATCCTGCAACTTTTTGGGACTTATGCTGAGTGGTCTCGTCAAGTTAAATAGGACCCTTGACACGAGTGAAGACTGCATAATACGTATAGTGGGAAGGTGGTTTTACAGTATGTCAGCAGCATCTTTTTAGCTACTTACTACCAGTCGAGAACGTACCTTATCTACCCTAATTTTGCAGAATTTAGAACTTAGTAGGATTAGTTGCACCTTTTCTATCCCATCAGGAATGAAGTGGCAAGACCAGCACTGGACAATTAGCACTTTATATTAGAATGAGACTCCATTTAGGCGTGAAAGGTCAGGGGACAGTTAAGTCAGTCCATTTTTAATTTAAATTTCATTACTTTTGCACATTACATTTGTCACGGTTATACTAAAATAAGTCCAAATTCAGGTCATCTATGAAGAATGTGAGAATGGGAGTGTAAGTAGATGGTTTCTATTCTTTGCTTTGCTGTTCCTTACCACATGAGCTTGGACAAATCGTATAAATGTCTTTTTCAGCTGCTAAATGACAAAAATAATGTGTAATGTCTTCTGCGACTTTTACTTCACTCATAGAAATGAAATGCGTTCAGACTCTTATCTATACTTAATAGACTCGCATATATACAATTTATTATACAATTAATGTATACATTAACAGTATTTTGTCAATTGTTATGTCATCATTTCAATATATTTCCATATCTCATTACCTCAGGACTATATCCATTGACTTCCAAAAGATTCACATCTCCGCTTCATAGGTGACTGCCTTAAAATAGACATACATTTTAAAAAAAACCCATATTCCTACAATATGTTTCTTGGAAAACATCAGGGTTTTTTTGTTAGTTGATTAACTTTCCCACCCATATGAGAATATTTACTCTTCTTATCAACAAAAAGGAACAGGGAAAAAAATTATCTGCCATTGTGGTTTTTTCCCCTCATGTTTAAGAGCAAGAAACAAGCAAGGTAGTCATCAAAATACTGGAATCTGGATAGGAAAAATCGTTTCATGCTTACAAAGGCCTAGGATCTTGTTTATGGGTGAGTGGACTTTTTTGTGCAAATGATCTAAAAAATAGGGGAGAAATCCATTTATTTCTTTCTCACTATTCAGATAGCTGTGGTCAATGTTTGTAGGATTTCTAATCTTCAAAACAGAGGCTAAATTAAACAGGAAAAAAAAGCATATTGCTTAGCTTTCCATTTACCTTGAATCTTCTCAATAATGCTGCCATAACTTGAGAAACTGTGATATTTCTGTCTTTGGAAATCCATGTTTTCAAAGTCTAAATGGGCTGAAAACAAATCAATACAACTTCAGTCCAGCACCTATTACTTAGCTTTTAAGAAAGGCACAGACCTGCCCTACCTTTCCATACCATTTTCCTAAAACAGGTCGATCAAGAAGAGGCTGCCAATGACTTAAATTCCATCATGCAAGATGGCACAGTGGAATTGCAAGGATCTCCCAGACTCACCTGAATGTGTAAGAGGGCAGTAACCTGGACTCTGTGCTTCCTGCTTCTGATCACAGCAAACCAAAAAACTGTATTATGAATTTCAATTAGATATATTCAGTTCTGGCCTGAAAGGCAAACTGACAAAGAAGAGATTGAACAAGTTTACAGACTGGAAATAAAAATGCTGCATGGACACATACTAGACATTTTAGTTTGTGTCTAACACCATACTGGTGCAATTATCCCACCTTAAAATTTGAAATTAGTGATGTCATTCTATTATCTTTGCGGCATCAGAGGAGTAGGGAGATCTCACCATTGCATTTAATTACAGAGAGTATGAATACAACATCCGTAGGCTGATCTGTGTGATAGTGTCCGATTAGTAATCTGGAAATAATAAGAGTTTCTTTAGCTCAAAGTAAAGATGCTCTAGGTTTATGCACCCAGGGATTGCCTTCATTACAGGTGAATTCAGGGCCACTCTGAGGGTCAGCACCAGGAGACCAGACACTACGTAAATTCCCAAAATGGGAATGAAAGAAGAATTAGTGGCACAATGACTTGTTACTGGATGAATTTCCCTCTAAACGGGAACTGCTTCATTAGCACATACCCTCTCCTTATCGCAGGACTAAAACCAAATAAATCAAACCCTGGCTAGACTTAACCAATATTTTTTTGTCATCATAATGTCTCTTTTTCAAAAGAGTTACATGATTCAAGTTCATTTTAATAGCAAGCAATGAAGAAATTACAGTTGTTTCCATTCACACATAGCTCTAATGGGAAAAGCTTGACAGTAACCGCTGTTGCAAGAAATTCTTAACTTTTTCAGGAAAGGCACTAGTGTTCCTACATAGGTAATTACAGCCTGATTCTGAGATTTTCCAGAAAAAAATGAGACAATATCTTTGTCACCTAGATTGGAGAGAACTAACTGAAAAAAAAAAAACCCAACCAAACCACCAACTCTTCAGGTGAAAAAGATCTTTTCAGGAGTAAGTGCCTGTAATGGAAAGAGTAGATTACATCATTCATTTCCATAGTAACAAAAATTGTAAAATAACAAAGCAGCTACACTTGTAAAATAACATTAATATTAGCGAAGTTATTTGAAATACCCTTCTTGTTAGTTGATATAGAAGTCTCACCAAAAGTGGAGACAGATAAATAGAAAGACCTGCTCTTTCTTTTGAGGCTCGATACACTGTTTGGCTCTTCTTGATTTTTTCCCCCTTAATATTTTGAACTTCTTTGGAACAAAGAAATGCCTCTTTGTCTCTTTGATAGCATAAAAGCAATTCCCTGTTCCTCATTCACTCTTCGTCGGCCTCTCACTCTGCCTCCCCCTTCCTTTTCTTCTGTTTTCCTGTTTTGTCTGTTTTCAGCTGCCTTTATCATTTTCTCTGTCCATATAAATTTTTTAACATAGCCAACAAAAGAACCTATGTAACCCCAGAATTAAAAACAAGGGGGTAAATCCCAGAATAAGAGCTAGAAAATATGGAAATGCTGATTGATGAGGAAATCTCACTGACAACTTGTATCAGCAAGGACTCCTTCTGTTTTACTTTTGCTCTAAAAAAATACCATATTCTTCTTTAATCAAAGCTGGATTTAAATGTTAAGGCAGTCTAAGAGGAAAGTGCTTGACTATTGAAATCAAGGTCTTCTTGAACCTTCTGCTGTGTAAAAGCCTCTGTTTACCCACAATAAATAGACATAAGTTCTGTAAGTAAATCCAATAGATTTCAGTGTGACTACTCTCAAAGTAAATTACTACTAAGTAGTAAAACAGATAGTAGGTTCAAACTCAAACTTGTTGGGAAGCTCTGCACTGAAATAACTTCTAGAAACGTTATGAACTTTGCTTTACAGCCAATGCCTTTTTTTACAAGAAATGTGGAAAACATTAGCTAAAATTGTGTTGGTCTGTACAATTTTATTCTGTTAAAGACAGGTTTTATGACACATTTAGCCTTTTAAATGACACTAATAGTCTCTGGAGACACATGGTCTTTCCTGCAGTTCAACAATTAAGTCTATTTCAATGTTATTTGGATAAGTTGAAACAATTCAGTTACTGTATGCCTGCTCAGTGGCATGTACAGTAAGGCTAATGGAAACCACCTAGAATTAACTGAATAATAAGGCTTTAGCCAGCTTTAGACATCTACCTAACTTTTGGAGGGAAGGCTGAAAACTGAGGGGGTGGAAGGAGTCATTTTATTGGCACAGAAATAAGTGTATTTTTCATCTTTCATTCCACACACACACCCCCCTCCTCCCATCCACCACCAGACACACACTTCAAAAAAAATGCCCTAAAATTTACAGAGGTCATAAGTCTGAGCTGATAATGAGCACGATTAATCACAATTGTGTTTCTGTTTTTCCTTTCTATTCCTGCTTTTGAAATGTGTTATTTGTTAAATTGCACTAGCAAGATTTTTATGTGTGCATGCGTAAATACACAAATCATGCAGTCCTTACATACATGTACACACATGTGTATATAGATATATGGCATGTTCTGAATTGCTCACATTTTTGTTCAGTAAGTGTATGTTTATAATTTATATAAATTATCTTGTGTTGCTACAGCTAGACTGCTACCGCTACCAAACTATCTCCTTTAGACCTGGCTTAAATATCTCTACAGTGAGCTAATATGTAGACATATCTATAATCAAATTTTTACCACATGATTAAAAAAATGTGAGAGGAAGCAATTAAGAGGGCTCCAGATTTAAATTCTTGGCTTTATTTCAAATCCCAAACCTTGAACTAATCAGACATGAGAAGGATAAAAGATATAGAGGGAGATAAATTAGTCACTGACTAAACTGGCTAATAGCTCTCCACCAATCTGTACTGGGAGTGGGAAGAAGCAGCAGAAGGGTACCAGTATAAATCTACTTCCTCCAAACCTCTAGTTTCCCAAGCTTTTTGGATCTTGAGAATCAAACTGAAATTCTTCTGTTAGGGCTGATTCAAAGTACATCAGTTATTTCTTTGGAGTCAGTTAAATCTGAATTAAATCTGTGCGGCTGCTGAAGCTCATCATGAATATTGGTGTGACGTAGGCTAAACTATGGCCTGGCCTGTACATGAACTATGTGAGGAGACTCGTCTGATCATGGCATAACATCGGAGATAGAGATGAGAGAATAATAGCAATCCAGGGTAAGAAAACTACACACACCATGTGACCATCCAGATCTAAAGATCCTGAGAAAAGTTAAAAAAAAAATCATAGAAAACCATGTGTATTTTTCAACATTAATTGTGCTGCCAAAAGCTTGACTTTACATACATATGCAAAATCAAAATGCCGGTGAAGACTATTCCAATATTGCTGAAATTATTCAGTAAAAATACTCCACAGCTACGGGTTCAAGGTGAGGAAATCTACCCTCTGAAAGGGAATTTTGCCTAGGAAACCCTCTCATCCATCAGGACCAAAGGCGGAGAGCTTTTGGGGCAGAAATTTTGGCAAATGACAACTCCAGAGGATCCTTCAACATTAATTTGTTGAGGACAGACTTAAGATTCACTTTCTGCCAAAAGAACTCTCACCCAGGTGGCCGAGTGGGTCTGCTTACACCAGTGAGCCCACATTAATGTCAGGTCTGGGGCCACAGGCCCGGTTCACCAGCGCAAACAATTGCAAATGCACCAGGCTCCAGATGAGATGGGTTGCATATGTCCAGAAAGTCAGTAGCTCCTACCCAAAGCAACAAAGTTGTTGTAGCATATAACTAAAAGTGATCATCTAGCACCAAATTCAGTAGGACTGGAAGATCTACAGTGCCCTTCTCAAGGGCTTTGCTTTTTTGAAGAGATTTACTGTAGTGATGACCCTCCTCTGAACAGTTACAGTAAGAAGATTTCCTGAGAAGACTCCTGACAAAGCATACATCTAGGCAAAGCCATTAACTAACATCGAACTTTGAACTTTGGGGTAGTCAACACTGAATTTAAGCTAGAAATTTTTAGGATATACCATTACAAACAATTAGCTCCTTTGACCAGAAGGTGTCTTTTTACTAAAGAGTGGTAGGTTATGAAGGCTGGACTCATCCTTCTGAATTTATTTAAGAATTTTCAAGGGACAACAGGAATATAAAAAAAGGCCTGTGGACGAGCTTTTCTTTGATCTAATACAAACAGACTACTATTCTGCAAGCTGCAAAGGTACATTTTAATTACCACAGTGAAAGGAGATGCAAAATCAATAAGGTGTTTTATTTCTCTCATTGATATGTATAAATACTTACTTTACAGCAAGGTTAAGCCGAGTTTTCTGTCATTAAATGTAAGGATTGATGCAGGCCATTCAAACCAGGTTAGAACAGCAGAAAACAGAGTAGCACTCCATGTCACACCATCACCTGAAAATATTCACCCGATGCTTCAGAAACTATTTTCTGGGCTATTCAAAAATTTCTGTCATCACCCAGCTGGGATTGAAGGCTATAATGGATAAAACTTTATTACAAGCAACTGGGTCAGCCATTCCCCTATTTATACAACTGTGCTTACTTGTCTTAATTTATGAAGTAGCTGAATTACCATAGAATTTCCTGGGGATGTCTCATTTTAATAGAACCATTAATTCTATGCTCAGAGGATGTATAGAAATTGATGGTAAGTTCTTGTTCTTCATTTTAAGCAGAGATGGATCCAATTCAGAGCCTCCCAATGAAACTCTCTCAAACACTGAGGAAAATTCAAGCTGCATTCGCAAGTATCAAAGGCCTAGTTTTTTGCATTTATTTATTCGGAGCAAGAATCACAGTCTCCTATTGCCCTTGACTGACTTCAAGCAGGTTGTTTCTCCCCTCCTAATGGTTGTCATTCAGCTAGGAGAAATCAGAGGTCGCCTGTATCCCCTGAAGGCCTTCTGTCAAAAACACTGATGATTATTCCTACAAATCACTTATTACTTCACTCTGAATGGAAATAGACTTGGAAAAACTCCACAGGAAGAAAGGCTGGCCCAGCCACAGCAGTGCCTAACTTGAGATGTCACTGGACTCTGCTCTACAACAAATGCATCTGATACACTAGACAGAACAACAAACCCAAAACTTCAGAAGACTTTAAACATTCAAGCATGGCCTACCTAAGCACAGAAATCAAATGCAAAGTTTTGCATTTTTTATCTTCGTAGACTTTATGCCTCAGTTTTCTTTTTCAGAAGTCATTTCCCTCCCCGACAGTGGTGCTGGGAATATGTCTTCACTGCTGAGAGACACACAAGTGTGTTAGTAACGGGTGCGATACAAGTAGTACTGATTCAAAGTGAATTCCACATTATTCCCATAATAGTATGGCTTCATTTAGAAGTTGGTTTAAATGAATATCTCACTATTTACAAGGTTTTGCAACTGCACCATTACGCACACAGTGCCCAGATGACAGTCCAATCTGCTCTACAAACATGTGTATAATTTGTCTTCTGCTTTTAAAGAAGCACTTTCTGTATTCTTTAATTTCATTTTAGCTTGGTTTATGACCTGTTTTCACACATTCCTCATGTATTCCATTGCAAGGGCTCTTGGACAAATCTTCAGGAAAGAGGTACTTGCAGTGTCTGTACAATGATGTGCAGAGAGACCCAAACTACAAAACATCTGGTTATACGGTACAGACAGGGGAACCATGGATGCAACTTTGCCAGTAGCAGAATGTTAGTCTTGAATAAATTAGAAGCGAGAGATCATTCACAGGCTCTTTTCTAGCAAAATTATATGAATATCAGATTAACATGGGACAAGAGCCCAGTGAGAATAGAGCCCTTATGATTCAAAACGCAGAAATATCAGAGGCAACTTGTCACAGAAATGAGGAACAGCAAGGATAAGGATGTTATGATTCTTTTTTTTTTGCTTTTTTACTGCAGTCACAGAAGACAAAGTGCCTTATCAAGGCGTATGCTTTAAAGGGCCAATTTTGCATCTAATGAAGTCAATGGAAAAAAGCATTGAGTTCAATGATGCAACATAATGTCCTTAATGAAAAAAGTAATCCCATGTTAGGACCCACTTTTGAACCCATTTAACTTGATGGAAACCTTTCTTTTGATTTCAAAAGCATCAGATTAAAATACCAAGTATTCAAAAAGAAAGACATCTAGAAGCTCTCTTTACATGGAGTGCATCCCACCTATTTGAAGTTCAGATTAAATCATGGAGAGACCAGTTCATGATCCTACAGATAAGGTCAGACTGCCCATGTGTCTAAAATAATCATGAGCTCAGACACTGGCAAGACAATTGTACCTGAATATCTTTATGTTTAACTCTTTCTGCCAATAAAATTCACCGTGATATTTATGGACCCTGCCATTTTGACTTAATGTATATTTATGCTAAAATTCCAAGGAAAAGGCATAATTTTTCTCTCTCTGTATACTCTACCTCAATAAGTATCAATTCATGTTACTCAGACTTTTCTTTTTTAATATCACTGTAGCCCTGAGACCAGGCAGAGAAAATATCAACCCAAACGTTTCAGGTAGGAGAGTTTGGGGGGAGGGAGGGGGACATGGAGGGAAAAAGATTATAAAGGAAAACCACTGTGGCTCGCCCTTTTTTAAGCAAGAGCTGCTGCAGGGAACATGACTTTCATCAGTCCAGATTCAGAAAGCACAATTTTGGGAATAAAGTGATCAGAACTTCTGCTGTTGGGGTAAAGTTTACCTCAGAAAAAAAAACCCACAGAAATTCTGGTGAATTCAAGAGCTAGGCAAAACTTTGGTTTTGCTCCTGAACTAGACAAACCTTTAAATCAAAAAAAGGCTAATTTATGCTGGTGGGCATGGATTTTCTCTAAAGCATTAGAAATCACAGAGCACATGAGAGAAAGCCAATAAAGTCCAGCTATTTTTGGCTACTGATATGATGACTCCCTCTCCCCAGTGTGTGATGGGAAGGTCAGCAGTGCAGGGCCACCAAGGCCGGGCCTCCACACCAATATACTAGTGGTCCTCATTGGCCATGACAGGTCCCCAACACCAACAGAGATGATGATGGCATTGGCACTCGCTAGGGTAAACGTGTAACTTAGAGATGTGTTTCAGTACTTCCTTCTCCCTGGTACTAATCATAATCTAATCCCCTCATAATCATCTAACTACTCAGCAGACTCAGATTATTTTGTGACACTTCTGAAACTTGGAGTGCTGGAGGTCAAGAAATGAGGTTTCTTCCACCACTAGAAAGGAGGAGAGCAACAGAGCTTCGGTTGCAAGAAGACAGCAGAAAGAGGAGCAAGAGCACTCCTTCCACATAACATCCCCAAGGTGCTGACACTGAAATCAGAATGGGGAACCTGAGTTTTAATTTTGAGGCTCCGTTCCTGGATTAATAAGGAGCAGAGACATCTCACCGACATTCATGTCCTTCAGCAGAATGAGCAGAGCACCCACAGGTATGACTTAACCTGACCTACCCCACTTACAACCTTGAGCTACCCTTAGCACAGGTACAGTGAAGTTTTCTATGCTTTTCTTTTTAGATGGGAAATTTGGGGGCAGGGACTATATTCTTCCACACATTTGTACAACTACACAGCACTAAAGAGACCCATTTAACATCAGGGCAGAGTATTCATCCTCTGATGCATATTTCATGCATCAGTTATACATCAATGTTAGATCAGTGTATAAACACACATATGCTCTTGGACAAAACCATCCATGCATCCAAAATCTGCATCCATACTTTAATGTATTCAATTAAGAGAGTAATCCATTATCACCAATTATGGTTTATATTTTCATAATACTGTTTTATGGTTATTACCTATTCCCTTCAGTTCTATCTATCTATAAGCCTTACATGATATGACACTATCCAAAGAGCTTTTTGTTTCACACAAACCCAGAAATCACTACCTAGGCTGATCTCAAAGCTTTGACACTGCCCGTTCCACACCATTTGGACTGCCAACTGATTTAATCTTCTTGCAGTTCTCCTTGCAGATAATCTGATCAGGAATTTCAGATTCCTGATACATACAAATTCACAGTCTGTGAAACATTCAGACACACACATGCTGACTCCTCAGGAGGCTTTCCCAGAGCTTTCATCGTGCCCTCCATGACAGCAAACACTACGGGAAGAGGAAAGGTGGTACAGAGATGCAGCCAACATTTCAAGCATCGTATTAATTCCTTCTAAGAACACTAAAACCATGCATCAATACAGGCAGAGTAGCTCAAAAGAGAGAAATTATACAACCTGTACAGTTACAGACAAAAATATCAGAAAAATGAAGTTTTGAAATGGAAGCTAAATGTTGAAGAACATTGATTTGAGATCTTTCTGGATCCTCTGAAAACTTTTCATTCAAAGAACTGTCATGGGGATTTCTTGAATGAAGCAAAGAGACTTTACCCGTGGTGGTGTGGTCATGCTACTGACTGTCACAGCCTTCCTCCTCCTATGGAGCAGTGAGCCCGGCTCGGAAGGTGGACACCACTTGGTTGGTAATTTGGGTGCACGACAGCTTGTGGTTTCCCCATCACAGAGCAGTAACGAGGTGCATCACAGCCAGCTGTAAGAGAGTCACCAGTGTGCAAGCATGTGATAGTAGAAGAGCCATGTTAGCCCAGCATTTATGAATTGTTTTTAAAGCAAGCTTCTCTTTATTTTATTTAATTGTAAATATTTGTATTGATTGGAAAGTCTGAGGCTGAGAACAGGCTGTTTTATAGTTTATAACAGTGCCTCCAATAAGAAGTGATATCATTAAGTAACCACAACATTTTTTATAAAGAGGATAGATCTTTCAGGCTAACACCTTGTTAAGCTATATTTACCAATGCTTTCAGAAAGATTTTTCCCTCTCTGTAATTCTAATTCTTTCTCCCAATCACATTTCTTCATGTCCGTCTCAGTATCTGCTAACTGAGGAAATGAGCATGCTTTTGCAGTGAAAAAAACAAAGAGAGACTAGTTTTGACCACGCTTTTCGCAGGCTCATGCGATTTAAAGCCACAACCTTTTGTGGAGACACTCCTGCCCTGCACTGGTCTGCACGACACCTGCCTCACCTCCTCCCCGTGGTCTGTCTTGGGAAGCCTGTGCAGGATGTGCAGGGCCAAGGGCCCTCTCGAGGCACAGGCCTGACAGGCTCCAGGTGCTGGCATGCAGTGATGTGGGGCAGTCCACGGGCAGCCCAGACACGAAACACAGCCCTTAGTTGATTTTCCTGAGCACTGCCGGTGCTGCGGTGCCGGCCATGGATGCTACAACTGCGGCTTGGCACCGGAGCGGCAAGGCGCAGGTTCCTCAGGCATGCTGCAAGAGGCAAAGCTGCCTCCACAGAGATCTGCCAGGTCTTGCAGATTTTTGACATGTGACTTACAGCTTTAGCCAGGATGGTCACTCTGCAAAAGTTTTTCCCCGTCCATATCGCTGCCTTTACCCTTTCACTGGCTGCATCTGACATCAGGCACAGAGGAAATAGGGTAGGATCTCAGCTGTCAGTTCAACGGTGCAGAAGCACCATTGCAAAAAAAATGTAGGACTATAAACTTTTTCGGGTTAGTAGGATTTAAAGCCCCTCTCTCTTAATGAAAAATTGTCATCAGGAACCACTGGAAGGTTTTCTAAGGATTCCAACCAACCCATGCAGACTTAAGCAACAATAGCAAAAATAATTTAGGAATGTTAAAACACATCAAATACACCTCAGTACTTGGAAATAATAATGGCAATTTCTGAGCCACAAATAAAGTAATGCATGTTAGCATATGTATGAAAGTAGGCAGGAAAATATCCACACGTAATTGAAGTCATTCTGCTCTATGGCTGTAATGAGCGCAGAGGTAAAGACGACTTGTTCCACCGCCGCTCAATCTAATATATGCTCAACCTGACCCTCTCATCTTCTCAATGGTAAAATAAATATTACAGAAAAAAATTCAAGGGAATAAAAAAGTAAAGAGAAAAAGAAAAGAATAGGCAAAGACACTAAGAAAGAAAAGAAGAACTATTGAAAGCCTGTGCAGACAAGTATGAATCAATTATTCTAAAAAGCACATGTAAAATGAAGCTGCTTAAACATATAAGGCAATTCTACATTGTATTCAAATAATGCTGAAATTATAGAGCTGTCATTCGCAGACCTGTCGAGGATGCCATTCTTACCACATTATGATTTAGCATTTCTCTTGGAAGGTTGTAGCAATTTTGACATTAGAGTCATTGGACAGAAAAACCATAAGCAAAGCACCACCTCCCTTTTTTGTGGTCTTAAAGGGAGCTCCAAGAACTGATTTTGCCACTAAAAAGTTTAAAAAGAAAAAAAAGAATGACCTGAAAGTATTCATAGAAGTGCAGAAATGTTAGTCTCAAGAGAGAGTGCGCATGTCTGTAGAACAAATGCAACTGTGAAGATTTAAATAATTTGATGGCACATAACCTAATCTGACATGGCAGCACGTTATTTTACAAATTGTGAAGGGCTCTGCCCACCAGTGTCATAATAAGAGCCTCTTTGAGAGGTAAATCAAAGATATGGATTTTTCTGGAGGTGAACACCCAGGTGATAGAAATGGAGATTGAGAGGGCGAAGGAACTCCTGATGACTCGCTTTCTAGGCGGCTCAGTGCCGGGTGAGGCAGCATGTATAGCACTTATATATATATAGCCAGGATCCCCATACAACCAACGGGCAGATCAAACCGAACGCTAGTAGTACGGAGGTGCATATGGCATGGCTCCATAATTACTTAGCAGACAGCACTGGGCATCAGTCGGCAGGGTCCTGTCGGACACGCGAGTGGTCAGGGAAGGGCTGCAGATCTCCCCAGCGAGGACACCATTCCCCTCTGTCCTGTGCTTGCAGGGCTCCTGCCTGGCTGCAGTGTGCAGCTCCAGGAGCTGGCTTACCAGCAAAGGTGGCTCTGTCAGGGAGTCTGAATTGCTCAGAGGTAATTGCTGACCCTTGCAGGTCCAAATAGAAGTTACACACCCCCTGAGACAGCCCATGGGACCAATTCTTTTTTGCACATGCGTATACCAAAGCTTTCATTGCACTCGGTATTGTGTCTACAAGCTTTGTTGTTGCTTTTCAACAGACCAAAGGTATATCAGGAAGAATGAGTGCTGAACCAGCTCTGGATATGAACAGGTATATGTACACACACATACCACTGAAAGACACGAACCGCAAAACACTGATGAACTAGAACCAAATGCAATATATTTACAGCGGTATTTTCAATCACTTTCTCTGATTGTTATAATTTGATGAGATAATCCTAACCATTTAGCTCTAATAAACTCACAGATCATAAAAAATGGCTGCATTAAATCTACTGTCAATAGCAGTAGCACAAGGAGCAAAGGCTCACCGGCTCTTCTCATAGCGTTTGATTTTATTCACTCAGTCTCTCATTCCACATCAGCTGCCATCTGCACAAAATTCAGAAACCATGACACCTGCTTGAAGAATAAGATGCTGATCAGACGGAATGGGCTGGGACTTTATCTTGAGAGCAGAAATGTGAATTGTTGGTAACACAATTGCTTGAAAGGTTTGTAAATTATGTGCCTTCAGCTCAGCATATGGCTCATGTGAAATATGGACTTGTGAACTTTTCACAAAACTTGAGCTCGGATGATATAGTGGAGGATGTTTTATAAACACATGTGATAAATAAGTACAACTTTACATGTATACACACAAGAGAGTGTCAATAGCTTTCAACACCCCTTTAAATAATAATACTATTTTACTTTTGCTTAGCAGCATACAAATATTTATTTCACCCAAAATAGCCATGCAGACTTCACAGCATTGCTGGAAAAGCCAGTCAAGAAAACCTGAGGCCTTCTGGCTGTGCTGCCCTGGTGTGAAAACCCCCCTGTCGCCATTCAGCCTAGGCAACGAGTACGGACGTAGGTCCTCCTCTGGCTGGGTGCTACACGGCCCCTCAGCCCCTTCCCCCTTAGCAGAGCTCTAATTTCTGTAAGGATGGGTATGGTCAGCACAAAAATTCTTCCCTCCTGGTAGATGTGACACTGTCTGGGGCGACTCAGGAGTCAGTAGTGACACCCACCTGAGCAACCCTGCCCTCTGCAACCCCGGGGACAGGAGAAACTCTTGACATCTATTCTCTGATTAATTTATAGGAGTGCAAATGTCAGTTTGTATGCCCAAATATGGACACTGCACATGTTTCAAGCCTGCTTTTGTCAGCCTGCTGGGATATATATCTGTGTAGATTTCTTACATGTCATGAGGGGATTTCTGGATACTGATATCCAAGAACTGGGTCTGAAGAAACATGGCATATTATTATTCTCACTTACTACAGCTAATCCTGCTGAGATATTAATAAATTTCTTTTCATTTCTTTCCCAATTTTTAAAAAAAAACAAAAGACCAAACTGTTCAGGACTTCTGGTGGGGATGATACAGTTTAAAAAAAAATAGTCCCCCACTCTAATGCCAAGTTACGGTGCTTTATAGCAGCCAGCTCTGCAGTGCTAAATGGTCTTCTCTAGCCTCATCCTTCTGCCTGACTACAAGAAATAGTGACAAATTACTGTTGGGGAGGGGGGGGACACACTGAAGAAAGAAATATTCCATTTTTAATTGCCTTTTCATTTTCTTTTTATAGCCATGCTTAAACTGTGAGTTATCAGAAGCTGTTCAAAGTCTTTTTCTTTTACCATTTTAAAATATATTCCTCCTAAAGCCAGATGAAAAATACGGTTAATGGGGTTTTGTGACTCCCACAAAGTCCCCTACAAATTAAGGGACTTTGAAAAAGTGTCAGCTGCCCAGTTCCCAAGAAAGAAAAATTAAACAATAAAGGCTTATCGACTTGTTCCTGAGAAGATAAAGCACTTATGAATGAGACCCTCTCATACTCTCTGGTTTGTGATCAGAGTATGCAATTTCCAAGATTCACAGAAAATATTCTGATTAGCAAAAAATGCTCTGATTCAAGGAGTTTTAAGATTCTATGACTGAATCCCATCCTCTGTTCAACCTGTTTTTATACAATGTTCTCATTCAGTCGTGCTGCTATCACTACCAATTATAAGCAGTGCCATAAAAACATCACACTCAAGCAGATAAGCTGATTGTGCCAAGTTCAAGAAAGGACAGCAGGACAGAGACGACAGCAGCTTCTGCTGGCTTTGTTCCAAAGTTCCTTCAGGCTTGTTGTTTTCTCTTCTGTGGACTCCCAGGATTTCACTTTCTCACAAATAGTAATGCCATCCCTCCATCTAAGAGGCCCTGACTCCCAGTCTACTGGCACCAATGAGGGTATCTATATTGACTTCAACAGGTCATCTAAAGAGCTCCTCATCTTTCATATCTTCTGCTTTTACACTGTTTCTGATAGCTCTGCCATGTGTCAGCCTGAGTGAAAACCTTAAACAGCAAACTTCAGTCCCCCATCAGATATTCAATACACACATACCACATACAGATAAACTGTAGGATGATGGCTGCCTTCTTTGCTGTCTGTATGGCATCTACATGGTCTAAAAGACCATAGGTCAAAGGGAGAAAAAACTACCTGTGGAAGAGTTCCAATTTTAAATTTTCTGACTTGTGGAGTCTTGCTCTATGCCATCTGGAGAAAGGGAGATAACACAAAAGGAAAAGGAGGGTTCATACTACCTTTTTCTTGTCCAAGCATAGTAAACAAGGCATCTTTCTAAAATCTTGTTAGATTACCATTGAAATCTCAGGTGTATTCCCTGACTTCATTTCTTTGGAAACTGAAAACTGTTTCACCTGGAAAATAATTATAACAGTAGCTAGCTAGCTATATTAATCAGAATTGAAAATTGGTCTAAAATGTTTTACTTTAACTAATGCCATTAGCAAGAGTGAGCTAAAGAAACCATCTCTTCTTGCACTGCACAAAGGGAAATGAGATTTTAAAAATATCTTTCCTATTCCTTTCCTTCTGTCGTTCCATTTTCCTGACATTAGAAATGTGAGGGCAATTTCGTCATGAACAACACAGTGGTCAGCTGCAGAAAGGAGGATCATTCACTTGTCCATATGAGCAGCAGCAAAACCTGGCCTACAGTATCCACTGCAGAGTTTCAAAAAAATCCTGCATCATAATTAAAGACATATAAATCATTTTTATCTTACAAATTTTAATCTTTTAAAAAAAATATAAATAAATCTGATATCAAGACTGTTGAACACAGTATTCAACCATCCTTCAGGCTCCTAATCTGCCCAGTGTTGTATATTTTTAGCATTCAGCTGGTTTGGGTAACTAAGCAGGGACAGCACTGATTGCTGCAGGAAGCTGATGTGGAAGAAAATAGCCACATTCTTCCTTTAACGTGACGCAGTCTGCCATGACTCTGCAGAGTCACACAGCGAACTCAGAGTAGAAGCCGAACCAAGTGAGTCTTCCTAAAGCCAGACAGGGATTGTAGAAAATGGTGGAGTGTTTCTGAATTAAAGACAAGAAGCAAAAACTGTGCAAAGTCTGGAAAGTCAGCTCATGCCGAAGGAATATTTGCTTTGATTTAATTGATGATAAAAGAAAACCCAGGAGAAGGGTGAGTTTGGATGACATTCAAGTGTGTGTCCTGTGTTAGGAGGAGGGTAGAGATACCATCTGCTTACATTACCCTTCATTGCTGGAACCACAATGGATAAGTACAGCTATGAAAAGAGCCTTAGCTACACAAGAAGAGGCCATGGCCAACACGGTCAAAGATTTGCTGTTTCATCAACTCCTGATCTCTCCGCTAAGACATCTCCTCTGGAGCGGCTGGTGGCAGGCAGACCTAACAGTGGTGGGGAGCAGCAGGAGGAAACTACCTGCTCCCTTGGGAGTGAATTTTCCCTGTACTCACTCTCTTCCACCTAAGAGAGAAATACCGAAGCAGTGCAGTTATGTTATGCCAGCAAAAGTGACTCTGAACCCGTAGGTCTGTTATTTACATGTTGAAAGTAACGCATAGAAATTCTGAAAAATGAAGGTGTGTTTTTGTCAAAGGTAGTATAAACAAACAAGGAAGCAGAAAAGACATTTTCTAAGCTCCAGGAAGAGAAAATCCTTTGTCTCTTTAAACAAAACCAGATTTAAAAAACAGTCAGGTTTTCCTCATCTTATAAACCACCTGATCACCACATGTCTTTCTCACCAGTATGAAATGCAGGAGGCGTACAATCACTTTCCTAGTCAAATGCTAAAGAGGCATTGTATATAAAATGCACAGACAAGCAGAATAGGTTTACATAATGTTAATACAGACAAATGACATGTACTACATATCTAGCTGCAATTTAATTAGATTAATTAGATCAATATAATTAGCAGTGCTATATTACACTATCAAGACTTAGCCTTGCAAAGAACACTGCTAAAAATGGTTTACAGTCTTAAAGCCTTGTAACAGCACATGCAGTATCTATGCTATCACGCATCGATATCACCACTAACACACTATTAATACTGGGAGTTTATAGGACACTCAGGAGACACATAAAACACTACCCTTGCAGAGGAAAATTTTGATAATGGAGCCTGTGAAATTATTTCAACTGTTGAAAAGAGCTCACTCGAACTTAATTCCAAACTACAGCATGGTTATGATTATATAGTAAGTTAATTTAACCCATCGAGGCAGGAGCAGACATAATGAACAAAACAGACTGAGGTAGCATGACTTACCAGTGAGCATTTTGCTTAGAGTTCTCCAGAAGTTTTGTACACATAATAAATCACAAATGGCTGTTTAACTATTGCATCATCTACTTGGACGTAGACTAGATGTCACACTTTGTGAAATCTTATACAGTTGTTATTGTTTTCCATAGTGCTTTTGCATTAAACAGGGCTGTGGGACTGTGCTTGGACATCTAAACCTCCATAGTGGTAAAAAATGTTAATTTACATCTGCTAGTGTGCTCAGAACACTGGGGCTCATAACTTACCAAAGAAAGTATGTATGTGTAACATCCTGAATCAACTACTGTGACCTTCTGTTTGCTGGAAATCATAGCTCTTGCAAAGAGAAAAGAAAAAACCCAGCAATTCCAGCTCATTTAAAATAACAACAGCCACTAAAATTTAGCAACACAAAGTGATAAATTCACCAGAATTCATGTTTGTGGATTTCTCCTGCTAAGCAGAGAAGCTAAATGTAACCAGTCCACCTGAACTTTAAATCTTATGTTTGCACCAAATTCTACTAAAAAAAATCCTGGTACATAAACTATTTAGACTAGTAAAGAGTTTTTTCTCTTTGCATTTAGACACATGTAAGAATGCATCTGTTTTTGGAAGTGATCTATTAACAGCCCTGGAGTCTGCTATCTATGCAAAAGATACGCAGGTACGTCAAAAAAGCCAGAATGCATATTTCCCATTCTGTAGCCTTTGCTGGAGACAGACCCCTCAAAGTATATTTCCATTTGATAAGAGTACTGAGGAAATAAAATCAACCCATTCCATAAAGAAGACCAAATAGTTCAGTTGTTGCCACCCTCATCTCCCTAGAAGGCTGAAGAATCTCAGGACAAAATGGCCTTGTTTCAGTCTGCATATCTTGACTGACCACTAGAATTATGTCCCAGCCATCTTCAAGCTCATTAAAAGGGCAAGTGCAGAAAGTTTAGACATGGCTCAGATTTTTGTAAGAACAGATGAAATTAAAATGTATGGATCTCCCTATAACCGTCAAAGGAAGTCATCCCATTTTCCATGTTTTTCAGGGTTCTACTGTTTATTATTATTGACACATTGTGGTTTATGCTAGTGATACTCCAAGTCATCTATTCTTGGTCATACATTGTATTCCAAGAAAAAGTTAAACGCAATGTGAATAGCCCCTCTGCCTGCCTGTTGGGAATATGCACTAATGCTTAACTGATAAAAACAGCATCNTTCTGGGTTTATCTGTCTTCAGTATCGTGTTGGATATGCACTACCTGATTTTGACTTTGGTTAATTTTACTTCCTTATTATCTACAATCTAGTCTTCACTATATTTACATTAACAGAAAACAAAATAAAGCACAGAGAACTGAAATAAAGTGTCTTGTGTCTGGCAAAAATCTCCTATCTTATGACAATTGTGAAAGCTGAAAATGAACATTATAGCTTTCCAGCATTTTTTATGTGACGCTGATTTTAGCTTCTCTGATAGAAAACTTTGCTTGCTCACTTTCTATGTCATATATTCAGAAGAAAGTAGTACTATTTTCATGTGTGAAAGCAATTCATAAAAAGCAGGTCGGTAGTCCAGCTGATATTAAATTAAAAACTTGGGAGCAGAAGCCATTTGTGTTAAATTTCCACTTTGTCATTCTCCTTTTCAGATAGCTAATTTAGGATACTCTGTCACACACTAGTGTTTTATGGTATGTATATTTTATGACAGCTAAATGACAAATTTGTCTGAAATGAAGCTATTCCTTGAATTATAACCTGTGTAACATATTGAAGAAAATCAATACATATTTGGAATTAGTCACTATTGGATCTTATTCCAAACAGATCAAACCTATTCTAAAAATTAAAACTCCATTTTTAACTCAGTTTTTGCTAAAATAATCTGATTTTAGAGTTAATTAGTAGAAAAGGAATATGCTGTCAATATATCTGTGCAACAAACCTTTTCTAATGTAACATTATGTAATCTGCTTGTATGACGCTCAGCTGAAAATTTCACATTTGATGTTATTTGACTGCAAAACAATGGGCCAGTCTGGTCTAATTCCTGAACACCTTGACATACATGATATTTGGACTTTGAAAAGCACCACCAAATTTTGGGTATCTGTTCCAATCTTTCAAGCTCATTCAAATAATTACACAGAAATCTAAGAATTACTCTGAGAATTGCTCAAGTAGTAAATAAAGTAAAATGCATTACATTTTTCCAGTCATCTCCAGAACTAGGACTTTTGTTTCAGGTAGCTACCAGCAATTTCAGCATACAGGTTTTGTCATTAGAATTTCTTGCTATGTATAACATGTACTACAGCAACAGTATCTCATTTCTGCAGCTACAGCCATCCAAAGTATAAAGTATAAAGACTAAAATTTTAATGTGAAATAACTCTAAATGACCCACCTTTTTGTAACAGTGGTTACAAAGCTTAAGAAACAGACCTCAAATATTTAATTTGTACATAGTGATGGAAAAGATTAAAATAATAAAGAAAGTAATATAGCACTAAGAGAGGGAGATCCTGAAACAGATAAACAAAAAAAGACAAGATTTATCATATTCATTGGTTTTATAGTTCCAAAAATGTTTGAAGAAAAATAGGCACATGCATAAAGCCATTCATGCTCTACTTAGGGAACTGAGTTTTTTAGTTGTATGTGGATGCTAGCTTCACATATAATTACTGCTAGATACCTAGCAGAATCCTGTCTCATCTGATCAAATTTTGGTCAAGTAGGCTCTGCAGTTGCGTGTTCATTTTAAGAAAAACAGGTTTTGTCACTGTAGCTGCAAAGCAGCCAGAGGTAATGTAAAACCAATCCATTGTTTGTAGGATTACGGGCAGATTATGACCAGGATTACAGGAGCAAATCAATATGTCATCTGCATACAATGAAGCCAAATTCATGGAGTTTCGAATTTTCATTCCTTGAAGCAATCCTTAGTTGCTGAAAAATAAGGCTAAAGGTTCAACTACAATTGCAAAAAGAAAAGAGGATAATGGACAGCCTTGTCTAGCTCCCTGGTGTCGTTTTAAAAAGGGCGAGTTTAAATTGCTAGTATGTACAGACCTGGTCAGGTTATTACACAATATTTTTAATCCAATTTTTATGAAGGTCTTTCTAAAGTGAAGAGTGTGAGGGCTTGGGGTTTTTTCATTTGTTTATCTTTTTTTTTTTTTTGTTAAGAACAGTCAACAAGTATTTCCATTTTAATGAGTCCGAAGAATTTCCCAGTCCGTTCAATGGACAAACCTATATAATCAAATTCTCCTGTTGCATAAACACAGAACTCCAAATCATCCTCAGTGAAGCACAATGAAATAATCCAGAATGATCTATGTGAAAATTGTTTGTGATGAGCTGAAAAAGTGTCTCAGCAAGCCTCTTCTCCCCTTTAAACCTTCACTTAAGGCTTACCAGAGATTTGACTGCCTGTATGTTCCCTTTGCACACAGGAGTGTATTTCAGCACTGGCAAATAAATGTAGTCCGATGTTTAAGACCAATATCCAATGCTGCAGATAGATATGAAAACATGTTCGTTGGGATTGTGAGTTGTGTAACAACAGACTTTTTGATTCAAATGTTCTGTTAAACACTTTCAGTCACAGTTCAGTTGTGTATGCATCATTTCTCACTGAATGTTTACTGGCAGCTCATCTAAGCACATTACTTTCTCCACTGTTAGACTTTAACTGCATTTCTTATTTCTTATTAAGTCTAAGGTTACACTTTGATCTGATGAAAGTTTCAATAAAGTGCTTTTGTTTACAAACTTTACCTCCAGTTTAAAGCAACTTGGAAGATTAGAGTGTCTGACACTGCTCTTTGAAAGTGTTATTTATGACTGCTAGATCATATGTCAAAGTTTGAGCCTTTAGTTTTAATAATTGACGCAGTTTGGGATACTTCATCTTATTCTTTACACAGAACATGTGCTAGCAGTTTCTCATTTGTATTCTCACTGGTTTACTTTATATGAAAGCTTTTCTGCAGTCATGGCATATTGCCGTTTGTTCACTTTTTCTCAGCTAATTCAGTTGAGGTTTTTTTACTACACATATTAGTATTCATTGATTTTTGTCATTTAAAAAATATTATTCAAAATTACTATTGTTGTATCTCTCCTTTTTTGAGGTCTGCACCATTGTTAATTGTGGTTTTTAATGATTCCCATCTTGGATTTTATAGCATATTATTACCATCACAGAATCAAGTTTCAAATTAATATTTTAGTCTGAAGAAAAGCACTCCTTTTACTTTATCAAGAAGTGTTTGGTTTGTTCATACAGTTTCTTGCTTGTGACAACTGTAAAATGAATTTTTTCTGCTTCTTCTACAGTGAGAAAACTACCCCAAATGTCTTACTTTCGTCTTACAGTCTGTGAGACAAGGATGAGACAGAAGATTTGCTTAGCCCTTGGTGATGAAGATTTTCAATGAAGAACTTATGTCCATCTCCAAAATACATACTCTTAAGGTCTATCATCTGCAGCATTCTCACCCCAGTGGGCACAGGACTATATTTCAAACGATGCCAGTGCCAGGCTGGTTTGGAAGAATGAAGTATCAAAAGAAACTCAAAAACCTGTGTGTCACACTTGTGTGACATTCACTTTGGCCTCCTTTTTCTACAAGATAGATTGCAGCATATTGATCCACTTTCCATGTGCTGTTCATAGTTGTAGTTGGCTGAAGACAAAATGAACTGAAGTGCTGAAGCTGGAGACAGCTAACAGGCAGATCACTGAAATTCATCCATCATTCAAGGCAAATGAGCATACACTTCTTGCTAGCCCAAAAAGAAGACCTTCCTCAACATTGCCACCTGTGTACTTATGACTGATGGCACTCCCAGCCAAAGCTTGGGTCTGTGCATCGTAGTGCAGATCAATGGTGAAAAGCCCTCAACAAAAGGTGAGTCCTTTGAAGTATTGCCTTTCCCTGCCAGCCTCACCTTGTCTTATCCACAAAAAGCTGGATCCCACTTGTTTTCAGCCACGTATTTATTTCTTACAGGCACTGGGACATCTGGGCAATAATACTGACTGCCTCTGCAAGAGCAGACAGGCAGCTATATGTGCATGCTCTCGATGATAAACCCCACAATGCTGAAAAAGATAGAGGATTGAAAACTACATATCCCACAAGGGAAAGTCTTCTGTTATCTGTCCAAGACTAACACGCAATCCCAGCTCAGAGCTGCACATCCAGCCCTGCTAGGTCCTGTAAGTGAATCAGCTGTACCCAGGAGACTGGTGGTGTCGAAGGCTGTGGATGGATCAAGCAACAGCAACATACATGTCTTCCCTTGCTCAGCACCCGTAAGAAGTTCACCCACCAGGATCACTAGAGCTGTCTCCATGCTGCACTTAAGACTGATACCTGATTATGAAGAGCGCTGGATTTTGGCAGGTGGAGTTCTAGACACTCCTTTTCCAGTATTTTTGCTTAGACCTAAGAGTTCAGATATCTTAAGTACTCATCTTTCACAAACTTGTTGAGGTGAAGATAGATGGCAGAGAGAGATTTAAAAAGCTTTAAGCACCTTAGCTTTCAATCATTTCTCAGCTTAGCTTTAATATAAATAACTATTATTTCAAACTTTAAATCTTCTGTTAGAATTTTAACTTTAAAATTGAAGGCTTCTTTCTCCCAAGAGATTTAATTTCTTTATGGATTGTTGGATTAAAATACAATCTTCCTGTTGGACTTCTCCCTACTTTTATGATCTTTCCTCAAGCACAAGGTTCTTGGACCTGTACGAGAAACAGAGAGAGAGAAAAGAGAAAAACTGTACTTGTCTGGTGGTCTCACATAAAGAATATTTTTCAGGAATATAAGAAAGAAAGGAAAGCGAGACAGCAGCTTTATTATGCATAGTAACTATGACAAATAGAGAGGAATCGTGAGGCATTGTTTGCTACAGCGGTGACACATACAGTAATAATTGCACAGTACCATGGGAACTATCCAAAACTCTTGTACTAAATTACAACATGTCTCATTTATTAATTGTCCACTGAACTTATGTTACAACTACACACTGAGAATGGGCAAGTAAATTTACAAACTTAAGATAAGCCATCCTACCCATAGAGTGTGAGAGAAATTGGTAAGATCGTGAACACCCTCAAGTTAGTTATCATATATTGATGTCCAAAATTCATATTTTAAATGAACAGAAGTTCCCACAGAATCTCTAATTAAATGCAAAGAAATGCTGAAAGACTGTTATTTATTCCTGATATGCCAAAACACTACATATTGCTGATATAGCCGTAGATACAGTGGTAACCAAGATACTGATAAGCTGTTTACAAATATTAACAGGCAACCATGAGACCACTAGGAGAGCGCAAGATGTTCAATTAGCATGGAACAGGGTCTACACCCTACTTTTATTAACGTTAATATAACCGATTAAACCTGAGAGGTCTTTCTAATAAATGGCTCTTCTTTGGGCAGGATATTAACTGAAGGAAAAACTATATGAAGGCTTAAGGTTAGGATTTGATTGAAGATTTTAGGCTACTGAATCTATTTAGTAATTAGATGAGGACTAAAGGGAACATTTTATCTCAGAATGCATATGAGTTATTTGTTGGGACAAAGAGCCAAAGTCCCAGGTGTCATGCTTTCATCTACTTACTGCAAATGGAGTAAACTTGGCTTCTTAGCAATGGTCAGTAATCAAATGTGAAAATTCAGTCAAGTTAGTATTTTCTCAATTACAAAGCTTTTTAATGTACTGTTTTAAAATAATTGAAAAAAAGCATTAGTGGGAATAAAATTCTCATTTAAAAATGTTTCTGCAGCAGGAGTGTCTAAACAAAATACAGCAAATAGCTCCATTCTTAACAGTCTCACTCTGTCTGTTGTAAGTGGTGCTGTAAATTACACCAGGGTTGAGTTCCATCATTTTCTCTACTGTATTTTTCTGTTTTCATTCCAAGGGAAATTTCAGACAAGAAGGATGAAAAGAACCACCAGGAGGGTCCAAGTTTGCACAGGATGAGGTTTTCTTCACATTAATTTTTCTCTCAAAGTAGATGTTCGTAGAAAGATTTTTAGAATTTGCTGTGTAAAGAGAGGATTTCTTAATTCAAGGTGTAATTCTGCTCTACCATTTACAAATGTATACTTACAAACCTTTACACATAGCAACTTTGCAGTGGCTTGGTTAGCCAGCGTGATTATGTCCACTGTTGCAATGCAACAAAACAAAGAACAGCAGAAAGTGATACCACAAACTGTACCTAAAAATTACACAAAACCTAAAGACATCCCAGCTTTACATCATGTGCATGATGGCACAATCTACATAAAAGGAGATGCTCTCTTCAGCTGAGGGATATCAATGCTTTCCTAAATCATCATATTTCTCCATTAAATTTGTTTTCCAGAGTTCATGTGATTTGTTACTTGTTTATTCCTTTGAGTGTCACTTTAAAAGAACACAGAATCCATGCAAAATCTAACTCTGAATTTGTACTCAGAATTCAAAATGCATTTGCATTGGTCTTATAATGGAGCACAACTCTGAAGCATCAAAAGGACTTGCATTTTTGGGGTGTTTGTAAGCAATGAATGGAATGTACTCGTCTTCCACTCCTAGTTTCACAGGAACAGTCTCTCCAGTGAAATATTTAAGAATCTGATTCTTCACATTGATCCCTTCATATCCTGTTGATAACAGAGGAGATATAAAGTGGCATGAACTGCGTATTTGCTACTAAAAGCATTAATCCTGCTCTTCAGCTATGCAAGAACCACTGCCACGTTAAGACATCAAGCATAGCTTTGCCTGGGACTCTTGAACAACTTTTGGACAGGGAAGGCATCCAAGATGCCTTGCAGACAAGCCTCAGGGGGGATAGATTAAGGATACTAAGAAGAGGTTGTTTGTAACATTTCCATCTGAAATCTGGGAAGCATCGAATGGTGCTGTGCAAACTAAGCCAAAATTCCAGAGACAACCATGAAAGTAAGTTGAGATCCACCATTTGATTTTTGTCTCAAGGACCCATAATTTGAACTGAAAATTTCCGGAGCTTAGCTGTGCTGAAAAATCAGGCACAAGTTGACTGAATTTGGGCATTTAAAACAGATGCACTCAAGAAAAGCATGAGTTTTGTAAATTCAGTTGCTTAGGCAGGAAAAAAATATCCAACTGTGACATGTGTCTGAAGGCAAACTTAGGCCAAAAAAAGAAATGAGAGAATCAAGCACAGCATGACTTCTGTTTGCACAGAAAAGAACTCTCCAGAAGGGCATGCAGAGGTTTCAGATTTTTTTTGAAGTATTGTAAAAATTTATTTATTAAGAAAATAGAAAATATCTCCATGATGCCCCTGTCCACAGAAAAAAAAAATGGAATTTTGAAATGATTTTGTAAACTTCTCTCTTTTGGATATGGGGGTATGTGACTATTACAAGCCTTCAACAAACACAGCTAAATCAATCCGTTAAAGTCACGATTAAAGAAAAATAAGCAGTAAGTGAAATAGACAGAATTGCTAATATCTGGCAACTGGGACAGAAAGTAGCATAATAGACTGATCAATTTAATAAAACTCAGTTCTAAAATAAGCTGCAGGACAAATAGGGGTAAAAATCCTTCCTGACTACACAGACATTTCTTTATGATCAATTCCTTCATCTGCATTGCGTAGTGTTACACAAACCGGCTGAGATTAAAACCTTGAGGCTCGGTGTTTTGGGTTTGTCTCATCTGGCAATTTATTCAAAGTTATTAATCAGATCTAATTCATAATTCTCAAAACGTCATAAAGAGGGCTTACATTAAAAAAATGAAAAAAAGGAAAAAAAAACATGTATACCACGCAAACATCTTTCGGGGGATGACTCAGTCAGCTGTAGGTTGTGCCACTGCACTGTTGCAGTGTGTACCACTGTTTGAGTTGATGATTCTAACCAGACTTCTTTGAACCTGATTTTCCCTGGATTGTTTCTCCTTTCTTCCCCTCCTCAGAAGACCAAGAAGAAACAAATGAACAGGTCTCCCATAAATGACTGTGACCCTACCCATACATTCAACACACCACAGTAATGGAAAGCAATAATTGTATCAGTGTACATTTGTTTTAAAGTTAGACATCGGTTAAAAGCAACAACAAAAAAATAGAATCAGGAATCTGGCACAGGTCATTTCTGTTTTCATCAGGCATGAATCAGTCACCAAAGGATTGCAATGTTCTTCATGACAAAAGGACCTTTCTTCATGGTATTTCAGCTTCTGGCCAAGATACTCTCTGTAGGCGATACAATAGAAGTGGGGGGGAAAAGTCAATGTGGAGATGCCATCCTTGCTAAAGGCTTTTCTAAAATCCTGTGGGTTTCATTACATACATCAAACCCAGCTGTCAGACTGAACAGGGAAGTTGGGTAAGTTCTGTTGAGTCAGTTCAGTTGGTACCTGAGGACTATAAGAACCCTGGACAGCTGAAATATTCTACAAAGTAGAACATTGTTTAAAGACATTTTCTGAAAGTAAGAAACAACCCTCTGGCTTAAGTCCTGAACAGACGTCATTAAAAAATACTTCCCTAATCAGCGTTTTCCAGGAAGAATTGTTGCCATTTAGTTGCAATTCAAATACCAATAATTTTCTACCAAAATTCAAAACATGCTGATGCAGAAATACTCCTATGCTGCCTATATATATATATATATATGTATATGAAAATACATAATTCAGACATTATCTGCTCTCATTCTCTTCCATTGGTCAACTTTGCAGACAGCTTTCATCCGCAGAAAGTCATTACAACCTTTCCTCTAGGACAATGCAAAGGCAAGGCACTGGAAAGCATCACACAGTGTATGTCTTTGGCTTCAGTGTATTGGTGTGAAACACGAAGTATCTGGGAAGTCTGTCCCAGAAAAAGAATGGAGACAAGAAACAAGAGCCCCACAGCATTCACAAAGTCTTATTTCCAAACAAAACACTCTGTTCTTCAGCCAAAACTGTATATAAACTCTGTTAAACTGTATATAAACTCTGTTATGCCTTTAAAGCAAATACGTTTTTTAAAATCTCCCTTCAACAAATCTGAAAGAAAAAAAACACCCTTTAGTAAAACTTCCAGTATCTGATGAAAATAATTTAACTACACAATTACCAACACACCTTATCATTTCAGCTTTAAATAGTCACAATTTTGGCTACAATAAATATGGTTAATGCAGGTATAGGTATCTGTAGAAAAAGTAATAGAGATTCAACTGAGACTCATACAGAAATTTTCTTATACTTCTTAAGAAAAAATCCAGAAACTACAAAAAATATTTCAGAGTTGCCTTATATGAAAAAGTCAAAGACATAATTTCATATTGTTTCATTTTATCTGAACAAACTAAACTCCTTAAAACATAAAATCCATCTTTTACCAGTCTATTATAAAGTGCCATGAAAGGTAAGAAATTATTGTTTTATCACTGTCAACTTGACTATGCAGCTCACACCTTTCTTGCTCTATTTTAAGAGTAGTCAAGAAGGGGAAAAAAAAAAAAAGAAGAAAAACACATCAAAAGTTGATTAACATGCTCTGTACTGAAAAGGTTAAAAAGCAGATTTCGGGATCTTCTGGGTGAACATATCCTGAAGTTTTATTATATCACTCTAAAGCATATTTTTAAGTTTGTTTTTCATGCTACAGCTTGTAAATCATTCAAGTCCTGCTTATTTCAAAATGCTAAGACAGTCTTCTTTTAAGTATTTTCTAAGTAGATGTGAAATCTGAAGGTTTTTAATTCCAGTTACACATATTTGTCAATCTATTTCCATTTCACAATTCTACTTAGGTTGCTTAAAAAATAACCTTGTGTTTCTCCAGTTTGGGTAAGTCTAACATAGAATCCAGAAATTATTTTGATTTTTTTAACTAGCACTTCGAAATATCTTAATGAGATTTGTTGCATATACCCAAGGTCTTGTATCTACCCAGTGTCACCAGATTCAAGACTACTTTTCTCATTTCTCCATCACTTCATACTATTGTTGTCAAAGAAGACCTGTATGGTTTCCCATCATGGAAATATAGACACAGTAGAGGACACAACACAAGTCTGTATGAACTTGGATTAAGACTGTGATGCCCTGACATGCTGATTTGTGTTGTATTGCTCTTAGGAGAGTCCCTTGAAACTTTTGTTTTGTTTTTTTTCCAACTGAACAATGGAAAGAAGACATGTATATTGCTATGCCATTACAACAGAAAATTCTGTACATCACCTTTAATACATTATATTACTCGATGTTATTGCTATAGTCAGTATTACTATTACTAATACTAATACTGTATTTTTAAAAAGTTTACTTATCTTCCTAGAGATGAGTATGGAAACAAAGTGGTCAAAAGCATAGAGAGTACTGCCATTACAACTGGCTGGAAATACTTCTGATCGAATAATTTTTCAAAGAAAAATTCAAGAGTGTCCAAAGTAAGATGCTTTGCAAACTTACATGGGGTTTTGCCAAAATTTTGTTTCAGAGAAAAATGAAGACAAAAGTTCCAGCAATGAAGAAAAATCTACTGCTTGGTTATATTCCAAATGAATTATTTCAGATTTTTTTTTATGTTGCAAGCTTGTGCTTTTCAACATACTAGTATCAAAAGCAAAAATTGTAATAAAAGGATGTGATTTTTCCAAAGTGACATACTTAGATTGATAAGCTGTATTTTGATGAGCGTGGAAGATGGGATCTGAAATTTTTCACTGCAGAGGAATTTAAAGCTTGCACCTCTTAAATTATCTTTCCTCACCTGCATTGCTTCAGGTAGGCAGCAGAACAGCAAAATTCAGGTTAAGTGTCTGCCACTGAAATTCTTCTTGCACAAGGCAATCTTCCTCTTCCACCAAAATCTTCTGTAAAAAAACCTGAAGTGACCCTTCTGATGTTCAATAAGTTGCCAAGCCAGTACACGTGTAGTTTATTCTACAAAAATCTCAATAGATGTTATTTCCCAGGGATGCAATTGCAGACCATGACTGGGAAAGGTCTTGCACGGGTAAAAAAACCTGCACAAGGTACATAAAGTCTTTCATCCAGTAGCATTGCCAATGGCACAGAAAGTTTCTCAAATTGTTTTGGTATAGTTGCAAACTGGAAAGACATTTATTTACTTCAGGGAAGAAGCATTCTGGGTACAAATTCAAAAGCTTTATTTCTTCCAGTGCATAAAAAGAAACTTGCAAGTCCAAATCACTAGGAAAAAAAATAACATTAGGAATAACTCTTGCACAGATTTTTGGCTAACATCAGTACTTTTGTCTAAGGACTTTTTCTGTCTCATGCTGGCTGCTTGCTGCTTCATAACACTCGACAAATTCTTGGTTTCTAAAAGCAACCATAAATGTTTTGTGGACTGCTTCATTTAGCAGGGAGTTCTGAGGACCTCACCCTGGTATTCACTGTGGTTCTGTCTTCCCCTTGCAGCTTATCTTTATTTTTGTACATCTCCAGCTCTGATAACTCTTTTTGTCCCCTTGACCACAGAAGAGATTTACCATCTGCAAGCTGGAACTTCCCTAGGCATGAGAATTTGTTTTGGCGCGGGCTCTATTTTAGGAAGGCTAAAGCATACAGAAGCAGCACTTATAAATCCAGTGTTTAGAAAAAAAAAGGGAGACAGTGGAGCAACTAGGGATTTTGTGCAAGTGCACAACTGTTGTGAATTCTTATTAAAGTACTAAAAGGGGATTACCAAGCAGCTATTACATAATCTCTCTCCAGAACTACAATATCATATGTTTTGAATAACTACCATTCAAGAGATCAGAAATTACATGTATTTTAAAAGTAGAGAAAAGGATAGGCGAAAGAAGGAATTTAGGTAAGCAACCTAGCAAAAATCTCATAGTGAGAACCCATTTGAAGAGAAACATAAATTGGCAAGCTTGCTCCAAACACTAGCCTTCAGAAAGGCAAGATATCAGCACTGTTTGGAATTTTTGCTGCATAAATTCTGTTAAAAATGAGATACTAAGCTGTAAATACAAGATCATGTGTTCAGTTGTTGTGTCAGCACTCAGGGCTTCTGGTTCATTCCCCAAAGTACAATATCCCTGACATTATACCAAGGCTGTATAGTACAGGTTTCCATCACTCAGAAACACTACATTTTAAACTAGAGCATGTAAATGAAATATTTTACACTGCAAAACTAACCTTAGGACTAGTGTAACATAACCCTGATTCGTTGCTCTCTGCAGTACTACCAAAGGTAGCAACCTTAACCTGCACTAATGAAAAATGTCATATCTGATTTTACTAAGCACCTAGACAAGCACTTAAATAGTAATTCCATGATTCCAGACAGATTATCAAAGCAGCACCCAAGTCATGAAAAAAACCAGAAAGTTCAAGTTGCATTAAATATTTGCTTATGAATAGTGCTAATTTTGCTTTGATTGTACACTTGAATTCCACTTTCCAAGACTTCTATACTAATTGCCTGTATAATATTTGTTTTACATGCAACTAGGGAAATTAAGGTAAACAATCTATTTTCTCCAGTATCTCTTAGTTACTAGTCATGGTAATACCCAAAACATTATTTTTGTAGGCTTCCTGACTTTTTGAGTTTGGCAATAAGAAAATAACAAAAACTGTATTAGAGGAGATTAATTCCTAAGCATCACAAACAGAACTAATACAGCTACACAGACAATATACTTACCAGGAAGTACCATGAGAATCCTTGGATATGCGCCTAGGATCTCTTACTTATTCCTAGAACAGCCGTGGGTTAATGTTTCCTTTCCACTAAATCAAAGACAGAGTTCAAGGTGAAAGGAAAACCTCTTGGAGTTCTCCTTTTAATGTGATATAGTCCATCCTCTCACAAAAGAAGAAATTAGCCTTGAAGAATGATTGCGGTTTTTACTTCAACGGAACAAGTAGGTACCTGAAATTTAGGATTGGCTGGGCATTAAAGACAAAAAGGCTGATGCAGAAAAGCAACTGTACGACCTGTGTATGCATTCAACTCACTTCACTTTCAAATAGCAGGTTTTAGGGAGGATATTTGGAGGTGGGTGCTGGATTTGTCTTTTTATTTTACTGCACATAACCTACCAACGGTGCAAGTCAATATATGGTTATCTGCACCACATCCATGACTGTCTGTGAAAATCCATGTTGGACTAGGCAATATATAAACAGAACAAAAAGAAAACCTTTCCTAAGCAAAACCACTTCTGCTATTTCACCATTTTTCCCACTAGGCACTTGCGAAAGACTATTCCTTCATTTTCCTGTACTTCATTGATTCATAACAGTTAGAGTCTAGGGACATTTCCTACATTTTTAGTATATCAGTTTGTTTATGAGTGCCCAGCAGTCTACTTCTACACCTCGATAGTGTTTCTAACCCTGTGTACATAATACATAATCTTAAAAAAAATCCAAAATGTAGACAGTGTGAAATCAGTTTCAAAAAATGATGTGTTACTAGAGAAATTGTGCCCAAAATCTCACTGAGGTTCATCCCAGTGTACTCAGCACTATACACCACTTGCACCCTCAATGTATATCCTGAGATATCTGTGAGCAACAGGGTCACTTATACTATTTAACCTTGTTGCAAGTCTTATCAAGAAAAATTCAGTGTTTCATCTATAAACTTGATTAAAGTACAACTAAAGTGTAGCATGTACGTGCCAATGTATCTTTATGTAAACTTGTTCTTCTGCTGTTCTGTAGTTGGAGCAGTAACAACTACAAACATGTTTCATGTTTCCAGCCCCTTGGAGTAGTTGGGTTCCCACACAGCCTGAGCAGCTCATGGCAAGGGGACAATGCAGGTGAAAGCCCTCTGATCCTGAAGCTCTTGGCCTCAGTAAAGGCAAAATTAGGCTTGCCAAAATCGTGTGCCCCCTTTGCTCCACTTAAGTATACATCCCCCTTGCTGCTTTTCCAGCACACTGCAGCCTAACCCTGGCTAGCCATGTCCTTCCTTCCTCTCGAATGTCCTGAAGTCTCCACTTCTGTTCATATTTCTAAACTCTCTTTATTACATACCATATCATGTAAGCCCAAAATGTTCCCTGAAGATTGTGGGAGGCCTAGATAAGATCTACATGCCCCATCTCCTTGTATCTAGACTGTGTCACCTTGTGTAAAGAATGTCCCTGGTGTGCTAGCTATACAGGATAGACTAGAATGGTGGGAGAATTAAACACATACACAGCCCTGTTCCTGAGGGGACGGCACACACTTCTTTATCATGACAGAATCATAGAATCATTAAGGTTGGAAAAGACCAAGATCTCTTCAGCTAGGCACATTAAGAGCAAAGAACAAACTACAACCCATTAAAAACTGTGTAGGTCAAGTGTATTAAAAAAAAGACTAGCCCTCACTCTTAGTTCTGAAGGAAATCAACACAAAAATAGAAATACTGACTTCAGAAGGAGGAAAAAAGAAACAAACCAAAACAACAAAAAATTGACATTCATGTTTTGTAGTAATTTTTGAAAAGTCAACAGTTCACACTAACAAATGTAACATGCAAATTTTATGAATAGGTTAGGTAGAGCCAAGACTGCCTTTTTTGGGAAATAAATTATCTCTCCATATTTTACTTCCTTCCAATCATAACAAAACCATGCCAGTACCTAACAACTCTGAAAGCTCTCCGAGTTTGAGTGCAGCACTTACAGAGAAAGAAAATCTTCCTGACACCTGCCATTTTCTCTGTGTATGGTAAAAGAGTTCACTCCTTTTGAACTTTAATCATCAGCAGACCTGCATCATTTTGCCCTGTAAGTTTTGTTGAAATAAACTAAAGATGCTCTACCTTATAGCTAGTTATCTCAAAAGAAGTAACTTGTACATCCCTCTGCCAAAGTCTTTTCTCCATTCATTGCTGCATTTTTGAAAGCCTGCTGCTTTGCATTTCATTTTTCATTAATTCCAGTAGTAATTAAGAGTCTGCACAAGAAAGGGAAAAAAATAAGTGGAAAACAGTTGCAAGTATCCCTGCAGCTGAGCTCCCGTGTAGTCTACTCAAGACCTCAGCAGGACATCTACTTATGAAGTCAGTGAAAACTCACTGCTACCTGGTACAAGCAAGTTAAAATGGCAAAGGAGATTTGAGAATCAAAAAACGCAGCACCACAAACATTGGCTAGTGCTGGAATGTGAAGCACAGTCCTTGGGAACAGATGGTTTAATACATCACAATAAATCTTTTACCAGTCTTTGCAACATAGTAATTCGGATAAAAATAAGTTTAAGTTACAATCTGTGAAAAAAATTTTGACCTCAGAGGCAGACAGGAACTGCTTTGGACTTTACTGGGAGGTGCAGTTCCATTTTAGAAAACATTTAATTAATTTATGTTTTTAAAGGAGCTGATCAAAAGGTCCTTCTCATCTTATTTCATAATTATGAAATTCTACCCAAAAGACTACATAATGACTCATCACTAACAAGTCCCACATCTAAAAAAATACCATTCAGCATTTATCCTCCTCACCCAGGACACCTGGAACACGATCCACCTGCTTCACAGACATTATTACAAAGTGCAGGACAATTATCAGAGCAAAGTAAGAATGTCATTTGAGCTACAAAGTGCTTATGTTACATACAGGTGACACATCAGAATACCTGCTTTGAGCAACTGGATTTGCATAAACGAAAGAGCTACTGACCATGACTGTCACAAAGATGTCACATCAATTGGACCGCGCTTCCTTCTTTGTTAGGTTTGTGTGGGGACAGTCCAGGGAAGGGGGAAGAATGAGGGGAAGAAGGAAGGGTTAGGTATTTTGGATGACATAGTACAGCTGCAGTTTCCATTTTTGACAAGTTAACTACCATATTTTTAGAATTAAGAACTTAAAGGATATTGGGTACAAGCCGGTAATTTCTTGATCTAGGGAACGTTACCACTCATTTCTAATTCATGTAAATTGGCATGCAACTTCAGTTGCATCTGCAATGTTTATTTCATCATTTGCTTGGTTTCACATGAGTTCTTTCATTTAAACAATATTCTTGTACAGTAGGTGTGATGGGTCCTGAGCTCTCTCCAGTGGCATCTGCAGCATCTTATGTCTCCCTTGGAGAAGTTAACAGAGGGCAAAGAGTTTGTACCGTGTAATTTATCATACTCATCAATGCAGTTCATGAAGAAACTGCAGTTTTTACAAGTTCGTTTTCTATTTGAAGCTGTCCAATAAATGCTTTGTGCAAACCAATTTCAGCCTACAAAATGCTCATAAACTGCTCACTGTGAGTAGTACTCCCAGTATTTGCTACTTGTAATTCGGTAGTCTGCCTTTGGGATGTCTCAGGCCGATCACATGGCTTGGTTTTCTTCCCTGAACATTGAACTAATCCTACTAAACCCCAAGTAGAGGAGAAAATGGGAGGCTGACCAGGTAATAAAGCAGGACAAAGCAGGTGTAACGCCCAAAAGGGACTGGCGAAGATATGAAGGTCAGTAAAGATAGACTAGTAAATGTCAAAAAACAGTGTCAGCTCGCATGTTAGTTGTACAAGAAAACGAAGAGCAGTTCCTGGTAAGGAGCTGTAAGTAAGTTTATTCTCCCTATTCTTTATTTGAGAGGATGGTCTAGACCAAGAGGAGATTCCAGCTGGATCTAACGAAAATTACCAAGTCTCCGCTGATAAATAAAGCCGTTTCATTTCACCAACTTTTTAAAAGTTGCATTTTTCACTACTTGACATATAACAAGACTTTGCCCTTCCAGATTATTTATTTCAACCACCAGTTCACAACAAGCAGGTAGGAAAGTAGAAAGGTTTGTGCAAGAATACCAACACTAATTTTTCAACATTTCTTAACAAAAGAAAAAGAATCTAAAAATATTCTTTGACTTATAAAATGTGTTGATACTGTCCCCTACTTCAGACTCCATGTTCTAGAAAATATAGAAATACCAATCATGGAATATCTCCTCCCACTCCCCAAACAGTTGCCTTAGAATTGAGAGAGAAAATAAAAATGTTATTTCTCCATACTACACGTAAGTTTAATCACAGTGCATTTTTCTTCAGTTTGCCTCAAGGCAAAACAGAAACTTTAGAGAGGACTGAACAGTTACCCATAGATCATAGAGGTAGGCAGAGAGGCAGGAAAAGGACATAAAGGTATTATTGGCAAAGCAGAATAAGCAAAGGGGGACTCAGTAGGAGAATTAGCAGAAATGTAGGTCAGAGCTAAGGTCCTCGTGTCCCTGGAGGCTAGAAAAGAAAGTCTGAAACTACAGCCAAGACACACAGAGGAAGTGTTTTTCACAACATGATTGTGCACGTGACCATTGGTGCTGAAGAAACTTCAGAGAAATTACTGTACAATAATAACTGTAATTTCTGTAGTGGATATCACAGGAGTTCAATTCTAAAACACTCCGGCACTTTCAGTTCAGCACAGAAAATGGTATTAAACCAGGTCCAGAGATTTTTTCTTCCAGCCCTGCAATCACTATTGCAAGAAAAGAGAAGCTCAAGGCAAGTGAAAGGAACTCCAAAAGATCTAGGCATCTGCTTCATTTCAGATGGGCAGGGGTTTTTTGAGATTGAGTGCACTTGCATTTTGCCAAGGATTCAACAGCAGGACACTGTGTTTGCGGCTTCGAACACAGCAGTGGCCCAGAGTTTCCCAGTGTAGGAAGTGTCCCCACTTGCAATGCAGACCTCTAGCCCAGAATCTGCCCCGATCTCAGGTCTTTTGAACATGTGGTATCCTGCCACTCATGGACAGTCAGTTATCTGCAAGTGTTAGGGAGAGGAAATGTGTGTTGAAGAACACAAATAACCCATAGAAATATTTTTATCTTATGGGTTGAGATTTGGAGGTATTAATGACTTTTCCAGTCATCATGGATGAAGAGAAAAAATCAGCTCCAGCAGAAAACTATCATGAAAAATCTCGATAGTCTGAAAAGCCAAAGGTGGGACTTGAAGCAAGTGTGAGGTAGAGGTAATACCAATCATTGCTTTTCCATCAGTTAGTGGCAATAGCATTGAGAAGCCAAATATTCATCACCACCCACCACACAGGTGAACTGTAATTTTGCAGGTTGGAAAAATGTCAACCTTCAATTGTATTTTGCTTTTCAATAAGCAGCAAAATATTGCCGCTGTGTGTGGACACATACCACAACGCTTTCAATGCTTATCTTTGCACAGATAATTTCAGTCTCTAGTATCCAGAGAAATTAAATGAGATCATATATAAAATACTAAGTGTTACGTGAAAAATAGCAACACACATTACATCAACGCCAGGAAAGCATCATGCTAACAGCAGTAATAAAACTATTTGTCCAAAATTGTTGGATACACATGTTTTCAACTCCTGCGGATGGTAGTTATTGTTCAGAGACTTCTAGAATAATAACACATTGTGCATGTAACTTTTAGGAGGCATAAAATAGGGACAAGACACAAGATCTTTCCAACTTTCACTCACTGGATTCTTCTCAGCACTTGGTTTCCATAGTCTATCCATTACTTCTGGTCACTTTGGATGTCAGCAAGCAGTGGTGATACAAGTATACAGTCGGGTGCTGCTATTTACCAAGCACCATGCTACACCTATTGCTTGAATAAATCTGAACAGCATCTGAAAGCAAAGGAGACACTGCTGCAGTAACATTGACAGAAGACCTAGCTATTAAGCTGTCTACAGAGTCTAGTATCAGTGAAATGTTTGACAGCCGCAGGGACAAATATGTATTAGCAACATTGCTTAATCCATGTTTCAAGGGCAGAATTGAAACCATGCCTTCACCCTATGCAGGCACAGATTGCTGGAAGGATACTGTCATAAATAATAGTGCTGGAGGCCATACCATTATGCACCTCCTCTTCTCCCTCATCCTTCCACTTAGCTCCCCTAGGCCAAGTATATCTCATAAAGCAGAAGATGCACAAGCTCCTGGAACATCACAGAGTGCAAAAGAAGTAATCACAGCATACCTATACTTCCTGGATCTTCCTTTATCAGCTCAGAGTGGGGCAGTACCTCCCAGGAAAAACTCAATTTGTCTGTATCATGGGAAGAATCTGTTCATTATGAAAGGTCTATAGGTGTCATGGGAGATCTTTTCATATGCTGGGAAGTGAGAAGTTGACTTTCGAAAAGATATGCTCTAGTTCAGACAGGAATTAATTCAGCGGGGCCTATGGCCTGTGTTAAGCAGGAGGTCAGATTTGATGATCGCAATGGTCCCTTCTGGCTTTATAATCTATAAAGGCTAACTACTTTAAGGGGGAGAAAAAAAAAAAAGACAAAGAAACCAATACCAGTATTTTTAAACCTCCACATTCCCCATCATCCAATACGGGCTCAGATTTCTTTTTCAGGTATATGTCTGGCACTGAGACGTATCGGAGAAGTGGGCTTAATAAACCACAGCATAGAGCACCTCTTAAGGGAGTAATTCAAAAAGCTTAGCAAGTTATACATGCAACATGCAAGTGACTCTCTAAATTAGCTTAATGGAGGAGACTGCAGAGGAATCTATCATTCAAAATTCTTACATGAAGGTGAAGAAGCATATTACCAAGTGTTGTACTTATATTCCTGTTCCCTTTTTCCTCACTTCCCAAATATTACATAGAAGATCTTCTCTGCTCTCCACTTGAATAATTTGGCAGAAGATAAGAATTGTGCAAATCTCCGTTCTGTGAGAGCTTTTCCTGGAGCTTTGATTCACCTGGGTTCATAAATCTCTGGGGTTTGCTTTGAGGTTTAAGGACATGTGACCTGCAAAACTGCAAAGTGATCTCATGTTAATAGCGTGCAAAATTGCAAAATTACAAAGCCATAAATGGATTTGCATTTGCAACTTAGGAACAATGGGCTGACTTTCCCGTCTGTAACAAAAATTTACAGCCCGGCACATTTTACCGTACATCTATAGCATATGGATACACAGATGCACGTACAGCCGATTTACTTGCTGGAAATTTGTGAGGGAATTCAAAGAGTGAAAGCTCATAGAAAGTGAACAATTTGGAGAGTATTCATTCTCAAAGCAACCTTCACCTTAGGCTTCTGGGTTACTTCACTTCTGTTTTCTCTTGTAGGATTGAATGTTAAATCAAAGAAAACCCACACAATGTAAAACAAGAAATCAGTCAAACTATTGAGACTGTAAGGCTTGTGTTTGTACTAGAAAATTTAAATAGAAAATACAAATCTCATATTTGAATACACACATTCAGGTAAATTCAGCAGGTATGGTAAACTTGGGTAGCCTCTTTTTTCTCTGCACTGATTTCATAACACAGGAAACTCCTTTCGAGTATAAGTCAGGAAAGAGCAGTTGTACCAGTATCAAAATAAGTATTATGTTTACGTATTTTCTCTAAAAGTAAACAAAGAAAACTGTAATACAAAAAATGGTAAATTTATCTTCATTTGAAAGGGAATATTTTTGTGAGGGTAGTTGTGGTGGCCAGATGGGACTATTTCACTTTGATAGAAACAGTTTGGCAGGGGATGAGGAGGATAGGGTATTTATTTCACATTTTCCATTCCATTTTCACCCATGAAACAAAAATGGAGGGGTCTATCTCACTTTTGACAAAGGTTTGGCTTGTGAGAATTTGCCTGTACCAACTTCCATCATTATTCTTAGCCAGGCACACATTGCAGAGACAAATATGTGTCTCTTCTATTATTACCATTATCATTACTGTTTATTCCGGGTGACAAAGAGGGAAGCCAGGCTTAAGCTTCATTGCATTAAATGTTCAGCTTTCTGCTGATGTTCGGCCCTCAAATGGGCAACATTCAAGTTAGCTGCAACTCTACGAAACTAGAAAACAGCAAGAGTTAAAGATATGAAGTTGAGGAAACATCCACATCCAGAAATGAATTGCTTTTCAAAGAGACTGAGGAGCATAAGCATGCAGACAATTTTGAAAATCCCACTCTTAAGAACTTTATCCGCATGAGGTACATACAAGTTAGACACATATAGCAAGATCTATGACAAGGCTGTGCGTTTTTCAAGTTCCTAATTCATGTAAATGTTCAGCTGAACTGCACAGGGGCTCCTTCACCCCCTAGCATTCTTAACAGACATCCCACAAAGAAGCTCCATTGTTTCTGACTATACAGATAGGTAAGTCCTCCTCTTCTGGGCAAGAGTGTCTAAAGAGCTAATCCTTCCCTTTATACCTTGCAGCTCGGAGGTGTGTAGCCTGTTACCGAAATCCATTACCCCTGTGGCTCCCCTTGCCACACTCTTTGCAAGGATCACATTACATCTGTCACATCAGGGTACAAGGACTCACCTTATCTGGTGCTAAGTGTAGGGGAAAAAGACACTTTGTAGGTAGAGATGGGGCTGACTGACCAGAAAGCAGCAACTCCCCTTGACACAGCACTCTGCTGAGGGGAAAAGGAAAAGTAAACACTTCATGGCTGCAAATACAGACCCGTTTCCCACCTCCCAGCTGTACGTACGCTCTCAGCACTCCAGTCTCAAGAGTACATGAACACAAACTCACAAGCAGACCATTAGGTGTCCTCTAAGCAGATATGGGGTATGTCTTCTGTGTCACCCTCAAGGCAAGTTAATAAAAAAAAATCACTTTGAGACTCCTGCTGCAGTCAGGTAGTTTTATGAACAGGTAACAGATAGCTTTATGAGCGCCCATCAGCAGAAACTTAGGTACTTCAGGGCAGGGAGGGTGTGTGTCAGAAACACATGTGACTGGGAAACCTTACTGCTTTCGGGTTTTGGCAACAAAACCGCCGCAATTCTGGGAAGGTTGGTGAGGCTTCATCAGACAGACATGGGCACAAAGAGGTGTCTAAGGGCCTAGGTCTAGACCCTTTCCTTCACTGACAACACTGAGTACCCTAATGCAAAGGCAATACTCTTTCCTGTTGCTATTTTAAACACTACAGTATTTATTCCCACTTGGAACAGGCCTAGCAAACACAGTATTTTAAAATGACTTTGTCTTCCTATATAAAATCTCCCAATGGTTTTGGACCTGTGAAGCAACAGAGAGAACTATCTGCCAAGAAACCTCCCTCAAACCAGGAAGCATTAGAAAAACATCTCAGGAAAGCCTAATCCCTCAGTATTTTAATTCACAAAAGTTTGGCTGAGTCTCCAAGCCACTGGATGATCACGCGAATTGGAATCACTGATCTTTTTAAAAATTCAGTCCTCCCTCAGAAGCATTTGAAACACTCTCATCTTGCTACTCATTTGAGCTCAGGTGAAAATCAAATAAGCTTTATGCCCCCACTGCCACTGAAGGCATGCCTACAGCACAGATAGGCTTCCTAGCTGGCATGTCTGATGGCAGATCTCTTGGCATGGACTTCATCTCTGGCTGTGGAATCCTACCAGGGATCTCAGGCATATTTTCAGATCACTGGTCCCTACCAAAGCCTGTACCAGTGTGCATTAGTACCTCTTGGTAAAAGTCAGTAAAATCCACGGTTTCCTGTCCAAGTAACTCAACAAATGTGGATCACCAACAGTAAAACAGTTTTTTTGTGAGAGGCAAGGAGGACTGGGTCTCAGCAAAACATGCTTTACTGTCACCAGCCAGCTTTGCTTTCCAAGCATGGCAAAGTTCTGGCAAAAATAAATATATAAGTAAAGAACTGAAACAATTAGCACAAGGGAAGCAAGTGCAGAGAAGGCTTTGCCCAGCAGCAGGCTGAGAGGGGCTGATAATGAATGACTGATGATGATTACATGCAATTTTTTACTTCCTGCGAAATGATAGATACTGGCCAAGTCAGCCCCGCCGTGCCAGAGTGCCACAGAGACAGCTTGGAAAGCTGGCTTAACAGCAGTCCCGTGCTTCCCTGTTGGGGGAAGCTTCCAGCTGCAGGAGGCAAGCTGTCCCGGGCACCTCGAGGCGCCTGGCATGCAGCAGCTCCCGGGCTACTGCTGCGGGTGGCATGGGCCCTCGGCAGGAGTGGTCGAGGGAGAGGAATGGCAGGGGAATGAGCTCGGGAGAAGGGGAGAATGAGAAACCCACCTAACAAAAGTGCTTGTGATTGATGGATCAGAGATGCGAGGAAAGTTTACACATGCACTAGGAGAGGCGGAAAGGATGTTCACAAGCTTCCTCCATGACAAATGCAAGCGAGAAACAGGGAGGAAAGAACTATTAATCAATGGTAAAACCAGACTTTTTTCCTCCACTCAGGAAAAGCCAGTCCAGGTTAACTGCTTGGAGTGGTTGTTTCCACCTTGTCCTTTACAGAGGGCTGTTCAGCAGGTCCCACAGCTGCCTGTGACGAGCCAGCACCCTTTAAGCCCAGTTCCTCCTTTGTCTCCTCACACAAAGAGGAAAAGAGTCCTAAAGACAGCGTGTAAGTAAAAATCTTCATGTTTCAGCCACTGTTGTTATTCACAGCGCACCTTACAAGCATGGCTACCTGCCAGTCAAACAAATACCACTCTACTGAGTCCCCTAAACAGCCATCTGATCCTTTTCTAACTGTTGTTTAGAGTTGTTTAGGGGTGCCCATGGAGCTATGATTAATAGCCCCAGGCGCTATGCAAGCACTTGGAATATGCATTTCTTACTAGTAGGGACATTTTTTCCTTCATATTTTTATTGGTTGTGTTTTATTAGTCACATTGCTCTTCAGCCTCCCTGCAGCATTGGCAGCAATGCCATTAGCTCGAGATGAAGGTGCATGTCCTCCCTTCATGGCTGAGGTGAGGTACCACAATAAAAGCAATATCAATAAACAGTACATTGCAGAAAATTAATACGCAGTGTACTGATGAATTGTTGGCAGCCAGTAGTGACTACAGAATAGGTAACACACTTAGTATCAAGTCATTTCTTGTTTTGGTTGCTGAGAAAGTATTTAGGAGTCTTGATAGCATGTAGTAAAACAGACTGGAGAAGATATACAAATATTAAGTAAAGTCCAAGCACATTAATTACTTAGCAAGTGCTTGTAATTATCTGACAACTAGAGCACCTGGCTTGATCTGACATATGTAGTGTTACTCCCTTGCACCAGCCACAGGAAACATTGTGGAAACATTGGCGCTCTGTGCTAAAATACCCCGCTCTCTCACCCCAGCAGCTCAGAGATCCACACCGCAGAGCAAAGCTGCACAGCATCCCAGCAGTTGGATATGCCTTTCCGTACCCATTTCACAAGTGGACAAGGAGAATCAGGGACCCCTGGAAGGTCTTTAACTGTACACTGAGGTGAAAAAGAAAAGCATCATCGTGCACTAAGGCTCTCACACATGAATAAGGACATCTTTTTTTTAATCCTTGGTTTTCTCTGGGGCCACATTTTTCCATGTGCAAAATAAGGATCATAGTACATCCTATGCACATAGGTCCAACACAATGAAGATTAACACATCATCCACCTAAAAGGCACTTCCATGTCACTACTATCACAGCTTAACAGTAAGCCATGAACATCGCTGCCTACAGGAGTGCAGTCTCAGGTGGCAAATTCTTCAGGGCTGAGGACACCCTTTTCTTACACAAAGGTGCAAAACAGAGCACAGAGCGGGGCTGATTTTGCCTGGTATTTCCAGGTGCTGCTGCAATCTAGTCAACAAAGAGCAGGAGCACGCACACAGCATTCTCTGTGTACAGTGGCTGAGGGGGGGGGGAAATGCAGAAGATGTTATACACCACCAGCAGTTTTGCAAGGAGAAATAAGAGATGATACTACAGCTATCTACTTTTTTTTTCTTAGATTTCCAGAACTTTCTGGAATGCTTTATGGTTTGCTTCTTTTATTAAGTTATTTAAAGACATGAAGGAATAAATTATGTGAAAGAAAGAAGATTAAGATACTTCCAAACATGCTATTAGAAAAAAAAAAAACCAGAATCACCTGATCCCTACCAGAACTTCACTGACTAAATTGTTAAAAGTGTGTGTGTGGGGGGAATTCCTGTACAACATCCCATCCAGATGGTAGTTCCAGTGCTCCTTGGTCAGCCTGTTTATTAATGAACATCTGTTTTCCTTACGAAACAGGGTGGACTTTCTACTATAAATTCTCCTTTCACATATTTCTTGGAAAATGACATTAGAAGTTATTCACTGTCACATAGATAAACCAAATTTGTTTTTAATTTTAGAAATTGCATATTAATTATAGCATTTCTGTCACTCACTAGATTGTTCATGAATGTATTGCTAAAACATATAGCTAGATGAATATTGAAAAACTAAAAAATATCACTTTATCTTTGAAGATATTTGGCTCCAGTCCCTTCAGTTGTCCTTTCTTTTTAGCTTTCTGCACAACTGGATGAATGCTGTTGGCAAAAATGATAAAGGACATCAAACTTCAAAGCACTGTACACATAGTACTAGAGTCCTCTAGAATAATCAATAAATTTGAGCATATCACTGTCTGGTCATGGATACATTTTGAATAGAAAAAATGACTGTATTGTAATTCAAGGTAAGTTTCTTCTTAGTTCTAACCATACCTTATCATTTACCGAATCTTATACATTGAATTACACAGAAAGACTGAGATTTGGTAATCTAAGAGGCAATTAAAATTTGGAGACAGACCAGAGTTATAACTACAGCACCATATGTAGGGCAATATTTTAATTACAAATGAGAACGTGATGGAAGATTTTAGTTCAGACTCAGGATTTTGAAACACCACAATCAAAAGTTGTTAAAAGGGAATCTTTGGATGCAACTACTTCAAAAGGTTTAGATTTAAATTCAAAAATATTTAATTGTGTATTAATGATATCCACCTTCTGAGAGCATAAGGATCTGGAAACTCATCTAGAACATTTTTTTTCGCAACACAATGTCTCTTTTAGAACTCCTGGTGCAGAACAATAATCCTCTTACAATATCTTTCCCTTTGTGCTCTGACGTTACTTTACGAAAGAAACAAGTTTGGAGCTGGTATACCTGCTTATGCAGAAGTTTCAAAGCCAGAGAGGAGTGATTTTTGTGTTGTGGGTTCTTTTTTAAACAGGGAAATTTCAAGGCTTTCAAATTGTAAGGCATACATACGTGTGCGTGTGTGTGTACAAGCATGTCTTTGTTTCTATGTTCACCCTGATATCCAGGGTACACGATTTATCTGCAGCTCAATGGCTACCACTATGACACATCAGGTCAAAAAACTGAATAAATGGCAGGTTACTTGTTTACTGGAAGGTGCAGTACTGAGGGCAGTGAAATTGTGCTGCTTAGAAACTGTGGCTCCTCACTACTTTCAAACTGTGCAGCATAGCTACCATGAAAATCAGCTTTTCACCTCCATCAGAGTGGTAGCCATTTGAGTTAAAAAATATGAAAAAGCAAACAAAGAAACCCCAAGCAACCAAACTCATGAGACAAAAGGCAGACAAAAACACGTGGTTAAATTGTTACATTGTCTGGATTGTCCATCCCACAATCTGCTCCTCCAGAGAAAGCGAGGACATTCCCACAGGAAACAAGGCAAAGCAGAACAATACTGAACTCAGGAGAGGAGACGTGTGGAAGGGGGTTTGGCTTTTATCAGCTGATGAAGTGGCTCCCTTTTTCTGATTCCTTTCTGTCGCAGGTAATCAGGACTGCCACAGCAGGAGTCAACTGAGCTCATACCAGCAGGGAGGCCCTGACTCTGGTGTGACTGTAGCTGGGAGTCCCAGCAAGCCCGTGATGCTGGCAGCAGCAGCCAGGCACCTCCCACTTCGCCCTTGCGGCTGCCATCCCCTCCTGCCCGCTCTTCTCACCTGGGATGATTGCACCGTCCAGCCACGAGCTGCTCGACAGTGGACAAGAGCTCTGCCTCTGGTGGGAAGCTGTTGCCAGAACAGTTTTGGCACCCAGTCTGAAGTTTTAAATAAGCACTTAGAGATCCGAATGTCCCAGCCTACACCCACAGAGGCTTCAGGAAGCAAATTTAAGCTTGGGATTGCTTTCATCTACAAACTGTGAGCACAAAAGAGGTTTTAAATATGTGTTCTTAAATGCTTCTAAAATTGCACGTGTAAAACCCCACAGAAACATCTTCCTTGAGGAAGGCTTGCAGCTGAGTCATTGAGCAGAAACTGCTCTCAGGTCTGTTCCAAGCCCATTACAGATGACACAAGTCATACCATTTTTCTGTGCCTCACTGCCACCCTTGGACTCCTCTGTTCAGGCAGTAAACAGTTTCCAGAAGGAATCATATATGGCTGTGTCTGTGTTGCTCTTAGTTCAGTGGAGCTCAGCTGAGGCAGTATTGTAACTACCCGTTTCTCTGCTGCAACAGCAGATCTCTAATTATAAACTTAATTGAATGGCCTCAAAAACAGGCCGGAGCATCATCTCCTATGCATATATTTTTAATAAAAATGAGACTGGGAGACAGGGCTGTTACAGCTTGAATCTTTCAGGAAGAATTAAACACAATAGGGTATTTCAGGATTTTCGGGGTCAGCTCATGACACCCTTCTGCTGCAGTGTATGGGAGACATGCACTTTAAGCCCCAACGTTCTTTCAAAAATCCTGGCCTCAGTAGTTAACACTGCTTTACCACCTATCAGAGGATCTCATTCTAACCTAAGGGGAAGTCAGCGTGATCTACTGGATAACACGGTGTCCTGGAACTGCACAGATTTTCCTCTAATCGCAGCTCTGCTATTAGTTGACTGAGATGACCTTGAGTACATCACCTCACTCTGCAAAGCTTTTATTCCCCATATGCAAAATGGAGACCCTGACAGTTACTTCATTTTTAAAGAACTTGAAGATCTACTGGTGAAGATGTCTTGGGTAACAGCCACACATTATCATTAATAACTTGCGCTCCTTATGCAATATTCTCTGTGCCAAAGATGGGAGTCATTCAATTTGTAGAACTGCAATTAATTGCTCTCTTGCTGTTAAAAGGGAAGAATAAGAGCTTGAAAAACTCTTGTAATAGGAGTAATGGGGGCAAAATCAAGACCAGATTTCATATGAGACTGGTCTAATTTATTATTGGTGCAATTGCCTACAACAGAAAGAAGGTAGGTACACTGACCTGAGGAACTCCCTCCCCATACTCTTCCAGGAGTGTCCTAAATGCTATTAAATACGACAGAGCTCTTTTCCGTTCTTCAATCAGCATATCTCTAATTAAGCTGAAAAATATTTTGACCCTTTGCTCAATTTCAGTATTCTTACTCACAATAGTGTAATGCATTATAATTAAAAGTAGACTTTAAGATGTGGGTTTTTTTCCTTCTTCACTGACACTTTGAAATTACAAGGTGCCAGGAAGCTGTAAAAGAAAGTTGCCTGTTTGCAAGGGTTTTTTAAATGAGGAAGGTTAAAAAAAAGAAACTCTTGTGTGTGCAAAACAAATGTTTGGTATGTCAGTTGTAAGCACTTCTCTTTATTCCATAATTGTAAGTGAAATGTTCTTTAATGTGCAGTAATAACATTCAAGCTATGCTATTTTGCAACTAATAATAATATACAACAGTACGGGGCATGATAGCTAAAAAAGTTTCTCCAGCCTAATGTATTGCCCGCATCTATCTGCTTTATTTTTCAGTGCCTTGGCTTTTCAATCCAGCCTTTATGCTGGAAATTTGAGACTGAGTGGAGCAGTAGTTACTTACCTTTTTAAGGAAAGAGTTTGAAGCAAGACTGCTGAGTAGCTCAAATCATTCCCAAACAGAGCAGTGTATAATAGATTTCTTTTGTTTGTTTGGTTGCATCAAATATAAAAGCTGGAGATGTGACTGCTTGAATCTTTTAGTCCTGAAAAGCCCTAAATTCTCTCCAAACTTGCACAGCGTCATGCAAACGGGGAAAAACTAACAGAAGAAAAGCAGAGGTCATCAAGACCCAGCAATGTGCATCAATTTTGCTCCCAAATGAAGGAATAAATTTATCATTGCAGAAGCTGCATTAGTTACTGTAGACACGCACCATTTCCAAGATTTCTCGGGGGGTGAGAATACTATGTACCAGAGCCAGCTTCTCCATTAGGCTTTTAACCGCAATGCTTCCTTGTTTTCCCAATGAGGAGTCAGATTTAGAAGCACAGGGAGGGGAAGGAAGCACATGCAAAAAACACCAACCCTCTAGCTAAATTAAACTAAAACCTAGGTGAAGCCTCGGTGGGAAGCCTGCTGCACAAATTGGACCTCCAAATGCAGAAAAAATTAATTATGTGATGCACAGCAATGAAGTAAGCACCACCTTGAAGTTAACCTGGACAGAGCTATGGATTCAGCAAAAAAATAAGCACTTTGCTTCTCCTTCTCTGTTGTCCTAATGTTAGTTTGGACTGTTGCCTGACCATTTCCAGCTAGCATTTAGTTCATTTGCAGCTGTTGTAAATGCACACTCTTCCCTAACGGTTCAGACAAAAACTGATCTCATCTGAGTTAGTATGTTGTTTTGGGGGAAAATACTAAGTGTGGAAAAAAAGAGCTTGTTGTAAACACCACGGAACAAACCTTGCCACCAGCCTGGAGCTCTGAAGTGGATGGCTCTCAAGGCCTTTAGGGAAGCAGATAGAATTGCTCAAGCAATTCTGCCTGCCTCTGCTTCAACAGTGCCAGTAAATCACTAGCAACTGATGAGTCTTCTTCTACCCAGAGAAATCCCATATTGCCCTGTTCTACAAAGCTTTCTGCCATTTCCACTTTTACATGCTGTGTAAACAGGAATCCTGTCTAAGAAAGACGACTCATGCTGTGCATGCGAGTGATGCAGGGAGCACACAGCCTATCCAACTGCAGCAGCACACGTTAACTTTGTACAGCTGTTATTGGTCTATTCTGCAGCCTGAGAGGGCCTGCTGAACAGCAGTGCCCACCTCACTGCTCAGAAACCCCTTCAGAGCCACAGCTTTGTTGACCAAAAGTTTTCTGTTCCTGATCTGCTGTGCAGATCACAGCCAGCACCTAACTCTCGGTGCAGCTCTGCACCAAGGACCGAAGCTGCTAGTGCATGCCTCTGTGGCCATTTTGCCTCTTCGCTCAGCCATAGCCATGCCTCCTGCTTGCCTTTCCATGTCACCTTCTAGTTAGCGGCACTGTCTGAAGTATTGACTTTGAGCTTTGAACGCCTAAATAATTTGAATCTGAGCATCTTAGCAACCACCTCCTGCTGGGGATCTGTTCAGTGGAATTGTCTTGACTGGCAGATACCTGAATTACCTGGGAGCAAGCCCGGCCACAGGACACTTCACGTGAGGGGTTCTTGGTTCCAGATTTTTTATTTCCCTCCTTAATTTAGGAGGGCCAAGATTTATTGACGTTGAAGCCATGCTGCAAAACCTTGCTGTTGTTCTTGGCTTTTCCCAAGGAGGCTCTGGAGGCAGACTGAAGCCCTACGGAACTTTCTGCTGGAGTACTTTTTCAGATACTGAGCTATTAAAGTCTCTGTATTTTATAATGATTGCTGTTGTGCCTTAAGTTTCAGTCGACTGGCTTTATATAAAACAAAAATAATCAATCAATATATTGTTCTTTATGGACAATGATAAAAACCCGTTACTTGTTTGTGGTTTATCTTTTTTACTTCAGCTTCCACTATTTTACAGGAACATGAAGGAAATTAAGACACATTTAAAAGAAAAAATTCACCTTTTACTTCTCATTTGGTAGGCTAGTCAGGGCCAAAACATTGCACATAGGAGGTTCTAATCAGCTTTCTCTTTTCCTGTCCTCTACTTTGCAACAATGAAGACAAAGGAAAATTTTCCACTGTCTTAGTTAGGAAGAAAGCAGCTTTGTCGTAGAATGAAAATAAGGCCCTCCTCTCCCTGCAAGCACTGCGGAGTCCTTTCAGCTGACTCACGCAACAGGCCTGGAAGAGCATGATCTCAATTTGCAGAAGGCCTAAACAGCTGACATTTGGTGGATTGAAGTGCATCAATGCTAAGGCATTATTCTTTAGGGTAGGAAAAAAGTTACAGCAATGAGCCTGGGATGAGGATACAGAACTCTAGGTATGGCAGTGCCTAGAGTTAAGAAGAAATGAAAATGTAGACTGATTCCCTGAAAAGTTTTCCTAGGAATAAAGTCTATTAGACTGTGAAATAATTTTAGAACAGACAGATTCCATAGCAGAAGGGAAGAAAATGTAGTCCAAAAAACCATGAAGCCCGCTGAAGACTTCTGTTACACTTATCAACTCCAGGCAAAAAAATCAGACTGGGCTGGATTCACAAAAGGGGTTAGACTCGCATTGTAAACTTTAGTTTTGCCGTATTTGGCATTAGCCTTGGCACCGAATGGAAATGCCAACTGTGGGTCAGGTGCCAGCAGTCACCTACAGATGGAGTTAAAAGAAGATGGCGTGGTCCACAAAAAAAGCCTAAGGCATTTCAAGTGAATTTTTCTCATAAGCAAAAGAAGTGGCATAAGACCTGCTCTTCAAACAAATCTAAGGCCTTGACTCTAGGCTGAAGCTCAGCATTTCTCTCCCCTTGGGATTTGGAGCCATGTAATGTTCCCTGGATGTCCAAGCAACGAGTAAGAAATCAAGCCTCAAATCCTCCCTTCACCAGAGTGCAGTCTGACTACCCCACATCCTAGTTGGCTGCTCTAAAGAGCCTATATTAATTAATGTATAAGAAGAATAATTACCTCCTTATTACATTTTCTGAGCAGTATAGTGTATTCAGAGCATGCCTACCATACTAAATCCTAGCTGCAGATAACAGCATGTGAGTCCTACTAGAGCTTAAGCGCAGGATAAGCTCAAAGTGCCTTCACATTATCAAAACAGCTGATTTTGCATACGGTACAGAAATGATAGCTGAGCATCTACATAATGAATCCGAGGGTGTCTCTAGCATCAAACGAGCTCTGTGGTTTAACACGTCAGACATGTATCTAAAGAGACATTTAGTCACACAGCTTCGCCCGCTCCTCAAGCTATGATGGTAGAAAATTAAGGTGTAAATCCCTGAAACAGAATTCCTTTCCTGGTTTGTACTTTCAGCTTCCACATTTGACCTTGGATTATCTGTACTAGGAAATTTTCCTTTGCTAAAAAGCTCTCTACAGCCATAAGTCACCCATGACTTCTGTCCCTCTGAACAACAAACTATCCGACTATGCCAAACATCATCACCATGAGCATGGTTTGAACTTCATTTTCTCCATTTCAGTTCTTTCAGGTCCAAAGGGGAAGCAAACTACTAGGAACAAAGAAACCAGTTTTCCCATCCCTGATTCACTGATGAACACAGGACTTCTGTACAACACATTACTTCTTAGAACTGGTTTGAGACCTTGAGAAGTACATTACAGGGCATTACCTATGAAGTGGACTAAAAGAAAAAATAGCATAGGACCAATGAAAACCTTGATGGTCTTAACATATTATACTACATCATTATGATTTCAGGTAGCCAGCTCAATTAAACAGAGTTAAGTGCTTTAGTGACAAACAACCAGAAAAGTTCATCAAAGTTGTCATTGACTTCAATGTCTATTTTTAACACACTCAGTCCTTTGGTGCCACTAAGTTGTTGCAGGTTAATTAATGACTGCTTAAATGTAAAGAGCTTTACATTTCCTTTCATTTAGGGAACACAGACTACATTTCAAGGAAAAAAAGATCGCTCATCAACCAGAGTTATCTAAAATGATCCAGAGCAAAATATAAACACTAAGACTAAGCCCATCATTAATATAGTAGGTCAAGGACATTGAGTATGACTTTGTTCTGAAAGGGAGGCATACCATTCCCAGTGAATAAAGGTAATCATTTCTCTAGGCCTTTTTTTCTCTCCATGAGTTACCTGTTAAGTCCCAGTTGCTTCAAGTTTGCTTAATGTAGCCCTTGGATTCTTCATAAACATATGGCACAAATATTAATGAGTCACTGTTGCCCCATTGTAATTGGTCATCTAACCAAATGGCTCTGTTTGCATTCCTTGATTGGATTACCTCATTTTCTTTACAGAAGTGTCTAAAAATTGATTGTAGCCTGTTTCTTTCAGGAGTTTTTTCATTACCAACCCCACCTTCACCCAAATTACCTACCCCAACTCCTCACCCTTAAAATGATTTCTTAACCCTTATGTTCCTGTGCAACAAGCTCATTCTCTGTCTCCAGTTTTAATTATCAACCTATGATAACGAGCATGGCTATGGTAGCTTTAGCCTAAATCTTGTGAATGTTATTTGCACACTTATGAATATCAATTTTTCCTTCCATAACTTCAGTTGCTCAGCTAAATATTCACAAATAAGAGATTAGGAAAGATTGTAAATGCCAGTAGAATGAGTATATACTTTTTTTTTTTTTGTATATTCACCCTGCTGGAGGCAAAAGAAAACCCTAGCATCTACAAAGATCTGAACTACACATGACAACAACCATTCCTCCTAGAGTTAAATGCTAATACTTTTAGATAAACAGAACTTATTTATAATAACACCATCTGTGGGATTCTGATAATGTTGGGGGAGGAGATTAATTTATCTTGCATTTTAACTAGAGATGGCCGCTGGCATCGATATCCAGATCTAGCTTTTAGCCATCCAGTTATCAGGGAATTTCTCATACTGGGTACTGCACCCCTCACCAGAATGCCTCCATAATACCAATGGACAAGCACTCTGTGTTGACATAATGGTAACACGGATCAGTTCCTCCATCTCCCCAAAGCAGGCAGCATGCCCAGATGAGGCACAACACAGAATTCCCCCATTAATGAAAAGATCGAAGAATTAAGACTGGATTTGAATTCTAGGGTTTTAATTAGCACATCATATGAAATATATGAAAGTCTCATGGGTTTTTGTGATCAGTTGAGATCATTACCACACTTTGTTGTCCAAGGAAAACGGTATGCAGCTTGATTTCTGGACAGAGGCTTGCAGACCCAGAAAATCTCCAGGAAAAAGACTACATAAGACATACATAATATATCCCACTCCAAACCTGTTGCCATGCCCTTTCCCTTTACTCACTTCATTTAGGATCACTTCTATAGCAGTAGCAAAGCAGATGCACTTAGGACAGGAGCCAGACAAGCCACTGTACTGCTTTAGCCCCTTCTCGATATTATACTTGATATGTTGCAAATTTTTATTATCCAAAGTACTGGCTCTTGTAAACTTGATAGCTACCACAGCTGCTGAAACAAAAGTGGATGGTATGGATGAGTACTAAGGGAAGTCTTTATCTTCAAACAAGGCAAGGTGACCTGGGAATTAAGAGTCCCACATAACAGTCTGGAGACAGCGGTTCTGTGACACCCTACAGGCTTCACAGCAGCACCCTATGGGGAACGGAAAGGAACCCCTGACTTCAGATCCTAAAAGTCCTGCTCTCTTTTGCATACCTACTCCTTTATTCACCTGAGAAGTGACAGGTAATTTTATGTCTGATTAAAGAAAATAAATCTGAAATGCCACAAAAATACATGAAGCAGATAAAATCAGCATTAGATTCCATCTACACAAGTTTTTAATGCAGAGTTGCTTGATCAGTTCTTGAAGGACACCAAGAAAATAAAGAAAACACAGGGTGATCTCCCCTATGAAAACCCAAATCAGTCTTGCTAAGATAAGTCTAAATAAAAGTCAGTTATCAATCGGCATTTTCTTCCTGTGACCTAACTCATTCACTACATCCCTTCCACAGCCCTTTTGTTTAGGGAACTCAGATTCATAGAGTCATAGAATGGTAAGGGTTGGAAAGGACCTTGAAGTTCATCTAGTTCCAGCCACCTTGCCATGAGCAGGGACATATTCCACTAGAAGATTCAACCCGTAAAGGCAGGGAAAAAATGGCATGCTTTAGCAGCAATGTACGACTACATACGCACAACAACATCAAACAAACAAAGCGTCATCAACAACCCAAATTCTGGCATTTGCTAACTTTTGAATATTTAAGTAAAGTTGTAAACCAATATGCTTTTAATGTTTTTTCACTTAGTGCCTAGGGTTTGCAGGTGAGCATCTATAAATAAGTTTGTGCAATTCTTTACACTCATCTCTTAGTTGGACAAGAGGGTTGCAGAGGAAAAATGGCTGCTGTTCTTGCCAGACAGGACACTGTACACTTGTATATATAATGCATGCTTTGAGAATATAGCCAAGATAATTTATGCATTGGAAGCAACATAACAGTGTTAGTGCCGCCAACACCATCAAGGTGAATTTGCTCCCAGGTGTCTGAACCTCAGTCAGGAACCTCCCCACAGCACTCCAAGTAGACATACTCCCCAGATACACGCACACCTTCTGTGGCACGCTGCGAGGTGTCTGAGGAGCACAGATGGTAAATAGATGCAATGTCGCAAGAGGAGAGATTGAAAGAGTTGAGAAAGGCTCTGCTACACGTGAGGCAATACCACATATGTGTGAGCTCTATGTGTGAACCTGATACATGTCAGGCAGCATCACAGAGGAAGCAGTGGGTGTGCGTGCCTAAGGATTTTTCAGATAAATAGCCAAACATACCCACATCTTCTGGCCGCCCCACGCCAGGCTCCTCACTCCAGGTCTTGGAAGCGGCAGCAGTCCAGGAGGGCAGGGGCCAGCACTGCCGACATCGCTGCAGGTAAAGGAAAAGCATCTGAGAGAACAGCAGCGCTCGCAAGGGCAACGAGGGCCAGAGGCACAGGAAGACACCTGTATTTGTGCTCGGTTTTCCAAGAGCTGCACACCGTTGTGGCTTTACCTCCCTTGAAAGCGTGGATTGGAGAGGGGTGACCGCCCTCGGGGGATCGGGGAGCCGGGCGCGGCGGCAGACTCGCTCCCTCAGCCCTGCAGAAACCCGCCGGAGGCTGCGGGGAGGTGAGAAATCACCCCGACAACACATTTCACCTGGCAGGCCGACATTGTTTATCAGCATAATAAAAAGTGCCAATACTTACCACCTGTCTAAAATATGCAGTAGTAACAAACACAGTTACAGGGCATATTATGGTCAATGATGAGATATTAATTTATACCTCTGGAAGAAGAGGAGGGAGGCAGAGGCTGCGGTGCCTTACAGGGGGCAAAGCTTGCTGTGGATGAGGCCGAGGCCTTTTCCCCTCTGATGAGAAAGAATAGAAAATTGCATTGATTTTTTTTTTTGTGGGTTTTGTTTGGGTTTTTTTTAGTTTTAAGATAATAGCTCTGTTTATATGATCAAGTTGCAGAAACAAACGGCCAGGATATTATCTTTCCGTTCATCTGTCAGCTTGTAATATCTGCGTGAGAGGGCACGCTGATTTTGCACAGAATTAACGGTAAATTAATTCAGGTGTGTGTACGGGGGAAGGGGGGGGTCCACCAACGTCAGGGCTCCCTGGGGTGCTGGGAGTGGCGGGGGGTCCCCATGGGGCTCTGTCAGCACAGGGCCTGGCAGCCCACCCTCTCCCGCCAGGAGCTGTCAGCCGGGGGCACCGGGGCAGCCCCAGCCCTGGCGTAGGGCTCCTCCCCGGCGAAGGGGACAGCTCCCCGCGGACGGGGAGATGGCCGGGCCAGGCCAGGAGGTGGGCCTGTGGGTGGGCCTGGTGCAGGGCCTTGCCCGGCCATGGGGAGCTGGAGCCCGGCCCTGCTGCCGCACCGCTGGGGCAGGGGCTGCGGCCCCGGTGGGCTGAGATGGGGTCCTGGGCTGTGGGGCGGTGGGGGGAGACCTGGGGAGCCGGGCAGGGACAGACAGGGCTGTGGATGCCCGCAGGGCCATGGCAGCCAAAACAAATGCCAACACAGAGCGGTATCTGACCAGCCTGCGCCTCACTTAACCGAGCTTTTCCCTTCTCTCTCCCATTCCATTCCCATTCTGGACTAGAGCTTTTAAGGGTTTTTTTTTTTTATCTGGCTTTGGGTCGTTTCTCCCATGGAGAGGGAGAAGCCATCCACAGGCTGCCATTGCCACCGGCACCATCCTCCCAGCAAAGGAGGGGAGGTCGCAGGATGCACAGGGCTCTCCCAGTGCCACCTAAAACCGGAGTAAAACTTGGTTACTTCTAGTGCAAATATGGATGCACGGGTCAATGCCAAGGGAAAATATATGAGTTCTCTGTGCACAGAAGCATTTTTACCTACCAGGGCCAGAGCTTCACCTTCCACCCATAAATACAACTTTGTGAGTACCTCTGCGTGATAGAAACTGCACGTGGTTGTTGTAAGTGATGTATTTTAATAGACTTATTCTAATTTTTAATTTGGAAAGGCAACAACTATCTTTCAGGCCAGGATTTCATGTTTTCTCTTCTGTGGTTTATACAGAAATTTGCGGTGGTCAGTCAGGCCACCCACGCTGAAAGTAACCTCTCAAACATCACCAATTATCTGCATAATACAGAGAACTTTTGCTGCGGTTTGCCTTTGGGTTAACATCAGCTGTAAAAACACTGCCATTTGAAAAAGCCAGACTATACGTAGAGTGGCAAGGGCTGGCACCGAGTCTCTCAACAACTGCATGTTTTTCTATATTGTGGTACTGGTTAAGAACATAGTTGGATGGGAATTTTTCAACAAAAGACTTATTTTTGACCATGAAATTTCAATTAGCTCAAACTTAATTTGATGTCATGGTAATCTGTGTGGCTCACTGTTTTCCAGAAAATTATATGACTCAAGAGCACATCAGAGCAAATAACCATAAGCTTAACTGTAGTGAAAGAGGTGGACGTCTTCTTACCACGTCTGTAGCTTCTTGCAGATAGCTCTCTGCCTATAACTTCAGACCTATGATGAAAGGGGGAGGTAGCCCCATACTTAGAAACATGGTTACGTACAGCAGCAACCGAGTACTTCCATGCTTATACGTGGGCCATCTAGGATAAGACCTGGGTTTCACTTCACTGGGGTTTCACTTGCCTCGTCTTGCAGCACAGCTGGGAGGGGAAGGCAGATGGAGGAGCACACCTTCCCCTGACCTGCTGCCTGCCTACTGGGAAGGCAAGGACGGGGTGCAAGCACTCACACACGGGAAGGAAGACGAGAAACAGCAAAAGGCAAAGGTCCAGCTGGGTGAAAAGCAGCCCTCCTTGGGCCCCTCTGCAGCTGAGCAGTGGGGAGAGCCACAGCACCTAAAGAAGTGGGGGTGTGGTAAGGGCTGGCTCAAGATGTTTGCCTTGTGCTGCCAGTGACATCAGATTAACGGTCAGGTTTCTAGCCATGTAGATTCTAGCAGAACAAACTACTCTTAACGGTCACATTAAATACAACTTACATTCAAATATCTGTGGCCAGATAAAAATATTTCTGCAGTGTCCGATTCAAGAATGTTAATTAGTGCATTAAAATAACTGAAAGTCCCAGGAGACAAAACCCTGGGATGTTGCTATTTAAATGTAAAACCAAATTTCAGTGATGGTCTTGCAGAAAGATTGGGAGCTTTCTGATTGCCTTCAGCTTTTGGGTCAGAAGTGCCTTTACTATAAGGAACATTAGAGAGCAAAGATGGACAAAAACAATTATTTCCCTGCCTGATTATTTGGGGCAGGGATTAGACCCATTCATCGCTTGCCTATACATTTGTGCCATCTTTCTGTGGCATGATACGTGGAGTCCCCCCTACAAATGAAATAAAGAAGACAGTTTCACATGTTTGGTGATTATGAGGGCAAATGAGTTCTAGAAATCCTGCTCAGAAATTTTCTTGGCATGCCACGTGAAGTCAAATGCAAGATTTCTCCCATCCCCTTCCTCTAGTTGTCTCAAGAACTATTTAGAACCAGCCTCATTCCCTACCAAACATCTATGCTTTTCCTCTCTCCCACACGTACACACACGCACCCCCACACTGCCGCACTGGTGTGTGCATACACCTCTCCAGCTGTGTCCTGGAGGTTCCCGGGAGCCTGAAGGGAATGCTCATGAAACATGACTTTCACAGATTCTCGGTCCATCTGGAAGACTAGAGTAGCATATGGCAGGGCAGCACAGTAACTGTTTCTGGACATGTCAGACTGTTTTTGCCTTGTGTATTACCTGATTAAGGTAAGAGAAGACGTGCCGATATAAGCCTCTCTCTCCCACATTAATGCTCTCCAATTTTATTTTTCAATTTAAAAAGAAAGGACATTTTGGCCAGCCCTGCAGGGACAGTGTTCCCCGAAAGGTACAAGAATGCTCGCATAAACACACCGTTGTTGATACAATTATACCAGCTTAGCATAGACAGAGATAAAAAAAGAAAGGTGTGCAAGGGAAGAATGTTTTTTAATATAAATTGTAGGGTTATCCCAGGGGCTGGAGAAAAAGGTACAGTTAAAAAAAAAAAAAAAAGATTAGGAAATAATAACTAAAGCTGCATGCTTTATTACTTCAGGTAAAAATATCTTATGAATAATATAATCATTGTCTCTGGTTATTGGGTATGAAAAAGATAAGTGTAATCAGTGTACTGTGATACAGGAACATTAACACTTTCACATTGACTGGATACAGACTTAGAAATGAGTAAAGAATCACTGGGTCATCTAAGAGGAGGATTATTCTACACACAGGCCCTTAGGTCAATTTAAATTATTTAATTTATCTCAGTGACCGCAGGGGCCTAACCATCCCTATGTCTGCATTTTTATCTTGCAGTCCTGTTAGTTTAGGTTTAATTCTGGGGGATCAGAAAGGCTAGACTAACAAGGCAGTGTAACAAAATGTAGGCGCTGGCTTTTGTAGGGTTAATAATAGAACCACAAAGAGAAATGACTCAAATTATACCAAGGACGTTTTATTACCCAGCAGCCTTAATCAGTATTTTTTTTTTACACATTATTATACCAAGGGTCCTTTCAGTGCTCATTGGCTTGTTACAAGCATTAAAAGAGGGGACGATGCATTGCAATTAATTCTGTGTCTTACCCAGAGTCTCACTATTTTCTTTGAGTAGAGTTGGGAGGAAGCAAACAGATGCAGCCTACCCTGCTGCTGAAAGCTGTCCAAAAATCACCGGGCAAGCAGGTGAAACAAGTTTACTGTCGCTCTATGTTTTCACTCGTTTCTTCCACAGACATTTGGCACCACAGACGATATTCAGAACCACGGCATGCAGGGGTTTTGTGACCCACCATCCAGCCCCACTGCCCATGATCACCAGGCTGGTTTCACTGAGGGGTCAGTATGTGTAATACTCCCACTAATGTGTTTTGGAGCTGTGAAAATCTAGCACTTTGGCTCTTCATCCTCAAGTGAAAGATTTTAAGATAACTGCTAGTTAGTAGCATTTAGAAGTTTCAGTTCTGGCAGCTTTCTAGCAAAGACAAAGAAAGAAAAAAAGAGTACAGTAGGGCCAAAAGAAACACCAAAGGACTGACGAGACAAATCAGGGAAGATTTCGTGGCTAGAGTCTGTACTGAATTATTGACAACTATAGCCATGCTTCGATTTGAATTTAAATGAAGTCAGCTACACAACCAACTGTAAGATCGTCTTGACCCCATAGAGAGAAAAGATGAAAAACCTGCTCTCAATTAAGGTACAATCCTGCTGAAGAAAACAAATCGACAGCACTTGTGGGCTGATACTGTATGCAGCCAGGCTGTGAAACTCCCTATGGCCTTGTGCTCTTATTTTCTAGGAAGTTAGGAAATTCATGTTATCCATTTAGTCATACTCTACAATGGATCAATAGGTTTAAGCTTCTCATTGGTTTCACTTTTTGATGTGAAGCTGATATTCTCACAGATATTAAGGTATTTCCCCTTGTGTGGTGCTCTTTGAGCAAGCAGATGGTAGGATGTTACTGTGTCTCTGCTATCCCTTCAACTGTGAAAAACTTCAGCTGAAGTAATCACAGTTTAGTGACCAAAAATAAGTTTTTAAAAAAGGAGAAATGACCTGCGCTGAACATCTTCCTAGCATGATATTTAAGGATGAAACAAGTAATGGACAGCTGACAGCTACCAGGCCTCCTTATGTGAACATTATACACCCAGTCTGGACCTCAGCAGCAGCTAGGCAAGCACCACCCAAGGCAGTGTTGAACAGGCTGAAGAAGGTTGCCTGTCAGGCAGGGTTCAAAGCTTGGTACACATTATTTCGCAGCTCCAAAGAGGAAGGTGTGCCCAGCGAGGCAGGTAGGTTCCCCAACATTTTGCTTTTCCTCTATCCAACTTTCATTATTTCAGTTCTCTTCAAATTCTACTCATAATAACATCCCAAACCTGAAAGAGAATTTACCTGAAACAATCAACTTTCGCCTGTTTGCTGCCTGCAAATCTGCACTAGCTCAAGGTTGTGTGTTGAGTCAATCTCAGCCTTGGCTTGCTCAAAGCAAATTCGCAGAAGGTTTCCTCTCGGGGAGTTTCTTTGAAGTTTAAGCCAAAACTCAATGCAAAGAAAGAGTTAAATCTGTTGGGTATTTTTTTCCCAAAAGTAGAACAGAAATCTCAGACACCTCTGCAGTGCCAAAGAAATTCAGATCTGGATAAAGCTTCTGCGACTTTAAGTCATGGCAAGGTTTCAGAATTGATTACAAATATCTCATGCAAAAGAGCAACAAAATCACTGACTTGGTTCTGGAGTAAGAAAATAAAGGTGTTTTTTGTTTTGTTGGGATTTTTTTGTAATTAACCATTGAGAAATCAGTCTTGACAGTATTCCCAAAGCTAGTACTTCCCCCTCTCACAGATTAGCCCAGGCTACTCTCAGTGGTTTCATAGGGCAGGTTGTTTTTAGTAAGCCAACCTTTTCTACAAATATCAGAAAAAAGGAACATTCTAGTCTCCCTGTAAAAACCTGTTTACATGCAGATTTATGCAGTAGTCTATAGGTAATGTTTCAGGGGAAACTCAAGGTGGAAGCAGTTGACTCTGTAATACTGTTCAATGTGAACCTGAAATAATGGTTGTCCGATGTAGTTCAATGCAAGTTAATAAGAGCTGTTTATTTAGTGCTCATTTTTCCTTTTAATTGGAGATTCACAGCAGCAATGATATTTTAAAATAAATACACTTTTATTTCAAAAGATTATTTTTTCAGAATGTATTTAAATTTAGATACTCTGAGAAGGATCCTACAAAATATTATACTTCAGTGAACCAGGTAGAAGAAAAAAGCCAGCTAGCTCCTGAAATGAACTCAGAGTTGCTAGACACCAGAAAAAAATCAGAGGAATCTGGAGGAAACAGTTATGAAAGTCTTGAAAAAAAATGCCTTAGGTCCGCTGCAGACCATGTTAACTGAAAAACTTCAGGGCACCTATTGAAAATTATTTTGAAAGCATCGGTAGGTCAAATATTCTTCTATTGCTTCCCCAAGATGCTCAGGAGAAGCAAGTATTTTTATTTACCGTCTTCTTCAAATTGGCCAGCAGGCCTAGATGTCCACAAGTGTGAAACTGCCTCTTCCAAAACATTACAGAAGTTTTGGGTTTTACCCCAATGCAGTAATGTTCCTTTCCTCAACCAGTGTTTCCTTTTTATTGAGGAAATACTTTGTTTTCCTTCACTGAATAAGTAGCATACAACCAAGCTCTTCAGTGAAGCTTTAGCTTTACTCCTCTTATCCCTCAAATTAATGGAGGAAAGTGAAGTTTATAAACACACTGGAGCTTGTAACATTAGAAACACTTGCCTGTGTTTGCAGGTCCCCAAATGCACAGCCTCATTTGCTGCCCAATCAAACTCAGTAGTTGTAACAGTTACCTATGCAGGTCTTACTCTAGAGTTTAAAATTCCCCACCTACAATATATATAGTTAGTCTTAATAAATAAATGACTCGGACCATGCATTATATATCATTCAAATCCATGAGGACACAAATTATGTATAATACATTGGCTGTGTAATTTATTTATTAAGCAAAACGTGAATTTTCCATGCTTGTGTTTTGAGGCACAGTTTGTCACACACAGCTAAATGATGTATTCTTATTAGTCCCACTCAATTACCAAGTCATCCCTCTGTGCACTGTATATTTGTTAATGATAGTGCCACAACACTGCATCTACAATACCTGTGATTTTAGTGATTCATAACCACTCACTAAAACTGTGAAAATGATAAATTGACTGCTGTTGATTAAATGCCGCCAACAGTATGCTTCATATGTGTTTGTCGCAGTTAGGAGTTAAAGAAACAGCATTGCTCCAATCATTTAAATATCTAATTAAGCAGAACCCCGGCTAGATAGAAAGAGCTTGTTGGAATGAAATATCATTAAAAGAAAAAAAAAATATAGCACTGGTTTTTGCATGTGTGTACATAAAGAGTTTTCATCTCAACCTCACTGATCATAAATATGTCATGAACAAAACAGGACCAAAAGATAAAAATTAAAAAGGCTGAAGAACTTCGAGTGGAGTCCTCCCAGACTCACTGCACAGCTGCACGTTGTTGATTTGATGGCTTTAGCTGATTGCAGAGATTAGCTTGAAACAACAGTGAACCCCAGAAACACAACAGTCCTTGATGACAGCCCTTAAGACTGGGGCAAATAGAGTGGAGACGAGATGAAGGGGGGAAGCTATATTCCAGTAAAGCAAATAGCACCTCTCAGCCTCCCACTGTAGGGAGAAATGCTTGCACATTTGTAGCAAAGTAATGGCAAAAGAAGGGGAAAATATCTCTTTCAAACTTAGATTAATTATCTTTATTGCTCTGCTTAATGCTTTTTTTTTCCTCTTTAGATTAATCCTATATAGAGTCCTCAAGCTAATACTGGAAGCAGAATGGAACAAGACCAAGAAAAGTGGATGTTTCTGTGCCAACAATTTGACTCCTATCGGAGGATGCCGGAGTAGACAGAGTAATAAAAATAAAGACTTGCCAACTTACGGTCATCTTATTAAGATGAATTGCAAGGGGTTTTTTCCCCTCCCTCATTTTGAATTTGGAGCTAAGTAGAAAGACACCAGAGTACATTAGGGGTTTCTGCTTTTTTTTTTTTTTCCTAATTTTTCTTCACACTCAAAATGCTTCCATAATTCGGTACCTACATAGTGACTTTCACTTCAAATCACTTCACACACTCTTTGGCCAGAAAACTGCCTGCTTAACAGGTGAAGCAGAAGGGAGAAATGTCTAGTGCAAACTCTGTTATGTTCTACAGCCCATTGTAGGTTTTCTCTTTTAAACTCAAGAACCATGCCACGTCCAAAAATGCTTCACGTTTCAAATCTGCAAAGAACACTTATGTGCAGTTTATTGCAACTCAGGAGCAGAGGTCTGAGCCAATTCTGCCCAATTTTTAACTTGTGTCCACAAGGACAGTAAATATTTTAGACATGATGCTCACACCACGAAATCACCTTCTGCAGCAGAGTCTTACTAATATGGCACGTATGGTCTTTTTCATTTTGTTTTCAATAGGAATTCTGTCTCTACAGAAAATGTGTCCCTGACATTGCACATGACTTTCTGCTCCTGTACCCCTGGACTGCCGGTCAGTTTTGTAGAAGCCAGTAAATTAGGAGAAAAGGAAAGATATTTGTCTTTCCTATGAACAGCTTTCTACAAGGAGAACAAATATTAATTGTCATAAAGAAAGCAGCTTCAGACCATGCAGCGCTGCCAGGGAGAAAACAGTCTTTGAGATGGTTAACATTATAGTTAAAGTGACATGCCTAAATTAACAGAAAATAGGGGCAAAAATTGTAACACTTCCACTGAGTACCTCTGAAATTTAGACTAACGCCTTATTTCCAGAGCAACAAAACATCCAATCCTCTTGTCAGTTAATGTGTCTGCTATAGATACTTTACCCTTAAACATTTTTTTAATCTGTAGATCTTAAAGTGTGTATTCCTTTTTACCCAGTACACTTACATGCCACATTACTAAGACCATGAAGATTAGAATACTAAATGCTGCTCTAGTACAGACATCTTGATCTTTCCTCTCAAGTCCACTAAGAAGTGATATTGGATAAAGCATTTACCTGTACCATAGAATTCAGAAACGAGACTTTCCTATGCAGGGTCCACGCTTACACCTCCATCAGCAGGAGCAGCTTTACCCAAAGACAGCAAAGTGGAATTTGTTGTTCCAAGCTAAATCGCACATAGCGGCAAAGAAGTTACAACAGTACAAACTAGGTAGAAAGTGCAGGAAAAGAGCAAGGCCTTCATTCATCCAGATGCATGTAACTGTGCAGTCACATCTGCCTCAAACCAGGAGTCCTACAGCTGGCTGCAGGTTAGAAGGACCAAAGGAGCAGCCAGGCCTTTTAAGTTTGTCATTTGGCTAAATGCAGTAATGCAGACAGAGCAGCGCTGAGCTTAGCACCGGTTAATTCACCCTCTCAGGGAAAAAGAAGCCTCTGATAGAACCCTTTGCTTTTTTTAGAAGAGGCTCTGTTAGTGAGTAAATGTTTTAAAGAAATAAAAATTTTGATTTAAAAAAGAGCTAAAAGACTTGAATGGGGTAGAAAGAAGGAAAACCCTTCTAGTCCATGCCAGAGTAGTCAGAGGCTTTCTCGGCACAGCATTTCCACTACAATCTCCACCTGAAGCTCTGAGCAACTTGGAAAATCTTCATGAATAATTTCTTGGGCAGAACTCAGTTCCTTTAGTACTCCAGAGGATAAGTCATCCCTGAGGACAGGTAGGCAAAGTATCAGTAAGGAGCTAGCTACCCACTAGAGACCTTCAGAAGCCCTTGGAAAAGGCCGTCTCATGTCAGAAGAGCAAATAACCCAACCAAGTTCAACAGAGCAACTCAAGAATATCAGCTCATAACCGCCAAAGAAGCCTATGCTTATCTTCTTCAGCGACCTACCCCAAACACAAAGAGGAGCTTCATAGAAAGCACAGAGGGAGAAAGAAAAGACAAACAAGTATCCAACAAGAAAAAAAAGACATTTTTGGGCTAGAACATGCTGGGGGGAACATGGGGCTGAGGGGAAAGCTGTTCATGTACGCTTCTGTGTACATACGCATCAGCCAATTGCCCATGGAGAGGACAGGGAGAAGAGAAAGCCTGAGGGTGCTGGAAAGGCTGCTAGTGCTAGGATTAATTTGTTCTTCCAAGTGAGGCTTGTGCAAGGAAATCTCTGAAGCACATCCCCTAACTCTACTTCAGCAGTAACTGTGAAGCACATATAGGAAGAAAAAGCAAGGATTTTCCCCAGGCCAGAGACCAGAGGGATCAGGAATTAACGTCTTTTCATTGTTTTCTTTTTGACATGCTCACCCGCCTCACCCCAACCGGACCCGAAATGTGAATGCTGAGTCTTGCCACAATACAAATAATAAACCTATTATGCATCAATGGAGAGGAGATCTGGAAGCACGGTTGTATGTCTAAAGTGGGAAGAAAACAGTGTCTGGAGACAAAATAATGAAAGTGTCCTGATTTTTCATGACAGATTCACCATCACAGCAATTAAATACTTTAAAAAGGCCACATCTCATGTTATTTTGCATCTGAAAGCCCACGGGAAAAGAATAAATAAAAAGCATTGCATAGTAGTGCCACACATTAATGCTTCAAACACAAAATTCTACACTATAACAGAATCCTATTGAAACTTACCTTCCAGACAAAGTGCCTAACCAGATCTTAACTGTAAATAATTGGGGGAGAAGGGAGTAAAACAATAATTTTGTCAAAATAAAGACCCAAAGTATTAGGTGTCATAGAAAATGCACATGTCATTCTTCCATAAATAAAGTTGCTAAGCAGATTTACTGTGAAACAATTTATGCTGTGTTATGTAAATGGCAGAATTCTTAAGCCTGCTTGTTTGTAAAGAACAAACCTGTGAAAAGAATCCATTTTTACCGTCAGTCACACCATACATTTAGCAGGTGTCTGTTTTACCCACAAGCCTTGCAGATATGCAAATAAATACATAAAATGCCAAATGTATCAGCTATTCTAATAGCATTTTTCTCCTCATTTTTTTCCTAAAAGAAATTTACAATTGCTTTATTAGACCTGGATGGATGTCCCTTTCCAATTTCCTTATAATCAAACAGAAACTTGGCAGTGAACCAAAGCATTTACTCTTCAGAGAGTACAATGTTTTAGCTACTACTTAGCTACTTCTACTGTAAAAGACTCCTATCAAGGACTCTATTAAGTATACTATGAAGTATAGTCATTATAGAGAATAGGCTTCTCAGCTGGCCTTTTGCTTACCCACTGCACAAGCAACACTGAAAGACAGGTTAGAAAACCACAGATTTTGCTGGTTAGAATCAAGGAGTCAAGATAAAATAGCAACAATCTACCAAGAACAAAACTATGAGTGAACTAGAAGGTATGAAACAAAAATCTAAACTCAGGAGGTTAGAAGGAAAAGAGGTGACAGAAGGATGGGGAGGGAATAAGATGGTGGGGAGGAGAATAGGATGTAAGTGAGAGAAAAACATTCAAAAAGGCAAGAGCAAAGGAAGTAGAAACTCATTTCAAGGAGCTGAAAGCATAATGCTGAAGCATCAGAAATCAGCAGGTCCATTCACTTTCCACCCAGCATTAGAGAATGAATTGGGGAACGAATGTTAACAAACCAGGTGAACTGAACCTGCTTTTGTTTAGAGGTATGAAGGCAGATGACAAGTGCCAAATGAGCAGGGTGGCTACAAGTTACCCCTTGCATGGCATGTCTGTGAGTCATGTTCTAGCTTTCAGTGTCTACAATTAGCCGTTACTGCTGAACGGGTGCTTCCCTGTCTTTTCTGATATTAGCTCTGCTCCGTCAGTCGAAAGGGAAAATCTCAGTTAAAGCCTTTCGTCCCGCAAATTTTAAAGATTAAACAAGAAAATCAATCCATCTTTCAGTTCACTCCTGTTACAGGCCCAGTACTTATTTTCCATGCACATCCACAGGAACAAAGAACTCAGGTGTTCAAATGTCTCTGAAAAGGGTGACTACAGTCACAACTGGACAGTTTTGAAACCAGTGAAAGGATAGGAAATAATTCTTCCGTACTTCCTTGGTCTATACAATGGTGTCAAAAAAAATAATGGGTTGAAGGTAGGCAGAAGATGCATTGCCAACCAATGACAATTAAAATGGCTACAGTTTAATTTGTTGCGCTGCCATCACACATCTTTGATACCAATATCTGAACTCAGAAATAGGACATGTTCTTCTGCCTGCCCAGATGATGCAAATAAAGAAACCAGGCAGCACAGGCACAGGCAAAAAGGTGCTCCTCTGACTGCCCACCACCGTCTGACTGGCACACCTGCAGAGCCCCTGGTCTGCAACCCATCTGGGAAATCAGTGCGCCTGCGAGACACAGGCAAACAAGATACAAGCAGTGAAAACAACCCGCTTTGGTTTTGATTTGAAGTTTCATGACTGAAACAGCCAGAAGGGATTTCATTCGACCAGGATTGTTTTTCTTCCATTCTCATGGCTGTCCTCTAGCATTCACCATCATTGCCCAGCCTCTGTGATCTGATGTCTGAATGAAGCTTCCCCTCGCAAAACTGAAGCAAATAATTATGCAAGGCACTGCCATAAAATTCAGTCTTTCAATCAAGACATCACACAGTTGCTAATACAAGATCACTTATTTAAGAGTGTTGGTTTTTTAAGTTAAGCACTTCCTGAAACTGTTATGGATGTTAGTTTTCTAATCTTTTTAGGTGTTTCTCACTGATCACTAAGGATGATTGGCTGGCAGATGGTATCAATCAGCCTGAGTGGGAGGATTTGCACAGGACTGTATTTCCAAAACATGTGCAGTGAATATTCAAGGCTCTATCCTGACTGGGTACTCTAATTAGTCTGTCTGACTGGATCTTGTCTTCTGTTTTCAAGTTGTTCACTAGCAGCAAAGGTGTCACTCAGTTCCCAGCTCGCTTCAAGTAAAAGAAAAACTTCAACATGTATGAGAAAGAACTGTACCAATAGAAAGGGGGACGCGCAAATTAATAAAGATGAAAATTCTGGATAAACAAAAATAAACTTCCTGATTTATTTCTATCTTATGTTTGCCCCCATTTACTCTTTGCATGCAAGTAAAGTTACTGTCTCCATTTATCCACCAATAATTCATTCTTGTTTGTGGAGCCAAGAGGCCCCATTTCAAATTCTAAAATACAACAGAAACTAGAACTTATTGCAATTATTGCAGAATAGTCATGAACAGATATTGCAAAGGAAGAGGGCTGTGAAGTGGAAACTGTGAGAGAAGAACCAATACAAACTAGAAAATGATTTACCCCTCAAAAGTTTGTTGGACTGGTTGGGGAGGTGGATGGGGTGGTATTACGTATGCCTTTTCATTTAAAATTTATTTAAAGGTATTTTCATTTAGCATGGCATGCCTGCTTAAACTATCTGTTCACTTTTTGTAGTGCAAAGCATTTGTTATAACATCTCTAAATTTAAATAAAATACTCCACCCATTCAGTGCTTGAGCCTACATAAAGTCTTAATGGAAACAAAGTAGAACAGTTTATTGGCATTAATGTCTTTTAGCATACCTGATAACAGAGACACTAACATTTCTTTGTACTGATGCCTTCAGGTCTTGTCTGCCAGAAAAAAAACTTGAAATCATCAAATAGGTATTTGGCCTTCCAGTTTTCTCAGTTTAAAGTACAGTTAATACCTCATTAAGAAAAAAAACATAAAACCAAACAAACAAAACCCCCATACATTTCTAGTTTGACTGCTTCCAATAAATGAAAAGTTATAAAAAGAGTCCGTCATTTGTAAAAGGGAGTAGACTTCACTTCTAATGCAAGAAGTAAACTTCGATTTCAGGGGAAATTTACCCTGAGACAACTGTATTAGTCAATACATAAAGTAATGACAGTTCCTAGGGAGTAAGGGAATTAGAGATTAGTGATGTATCACAGGCTGCCAGAATTAGAAACACAGGGGCTAGGAGAAATTTTATTCTGAGCAATAAGTTCAACTAACCTGGAAATTCTCTCTCTCTCCCTCTAAAAAATAAGACAGAAAATGAAAAAAAGCAGGAGGAATGAGTTTACTTAAGCCATATGGAGCAAATTTTGCCAAATGAGGACACAGAAGAATGACAGAAACCTCAGGACTGCTCATTGCAGTTGTCCATTAAACGAAAAAAGATGAAAAGAGTAACTAGTACTTTGTTTTCTTTTTAAAGTCTTTTGGGAGAGATGATGCTTTCTTCCTGGTTTCCGATCCTTTGGAATGCTCTTTTTGACCATGCTTTCCCAATGCAAGAACTAAAAGCTTTTTCTTCAAAAGCTGAAAGCTGAGAGGATCACCCATATCCTGACTCCAGAAGCTGTAGATTTAAGGGTCACAGAAAGGTTCCTACTTTTCCCCTCAGAACACTACAGGATGCATAAAAAAACAGATATTGAGGGCTCCAAGAGTCTCATGATATGGCTTTCCCAACCCAAACAGACGCAGGTGCTAAACAGGACAGCAGCTGCTATATATTCAAATAACTTTCAATATCCCAAGCGAACAAAGATAACAGGACACAAAAACTCCAACCAACATCCACCAGTACATGTTGAACCTGAGTAAAACAAGGCTGTCCGAGAAACTCAAAGCACAGTGACATTTCAGTGCTTTTGTCCTTGTTTTCCACAGTTCTATGTGTAAGTTCTTACCATGCTGCCAGAACAGACCCATGACATAATGCAATATAAAGTTACGCTTTGAATCTATTTTTGATGCTGTTCCGTGCAGTTCTTGCTGTGTTTCCTTAAATAAGAAGCACGTTAATTACTAGGATGCATTTTAAGCAAGCATGCTATTTTGAGTACTGCTGCCTTCTTGATAGCAGATTTCAGTCTGCATTTCGGTTGCAATCTACAGAAAAGCACCACAAATCTGAAATTTCAGAAAATCCAGAGTAAGGTCTACCAAATCCAGTTTCAGCTACATGGGATATGAAACCAAAGTATTTGCACTGTGCAAGCCGTTACAAATTTCTGTCCTTTGTAGCTGAAATCGGAATCTGGACCACTGAATTTATTTTCCCCATTTGTCTCCTGTGAAAACCAGTTCTGTGTAGGTGTCCACAGTGGAGACTAATCTGTTCAGATTCAGTTGTTTGAGCTACTTTGCATCAGTTTTAGTAAATAGCTGCATGCCTTCCATTTTTTCTTTCTCAGATATTTTCTTTCTTCTTAGAGAAAGCTTTAAAAGAAAAAAAAAAAGGAAGTGATTTCTTCGTGAGTCTTCGGCCTTACGTAGTGGCCTGTCCTCCCAGTGTCCTTCCCCAGGCCCCTAGTCATGCATCACTCATCTTGTCACATTGAACTCCAGATGCTCCTACCCTAGAGAATGCTCTGACTCTGGCAATTTTTCTTCATTCTCACTAACAATTTGGTAATGAAATATTGATTTTTAGTTAGATTCATATTGATGCTATTAGGTTTGCATTGATAAATCATGCTGGCCTCCTGTCTGAGAGGCTAGAAAGTGCTACACTGAACCCTGGAGATTACAATCAACTCATTGATGTGTTAATTTGATGGATTTTTTCGTTCTCTTAGAAGGAGTAGGAGGGGTAGGGGAAGATTTTTCAGTATGGCTGTTGTAAAGTTTTCACAGCGAAATCAGGGACAGTAATTGTGGGTTTTTCTACTTGCATTTGCTTTAAAAGTATCTTTCTGCTTATTTGTCCAGAACATAAAAAGAAAGGAGGGGGAGAAAGACCCTGGGGTTGAGAGGATATGACACACCTTGTAAACAGAGCTCCAGACTCCCACATGGGGTGGAAAAAATAGGAACAGTTAAATCCCAATTAAACCCTTCAGAGGTCGTAGTCAAAAAGCATTTCCTTCTGCTAAACAGGTCTTCATGTAGAGCTAAATCCCAGGTGAAGTGAAAATGCTGTGGAAATGGGAACCACCTCTGCTGGCCCTATTCTACCCGGAGCAGAAGCTGTGGGATAGACCCTCCCCCCGCCTCTCTCCAGTAAAGTGCCACTTACAGAGCCAACGTCCACATGCATCTGCAGCCTATTTAAAACAGCCTCTAGCTTTGATTTATGGTACTGTGCAAATGTAATGCCTGTCATTAAGGGACAATACGTGCCGAACCAAAGGATTACATCGTGATTTCCCTCAAAGGCCCGGGGTTCCAGGGGGCTACAGCAGCCACTGCAGCACAGGGGGAAAAGGCTTTTAGAGAACACTTTAGTCAAAATTTGCTGTATCATTATTTTTGTAAAGCAAAAGCATTTCACATTTAAGTGTTGCTTTACTTATTTTCCCTGATAGGTTATCATCCCCCCTTCACCTGCATCCTCCACCATGCTCCTCAGCACCAAGGCACAGTAGCAAAGTCTGTTTGACAAGGGACCGATCCTGTAAGCAGAGTAGACTAAAATTCTGTTTTATTAATAAAACCATCTCCCCTACTGAAATAATTGCTCAAGTCCATAAGCCAGATGCAATTTTTTTGCATCCTTCCGTCTCCTGCCCTTTTAAGAACACTGGTAATCAGCCTGCCAAGTCAATGACCTCTTAACCGAGTCTGAACCTCATACAGTCGATGTTGGACCAAGTGAGTTACCAAAGGAGCCTCAGCAAAAGACATTCCAGCTACCTTTGCTTGACAACTACTGTATGGAGCTGGGGAGGGCGGAGGGTGTGGAAGAAGCTCCATTATCAACTCTTCCTGCCCTTCCAGAAGGCTTCGCTACTCCATTCAAAGTTGAACCATTAAAAATAATAAAGCCATCGCACATAGGACAGCTTACTGTTACCTTAGCTGTTCTGTTTGGGTGCTGGTTGAAAGAAAGGAAGAGAACTTGGAGGAAAACAAAAAATAAGGCTTTTTGTGCCATGTGGAAACGGGGAGCTTTTTGCTGGAACTTGCTTAAATGAACCACTTACTTACTAGGACATTTTCTAATTAGCTTCACTTCAAGGCTCCCTCCCTGCCTCCCTCTCCTTCTCCCTCTCAGATGAAAGCATACAAAGAGTCCTGTCCCAAGGAAATATGTCCCAGTACATAAGGAGGCAATCATCTGTACCTTCAAAAGATGGTGTCAATGATGAAACTGTTAGTTAAATTCTGTTGTACTATTGACATCTTAATGCCACAAACCCAGCTGGTACGAGATCAGTAACGTAAACAGCCGACTTCAAATTAATCTCTTTGAACCTCACTGCTGAGCTGAAACCTCTGTTTGACAGTCTAAACTGCCAACTTCATCTTCTTCTCCCAGTTACACAGTAGGCTAAACATGAAAAAAAGCACCCTGCTAATGCAAAAAGGTTTCGCATGTAGCAAGGAAATTTAAGCTCTGGCAACCATTTCGAGCACAGCTCTTCCTCTTTGCACACATGTAGTAGTTTGCATTACCACATATGCTGTTAACTAATTTACTCATTTATTTAGATTTTTACAGCACTTATCCCATGCTCCAAGTACTTTTAGAATTATTTAAACATTCAGTGAAACACTTAACATTTAAATTTACAATTCAGTTAAGAATACTTAGGTTATGGTAGAACAACCAAATTTAAAACTAATTTACTCTACCAAAGCACCCTCACAGAAAACCCACAGGGAGTTAAAGCTATCATCTGAGCTCTATCCCAAATGTCTGCCTGAAAAAACTGAGGAAGAAAGGAAAGGTAAGCAAGCCTCTGTGCTGCTGGAGCTCAAACCAGTACAGGCTCTGAACACCAGGGAAGTGAACTAAGTTCCAGGATCAGAAACCCATTAAGCAAGTGCCCTGCCAGCTACGCTATTCCTTTAAAAGCCAGTTCCAGCCATTCCATCAATGGCTTACCACATCCCAAACTACTTCATCGGGAGTTATAAATCTGTGTCCACTGAAGTTCACGTCAGCTCCCTCCTGTGAGCACAAGGTGGCTCAGGGTTTATACCCACAGTCAAGCTACCATGGCTAAGCAAGTTACCAGAGATCAGTTGAACCCAGATAACTCTCTTTGAGTGCCCTTATAGCCCATCATATATATGAGGTAATTCAATTTAGCCTGCAATGAAAATAGATTAAGCTAAGTCAAATCACCTTACATTTGTCAAAGGTGAGGAGGACACACACGGACTGTTTCTGCAGCTTAGCTGATGCATGGTAACCCGTTAAACTGCAGTAACTCAATTGCAGGTCTGAGCCCTAAACTGCAGTCACTCGGAGGGGCTGAACTTCTTGACATGAAGTGTGTCACTTTTCAGCATTTTTTTTTCACTAGCCGTAACATTTCTAGGTGGCCATGGTAAGCACAAGTCATGCCCCACGGCTCACCTGGAGGCTGATTTAACCAGGTGTGCAACTGCTCACACCAGGTTGCACATTTGAATTAAACATGAAGTTTTTAGGTCTTCTTCCCTTACTCATGGAATGCTCCCACTGCCAATTTAAGGAACTTTCATGGGCACCAAGGGCTAAATGCAAAGCTCTTGAGAGAGCACAGAGTTTATTTAAAGCTGCACTGCAATCACAGTGTTACAAGGACAAGAATTACAGGAATAGTGGGAAGAAAGGGGGAAATGAGATTAAGGGCTAAGTTCGAGAGATCAGGTCTCTTGTGACTGATTACGTAATATTTGCTGATATTTTCAGGGACTGGATGACTAGGAATAACACAGGTATCCAGAGATCTATATTTTCTACATGACAAAGTGCAGCAGAAAAGTATGTACTGCATATAAATAGTAAATGATTTTCTGATTATTATCTGTTTTCCTTGTTATTTCCACATCAGATTCCCTCAAAATTCCTTAAATAGTCTTCATCCAATTGGATGAGATTTTTATGTCACCCCTAATGCTGTAGTATGGGATTGCTTCATGTCAGAGATAAAATCCATCATAAAACAGCCCCCAGAACTCTCAGGATATTTCACACTTGATCTTTGCAATTTGAACCTTCTGCACACAGCTCCTCATCTTTGAGCCTCTCCCATTTTCACCTTGCCGCACTCCAGCTAACCTCACTTTCCATTCATTTTTACAGTTAGCCATGCCACCTCCTGCCCAAGAGCCCAGCCACCAAGAGAAGTACTCCAGCCTTCTTCTTGTACAGATGGCAGCGATGTCCGTGGTGGCTTTTCAGGGGCATGCGGATGTCCACTTTGCTCAGGAATGGAAATCTCACAAACTGTGGCAAATCACAGCAGCACTGTAATGTGTATGTTTAATTAACAAAGCCTGAAGGACCCACTGGGGAGAGAAAGGAACCGAAGCCATCCAAACCAGGAAGTTTTTAGTGAGTTTAGCCCAGGGCGGAGAATGAGACCCGAAGCGTCTCTCCAGTGAGTGCAGTGGGGGACAATGTTTTTCCACCAGCGCAGCTCCCACCTCCTTCCCTGAGGCCAGCGTGGCCCTGAGGTGAGACCCAGGGACCGGGGCTGCCAGCAGGGACACCAGGGCCGGCTCTTCCCAGGAGATGTCTCACAGCTTGTCGTGGACACTTGTGCGGCTGGCCTTCCCCTGACCCTTCCCCTCCCCGACCGTGCGCCACAATTAGATTTCACTAAAAGGCAAAACCTCTCTTCCTCCCTCTCACCGTAGGGGTCCTGGGGAGGGGGAAGGGATAGAAATCTCATCTACATGGAAAATAAGTTCCCGCTTGCCAGGGTATCTTAGATTGATGCAGCCAACAGCATTCCTTGCAAATGTTAAATTAATTTGGAAAGTCTTCATGTATTGTTCCTTACCATGAAAAGCACTCATCACTTCTTGCTGGCTGTCTGCCTTGCCTAGGAACAGGGAGGGAAGTTTAACAGGCCACGGCAAGAACGTTATGAGGTTGCAGCCTGTGGCTTAGCATGAGAGCTGGGAAATTCCTATCACCCAAAATATTGGGCAGCAACGACAGCTTTGTCTCAAATGCAGAGAATTCAGAATTTATTAATGCTGCTGCAGCAACTGTGAAAGGAAGATTGAATTGTCCTTAAAGGAAAATAAAGGTAAATAATGATGTTCTTTTGGCTTCAGACTTACTTATAGCCTGCTTAAATGTTTGGTATCTAAAAGCTCGCCGGACTAACAACTGTATAGGTATGGAAAACAACATTATCAAAATGTCAAAAGAACCTAGAAATATTTAAAAATCTAATAAATCATCTTCTGCTTAGTTTGAACTGTGCATACAAAATTGCACCCGGTTTGCTTAAATGTTATAAGGAAGCAAGAATGATTCAAATTAAATTCTGTAGAGCAGGTTTCTTTCTTTGTTCTTTTAAAAAACACTGTATTGTCAAAATTTGATTCTATATTATATTTAATTTTCCATTGCTGCTTTACCTCACTGCAAATGACTCCAAGTGTAGCCAGTCTCTCTTCCAGTGCCTCACAACTATTAGCTGTATTTATATTTTTTTGAGATATTGAACTTACTCACACTTTTGCCGTGCCTTATATTTCAGAGGATGCTGTTGTATACTAAGCCATTCTGTCTTTTACTTACCTAGTAATTTGAATTTTTTTTCTTTCCTCCTTAGAATGAATATTTTTGGTCTTAAATCCACATTCAGCCTGTTAAGTTGAAGATTAGCCTTTAATTTCATTATGCTTTCAGGCTTCCATTTCCTTTCCTAAAAACTATTTTTGGTATTTCATTTCTAATCAGAAATGAGTCCGAGTTGCAAAAAGTCTTTAACCTTCTAACTTCCTGAGCATTTGGATCCAGAATTTTGGGCAGCCAGAGCCAGGCTGGCCAGATGTGGAGGCTGCATCTGGACCCAGGCAGTGATTCCAGTTGCCTGAAGGTCACAGCTTGGGGAAAGTCATTGTTTAGAGACAGCCCAGCCACTTTATTCTAAAAAGCTTACAGCACACCAAGAGGAGAAGCAGGACCCTTTTTCCCAGCACTTACCCAATTCCCATATAAGAGAGAAAAGTCTCCTGGTTCACCCACTCAGGAACTAGAGTACTGCCTCATAAAAAATACCAGAACTCCCCTGTTGTCGCTCATCTCTTTCACTGAAGGTTAATTATGAGACATCATGAAAAGAAGCATTTTAAAAGCCCATTTTAAAAACTGACCTCAACAATACTTACAAGACACCAGGTTCGGAGACAGAACAGAATGGCCAAAACAGTGTAATGTCCCTCATTCTGCAGAATGGGGAAGTCTCCTTACAGGTGAGGGCCCATGTTAGAAAGCCACAGGATCAGCAGAACTGCATTATTTTCATCTCATCGCTCCCAATGATGTTTACTGTCTAACTAATTCTAAAATGCCAATTAGAGTAGGAGGTGAATTCTCCTTCCTGACCTCGAAATTTTCACCACATCTGCTGAAAAGGTACAGCACATATCAAATGTGTTTAATACGTTCAGCATCCTAGATCATCTTTACCACTCTTCTGTCCCCCATGTTGCACTGCCACAGGCAGAGGCCTCCTCCAGAGAAGTTAATGGGCTTACTGGCTTTCCTGACCAGTGTTTCAGGTCATAATGTGGGTAGCTGCCTTTTCCGACCAGGAGTTTTTCAGTTCCTACCTTGCAAATAGAGCTTGTGCCCATCCCACACCAAGGAACAAAGCTGGAAATATCGCTCTCCAGTCTCTCCACTTAAAACTTTTGAAGACGGTGCCTCACAGCTCTATCCAAAAATCAACTCCTGTTTTGATAGAGACAGTGAAAAGCAACTCAGGCCTCAAATGGCTTAGAGTTCCAAACAGGCAGGGCAGACTGAAACTGGGAGCAAAGCAGTATCTCCATTTGACAGAGAGAAGAAAAACACAGAACGATAAAATGGCTTGCCCAGGGGAGGACCAAGAAATAAACCCTCATCTTCAAAAGTACAGCCTTGCGTCTTTAAGGTGAAGACTTATTGCCCATATTTGCCAACAAAAGAGCAATAGAACTAATGTTGCAGGGTGGGGAGAGGTCTAATCCAAATAATCCAGTCCTAAAGATAAATTAGTAAAGATAGCCACAAAGGAAGGATGTTCTTCTGCTTTCCTTTTCCAGTTCCACAGTAAGGATTTCCGAATTGGCCGTACTTCATTTGAGGTGTCCAGGAAAGCCAGGAGATACGGATTTTAATAGCACACGCTACCCAGTATGTAGATCAATCACAGAGACAGAGAGAGACGTATTCGTGGCTTTGTAGACAAACTAACTGAAGGTTACTTGTGATTAGAGATGGGGAAAAGGCTACTTAAGCAGTCTGCTTAAGAAAAGACACTTTAGCAACCATATTGATTTCCCACGTACACCTAAGCGGCAGTAACAATTTTGCTTCACCAGCGAGGCCCTGACCTTCAGCCCCAGCTTTTCTTTCCCAGAGCATCCTATATAACACCAAATGATGATACATGATAACAGAAAGAAACGAGAAAAATCTTAACAGGCCCCAAGTGCTTGATTGCTTTCAGGAAACGACTTCTCAAATATAGGTTGCCAGCCTCTGCTTAAAACCAAAAATTTAATATATCGGAATGGCATCAGCATGCAAAGGCCCATGTAAATCCCATGGCTGTCTCAGGGCTCTCAAATATGACTCAAATCTCTGGAAAAATCAGTAGAGCAAGCAATAAACAGTTCTATCCTTTCTTTCACAATTAAATTTCAAGAAAAAAGGGTTTTTTCTACAAAATCATTAGTTAAAGGGGAAAACATTTGCCATTTTATCTGTGTCCCAAGCTACAGATGTCACTAAAGAATTAACCTTATTTTATCTTTTTCATATACAACATCGATTTCGAGTTTGCCTTCTTCCCTCTTCTAGCCTGGCTATTCCAGAAACTTGATTCCTAACCAGCTTCTGGCATAAACTTAAGCTAATTAGATTTGTTGGGTGTATCACATGTTAGGTGAAAGACTAGACAGACAAGTGTATTAGGTACGTCTGATCAAGTTTAAGAGTACGGCAAGGTGGTAGTGGAAAAGACATCTACCTGTGACTATCACGTGAAAATTCCACCCCTAACCACTCCTTCCCACTGGTAGTCCAGGTCATGGAGAAGACCATGCTCACAAATAATCAGAGAGGAGATTTGCCTTGATAACTGGTTTCTGAATAAAGGGAAATGCAAACCAAACAGAAACTCTGAAGATTCTGTCCAATGAACCTATTTCACGAAAGTGAGGGGAATACTTTTCAGGGTGATATTATAAGCATTTGGAAGGGGAAAAGTCGATCACCACCATGTGTATTTTCCATCCATGTATTTCTTGTATCAGGTCATGTGGCCTGGGTAGGTTTGTTAACCAGAGTGTTTACTACAGAGATGGAGAGATTTCTTTGTAGCCAAGTCACAGCCCTTTGAACAAGATTTGAGCATGGCCTCCTGAACATGCAATGTCTGTGTGTTTCCTTTGTATGTGAATCAGGTAGAGGTCCACAGGCCACATTAACTGGATTGCAATCTTTGAGTAATTATCAGTAAGCAGCCTGTCCCTTTGTGCATACCTGCAGGGAAAAATTATATTTATCAGTATAACCTCTATCACACATTTTAAAATCTTGCTACTTATTCAGATTAAATCTTACTGTCATTGTTTCTAGAAGCTATCAGGCCTTGTTCAGAAAGTAGTTATCTTGCTTCTCCAGTCTATCCTCTGTGCTAAAGATAGGGTTTTGTGGATTTGTAAATCAGAATTAAAAAAAAAAAATGTTCATCAGTCCATCAGGATTTTATGAAAGCAACTAATAGGTGACACAAATAAGATGCATTGCTTTAGTAAATGAATAGAAAACAAACAAAGGAAATGTTTATCTTCCTGTTTTAATGTGTTTCTTCACTTTTTTCTAATATTTAAAATCTGACCACCTGCAAAAGATTATCAAGAGCCTCTGTGGATTTGCAGGAATGCTTGCAGTACTTGGAGCAAATGAGATACTCTCACTAGCACACACTACTCCCTGTCATTCAGTGTTCTAACAGCAAGAGACAGGGCCATCAGCAGTGCAATTGTTATTATTTGGTAAAGGCTGGTGGTGACTTATGAGTTTCAGAATGCAGCTTCCTCATTTGTTTAATGTCGAGAGATTACAGTTTCCATTTACTATGGTTTTATAACATGCAGGTGGGAAAAATCTCTTTTTTGAAAGCCTGTCAGTAACTGATGCCAACGCTGAAATATTCCTACTCGATTCCTGCAAATGAACCTGTGCCATGTTTGAGTACAGTGCAAGGTCCAGACCCTAAAACCGGTGCCCGCTGCCAGCTGCTGCGGTGGGCTCGGATGTGGCGGCCAGGGATGGGCACACGGGCAGAACACTGCGACCGGTCAGAGAGGAACCAGGCTGAGTCCAGCCCCAGCGAGCTGCTGGGGCACAGCCGACACTGGGCAGAGGTGGCCGGGTGAGTGGTGGGGCTGCCGCACTCTCGCAGCCCTCCGGCACTGATGCCGACCCTGCTCTCTGCCTGCCTCATCTTCCCCGCCTCTGAGGGACATAAATAGAGCATTTCCTGCTAATTAGAGGGGTCCTGCACTGAGGAACTCCAACGTCCCGGAGAAGAGATCCATCTGTACACTGATGTTTTAGAAGCTTGGGGAGGATTTTACGGACTGCCAAACAGTGGGTCTGAATTGCAAGATATTTGAGTCAAGGCCCTTCCAGCGTCTTTTCCCGGGTAACCACAGTCTGACAGGGGAGCAGGGGGATGGCTTCACGTGGGTGCCCCCACCGGTGCTGCACCTCCGTCCCACTCACCCTCGCGGCTCCAGTCTTCTGCCTCCCAAAACCAAGGCTTCGGTTTGGGGATTCAGGCTGAGCTGTGTCTTCAGTGCCTCAGCTCTACACTGCTCCAGATCAAAACCACTCTGTTAACTGGGCTGGCACCCCCCAGTCAGTTTACCAGAGAGTAAGGGTGGGCCGGCGACTATGGGATCACCCCGTGCTGCTTGACTGCTTGACTGCCTGCTCTCCATTTACTCTGTCAAGAGGCAGAGTTTGCAGCATAGTCGTGCCCGTCATGTAGTGACGAGGTGGGAAATAGGATGGGGCACTGACAGGGTTGCTGTTACCGGAGCCTAAACAGGGCAAGCTAGTAGGTAGGACAAGTTTTAGGCAGAAAAAAACCCTCAGTTCTTCTCTGAGGAAGGTTCTTTCCTTCTTCATGGGAGGAGATAAATCAGACTTTCCCACAACCAGCAGCAAAAGCTCGGCACAGGCAGGTAAGGAAAATTTCCACTTTGCATGGGTCCCCTCGAACACTTGCAGAGCATGGGCACATGGAGGTAAAAACTCATGACACATGTGCTGGCAAGTCGCGCAGCAAGGATGATGAGGGGACGTGCAATCTGACGCTGCCCTGCAGACACCGGTGGGTGAAAACGGACTGTGTAGCGAACAGGCCCCAGTTAAGGGGTGTCTGGTTGTGTTTGTTTTGTTACTGCGAACCAACAATACGATACTGGGAGGGTGAGTTTGGGGTTAAATTCAGAACGTTTCAAAATAGTGCTTCAAGCTGAATTCAGGTTCAAGAAAAAGAAAACTGAGGTGGGACGGTTAATAGCAGGGTTATGTGCTGGGTGTCCTTCCTTTTCTCCTCACTCATACTTGCTGTTAATAATAATGGTACCGGTGTGAAATATATGTTCATAGCACTGCTTTGCAAAATTTGCTACTGTGACTTCCGGATACACCACGAATATGAGTGTGTAGGCATAGCATGAATTGGTTAGGGGACTTGGAATCTTTCTTTTGAGATCTGCTTGCCTTGCCCAGCTTTGCACCATCACAATATCAGCTGCGGCATGAAATCAGAGTGACAGAGGGGCCAGCCTGGATGATCCTGGGTCAGCTTACAGAAAAAGCCTTCACGCTGGAGTAGGGGACCCAGTCCAAAGCAGTCTGATTCCTCTAAGCCCCAAACTCCAATAAAACTATGATCCAGGCATTGCAGCTGTAGCTGATTTCAACTACAAACCTCAAAAGAAATCTGAGGTTAATCTTAGTCACATTAGCATTAAAATTCTAAATATAGGCTTTCATTTGTCCCTCCTCATCAGAGTCTAAAGGCACGGCATATTTAGTGTGGTTTTCCTCACCTCTGCAGGCTAGGGAGATGCTATTTCACCCCTTTCTTCCAAGCAGGGAGCTGGTGCATACTTCCATAGGGATTTTACCCAGCGTAACACAGTTCATAAATGTGCAAGGATCTCTCCCGAGTGTCGGGCTTATTCGGCAGACCGTTTCTCCTCTGTGGTTATGAGCAGGGTCAAAAATCATACTCAGATTTCACAGTCTTGGCTCAGTCCCAAACAAGCCTGCAGAACGCAATAGGCTCACCCAACAAGAACTGGCATTTTTGCCTTTACTTTTGAATACTGAAGCTTCTTTGCCATTGCTGTTTATAAAGGCTGCAAAGGCATGGACACACAAGCTGCTTTAAGCTGCAGGTAAAAGATGAGAGCAAAGTTCAGAAGTTGGTGTGGGATTTAATGCTCTGCCTCACAGACTCTGTTAGTAGGTGTCAGTCTGGCCTTTTAGGCATGGGTGATGTCTCTCCTTTAGTCACGAATTCATGTTCAGGAAACTGGAGCCCATCATAGTTAACCCTGAGATAGGGAGGCCAACAAAAAAATTTTATTTCCATGTCAGGAGATGAAGAGATCTTCCTACTAATTTTAAGACCTGCTGAGGCAGGGATAGTTCACTTGTGCCTTGGAAAAATAATCTTTTTCATTTGAAAAACAGTTACACATGCAAAGGAATAAAGAAAATATGGCTTAAAATATTTCCTTTATAAGTTAGGTTGAAACAGACTGGTTGTCTGTCCCTTCCCCCATACACAAAATTCTGCACTGTGTGTTTAATTATGTCTCACATTTATTTTAGTCTTTGTGTCCAAAGATATTTTAAGTCAAAGCAGAAAAATCGCTTCACCCATCGCTGAAATTCAGTCACCTCTGGGATGAAGAACGGCAGTCAAGGGGACAGCTAGTACACAGTAACCTTGGCCAAAAACCCAGGTGCAGAAATCTGCTACCACCAAAACTGCTATGGGACCTAGCTTTTAAAGACTTTCCCACAGTAAATTAAATGAAAGCGTATTTATCTGCTTCAGCAAAACAAAATGTTGAGTTGACTCAGCCAAGCCGCAATCTCTTGTTTTAGAGACTCTGGGCATTTCAAGCATAATGCAGAAAATACCGTGCTCTTGGACTTCCAGCTTATGGCAACGACAGAAAAAAGCTGTAACAAATCAGTGATCAGGTAAGACTCTGAATTTCTCCAGAGCTCGGGGTCTCCAAAACCACAACATGATGGCAAATTCAGAACTTCGATTCCTCCTGTGACATTTGCTAATCCACAGCCTATTATGAGTTCACAAAAAAGGAAGATTGCTTTTGTCAGCCTTGGGACTGAGACTCACGTTTATCTGGCAGAAGATACCAATACACATAACAAACATGATAATTCATTGCTAGTTCAGTGCAACATTATTCACCACACCAGATGATCCATTTACAAAGTTACTTAGACACTTATGCACGTAAGATTCTTCTGAACAAAAGGTTCTTTTGTTTCAATAAGTTTGTGGTGGGGAAGAAACATGATACTGGCCTTTTGAGCACACTTAGCGCAAGTACAGATACTGGGCACTGTAATATTACTGGTTTTTCTTACAAACACCAGATATTTTGCTTCCATTTTTTTAGGCCCTGGAAAGACGAAATTTCATTGGAAAAGTAGATTTAATAAGTGATTAGAGGGTAATCACTATTCTCTTGTAATATGCAAAGGGCAATTTTGGGTTGTGAGGTAGTCTGTGGGTCATGTGAATTTAATTGTCATATCCAGAGACTTATACCACATTAAGTGTATCCCTAGTGAAACAGCAGAGTTGTAAATCTGTGAGATAGATATATATATATATATATGTGCACTATTTTATAACAGAGCTGTGGGAATAGTCCGTTACCTATAAAATAAAGAAACAACGTTAAATATGCCAAATCAATTTCCTCATGAAACCAGCAACAAATACTTAGCTAGTTGCTAGAAGAGACTCCAACGCTCCAACATTCAGCTCAGGTTCCACACAATGTTCCCCTTTCCACCATTTTAGCTAGTGCTTGCAATGCCTATACAGAAAGTGCCAGGTTAAACAAACCATCTTGGAAGACGTGTGAGGAGAAAATCATCTGTTAAGTTTCTTTTCCACATTTCTTTGAAAAAAATCTTTACAGTAGGGGATCTAAAATAAGTAGAGAGGGACAAGGTTGCCTGTGCTTGAAAGCCATGCTGACCATCTAGTTTCTGAACTTGGGATCTGAAGCTGAAATCTTGACCCACTTGAAGTCAATGGGGATTCTGCCACAGATCTAAATGGGATCCAGGATTGTTCTGAATCCTCTGTAGCCTACACCTTGGCTCTTCTGCTGCTCGCCCAGTACTGACTTTCCACTCCTTTACTCGGTCTCACTACAAAAAGCAGACGAGTGTCCTATTTTCCACCGCCTGCAACTCAGCTTTCTCCCTGAAAACTTTTTTCTCTGCTGCCTTCTGGAACTCTCAGACGATTCCTCCTTTCTGACTTATGGTTTAAGTAGAAGGATCTCAACTAGATAACATAAAAAAGCAGTTTTCAGATACAATGGCACACCAGTTTGTCAACAAAAGTCCTGAGGTAGGAATCTTAAGGGTCTTTAAGGGGGCATTGCTGAAAAGACAATATTTGCCATTTCACGTCGATGAAATTACTGTGATATCACCACTTCCACCTACGGAAAGATATCAGTTACCTCAGGTATCCGAAGCAGTGTGCTTGAGAAGTGTTTCCTACTGGATCTTCGAATCAGTAATGAAAGAGAGCTAAAACAAGTGAGTGAAGAGTGCTGTGAAGAAAAAAGGCCATAGTGGATTCTGAAAGCTAGTATACCACTGCAGCCTTAATGCAAAATTTTTTACATTATTATTTTTTTGACATAAGGCCTTGGCTGAGACCAGAGCTCCAGCCAGGATTTTCAGCCTTAACCCTGAATTTCCTGGCTTTTAGGGGTTTAAAACCAACCTTTAATGTTACTCAAACATAGAAGTATGTAGCTGAATTGATTTAACAGCGTTCCTGAGCTAAACTGCAAATCTCCACAGCAGTTGCTCCAAGGGACTCAGAGACAGCTCACCTCCACTCGCAGAACTCTGAGGCACACTTGCAAACGTGCTAATTCCTGGATGCCAGGAGCAGCCTCTTGCACAGGAGGCCTATGCTAAATATTATTCTTAGAACAGCAGAATAACCCCCTGGTTATGCTTTTGCACAAAGTGGAAGTGATTTGGGGCACATTCTTGCTTTGCACAGGAGGACAGCAATGCGTACCTCACATTTTGCATATGTTTGGTCTTTAATGAGCAGATCTAATCTTACCAAGCCAAAGCTGCTTGAAAAGTAATGCCAGTTTACTGAGGCTGCATGTAGGGGCATGGGGTGGTCTCACAGCATTGCATGAAGCACCAGGTTATATACATTGCACAGGACGTGGTGAATACCTTACAGATATGCAGCTTTAGGTAAAGAGGAACTGATAGAATATTTATAAATGGAATCTTCCCTGCTCAACAAACCTTATTTATTAGAGGCTAACCCACATCAAAGTTTTCTTTCTTGTTTTAAATAACTTTCTGCAGACAGAGATAACTGTTCAAAAATCACTCCACGGTAAAGAAATGGCTTGAACTATGGTGCTAGAGATATGAAGTATTAAAAAAGAGCAGCTGGCTAAGTTTTTCTTTTGACAAACCTCTTGCTTCTTTTTCTACTGGGTTTTGTTTTGTTCTAGCATCTAGTTATGTATTTTGTGAGCATAAAGCAATCTCACATGCTGTAAGGCTGAGTGTGTTTAAAACACAAATCATGATTCAGAACTGCAGCACGGAGATTTGAAGCTGATAATTACTGTCTTTGGCTTCTCACTGCTTATATCTGAAAACATAAGCCTCACTTAAAAAGGGAAGGTTGTCCTCTGTAGAAATCAAAACAACTAACTCAGAAGTGGCCTAATGCTTTAACTGAGCTAGAGGTACTCTACACAGTACGTACACATGAACAGAGCACACATGATCAAATGGGAGCACTTCTAGGTCTATACACCTGATTAGCTAAATCCCATACGAGCGTTCTGCTCTGTTGTGGAGTCACAGGATAGAAAGACTTGGTTTCCTTTGTAAGTAATGAGAAAGGAGGAGGGAGGGGACCTTGTCCTCCAGGAAGATGGAAGGAATAAGGGATATTCTTGTAAAATGTTATAAATGTTGCATTTAAATAAAGAAGTCTTAAATTGCGGAGCTGGCCCATGTAATAAAAGGATCAGTAATGTTAAGAGTGCCAGAAATGAGCCAATTTCACAAGCTATTTGAAGGATATTTTCATGTAACTTTTGGCCAAAGCAATGTTCCAAAAAGTCTGACAATTGAATCCTAATTAGTTACAAGGATCCCTCTGGCTCAAGTTGACTATTATATTGTGCTCCATGCTCCTGAAGCAGATGAGAGCCATCACACCTTGCCAACATATGACAAGGAGAAAGGTAAACTCACCATGCCATTGCTTTCAGAAGAGTTTAAATCAAGAAAAGAGAGAAAATTACACAAATCTTCAAGGAGAATTGCCATTCTTTCCACATAATAACAGTCATCTGGGATAATATGCCTGTATTTCACTTGTCAAAGCAAGCTGTTTACTATTTGGTCTTTTAATAGTGAATTTAGTGAACATTAAGAGACATTAAGGCAAAGCAAGCATTTTTATGTTATATCAGCTCATTTCCCTGCCCCTCAATACACAGGTCTTTACTTTCCTCTATGTGTTCTGAAGAGACCTTATACATCTTTCCATATAGGTTAAGCTGACACTGCAGAAATGAACACGACCGGTTTAAATCTTTATTAAAAATATAAATGTCTTGAATACTAAAACTGCCTGTTCATAAAATGGGGACTTTTGCACACGCTGAATAGGTTTGGGGGTTGCTTTGGGGACAGCAGCATTCTTTGAGTTTTTGGTGAGTGTTCCTCTCCCCCCTACCCTGCCTAGTGAATTTTTTCTTGTTGTTCTACAAGAAATGCTAATCTCAGCTCCACCTCTATTGGGTCATCTCCAGGTCAACAGATTAGAGAAATCAGCGGAAGAATGAAGACAGTCTCTCCAACTGCAGGGCAAGATGACCCAGTTATTAATCAATCTGATGGCAGCATTTGAACAATGACAGTCATCTGTCAGAAAGCAGGAGGTGGCTCCTCATTAGCACACCACTCACCTGCCCTGAGCTACAACTCTTTTATAATAATACCTATCATTCACCTCCAAGGTGTTGCTTCTTTCTCTGGCTACATGAAATAACAAACACTATTTTCTGTCTCCCTCTTCGGTACTTCATTTTCTTGGCGCTTACTCAACCTGTATTGCCTTACAGAAAAAAAAAAAAAAAAGAAAAAAAGAAAAAAAAAACCCCTAAGCAAAAAAATACCCAAGCAAAACCAGAGAGACCAAAATGACTTCTAACTAATTTTCTAAGATTTTCAAGCCTTCAGATTAAAATAAGTAGACTAAGTGAGTTTGAAATACCATTTTTGACACGGTAACATACCACAGTTATAAATTGGCCTCTTTCTTCCAACTAACAGGTCAATCCTTATTTCTGCCAATCTGATTTCGCCACGACCGTCCCAGCAGGTTCCCTCACACCAGCTTTATACTGTCATATACCTTTTTGAATTACTCTGTTTTGCTCTGCCAGTTTCCAATCCACATGCAGATGTTAAGCCAAAATAATATTTTAAGCAAATAATTCTTTCATAAAATACTGCTTATCAACACACATTTTTGTTATTAGACGCACACACGCGTGGAGGTCAGACACAGGGCTGATGACTTGCCAAATGCAGCCCCAGTTCTGCCATTAGCTATGCTTAGGAAAAAGCTCACAGCAATTCCCATCAGCCTCCTCAAATATCTGACCACAAGAGATATCCTTAAAGGGGAGGGAGTATACAGGTAACGTAAACTAAAACTCACCCCACCAGTTGCATTCAATATTACACACTGGGCCAACAAGCTGCAAGGCACCTACAGATTTCTTGCTCCCCTGCCTTTGATTCCAGTGTTTCAGTTATTATTTGCTCTTTAATATCTCCTCAAACAAAAAAATGGGAGCCTACATAGCCTGAGGATTTTCACTACAGCAAATCTCATGATGTTGGTCCTAAACACATTGGATACTACTATTTTAGCCCAAAGATCCTACCCACCCTACAGCTCCACACAACCTGTTGTTTCTTCTCTGACCCCTCAGCCCACGATCTTCTGCCCCCCCGTTCCGATAATCCCACTGCTTGTATAGGTCTTATAAGAACCTTATACAAGGTGTCCCTCAGCCTCTGCTTCTCCAGGCTAAACAATCCCAATTCCCTCAGCCGCTCCTCATAAGATGTGGTCTCCAGACCCTTCACCAGCTTCATTGCCCTAAATGTTGCATAAAGTATGGCAATGCCTCAGCACCAACCAAGATCAGAAGCCACGGTACTGTGAACAAACTGACTGGGACTGACTATGCATCCTGCAAAGCCTACAAAGAAAAACGGTCATGAGAAACAAATGACGGAGCAAACTTCCAAGCACAGCAAGTGAAGTGTTTGCTGCCAACGTTACACGAGAGCTACCACTCCCTTTCACTGAGTGTGGTTGTAAAAGGGAGATCTGTCCCCAGCTGTCAGGGGTCACCTGTACTGAACCTGGATGAACCACCTTCCTCACACAAGGCAGCCCCCGGTGAACAGACTCAGAAATGAAAGGCAGCAGCTGCTTAGCAGTCATTAGCAACAGGTAGTGCCTTGTCCACGTGTTGCCTTCTGGAGGAGGACTGCAATACGGCAGTTGGAGGGGAAAGAGGAATCACTGACGCCGAGTGCCCCGAAAACTCTGACCCAAACCCAATCCAAATGTTGTCTGTCTGCTCAGATGGGCTGGAAATGTAGTGGAATTACAGAAGCGCTGGTATTTCTGGCCTCCTTTCCACTCCTACAGCAAGGACAGCATCTCGCAGGCTGTCTAAGCGGCTTCCAGTTCCAGTTGGGCATTACAAGCACATACTAACATGGGGAAAAAGCTAGCTCCACAAATGCTTTCAATACTAAAAAAAGAGATTAAATTCAAATTTGGGAGACCAGATAATTTTTTTCTCCTCACTTTCTTGTCAACAGGCACTCATTATAATTTTACTAAAAGGCGCAAATTCATATTCTAATTTTGGCAACAAATTGAGGCCACATTCTCTGTGTTACACTGTTTTTTAGTATTAGACACCAGCAAAGCAGCAGAAAAAACCCCACCTAAACTTACCAAAAATATGCAACAAAATGGACAAACAAACAAACAAAAGAGCCAAACACAACCACACTTTAGACATGCCAGGATCACAGTCTTTCTGCCTAAAGTGTGTTTGTTTAGGCAATTACACTGCCTGTTACTTACCCGTAATGTTCTCCTTTTAGTTAGAGTGCTCTGCAGATGGTTTGATGCTGCTAATGTCTGGTTTTCTGGGAGGAGAGAGAAGAACGGAAACGTTACTCCTGAACTCTGACCTCTGTGGATGGCTTTCTGGGGGATGCACTCCACTAATTGTCTTCTTTTTGAGCTGCAGTGGATGTAATTGCATAGATAAGGTCTGTGTTTTTCTGGCGTTATTTTTTTACGGTACAGAACGGTGTGTCCACAGTGATGCATTAAAGTAGTAATAATGAAAATAGTATCCATCAAGTAATTTCAGTGCTGTTACCACGCTGGGATGTAACCACCCTGCAAATCCTGTGTGGGTTACAGCCGGACTCCACCCGCCTCCCTGCCATTAGCCCTTCACCCTGGACGGCGGGGCAAGCGGCACCAACCTCACGCTTCCCAGGTTTGCAGCTTTCTCTCCAGCTCAACCAATATTTGGCAGTGGTTAACCCTCCCTCCTCGGCTATACGCACACGCGCGTTTTGGCATGTGAGCATCTTCAGTACAGCTGGAACAGGAGCCCCTCAGGGAGAAGCACACAAGCCCTCAGCTTCACCCTCCTGTGAAGGAGGAAAATATTATCGTCATACTATAGGTGAACAATCTGATATATTTAAGTAATACACCAAGAACTAGCACATGAATTAGTTTAAAACTAACGAAGGTCACCACATTGTTATTGAATCTTTCAGTCCACAGATGTGCCTGCGAATCCTTTGTGGCTGGCTGTTTGTGTAGCAGGGCCCCGAAGCACATGCTGGGGCTGGTTTCTCGCCTTGTCGCTTTTTCCTCCAAATAATGCCTTTTTCCTCAAGAAAAAAAAAAAAAGAAATTCTTCATTTTATTCTTTCTCTTACTCTCGTTTCCTTCTCTTGAAGAGGGCTGCTGTTAACATTAGTTTCAGACTAAGTGATGTGTCTCACATTTTGTTTTTTTCCCCCAGTGGAAAACCCTATAAATAAAATATTCATAAGAGAATATCCACCTATCTTTCCCAGTACTACATTCCTGACTAAGGTTATTTCTTTATTTCATCAGGAAACTTATATTAAAATCCTAGTTTCCATTTTATTAATTTTGTACAAGTATATGTTAATTTTTGTACATGTGTGCGTGTATTTTTGCACTGGATATTCCTTTTATAGTGCTTATATACACATCTGGTCTTTATATATGAATAATTTAACGATATATCTCCCTCTTTGTTTGTGTTTATATACATATATGTGTGTGTGTGTGTTCCCCTGCACTTATATACATACATGGATGTATATATGGATAATATGTATATAATTGCCCGGGCTTTACAAATGGATGCCAGCAAGCAAATACCTGTCTATTGCTCTGTCAAATGTGACTCTCTGGGAAAGCTATTGGGTTTATAGAAGAGACAAACATTTCAGGCACGCCATTCTGGGGTAATGAAGCATGGCAACAAAATATACCTGTGCAACATTTGATAAAGATGAGCTGACACACCAGTCCAAATAGGTTCTTTTGTGTGTCTGCACGTGTCTACCATCATTGCTTTCATCTTAAAACAGGAAGGTAGCAATAGCAGCAGCAGCTGGCAGGAACCACAAGAGGAAGAGCAGCTCACACAATTAAACGTCATTTACCTCTGGCCTTTATTTCACTCCTCCCTCCCCCTAATTTATTATGTGTTTTCTCCATCTCTATGCAAAAAACACAGGCTCAATTTTTCTTTCTTTCTCGGGCTATCTAGCTCTTTTTACAGGGGGAATAAACAAGACAATAGGCAAAATCCCATGGCATTTAGCTTTGGATCTTAACTTGAAACGTTTCTTAGTGGGTTTTTTTATGGCCTTTATTGTTCTCTGATTAATGTAAAGTAAAATTAAACCCTACAGTTACACATTAGTACATCAGCTAGAGAGAAGGCAAAACTGCGCTTCGTACCTCGCTTTACAGAAAACATCTTTTGTTGCGTTTAATCTTCAGAGCAAAGGAAAGGAAAAAGCCTCACCTGGTGTGGGCACCTTTGAAGAGAAGGGAAATGTAGACTTCAGCTGCCGAGCAGAGCATGGCGAGCAACACGAGTTACACCGCTCTACTCGTTCGGGGCTGGGTAACAGCCCTTCTTTAGGCTCAGCTTCCATCCAAGTCAACAGGAATTGTCCTGGTATGCGGAGCCCAGCAAAGGGTTCTGCCTGGCTCCCACAGATTTTGCTTTGAAGGGGCATGGCAACTAGAGATAACCAAATTTTATGGTAGTTGTTATGTGGATCTACACCATTTTTTTTTACCAAAGAGAGCCAGCTGCATAAATCTTTCTTCGAGGTTAAATTTAAAAACACATTTTCACTGTGTACAGATGCTATGCATATGTGTATGCTTGTAAATGCTTGTATTCAACTCAAATGAAATTGAGCTTAATTATGTATAATATTCTGGCTAATATCTTCTACTGAAGAGGCCACAGTCCTTCTATATGTATTGTATGTGACACGTATGATGTACTTAATTTTTTTATTAGATATGCCCTGCTCTCATCTCTTTTCCCTGTAAAAAATCTCCTCAGTACGTGAGATTTTTCACTGTGCTGGCTGGTAAATTCATTTTTACTCTGGGTTTCCAGTGGATCTTTTCTTCTTCTTTTTCCACAGACGTTTCTAGGCAGAATGCATAACTGTTCAGCTGAAGTAAAACTTTCAGCATTATGGTTTTTGAGTGTGGCTTGAAACCAGAGTGAGTTTGGCCCTTTGTAATCTCTATACTGAAGCAACACGTAACTGAAATGGATCTTTTTTTTCCTGCTAGTAAAACTCCTGCTAAATCTGAAAGACGGGTCATAGATTTGGCATTATGTTTTCCTCAGAGCAGCAGTGTTTCTGTTATTTACTACTAGTCACTGTGGCTGATAATAGATGCCTCTTAACATGCTTATTCTTTTCCATTTTTATCTGTAGTCAGAGCATGGGAATTTGAATTTCAACCTCTGGTTGTCCCCCACCTCACACCCATTTCATGAAATCTATTGTATCTTTAGCCAAGTTCACAGGTTAAATGACACATATGTGGCCTTTCTGTTCATTTTATCTGACACTAAGACAATTCAATTGACGCTCAGGAAAAAAAAAATCCCAAAATTACAGAGCTTCTCTGCCAAGGGTAAGAATAGGTCAAGAGCCAAAGGAATTTAAGCAAACTGTCTTTTATACACAGGAAGCAGTTAACATACAGAATAAAAGAACAGGGATAGCAATTGATGAAACATTTGGGAGAAACTTAGATAAACAATCATAAAAAAGATTTAGACAAGTGCTTGGAGTAGCCAAAAAAATAAATAAAACTGGTACAGAGTGTGCAAGTCACTTCATCGTCCTTCCATTCTGAAATAGCTGAAATAAAATGGCAATGAGCAGATAAACTGCAAAATATCATTATGATTTAGTAGCCATTTCTTTCCATCAGAGCCACTGTTTTAATTTTCATTCTTCCAAATTACAAAGTAACAATAAAATATCCTTTTCAATTTATGGCAACGAGACCCTTTTAATTGAATTTCAGAAATGAGTTGATTTGAGTGATGGGTAGGTAATGGGGATATACTATTTACAGTGGGAAATGCATTTCCAGTGAAACGTTTTGAAAAAGCACAGCAAAATAGATATTTATAAGCAGGATTCTGGATGGCTTACATACACACACACGCACGCAAATATATATGTTCACCCTGAGGTACAACAAACAATATTTCTGTTTAATCCTAAAAGCCTCTACCAAAGTAAAAAAAGTTCGTGAGCACTTGGACCATTTATTCCAGCAACAACCAACTGTACAAGCACTATGACCTCATTATAACTCTTACTTTTTCTCACTGTGTATAGAGACATGGGACTGGGGAGGCGG
>Ga0065711_1000051_pt1 | contig 113659 bp, 50 predicted proteins | sample Hoacrofraction12_FD_59098 | JGI IMG/M metagenome (GOLD analysis project Ga0065711, IMG submission 59098) | Hoatzin crop microbial communities from Cojedes, Venezuela - Epithelial fraction 12 v2 (version 2) | ecosystem: Host-associated > Birds > Digestive system > Esophagus > Crop | place... | reverse complement strand
CTTTTCCTCCACTTGCTTGATGATGACCTCCAGGATAAGCTGCTCCATCACCTTTCCCGGGATGGAGGTGAGGCTGAGCGGCCTGTAGTTCCCTGGGTCCTCCTTCTTGCTCTTTTTGAAGGTTGGAGTGACATTGGCCTTTCTCCAGTCCTCGGGCACCTCTCCTGTCCTCCAGGACCTCTCAGAGACGATGGATCCTTCTCTCTAAATTGGGGAGATATGGATTTGATGGGTGGACTATTCGGTGGATGACGAATTGGTTGGATGGTCGCATCCAGAGGGTAGCGATCATGGCCTCAATGTCCAAATGGAGATTGGTGACAAGTGGTGTTGCTCAGGGGACTGTACTGGGACCAGTGCTGTTTAGTATTTTCGTCAACGACATAGCGAGATCGAGTGCACCCTCAGCAAGTTGTCAGATGACACCAAGCTGAGTGGTGCAGTTGACACACCAGAAGGACAGGATGCCATCCAGAGGGACGTGGACAAGCTGGAGAAGTGGGCCTGTGTGAACCTCAGAAGATTCAAGAAGGCCAAGTGCAAGGTCCTACACCTGCATTGGGACAACCTCCAGTATCAACACAGGCTGGAGGATGAAGGGATTGACAGCAGCCCAGCTGAGGACTTGGCTGTACTGGTGGATGAAAAGCTGGACATGAGCCACCAGTGTACACTCACAGGCCAACGTATCCTGGGCTGCATCAAGAGAAGTGTGGCCAGCAGGTCAAGGGAGGGGATTCTGCCCCTCTGCTCTGCTCTGGTGAGACCCCACCTGGAGTCCTGTGTCAAGCTCTGGATCCCTCAGCACAGGAAAGACATGGACCTGTTGGAGCGGGTCCAGAGGAGGGCCACAAAAATGATCCGAGGGATGGAACACCCCTCCCATGAGGAAAGGCTGAGAGGGTTGGTGTTGTTCAGTCTGGAGAAGAGAAGGCTCAGGGGGAGGCCCGATTGCAGCGTTTCAGTACTTAAAGGGGGCCTATAGGAAACAAGAGGACAATCTTTTTCGCAAAGCCTGTTATGACAGGACAAGGAGCAATGGTTTTAAACTAAGGTAGGATAGATTTAGACTGGATATAAGGAATAAATTGTGTACAGTGAGGATGGTGAAACACTGGAACAGGTTTTCCAGAGAGGTGGTAGATGCCCCATCCCTGGAAACATTCAAGGTCAGGTTGGACAGGGCTCTGAGAAACCTGACCTAGTGGAAGACATCCATGCTGGTTGCAGGGGGCTTGAGCCAGATGACCTTTAATGGTCACTTGCAACCCAAAGCATTCTAATCACTGCTTAAGTGAGATGAAAATCTCTGAACAATTAAAGCAACTTTGAATTTCCCGCAATAGAGATGAAAAGCATGAAAAAGCCTAGTATTCATTATAGGCTTTAATACCTGATACAGTTTTTAGAATGGATTATACTAAAATGTATATATACATTTTAGAATGGATTATATATTGCAGAATGAGGACATTTTTGTTCCCGGTATCTTTTCTACTACCAGATTTATTTTAATTTTTTGACTTTTTTAATATGCACAGCTTTTAAAGCCAGTGCTCTGGCCTCTGAAATTACGAAACACTGCAACAGTGGGAATGCTGAAACTTTGTATTCCTGGTTTTGACTCGAACGTATATTCTTTGTGATGTAGTTATCGCTCTTTGAAAATAGCGTCCTTAGTTGTATTGTGTAAAGTGTTGCTTTTTCACAGAAGGTACTGGTCCTGTCTCAACTCAGCTGAACCTGTTCTAGTGGAGCTGAGGATGCACCTCAGAAATTGCTCACTTGAGCAGTCCTGCTCAGACAAATGTAAATGTATTTAAGTGTTAGCGGTCTTACGTTCATCCATAAATAGCAAGAACCCCTTAGATATTTTGAAGTCCTCCTTAGGTAAAACCAGACTGATAATATATTTTGATAAACTTAAGGTTGAGATCTGTGTGGGCCTATGTGGAAAAGGGATATTTGATACACACAAAAATGCCAGTTTTGCAGGGAGGAGTGAGTGCAGTTTTGTCCTGAGGACAGGAATTCAATTTCAGACTAAGTTTGTAGTGTTTGTTTTGCTGATAATTACAGCCGTTTGGATTTTTAATAATCAGTCTCTTGCATGCAAGAAATATTTTTTCTGTATATTTATTTGAAACAAGTACATGAATCAACATATTTGATTTAAAATGAGAGTTAAAAGTAACTATAGAAAATATTCCACGTCAGGCCATTTTAAACTTCCTGTTACAGTTAATTCATGAGGTAGATGAAACATCATCTGATAGCTTTCTGAAGAGAAAATTAATTTATTTGGCCTGAAAACTATCAGGCAGGTAAGCATAACTGCCAAATAATTACAGAGTTTCACAGGAGGGAAAAAGCTTTTTTGTGCCCTATCAGTGTGTTTAAGTTGTTAGTATATTTTGATACCTTCTACCTTAATTTTGAATTTTTGGTTGGCAGTATATTTTTTTCCAAATGTCATAGCTGACTTGTTCTTATCCTTAAATTTCTGAAGTGGGCTTGTAACTAATTAGGACTAATCTTTAGTATTAACATTGATATGCAGAATCAGATCCATTAAGAGAAGACTGATGATTTGTTATCTTAAGTTAAGGAGAGCTGAGGATATTAGAACTCAAAGTTGGTTTTCCGTTATATGTGGCATTTTAAAATAAAACAAAAAGGTAATAAATACGGTTTTTCTTTGCCTCAAGAATGACCTCTTTTCAGAAGCTTGAAGATAGTAATCTCAACATAAACCAGATACATTTGAGTGAGTTTTACTAGTGACCCCTCTGAAGTGTTTAATTATTTTGGTTCCTAGAAGACCTCACAAGAAGCAGTAAACCTTGGTGGATGAGTGGTGCATCTGCTTTTCCAACTTCGCTTCCAGTCAATGACACATTAAGTAGTCATAGCCGGCAGAAGAGATCAGTAAGCCTTGAACGGTTTGTGGAAACGCTGGTAGTAGCAGACAAAATGATGGTGGGATACCATGGTCGCAAAGACATTGAACACTACATTTTGAGTGTAATGAATATTGTAAGTTTCATCCCTCTCTGTGTTCATATCAATGTGCATGTACTGAAATGATAAAGCAACTATAAAGTATTTATTTATGGGCATGAATAATGCTTTAAAATGTGTATCAGCTTGGAGGAATTAATAGTTGAAATACAGAAAATGTTAGCATCGTGGGAAAAATACAGTGCTGCTTCTCTCAAGAAGTATGCTGTGATCACATTTAAATTGTTTATCTTTGATTTTAAATTCATGTGATTGCATTTAGATTATACAGTTCTGTTCTGTTGAAGTCAACAGTTTAAATGCTTCTTGTGCTCGAAGAATTATGAAATAAGGTATAAACAGTTTTGAATGAAAAGCGTAACCCAAGGAGTTTGTTTTACTGAGTGGTCATTTTGCGGTCCAAAAATAACTCTTATTCAGGTGATAATGATAATTGACGTTATGAAATTACGTTGGGAAAGAAAGTAGTTTAACCATTTAGGAAAGAAGTGGTGTTTCTTGTCTGACTTTGTGCCTTTTCTTATTTTCTGGAGGTCAGGTTGCCAAACTTTATCGTGATTCCAGTCTAGGAAACGTTGTGAATATTATAGTGACACGTTTAATTGTCCTCACTGAAGATCAGGTAAGAGCTGTTGTGCTAAGCTTTATATTACTGAAATACAATTTATGTTACTGTGTGATAGAGATCTCATTGAATTATTGCTTGAAATGGCTGCATCTGAGTGCAAAACCTATCTTGTAATCTTCCACTACTTTAATCAAGTTCAAAGGAATGTTCCTCATGTATCATCTCGAAGAGATCTGTTCTTACTTCAGGTGACTATTAATACGTCTTTGGGGTTGTCAGTTTTATTTTTAGATCTATATTTTGATATTCTTGATTTTTTTGTATTGACATAATCATTATTAAAGTTCGAGAAGAAAGAATGCCTGTTCAGTAGTACACAGCTGAACTTTGGGTCAGATTTTACAGAGATAAAGTTTGGCAAGAAGAGTTTATTCCTAGAAACCACTGCTTCTAATTATAGTCCCATTTTAGTTTTCAAAAGGCTTAACAACTGACCTTAGTAATTTGTTTGGAACATTTCTGGTATGCATGTTGTATTGCAGCCAAACTTGGAGATAAACCACCATGCAGACAAGTCCCTCGATAGCTTCTGTAAGTGGCAGAAATCCATTCTCTCCCACCAAAGTGATGGAAACACCATTCCAGAAAATGGGATTGCCCACCATGATAATGCGGTTCTTATTACTAGGTATGGTCATTATAAGTATTGTGTTTATTTTATTTCTGTAGCTTTCTTATTCTTACCTTTTATATATATAAATTTGGAGGCTAGATGTAAAGTAATGTAGTTGGTAGGTAATCTGAAGAGGAGGAAAATTAATAGATGGTTTGTCTTAATTGTATCTGACTATTAAACTGTAGATTAAGAATTTGGAAAAGTGAGATCTTCAAATTACTTGCTTCTGCTGTTATTTTCACTTCATAATTGCCAATGCAAAATATTCCAGTAGAACAGATGGATCCTATTGAACATTTTGTACTCTTTTATAATTGAAAAGAATTCATAATATTAGGGAGAACAAAACAGTATGGAGAATGTTTTGTTAACCATATATAATGTTTTTTGTAAGAATGTCAAGCCAGAACCTCAACTACTGTAGTAGTATTTCTGCTGAAAAAAAGGTTCTTGCAGATTCAGGCAATGAGACAATCTGCTTTGTAGCTGTTTTGATTTATTATTCTTAATTAAGTTGAGAACTGACAGTTGTAATAGGTGGTTTCAAAGCCTGCATATGTGCCTATTTGTTTGCTTCTGTTCCATCTTTACTATGATAAATTCAACAAAGTTTGCACTGTAATCTTGCAATCCTGATACACGTGTTCCTGTTTGTCCTTTGCAGTTATGGGTAGGCAACTATACTTTGTTAGGAAATCAGTTTCCCTGTTGTTCAAGGACACTATTTATTCTTTTGTGTTTTTTTTAAATAGCAGCACATGCAGCAGTGCTAATTTGGATTAGGATCTTATTATAGTTTCTGCTTTTCAGGACAAATTCTGCACTGCTTTGTATGTGACCTGTTTGTGGAATCATTGTGTTCATTGTAAAAAATTTTAAAATAGTAATTAAAATAACGGATCTCTTCTGGAATTTTGCGTAAAAGGTGTAAAAGTGGCTGGGTTTTTGGGGGATGTGTGGTTTTTGTTGTTTTTGTTTTGTATAAGGAACAAATCTTTTTTGAGAGGAAAGAAAAGCTAATGAATTGCGTGGTTTTTTTCCATTCATATTTCCAACATAATTTTTACACGTGGTTGTTAATACTACATAGTAACAATTAGAATGATTAAATGCCAGAGTGGCTTAGAGAGCTGTTATAGTCCAAGAAGTTTAGAAAAATAATATTAAAGTATCTAGTACAAGTAAATGGAATGAAATTAAAAATAAAATACAGTTACCTTCTAAGATCTTGAATTTTCAGAGGCCATTGTTTATGCTCAGTTTTCTGCATGCAGGTGATTCCTTAACTAGAGCTGCTCATATGTGAAATTAAACATATCTTTACAGCTGTGCTATGCATCAAGCTTTTACTGGTATAATTTAGGCAGTGAGTGAAAAAGTGTAGTTTGTAGGTGGTATGGTTGTGTCAGTTGAAGCCCTCCCAATACATATGTATAAGCTACATTAGCAATACTGTATCTTTACTGATATGACTGAATAACTTTACATTTTGTTAGTGTTATTCTGGCACTGCAAAGCACAGTTGTTTATTTTCTTTTGCTGTTGTGCTTTAATACCTTTTATTACTGTATATTCTGTACTGGCTTCCCTGTTCTGGTAGGATGTTCCCAGCATGGTTATAAACAGTTCTGTGTTCCAGACAAAGGCTTCAGTTGGTGCTAACTTTCAGGCCTTTAAGTGCAAAGGGAGCAAGTTTTCAGAGAACATGAGTAATACCCACAGAAAATAATTTTTTTTTTTTCAGCAAGAAGTAGTAAATATTAAGGACTTAATTTATTCTTCATTATGGGGGCTTAGTAGTTGTATAAGTAGGATGCGGAGTTTCTTTAGGACTTGTGTATGTTCTCTTCTAAAAGGCCATAAGTGTTATAAATATAACTTCCAGGTTTACTTCTAAGAAGTTTACACTTGTAAGTATATACCTATATTTTAAATCAACAAAGTCTCAGTGTAGTATCTGCAGGCTAGTAATACATATGTTTATAAAGCATCACTGAACTTTAAAGTTCAGTTATATATGCTGTCATGGCAGAATGCTTGTATTCATTTATTTCCTGCAATAATAGTAATTTCTAAAAATAATCCCAAAGGCTTTACTAAGCAATTTAAATGGATTAATCGGGCTTTTACTGAAACTGCTAGCTATCATGGCTCTTAACCAATAAAATGTATCAGCATATGTGAAGAATGGATTTTTCTTTTTTAGGTTGGAATAAGTAAAGATAAATTTATATTAATATAAATACGTGAGTCCATTAACTTTAAATAATTCTGAATGAATTACTGAAATGGTGCAATGCTAGTTTTCATTCTGTTTTGGATCTCTTACCTGATGAACCAGAGTTGAGGCGTTATATGTGAAAGAGAACAGCATAACTATAGTCCTTTAAACTCCTAACGTGTTGGAGAGCTCTTTAATAACCTTTTCTTCCTGAAGGAATTTGAGCCTATACTACCAAATACTAAATTATTTTTCATCCACTGTATAGTGTTTTGAAAACAGTTTCCTATTTTATAGCAGTTACTATTTTACAGAAAGTGGGAAATTTTCAGTTCAACATTATGGATAGTTTTGTGTTGATTAAAACCAGATTTTTCAGTAAGTTATGTATTTGAAAATATTACCTAGTCCTAGCTGAGTATTTCAGTTTGCAACTACAACGGTCTTTATCTGAAAAGTGGGACAAGATTGTTAAGAAGAGGAAGCATGATCTTCATCTGTGCAAATGAAGACGGCCCCTTAGCTTTTCTTAGCAACAGATGGCTTTCCTCCATGATGCTTTCAAAGATAGCATGCTCAGATCTGGGAAAAAAAAACAGTATTAAAAGTGCTGATTCCTTAGGGCGTCTGCTTGACCAGTGTAGACAGTCTGTTTTACCCTAAACTAACTAGAAGCAGGTAGCCTCAGTGGCATGAAGGTATACCAAGCCTTTGCAACTAGTAAATCCCAAAGAGACTTTACCATGCCCACTAAGCCACGGGTCTTTGGACAAGACCCTACCTGTGTTGAGTGTGCCTGGTGCACGGGCTGCTCTCATGGTCCTGCAGGCACCCTGCACTCAGCAGAGCACTTGTTTTACTAAGTGGCCAGAGGATTGCAGAGAACTTCTTGGCTAATAATAAAAAATAAGACTGGTAAGAGAGTGGTCCAAGTAAGAGCCTGATTTGCAATTAGGAGGGCAAAATTGTGGTGATGGATATAAATTACTACTTGCACAAATATAGTAACAAAAATTATGTGCATTCTCTGCTCACTGTGGTGAGTGTTGGGACAGGTTAGCTTCTTTAATGCTGCCAGACTTTATGCTGTAGGCATAAATGTGATAATTAGCAGAAACATTTCCTTATACTGTTGTCAGCAGAAGCATCTTCCTTCAGTTTCACTGGGGAGCTTCTGAGCATCCCTGGAATTGGTAAGAACTTGGTACTTTCTTACAATGGGAACCCAAGGGTATGTAATAGGCCTTCTGCAGAGGGCTTATTAGAGAGTCTTGGGATATTGGGTGACTTTGTGTAACAATAATGACAATTACCCAGAACACTACTAATACTTTTGTGTGTTACTATGTGTTTGCCTGTTATTAATGTACAGAACTTTTGTTTCTATTTTCTAAGTCTTAAGCATTTAATATTATTTGAAGATAAGGCTGTGACTGAAGTAATGTTCTGAAACAATGAGACATGGGGTTTTTTTTGTATAGTGCTCGTTCTTTGAAATTTCACCTAGATTTTTTCTGTTGGAGACTGTATTTAAGTCTCAGACTTTAGTATTGTATCCCATGATTGTCCAAATTGGGTTCTTGGGGCCTGCTGAAAATAATATTCTAAGCAGACAGGTTTTAATTATGAAGTTGATTAATAGTGTAATGCTGTTAAGACAGTTTCTTTTTTCCATGAAGTGACTTTGACTTTAGATAAACCTAGTGAGTCCTTAAAATTGTCATATTACAAATTAGTAAATTAGGAGAAAAACTTGTTTGATTTTCTCATGTCAAGTCTTTTGGTAGATAGAAAGTAGTCTTTGCATTTGGTTCCTGTATTCCTGCATCATGGATGTGATAACCTCACTTTTTAGCACAATGTTGGGTTCTCAGATTTGTCATTTTAAGACTCGGTGTAAGTTTTGAGAGTCTCTGTATATTCTCTCTTGTGTATCCCACCGCCAGTGTGGAAGTACCTGTTTGCTGTTTTGAAGTTAATTCTTATTTATTTGCTGATGTGGTTTTTTAACCTTCATTGATAGCCTGCTTCCTCTTTTTTGTTTCTTCAGAAACTCCATAAGAAATAGTCTCCTTAGTTTACCTTAAAAACACATGACTTTAGAGGTCACAATGTACACTACGATATTGCTACCTATTTTTGAAGAACACTCAATCCATCTTCCCTTCCATTTCAATTAGTTGCTTTCTTCTCTTGATCTTGTAGATCATAAAGTAGGAATTACGGAATTCTTCAGTGATACCTTGGTTAACTTGCAAGCGTATACGTTATGAACAAAACTGTTTCTTGTCCTGTTCACCTGTCAGAATGGTTAGGGCCAGAGAGTTGCATACTAGGCTGCACTTTGTAGTAGGGGTGGAGGAGAAGACGACAAAATTTAGAAATGCCCCCCCATTTTTTTTTCTGTTACACCATGAAAGTTCTCTAGTACTATGTTTCTATATAGCTCAAGATGGTTAGTTTGATATGTCCAGGTACTAAAGAGTTGTTTTTCCAAATGACATGTGTGAGTGACTCTCTGAACTTCACAGCAACGGAATCTTTTCCTACTGGCGGGGAAGATCCAGAGCTATAAATTTGCCTCCTGGTGTGTCAGTAGATCAAGTAAAAGGCGTACCAAACAGCCCTTAGAGAAGATCATTTCAGGCGGAAGTTGAGATTCTGGGGGTGCGTGTGCATGTGTACCTCTGAAGGGGCAGAACTTGGTCTTTGAGAGACAAATATTTTAAACAGAGAAACATTTGAAACCTTACTGACTTAAAGAGATAGTACTTCTCAAAAGTCATTACATGAAATGTTATCTTCTGTTGGTAGCATCGCAAACCAGGAGTTTTATGTTTTTTAAAAAGAAAAACAAATCCACTATGCTTGACAAAAGGATTAAGATCTCTCTGATGCTGCTGCAGTGCTTTTGTAGGAACATAAGTGATTCTGTGTGAAAAACTTCATAAAGTTTTAGTTTTGAGACTGTAAGGTCTCAAGCCTAGTAAGGTGAGCCTTCCTCACCTCCCCCCCCCGTTACTCTGTTAGAGATGCACTTATGTAGATATAGCTTCTGAAATTAATGGCAGGTCTTGAAATACAAAAAGTTTTTACTTGGACTGGAGTCCGCTGGAGTTAGTGTCGCAAGTGGTGTGCTGCTTTAGCAACAATTTATTTGGCAGCCTCACTGAACTGATGTACTCTGGAGGAATCTTTATTTGCGTGAATAAAGAATGAGGGCCGTAAGATATTTTTATTGATTGAACCAAATACACCTCAATCTGTGGGCTAGACTAGAGTCAGTAAAAATGTTCAGTACCACAGAAGGTAGCATTTTTCTGTTTCTCTGGGTTTTAAATGGACTTGTACGTATTAATTTTTGTGAGACAGTGAATGAGCTCTCTCTTAATACAGACTTTTGCATTTTTGTCAGGTACCACTGTACTTGTAATTCAGTAAGTGTATTGCTAAGCAGCATGGTATGGCTGCTGTTAGCGTTAACCCCAGTATTAGTATGCAGCATGTCGCTAGCAACGCTACTGTGAAGCCTGTATGGGAGGCATTAGTGTTATGACAGAATTGGTGGATTTTTCAAATCTTTCAAGGACAGAAATTTTATAGAGCTGGTTTATGTTTATCATATATGTACAAAATTAACTTTCACAATACGTTAGGTAGTTGTGCCCTCACGGGCAAGGTATACTCTATTTCATTTGTCTATGAGCTATGCAACCCCTGTGCAGGCCAGTGCTGCCAGTTTTTCTAAGGGGGCAGGAGGTATACGTATATGGCAGCAATCCTAAACTCCTGTAAATCTTGTGGTCTGTAATCTACAGAACTGAAGTGTTTCTGGCATTGCTGTAGATACTCAAGAGGGGCAAAAAGTTTCTTGTTTCATTTTGCATACCTGTGTAGAGCTGACCACAATCATGCTTTCCATTTTTTGTATAACATTAAGGGGTTTTAGGTAGCCAGGGGTGATTTGGTAGTTGCATCATCCTGATGGCAGTCCGAAAAGGGAATGTGTTTTAAGGACACAGTTGCCCTTTTGCATTGCAGTTGGTTGCAAGTTAGTAATATACTTTTATTCTGTAGTAACAAGTAACATTTCCCTGTCAGGTTCTGTGCTGGTTAAGGTATTTGGTAGTGAGGTAGGGCCAGCCAGGACTCTGCACATTCCTTTCCTCCTGCAGGTCCAAGATTGTTACGCTTCTTTTCTGAGGCACGTTTCCACTTTTTTCTAGACTTCTTAACTTGTTGCAAAAATTTCTTTTCTATACAAAGCACTGTCAGGTTGCTCTGTCAGAGCAATTTGCTATCCTTGTCCAAATCAATCTGGACATCCAAAGTGAAGCCCTGTATATGATCCTCATCCTGCAGTTTCTTCCTTAATGAGAAGGGCTCCAATTTCAAGAAGTAATTCTGATATCAGTTGTATCTGTTTGCTTCTTATTTCCTTGACGCTTAGCCCATTAAGTGGTTTTCACGCTTGTTCTTTATGCAGCCTTTCAACTTGTTCTACTGGAGTTCCTTGCAGTGAATTTCAGCCCCTGACAGGAGGCTGTTTTTCCTTAGTTGATTTTTGTGCAAAAATCATAAGATTGTCCATTGACTTAGTGTCCTGGAGACCATGTGTATAAGAGTACTCCTCTGAGAAGAGAGGGTTGAAAAGCTGAGATGTGTATGTTGCCCTTAATGTCTGTCTCCACAGATATTTAAAATGTGAGGAGCCTACTTTACAAGTAAGAAAGTTGAATTCCCCATGCCTCTTTGTTTTCAGGGAATTAAAGGGGCGTAAGTGAAAAACCTAACTGCGTATTCAAAATTATGAATTTGAAAAAACCCAGACAAACTTGAAGTGTACTAGAACTCTGCTACAGCAGATTGAGGAAAGCAAGGTATCTGATATTTGGGTGGTGCTTTGCATAATAGGAATATTTGTACCAGGGTTTCTATACATGAGGTGTTCCTTACCCTCCTTTTTAGAGACCTGCTACTGACCACTGACAGACTCAGTATGTTGCTACATACAGTGCCGCTACCACAGTTCTTATCTTTTCACTTGTCAGAAACATTTTGTGGGCCTCTGCTATCCTAAGTCGTATTCTTTGGAATGACTACATTAAGATTAACAAAAGAGAGGTTGTGGCTGAGAGATGCAGCGTAACGACTGTGAGCTGTTACAGAAGTACAAAGTCTCTGTGTGTAGATGACTGGCTTTAGATACATATGGGTCTAGAGCCATGTTCCAAGATTGCAAGCCCTGCATGTTCAGTGAGGGGGGGAAACATATACAAAGATTTCAGAGGGGAATTCTCCCTCATGTCCCTTCCTATATGTCTTTTTGTGAACTGAGTGCCGTAGGCTGGCATATGATGGTGGAAAATCAAATTAGATAACACAGGCAGTAAAGAAAAATATGAAATAGTTGGGAATTAATAAAATCAGTTTGCATGTTATAATTCCCTTTTATGTGACAGTTACACGCTTACTTGTTGGGTGGGGTTTTTTTCTTCCTTACCCCACATTAACAGAATAAGGCCTGAAACGATGTTCAGGTTTCCACTCTTGGCTGATTTTTGGGGGGCTTTGGGGGGAGGAGGTTAGTCTAAATTGTGTCTTAAAATTTTATTCCTAGATTTTGTAGCTGAAAGGAATCAAATAGACTCTGTGGAATTTGAGGGAATTTGCATGGAACAATAAAATAGCTAGAATGTGAATCTGAAAAACTGCTTATTGCAAGGCAAATGTCAGCCAGCAGGTGATTTGCAGCTAATTAACAAGCGCACTGTGTGAGTGGAATATTTTCTAATCAATAAAAAGGATGTTATTTTTGATTTCTGATGACATTAGTTGACTCTTGGTTTACAGTTGGTTAGTTGGAAGATGTGTATTCTGAGTTAGTTTACAAAATTTGAGTCTGTGAGGGTGGAAGGGTGGAAAAGGTATAACGCACCTTATACCCAGCATGTGCCTAATCCATTCCAGATGGACAAAATGTGTTCAAAATGTGTTTTATTTAAAACCAAATCCAGAAGAGTGACCGGTGTCATGGAGTAAAGCTCAGACTTCCATGCTCTGGCTGGAGACTTCAAGTCTGAAAGCTGGTTTATTTGATTTTTAATTTTTTTTGTAGATTGATTAAAATACTAGATTCTGAGTAAAAAGACAAACAATATTGTCCTGTCTCAAATGGAGACAGAAATTTTGACTGTAATCCCACAAACATCTCTTAAGATGTACTGAGTGGAGCTGGTTACACACCAAATGATTTCCTGAACTGGAAAACGAGGCATACACCGTGGGCAGTGCAACTCCTTACTGCTCCCAGTTAAAGTCTTTCTCCAAGTGAGGCAGTGGTAGTTAACTAATTAATTAATTAGGTTTGTTAATTAAAAATGAATTCAGATAAATCCATAAAATATCAAACTACACTTGCTGTTGGTAGTAATGGTATGTTAATGGCTGCTGCAGTTTGCAAATAAAACTTTTACACACCAGACTTACTACAGAAGAAAAAAATCAATGAAAAATACTTCTGCATGCTCTATTTTTTTCACCCTACTTTTTTTCTAGTCTTTTACCTTCTGAGTTGCATGAAGGGTCATAAAACTATTCAAATGATAGTTTTTCCAGGAAATGTTTGGTGGTAATGGTTTGGGATATCTGTTAGAACACTCAGTTACTGCTTGGCCAGATACCTGAGGAAGGGCTTTCTAGCAGTTTGAAATATCACATTTTGCCTTCTTTTTTATCAAGAACATAGACTTTTTAAAAAATCTCTCATTTTTAATTTTTCTTGGTAGTCTGAGTAGAATCCTAGTGTTCCTCTCTTCCCTGCAACGCCGCCTTGCTTAAGTACAATAGCAGGGCTGTTACTATTTTCACAACTTTAAACGACTGGCAGAATAATACATGTGCAAGTGGGTAGCTGTCCTCCTCATTCTTAACAATGCAGAAAAACATCTTAGGCCAATTTCTGCCCTGGATTTTCACCAATTTTGGATTTTGTATGCAATCTGTTGCCTAAATTCCGTCTCTCACCATGCATGAATATATACTGCTTTTTTATGTTTTCTTCATTTTAAACATCAGTCTGGACTATTTAGCTCAACTTTATAGCTGCATGTTATTAGATCGTGTAAATATAAGAATATATTAAAAAGTGCTTTTAATTAGGGCACAGATTGTAAATTAATTCTTTTAGTGGCAACGTCATATCCATTTAATTTTAGTATTAAGTATTCTTCAGTTTCTGCTAGTTTCCACCAATCTGTCCTAAGGAAGGGCATGATTATTTATGCTTTGAGGACAGTGGCAGCATGCCCATTATTTCAGTAGGATCTGCATAAGATTTCAATTTGAGTTCATAGCTTGTTCATTTTAATTATACAAATAGTCATGTAAAACCTAAAGTGAGCACTGTTTGTTCCACACTACTTAAGAACCATGCTACTTAATAGCTTTTTGAAATATTTTGCAGCTTTAAAATGCAGATTAATGAAGTTAGGTGCAGAAGTGTCTTAATCTTTTTTTTTTTTTAATTAGAGATGGTATTTTCTCTGAAGTTGTACCCATTTCTGTATTAAATTCACTGCTTTTATAAACACCCATTATGCATAGAGATAGATCACTTCTTAACTGATTTTTAAGTATATTCAGTATGTTAAAAGTACTTTCCAAAGTGATTAGCACTTCTTACAGGTTTTGGGGGTTTTGTCGCTTGTTTACTTTGTTACTAAATTTACAGCAAAGAAGTGACACTTAAAAGGAAGTGTCTGGAAATTTTAAAGTCAAAGAACAGGTGTGAATAGGCAGGAGCAGAGGATATTACAGAATTGTCCCAATTAAAGAAATATGGTGTAGTTCACGTCTGCAGTTGTAGCTGTTCAGCTTCACTTTCATAATATATGATGAAATGTACCTTAAAAGGCTATTAAAATTCTGACAGGACTGGATGATGGAGGTAAAGTAAAAATCCAAAGTTAAAATTCCATACTTGAATATTTTGTAATTGCCATATTTCATATGCCTTTCTCGCATTTTTAAACTAATATATAGCACAGGAGAAATGGCTTTCAGTTCTAAGTGCTGTTGAACTAGGCATGAACAATGGTTAAGATCAGTTTCAGCTGTTTATGACAAATAGGAAAGTAATCTTGTAGATAAAAACTTTTATGTTGAAGAATCTTTTTTATATTTGGGTTTTGCTTACTATGTATAAATGTGAAGCTGTATGTAAATGCAACAAACTGTAAAATGAGTGGGGATGTGCATCCTTTATTTTAATATGTATTATCATGTATAGATTGGATGGTAAATTCCAGCAATGTGATAATTAACAACAGCAAATATCAGATCCAGTGAGGGCAGACCTTGGGTGATGTCAGCTCAGACTGCCATGTGTATTGTTGCTGATAATTTGACTTGTGGAGTTGTACCAGCAGTCACTAAGTTTTGAGCACGCATTACAACAGTGACTTTTCTCAATATCATTTTACGTCAGAATCATTTCTGGTTTTCTCTGATTAGTGGAAACAAGCTGAAAAGCATGATTAAGAATTATTTTGGAGGGGTTTTAAGTACCTTATTTGTACCTTCAGAATAACTCCTCGAGTACGCTGTACTTACTTTTCTGTACAAGGCAAGTAATCTCGTGCAAAGACCAGTCTTAACCAGCTGAAAACCATAGAACTCTTTTTTGTCACCTTTGCATCTGTGTCTTCTCATCTACTTTTCATCATGCGTGGTGAAACCATTCTTTAGTTTGGACCACAAGTTCTTCTGTACCTTGTTTCTTCTGTACCCCTTTAACTAGATGATTGTTGTAGGTCCCTTCCAAATGGAATATTCTGTTCTGTTCTTGATGGTCTATAGAAGCTATCAGTTGAAAAAAAATTATTCGGACAAGCACTGAATATACCAAAATGTTTTGAGGTGAAAGTATGTAGTGGTGAACTTGCATTCTTTCAGAGAGAGGGTAGGTACTTCTTTTTGTAATGTATTTGTTTGCCTGAAGAGTAAGATTTCCTTTAATATTCTTTGTACCACAGTATGATATGTTTTTTTGGTGGTAGCACAAAGTCACTGTTTGTTACCTGTAGTGGTTTTATTTCAGTAAACTAGATAAGTTTCTTCATGTGTAATGGAGAAATTACAATTGTTCTGAGCATGAGATAAATCTAAAACAGTCTAAAAACATTTAGCTATTAGATATCAGGCACAGCCTACAGTGGGGCTTCTTTGGCTACAAAAGAAGATTTTAATCTTCCTCAGCCTCAGCCTAAAGACTTTTCTGCCATCAGAATAATATATAATTTTATCTTCCTTTGCCTGTGACCTCTGTACATTTAATTTCTCTTTAAGTAGTTCTGTTTAGTGAGTTATCAGGAAGAGTATTTACTATGGCTGGAGTCCTGCATTTTGATCCATAAGTCAAACTCTCATGCTTATGCCAAGTGCCTTAAATATTAACTTGGCTCTGCACAATTACATCTATTTAAAAAACCAACCATGAACGAGTATATCATATTGAAGGATTTAGGCCATGTAGAGGACAGAGTACTTTCTTATTCTTGCTTACGGGTGATAACAACTAGATTTAGTGTATGGAAGGGAGGGGAAGGAACACGAGAACATTGTGTCTGTGTGCACGTGTGCATGGGGGCAAAAAAAGAGACCTCATTTTCTTTTCACACCTTAAAGCAAACAAACAAACAAAATCCTGTGAATTCCTAAACCTGAAGCACCCGAGTGTCACTGTTCAAAACTGTAGTACTTAGGACTGTTTTTACAATGTCGTAGTGTTTTCAAAAGGCATTTCTTCAGCTTTGCTTGTGTTTTTTTCCTGCCATGCTGATGTTGTGACAATAGCTCAAGTAATAGGACTGTTGTAGAACTAGGAAGGAAAACAGGAATGTTGACGGCATTATTTTTACTACCTCAGTGATCTAACTTCAAGCTATACCTTCTGGTAAAGGTCACTGTTGCTGGTCTACTCATACGTTGCGAATGATGTGTGCTGTAAGCTTTTCTGTTATCCTTGAGGTTCAGGTGCATCCTCTGCTCCCCTGCTGCATGTTAAAGGGATTCTTCTTCCATACAGAACTTGAATCACTTGTTCCCCAAGTGTCTGGTGCAGCTGTATGGAAGTATTTCTGTGAGGTGGTCTGGAGCAGTGTTTTGTGGGATTGGTGATACAGATGTGCTTTTAGTGTCCTTTTTCTAAAATGACCTCATCTGTAGAAATAGCATGCTCTATTGTTAAACAGTTATTTGGAATCACAGACCCATAGCAGTGTAAAATACATGTGTACTTTAGAAATATTTTTATATTTTAAATTCTAAGACAATAGGTATATGATTAGTAGTACTTGAATTAAGTCCAAAGATGTCTCTCACTTCACATATATATCAGGATAAAAAATCTGAAGGCTTCATCAAGGCCCTTTGGCTGTCAGTTTAGTTCCTGTGCTACTCTGTAGCCTTGTGGAAGATTTGGCAATGGGGACTTATGCTCCACTGTTAAGGATTTTTCTCATTCAAAATTCTTTTCATCCCCATAGGGTATTTCGTTACGGAATTTCAACCTTTCTGTTGCTAGACCATTATCTTCACCTTTGGAAATGCTGGCGTCCCTTGACTGGACGTAGTTGGAAAGTGTGCGGTCTGTAAAGTCTATTCAGAGACTCAGAGGGAAAACATTTTCATACTTAGTAAGGCAATGTACAGTTCTCATTGTGTGAACATTCTTCATATAAGTACATGAATCTTGTGTTTTATACATGGTTGTAAATTTATATGATACTTGTAAATGGCAAAAGTATGATGGAATCTGTCAGTGCATTTTTTCAGAGATAAGGTACTTTGATAATAGATTTTGAGATGAGCTATTTCCCCAAGTTATCTTTTAGCATTACTGCATCAGTGTGTAGTTTTGTCTAGCTCACTGCAAAATATTTAATTTCTGCAATTAGTATTTCCATTGTATCAAATGTTGTGATTTTTATAGGTACTTTTTTAAGACGCTGAGTTAAAACTGGGTACAAATTAAGGAAAAGAGTATAATGAAAAAAATACTATTTTGTGACTGGTATCACAATATAAAAGATACTTGCATATGTGAAGTTGCCATTTAGTGTAATATTTGGAGGGAAGGGGATTATAAAGACACAACAGAGCAAAAGCCATGACTATCTTATATATTGAAGGCTGATGTAACTCTGCAAAGTCAGGAGGAAACTGGGATTGAAACCTTGACTTCAGTAGAAATGCTTACATAAATTATGGTTTACAGGATCAAATGCTGTATTTGTGGGTGTTTTGTTTCTTGGCTGTTAAGCATATCAGCTTGAACTATGTGGAGAAGAGAATGCTTCTTCCTAAATCTCTTGTCTGGGTTACATTCAATTCTGCTTTTCTGCTGAATATTATACTAATATAGTATTTTAAAATATTTAAGTTTCTTGCAGTTCTCTTTCTTTGGGCCTGAGCTGTTCTAGTTTCACACTGATTTTTATGCTGTGAATGTGAGAAGCTCCAAGCTGTATTGAGCCAAGACCTTTTTCAATCCTGAGGAAAATGGTTTTAGATTGGAAGATGGAGAAGGATTTTTTCTTTTTTTTTTTTTTTTTAAGCTTGCGTTTCTCTATGCAGAAAACTGGATTGTTTGACCAGTTACACAGTATATTGTTAGGCACCGTAAGGAACTGTATGTAGTGTATAAAGATTGCAATGCTTCTGTGAACCTTTCAAATGTAATCTGCCTTTTATAAATTTATTATCAAATAGGAGTCCATGATCTTCTGTGATCAGCTCGCTTGCAGTAATATAATCCAAAAGTGACAGGCCTAGCTCATTATTCTTGCCTGTGCATGTTTACATAATGCATAGGTGCCTTAGGCACTCCAGTTCTTGCATTTGTTAGATCTGTGTTGTATGTCGAAGACCTCCTCATTCATGAGCAGCAGGCTGTCTCCTTTCTCCTTAGTTGTCCTAGGTTGAGATAGACCATCTTCTTCTTGCAGTAGGCCAGACCTCCCTTCTAGTGTGCTAGCTATTTTGTTATAACCTCTTTTGCTTGATTGATGTAAAGAGTTTCACTTGCGTATGACTAAACTTCTAATTAAAAACCAACAAACTTCTTCACTACTATTTGCCTTTATAGCTGAAAGATCTGAAGTAGCAGCAGCTTAGTAAAAATTACCAAATGGCTAATAGCCTGCTAAGCAAGGCCTGGACTTTATCTTCAGAGCCCATTCGACCATGCTTGCTGTGGTAGCATTGTTAAAAAGTATTTCCATGCCTGACATCTTTGAGACAGGCAGCAGCGTTCACTGCGAGCACGGGATGATTGCTTGGGACTGATTGGGATGGATGCAGCCCTGGGTAGAGATACGCAGTCGCTGTTACCCTGGATCCCAGGAACAGTGTCCAGCAACTTGGTGCTACACTGAAATCCTCTGTAACAATGATGGTGTGTGTTGGCAGCACTACAAGAAAGATGCATGCTTACTACTGGTGTCTGCTGTGTGTGAGAACTTACCTTGATGCACCATGCTTTCCCACCCTCCTTTCTGTTTCCTCAGTCTCTACACAACCTGTGTTTTGAAGATGAGAGAAAATGGAGTGGGTGAGTATGAATGTGAGAGTGTGTGTGTGTGGAGCAGGGGAAATCATACCATGTCAGCGCAGAGCAGAAAGAGAGAGAATGGTTGTCTGTTGATACTGTGGCAAAAAAGATGCCCATAATCACGTTGGTTCTATGATTTTTATGAAAATGTGCATTTGGACAATGTATCTTGAAGAACTTATTCTGTTGGTAAGTAACTTAGTTTGTGCAATCCACTAAAATATCTTACTTTTTTTCCGACTGTCATTTTGCCATTAAGGCTGTCACAGCATGTTTTGTTCTTAGGAATTATGTCAGTTTTATATGCTAAGTTTGAGAAATTCTTGTTTTTCAGTGGTATAGACTATAAGACATGATTTTATAGTTTCTCTCAAAACAAAATCTTGATGGTCTCCTACTCCACACATCTATTTTTCCCAAATAATTACTAAGTAATTTCCTGTTACATGTGGTGAGGTCAAATCCAAGACTGCCAGCTCATGATTGCTTCATATTTTCAAATACTGCTTTTTGGAGGAAACTTTGGAAACAAGGTCAGATGTTTCTGAAGTTTAGCTTTCCACAGATGAAATATTTGGAAGCAATGTTGATTTTTTTCCTTAAGTACCCATCACAGAACTGCTGTTGATTATACTTGGGAAATCTGTCATCTGTATGTATTTGAATGTGTTTTCCCGCTAAAATAGTAAAACACAAGTCAGGCTGAGCTATTTGGTTGAAAGATGTAAGGAGAGAGCTGAAGGACTGGAAAGGGGACACTATGCAAGTACTGTAAAAGGCTTCACACAGCTTTTAAGTTCTGCAGGAGTTCCAGTAAGGCAGTTTCCTATTGTTTTACTATGCTGTATTTGTAGTAAATGTGTGATAATTTCCTAGCCAAGCTTTTAAAAATAAAGGATCTCTATACCATGCTGTTTTGTGAATTTTTTCAACTTTTCCACCTTTGAATTTGATGAAAGCTACTTAGACCTAAGCAACTTTGAAGCATATTTCTGCTGTTTAAATTGCCAGTGTGGAAGGTTTTTCATTTTAAGAATTCGTTATTCTCAGAAACACTATTGGCAAATAAAAAAGTAAGATTGTGATTCTGTCAAATGTGCAGTAGTTACAATTGTCAAATCTGACAGAAGATTTTAGTAAGCAGTTAGGGCATGTCAGAGGTACTTGTGTCTAAGCTCCCTATTCAGCTGATTGCTCAGATCCTCCAATTACTGTAATGTGAGTTTGTTGTGGAAGGCAGACTGTCTACAAGGAAGGATCATCCATATGAAAGAGCTATTTTTTAATGCCTAGAAGCTTGCAGTATCTAAATTATGACCAAAGTTCTACCCCATTGTGTATTTTTTTTTCGTATTTCCTGTATTGTTTGTTCACTGCTGAGTATTTTGTGGGGAAGAAAGCCTTGATTTTTGTATGGTATAACAGCTTGGGGGACTTAGTGACAAAATCACGTTTTCTGTATATAGTCTTAAATGTTTCAGAATGGGAGCCATAGTATCAGTTTGCTTGCAAATACTGCCTTTACAAACATGACGGAGATACTCTTTTTTGAGAGCTTGTATGGCAGGGTGATTTTCTGTTTTAATTAGTCTCTTTACTAAAATAGCTTTTGTGTATTAACAAGTATTTTTTAAAGAGGAGGTAATTTCTGAGAGTAAATTTAAAACAAAATTCAAGATATACCTGTGTGCCTTTCAAAGAGATGTTGGCAGTGCAGGTTGCGCTCCATTTTTAATAGTTTTCACTGACTAGATTTCAGATGTGTATTGTACCTTGTGCATACGTATAAAGGGCAGAGCAGGAAGTGGTTCACAAACATCTAGAACTAATCACTTGTGTTCTACAATTTAAGTGAAAGATTTTGGAATCTGTAGATAAATAGCATGCTTCCATATTTGGCAGAGTGAGACATGGAACACACTTAAGGGTTACATATTTTTCTTGACCATTGTAGATGTTTCTAGTAGCAGTTAATTTTTATGCAAAAGCATGCTTTTATATGTGTTGCAGGTTGGTTAGCAACAAGTTTGTTAACCCAACAGTCAAATAAATTAAGACTATCCTCTGTAACTAATCTTCATTTTTCTTTTTTATTTTTAATGTTTTGTCCTCCAACATAGTTATACCCATATTCCAGAATCTTTCAAAAATAAAAAAAAAAAAGCCTACTTTTCAGGACATAATTTGATGTGTAATTTGGAGCATCATCATCTTTCTATATCCAACTAGGAGGGATTTTAAAGAGACAGAATATTCAGAAAGTGACGTCTTCCACTTGGAAACTAAAGCTTTTAAATTGCTTAAAAATAGAGGCATGAGAAGCCTTTCAGAAATATTTTGCGTGTAAGTATTAATTTGGCTAAAACACTTAAATGTTGTATAGCTCACTTGTATAGAAGCATCGAATCACTGTCATATAAATTCCAGGAATGTTTCAAAATAGCTTCAGATTTCTAATAGGAGGTAGAAAACTTCTTAAGTACAACTTATAACTTCCTCTTCCGTTTCATGACAAATATGTGATTTGTTGGTTTTATTATAATGAAGTTACTGACTCAGTAGATGGCACTCTTCCCTCTGAGTCACCAAGGTGCCTAGGTCATCTGTATTTAGGGTTCTCTTTTTGTAAACACAGTATTGAGTCGATCCTGACTGCTTCTGCTCGTTGGAACAAGAGTATCGGTTGTCATATTCTGACAAAATTTCTGTTCAATTATTACATTCTTGCCTGTCTCAGTCTTGGTTATTACTGCTGCTTGAGAACATTTTTTCTCTGAACTGTTGTGTGTGTCAGTGTTAAAATAGTTGTAACAACCCCTTCCGCCCTCCCCATTCCCCAGCTTGCTCCTAACAGGGCCTAATTGTCAAATCTTCACTCCCTGAACAAAGTTTTGGTAGAGTTGTTTTCATACTAAGGTGAAAATTCCCTGTGTAAAACTTAACAATCAGTTACCTTTCAGTAAATTTTGTGTGAAACTTTGAAGCATGCAGTTGTTCTGATACTGAGCACTCATAGTATCAAAAGAGGCTCTCTTGCCAGGAGTTCTTGTCTGCTTAAAGGTCTGATTCTGCCACTGCAGACATATATGAAAATCACCAGTAAACCGCTGCTGCAGACATACATGCAAATCACCAGTAAACCACTTTAAAATACAGTCTTTATATGCATGCTTGTCACGTGTATGTTATTGAATTCAATTTGAAAGTTGAATTTTACTGCTAGTGTGCTTGGATCATATAGAGTTACAGCCTTATAATTTTGACTGTCAGTACCTTTGTCCATACTATACTGTTGATCTCTGTGTCCCTTGAACCCATGGCAACAAGGGAAACTGGGCTTCATTATCTCTTTCATTATTCTAGTTACTTATGACAGAGATGCCAAACTCTTATATGATCTTTGTTTATACACTGTGTGCTTTTTCCTATGACCATTTATAGCAAACTAGTGTAGTCTTGTTTTTTGTGTTTTTGTGCAGTGTGATCATTGAAAAACAATATCTATGCCATCTCCATACCTTTTCTTTGCTTTCTGTAGTAAAGAGAATTTATCTAGTTACAGATGGGAATAAGAACCAGGTTTTGAAATCTGCCCTGCTTCTAATGCAGCTCATTCTGTTTTATGGTATGGATATGAAGTGCCATTGTTGGATATATCCTAAGTATTATTTTTTTGCGAGAAGTCAGAGGAAAAACAGGGAAGTCCCTCTTAAGCTTTTTGTAGTACTCAGTGAGAGCTTCCTCAAAGTAGAAAAGAATGCTAGTTTATGCTGAACGGGCATCTTCTGCTAATTCTTCCTGCATTTTATTTTACTCTTTAAGAGTAGAAGTGAGTTTTCCCCCTTTGCTTGGGATCTGGTAAAATGAAAAGATAAATCCTCTTCAACCTTGCAAACAGCATGCGGTTTACAACTGAGATATGTTCCTCTGATGTTTTGTGGCACTTTGGTCCTGATACCTGTGATACATTCTCAACCAGCAGCACATAGCTGGTTAAGTAAAAGCCATCAGTTATCAAATGCTCTCAGAGTTAGTGATCTGTGGTCTGTGATATTGTAATGAGCACTGAGGAGTAGATCGTCCCAGAATCAAAATTGTTTCTGTGATGACTTTGAAAGCAGAATCATTGTTTTATGCCCTTTGCTATTTTAATGTTCTTTTAATGCACTACCACTCAGCATAAATTGTTCTCCAGGATGGATGGTAGAAGACCTATCTTTCTCTAGGTTTTTCGATACTATTTCTAGATATTTTTTTTTTCTCTGGAAGAAAATTGCTTGTTTTCTTCCTCTCTCCTAAACAACTTAAGGAAAGTCATGTGACTTGAAATAAATAATAGTTTATTACTTGCTCTTTTGCCTAAGCCTTACTGATCCAACAGACTGCATATAAGGAAGAAATTTTTTTACAGTGAGGATGGTGAAACACTGGAATAGGTTTCCCAGAGAGGTAGTGCAGGTCCCATCCCTGGAAACATTCAAGGCCAAGTTGGATGGGGCTCTAAGCAACCTGATCTAGTTAAAGATGTCCCTGCTTATTGCAGGGGGGTTGGGCTAGGTGAGCTGTAAAGGTGCCTTCCAACCCAAAGCATTCTATGATTCTATGATTATCCTGAAAATGCCCTCACTGCTTAAGCCCTTCATAATTTTGAATGTATACCTACATGAATATTCAGAGTTTTGACAGTTTACGGCTACTCTGCAGTCTTAAGTCTTTGACCATGAGGTATGCAGCTTGTTAGGAAGATTCACTGTGTTATAGATACTGCAGAAAAAGGACACTTCTACACATGTGGACTTACTAATGTATTTTTCAGTTAGTGAGCAATCGTGATTTTTTTTTTCATAATTTGGAATTGAAATCTTTTATATTATCTCTCAGAACATAGTTGCCATTCAGGAGAGTTCTCTGTGGGTAACTAACTTCATCGTTAGTGTTTCTCTAGGTAGAAGATGATACATGTGTATATTACAAAAGTTGTTAGAGTGACTGGCATTGTTTTTTGCAGTCACACTGTGCAAACATAGTGATGATCTTTGATAGCTGAGTCTCATATCAGTTTTGGAGGGGTGTGATGAAAACATTTGCTCTGGTGTTACAGTTACTGAATCTGGTCTGTGGATAAATGGGGAGACCTCTTCCCCTGTAAAACCGAGTTATGATTAATTCTTGTAGATAAGATTCAGTTAAGAATACTTAGAAATGCAGAAACTAAAAAAGCTGAAATATTGCTTTGTTTCAAATCAAACAGGTATTTGATTTTTTTTTTTTTTCCCCCCCTGGTGCCAATTCGACCAAAAAAATCAAAAGATCAAGAAGTGATTTGCAAACAATTCGGACAACTTCTCATCTGTTATTATTTAAAAAATTCCAAAACAGTGGCAATAAGATTTTTCTGTTTTGCTGTGAGATGTAATTTTGGTAGTCTGGAATTCCTGTAACCTTGCTAGTGACTTAACAATGATGAAACTTAAGAGCTCTTTCAGTAATAGCTTTAGATTCTGTATAAGACTAACTGGAGTGTCAAATCGTGGCCTTGGTCTGTGGAGAGAGAAGAATACTCAGATCATGTAACTATTTTTTAATGTGTTTCATTGATTAATTTCTTTCCAAAGTTGAGATGTACTTCTTAAATGACTTATGGGTGATATGTTTTGTTTTATTAAGAGCATGCTGACTTACATGACTCTGTTGAGAAGTCTCCCAGACCTACACAGAGTACACTGATGCCAGTGCAAATTAGGAGTCTGTGTAATAGTTTAGACAGATGAGCAACACGGTACAAAGCACCAGCAAGGCACTACAAGCTGTTTTAGGCCTGTTTTGTCACACACTAAGCTGACTCAGCTCATCTTTCGTTGTCAATAAACTCTGAGTTACGCAGTTATCGTCTTGAAGGAAAAGATGCTTTCATGTCGGAACTAGAAGGATGGAAGCTGCCAAAATTCATTATTTCTTTCCCATATGGCCACTTACAAACCTTTGTTTCTAAATTAGCTTTGTACTGAGTTGCTGAAGGGATAGTACTTTATGACTATCCAGTGCTGCTGCTGGAGTCAAATCTCTGTTGTAGGTATTTGTAATATTATATTAGGGCATCATGTCTTCATTATTAAATATAGTGTTATCATTATTTTATTTTTTTCTGAACATTTTGTTCAGGTTGTGTTCTGAAAACTGTGGAACTTGGTATTTTGTAGAGCTGATCACATTCAGCTTCCAGATGAGCGTGATTCTTTTCCAGACCTTTTAATATGGCTCTTTGGATAGCACTGAGCTTGCATTTGGATGACCTTCACACTGCTTCAGCCAGACCCATGGCAAATCTCTCATTTATTACTCCCAGCAGCTTGGAAAAGGGAGTGCTAAGTGATTGAGTAAATAGGGAAGAAGAGGTACAGGCAGTTCCTTAGTTTGCACATTAATTTAGCTGCAATGAAAGGTATTTGCTTATATTGTAATTTTAGGACAGTTAGTCCTGCTTGAAAATTACAAGGTCATAAGTAATGCTGACAAATATTCATGGTCCAGATTCTTGCAGAAGAAATGTCTACCCTTTGAGCTCCCTCAACCACCTGCCAAAGTGGAGTGAAATATATTATGCAATTCTGAACAATAAGTTTGGAAACACTAAAGCATGAGAAATTGTACTCCAAACACTAGCAAAACCTAGGAATTTTTCAGGTGTGTGAAATGCAGTCTGTTAAGCCACTGAATTGTTTATGGTCTTTGAGCAAGATTAGTTTTGAAGCTATTCCATTTAGTCATCTTTTGGCTAAGACCATTAATTATTTAGTGGTTAAAAAAATTAGCAGCAAACAATAGCAATAGTAAGAGATGCAGCTGGTCAGGAGAATTGTGAGGTTTTGCAATTCTGTTTTTGGTTATGTCTTGAGTCAATTAAATCGATTGTTTGACAATCCAGAAAACTTTATTCCTGTATTTGACCCCTTTAGAAAATGGAATTCTAAATAGTGCTACTCTGCTAGGGGTAGTAACTTCACTGAGTCTAGTCAGGGTTAAAAATCATTTGAATGGAGTGATTGTCTTTCTTTTTGACCGAAGAAAGAAGTCAGCAGATCAATTTTTTTCCATTGACTGAAGAAGCTTCTGATTTCTGTGTTAAGCTACTGAAATTTAGCTCTCTGTAAATACAACTCTGTGATTACCCAAATACTTTGTGATTGTTTAACTGGACGCAAGCACAGGGCATGTTGTTCTCATCGTGTTCAGGAAAAATAAGTTGTAACAGTACATGCTTAAGAGTTTCAATCCTTGTCTTAGAAATTTTTTAAAAATATCAACCAGGAGTAACAGAAGAAAATCACTGCTCTTCTTTCCTTTTTTGATTCTATTATTTGAAAATATTATGATTTTACTGAAAAGGTGTGGGCTACATGTAAAAGATAGTTGTTAATCCAACAAATGAAGTATTAACAATTATTGGGAGAAGAAAAAAGAACCTTATTATGCTATTGAGTAAACTAGGCATGATATACCTGCATCTTGTATATATCTAGTGTCATTCTGGCCTTATCTCAAAAGGTTTCAGGAGAATTGGAGAAGAGAAGCAAGGATGATGAAAAATATACAGGACTTTCTTTACAAGGAATGACTAATTTGAGGACTATCTTACTTGGAGGAGCCCAGTTTTGGCAAAGTCAAATTTGGGAGGATATTACAGTGATCTGCGAAGTTACAGATTATATGGAGGGCATAAACAAGGAACAATTGTTCATTGCGTCATTCAGTACATGAACTGGAGACAGCCCAGTAAACTTAGCAGAAGAAGGGCTCAAAACAAGGAGAAGGGAGGCAGCCCTTTATGCAAGAGTCTGCTGATGTTGTTGAAAGGTTGGCTAGGCAAGTTCACAGAAGAAAAATCCATTTACAGTGACTAAATATCCAGAAGCACATCTGTCTCAAAAAGTCTGAGCTGAAGGTACTTGAAGTTGAGACAGTATTGGGGTAGTTGTCATTTTATGCTTGCACTGGTGTTATTCTTTCTTGGGCATTCTCTTAGATCATCCTGATGGCACGGTACTGGATAGTGGAATCTTTGGTCTGGTCCATGTAGCAATTCTTATGTTCTCATTTTTGTACCAGGTGTGGTGTGTCATCCTAATGAACTGCTACTCTTTACAACCTACCTCAAGTACCGAGCCTTTTATCCCATATACCATGTGAGTAAGGGCAGATAAAACGGATATTTTATACATAAAGACATGTGTGAACTTCTGAGAGACTTGTAAATAAATAATTTACGATATTCACAAATCAGAAAAGGAAGAAAGGCCATATCCACAGCAAAACTTATAAATATATATGCAATATGTTATTGCTATAATTTCTCATTTATTTCCATACAACAGAACTAACACTTGGTTAGTAATCATAGCTGCTGGCTGTGTTTTCCTCCTGCCAAAAGTCTAGACTAGTGGCTTCCTATAAATGGTTTAGCATAATATTTTCTGCTGTGTGGCAGGATGCCCCCAACCACGCCTATGTAATTAGTTTTGCTAGTCTTCCTTTTTCCCAGACTTTGTTGCATTAGCACACTCTAAAAAACGTTGCCCTACGAGCTGCTTGAGCTGTACTGAGTGCATGTCCTTTGAACAAAGGCTTTATGTATTAGTTGCCAGACTTTTTCCTGAATGCACTGATAGAAAAATTATTAGCAGTGTACTTGGAGTATGTATGCAAAAATTTCTGTTCTGTTCTCTAGGCCAGCTTTAGCTAATCACATCCATATAACTCCAGTCTAAATTTTGGCTCAGTACTAAGAATGCAGTAAATCTATGGAATCACTTTTGAGAGACAGCGTACAGCAAGTTAAGAATTACTTATATTCTGGTGATAGTGCAGATGTTGAATCTCTCAGTTGTCTCTGAATGGTAATGAAGTCACAGTTGTTACTCAGGTGGGTAGGTCTACATTTCTGATGCACTGGTATAAAATTTTTTACTGTGGATCAGGAGCTAGCCCATGGAAAGAAAATTAGATATGCCACAGAAAAGTTTTGAAAACACTCCCTGTGTTTCTGATAGATTTAAATTCTGAATATTTTTATAGGTTCAGTCTCCAGCTTGCAAGTTTTGTGCCTTACTATCATAATTAATTTTCAGATTTCTACGGATTTGAAATCTTCCTAGGGTTTATCCAGATAAAGTGTGTTTTAGTGGTTTTGTTGAAAGATGCCTGGTTGAGGAGTCCCAGAGTTGAAGGGACCTAAAGCCTAGCTTGAAATAGATTTAACATGTTCTGAAGAAGGAGATGTATTCATCTAAGATTGCACTACAACTGCTAGAAGGCCTGGAGCACCTTCTGTGTGATGGCTTATGCTGTCTGTACTGCTAACAGTAAAGTGATTCCAATATGCAGTCAAACCTCTTTAGTTAGCTTGGGTGCTAATGTTAAATGCAGAAGTACAGAACTTGGTGCGGGGTGTAAAAATGGAAAGAAGCAAGATGGATCTTTGGGTACTTACCCTAGGCTGAGTCTATTGATCCTGCTATGGCTGCCATGTGGATATCACTCAAAAGTATGTTTATAGTAGGATAGGCCTATTTGTATAAACTTGGTTGACAATAACTATCTAGTTTTAATCCACTTAATAGCACTTTCACAGGAGCAAATGCTGCTCTCTGAGACGTGTCATATCTGAACTAGTCATCAGTATTCATGCTGTTTGAGTAGGTATTTTTGTACTAGCAGAACAGTGACACTGTTCTTTTAAGTTTCTGTAGATGTCTCTCTTGGATGCTGAAGTAGATTGTGATCTAACAGTTTGTAGCAGTTACTCTGTACTTTCCATTACTTCATTCCCTTCTCATTGCTGTAGCTGGGAAGGACACGTTTCTATATGAGGATCATGGCTTACATTGGAAAAGCAAGCTTTTAATCTGGATGGCTGTAGAATAAACCCTGAAGAGTGCCAAAAATGTACAAAATACAGATAGTCTTAGAAAGCAAAAGATGACTAAAAAGGCTGAATGTAGTATTTCCTCAAAATAACAAGGTTTTAAAATGTGATGACTTTTTATCAGTGATTTGAAATGGTGTAACATGGCCTAGGGTATATCTCAAGCTGAGAACCATCTCAGGGTCTTCATCTTGCATTTAGAACTACTTTTGTTTAGAAAGTCATTTATGAAGTTCTCTGTTTCCATGTAATTAGTGTCTTTTGCAATAGCTCTGCTATATGCTTGAATAACACATCAACATAGCATTGAAGAAAACCTCTCTGTTAATGTATTTTTCATGAACTTAGTTGAAGTTTTTTTGAGACACTGTAGGGGTGGAATCTGCATTGAGAGAATCATTTAGTAAGTCATAGTCTCAAAATCAGCTTTGTACGTCTGTCCTGAGTACACTGATAGTACTGCTGATCATGGTAAATTTACAACTGCTGTTCTAATGTTATATTGCCAAAATTGATGAAGACAAATGACCACATTAAAAAAAATCATTTCAGAATGGAGTTTATTTTTACTGTTTGTACCAGATTTCCAGTTTAGAAAAGGTGGTATGGAAATGTTCCATCTACAATGGAACAATTTAAAATATTTCTTTTAATATAAATCAGGAGAATTAGAACTTATAGCAGTGATACTTTTTCTAGCTGTAACTCAGAATTTCATTTACCCACTCAAGCTAAGTATCAGAATAAAGTAAAATAGAGCCAGACTTTGGTTGTCAATGGCAGTTTTAAAGACATGGGAAACTAATAATAGAAAAAGCTATTTCCGCTGAGTGATGTGTAACCATATATATTATGCTTTTCCTTCCTTGGTTTAAATGCCTCTTTTTGGTTTGAGGTTTCTGAGGAGGAAAGCAAATAAGACGTGTACTTTATTTTAAGGCAGAATGCTGTTGCGGTGTACCACTTTCTGTAAGGCTAACGATATGCTGTAGTAAAGTTTTTAGAAACACATCAAAAAGTATTGCATTATAAAGAGCGTTGCTGTTTGTAACCTGTGCAAATCTAATGAATGACCAAATTCTCTTAAGAGTGATGAACAGTTGCAGAATTATGATACAAAGCTTTTTATAAAAACTAACCAAAAGCCAGTATTTGTTTTGTAACTATTTTTCCATACAGTTCTCTAGCATTAGTGACATTATCTGTATGTGCAAAATAACCACTTTTTAATCACAGCCAACTATATGTATGCAAAAGAATATGATGAAACCACAAACTACTTTTTAAAAATTATTTTCCATAATTTATAAATAGGAGTTATAATTGTCAGATAGCTTCAGTTTTTTGGTCCCGATAAGGGAAGTCTGACATTTCAGTTTGGTTCAGCAGTAGTTCAGTTTATAGTTCTAGGTTTTGGACCTAGGTTAACTTAATTTTTTATAATAGGGTTTTTTTGGTCTGGTCTCTTAACATTTATTCAAACATAAAACATACATGATGGAGTACATAGATACGTCGTGTTGCATAGCATGAAGAATAAAAATTAAAAAGGTCAAATTCTAGTGAACCCATTATGTTTATCATTAAGCATGGGTGTATGAAAAGGACAGTCCTTATTTGGATAGCTTATTGTTGAAAACCACAGTAATAAAAAGCAAGTGTCAAAAAGTATAATGTGGTTTAAAACAAGTGAAAAATAAAACCTTCCTTTCAGAGTTAACAAATTTGGAAATGTTCCCTAAAATGAACACTTAATAATTTGTAGTAGTTAGCTCTGTTTCCTCTTAGTCAGGACAAAACCAGTTCTTAGGCTTTATTTTCTGACAACCTTTTCAAGCAGGTTCATTGGCAAATCCTGTAGTATTATGTATATGGAGTACATCGTCAGCTGTCTCAAACTTATGAAGAGCTTTCTGTCCAGTCATACCTATTTGTTGGTTTTGTCTAGCCTGGATTTTCATACATTGATGTACTTTTTATGCATATATTCTAGCCATCTTGGCAGGTTTTTCCTCAGCAATCAGCTGTCATTATATTATTTGTTTCCTAAACTCTTTTTCATTAAGAAATATTCCTCTCTTCTCCAGAAGAGAGTAGCTTCATATGTTTTACTTGTTCATTGTTGTGTGTGGCCACTTTCTGAACTTTTCCTGAGAAGTCTTTGAGATTAGTTGTCATGGGCCAGATTACTGCAAGGAACATTTTTTAATAATTGGTGGACTTTTAAAACAGTTTGATAATACAGATAGTATAATTTCAGTGTCTAGGAGTGTGGTCCCTTTCACTTTTTATTTCAGTGGTATAGATGTATATTTTAGCGTGGGGCATGCTCATATCCTGCCGAAAGTGAGTAGAAATTTTTCTTTTCTAAGTGCCCTCGCAGGGCGTGGTAACACATCCTGTTTGATTCATGGCATGACAGCTCCAGTTCTCGACCATGCTGTTGAACTGGTAGTAGTCTATCTCTGCAGTTTTTCTGGCTGATGTGTCAGTCAGAGTCGTCAGTGACAGCTGTACATACATCATGCATTTCCCACCTGTCTGTTGAGGCCCTTCAGCAGCCCTGCAGGTGTGCCCAGAAGTCCCAGACTTTTCCATCTGCTTTGTCAAATGACTTCTGATCCATTCAGGGTGGGAATGGACATGTAAGCAATAATGTTGCCTCATACCTCTTTCCACATTCCACTGTCCCAGCCTGGTCATGTTTCAGGGACATATGCAGCCAGTTTATTATGAGGCACATAATCTTCTCTTCCAACTTGGGCAAAGGATTTCCTTGGCTGTCTCAAAATGATCAGGCTACCATCTCATCCAGAGTTTTTTTCATCCTGTGAATGTTTTCTTACGTGCAAGTTTTGTGTGGTGGCCCTCCTACACTTTCTGTCACTGAATCAAAAAGAAAATATATTCACATCTTGCAAACTGCATTCTTCTATCACTCTTGTGACTGTTATCATTTTTAATGGTTGGTTGAGATAATTGTTGGCTTGAGAATTTATTTACCTTCTGGTTGTCTTTGGCTCCTGAAGTATTTACTAAGATCCTGGTGACAACTATGACCCATCTTTGCCTTTGTGGTGTACTGTTTTTGTTTTTTTAAATAGCAGTTAGACCTATCTAATCTCATGGGTAATCTGGATGATTTATCATTTCAGGGGGTTCTTGACTTGAAGCTACTATCTGGCAAATATTGACTCTGTAGTCTTCTGCATTTTGGAACACATTATCTGTGGGTTAAATGGATTACTTGGAAATTCAAAATAAGGTTGGAGGGAGTGGTATGAGAAACAAAAACACAGGTTAACTCCAATTTGGTTAAATCATATAGAGATGCAAAATTGAGCAGTTTTATATGTAAAAATGATAAGAGCAGCAACCATCCATATGAAAGGAAAAAAACTGGAAAAAAAAAAAGGAGCTTGGAGATGATGTAGGTAAAGTAGGTCACTGGACATTGAAAACTTAAAGTTTTTTTCTGTTAAACTGGGGCATGAGAGAGTGTATGAATACTCCTTATAGGAAATTAATTATTGCCTATAAAATTTGAGTATTTAATGAAGGCATAATTAGAATACATTACTACCTGGGTATGTTCTGTAAAAATTAGTGTATTGGAAAATAAAATGATATTTTTCTTAGTTTTATTATGTAATTAAGTTTCATTATCATCATGTTTTCTTACAAATGCTAGCCTATGTATAATGAAGAATACTTGCTACCCAGCAGAACCAGGAGGGTATCACAGTCTTTGTTTTTCGATAATGTAAGAGGAGGAAAGGACTTAATTTGTATCATTCTTTCCTAGCACAGTTCCTTGTGAAACTGAACTGAAGGTGAGAGGTAACTTCAGATTCATACCTGTATGAGAGTGAGCGGATATAGGCTGTAAGGGCAAATCTTTAGCCGTGCTGAAATCAGTGAGAACATTTTACATGAGTTTAGTGGAACTGGCTTTTTCTTAAACATCCATTTTATCTAAGGATGTATGCGTTAATTGTTTTTCCCTATTAGCACTGGATATTAAAAAACGTGAAGCCCAGTACTTCCTGTGTATTGCACTGACTTTGTTCAGTTCTAAACTACATTTTAAAGAATTTGAGCAAGTTTGGGTTTTCTCACTAAATAAGCCTGAGCTCTATCTGCTTGCTTTGAGGAATAATTGTTCATGAACTTAAACAGGATTAGGTTCAGGCTCTGTCCTAAATGCAGAAATCAGTTTGCTTCCTGAAATATGTAAAACGCAGAAATACTCAGTAAAAATCTTTCTTTCTCTCTGTATCTGTATCATCTTAAAGCTTTGTATTCCAACATGTTTTATATAAGAATGCTGGTTTGATTGTGTCCCCCTCTCCAAACAGCAAATGGGAAATTAGTGAGAGCTTTATGTGCATACAGGATGGCAGAGTTTGAACCACCTTGAGGAGATCAGTGCATATGAATATTTGAGTTCAAAATTAGAGCTTAATCCCACAAGCTGCTCCACACTCAGTACCTTTAAAAATCACAGGAATTCATGTGGTCACAGCAGTCTACATGGGTAGAGAGTTTTGTGGGTTTGTTCCAAATTTTAAGTTTTGTTATTTTGTCCATGGATTTGGCTTACAGACAGACCTTAGCTCTTTTAGTCACTGAAAGGTATCTGTCTCATGATCAGACTCCCACAAAATAACAGTCTGACTGTTATTTTTGACAGAAATGTCTGGTGGCCTGAAATTAGTAACTATCTGGGTAAAAAATTAAAGCATAAAGATGTTATCTTTTTGTCTTTCTTTTCACTCACCACTCAAAAGAATAGAAATTATTCTGAAACATACTGCAAGGAAATCACTATGTATCTTTGAAAATGGAAGGTGTTTTAGGAGTGTTCTCATATCACTAGCCATATCATAGGATTTCATATTCAAAACATGGAGGTGTAGTTAATTAATTGACAGCTGCGTGGCCACTGCTATTATTATTATCTGTGCTGCAGAAAACATTTTAATTCCATTTTCAGCTCCAGATACTGATGTAACTACACAAAAACTCGTTGAGCTTCTGTATTTGAAGATGTAAATCGTACTTGAACAACGTTATTTAGCTGTTTGCAAATATGTTTTTCGTTTTAGTTTCTTATGCTCTTAAGATACACATAGTCATTGGAACATAATGGGAAGGGAATTACAATGGCAGTTCACAATGTTTTTTTAATGTGATTGTTGATGTAATAATTGAAAGTTATAGTTTTTAATTAGAATCTAAATAGGAGCTACAGTTAATATTGTTTAGTTGATAAGTGTGAGACTGTGAGGGGATTCCAGTTATGTTCAAAAAGTAAAAGATAAGTGTTCAGAATCAGTAGCAGTCTACAGACATGCTGCTGTAACTTTGCAACAGCATGGTAGAGTGCTTATGGAGCCAGTGATTGCAAAGATCCACTTTAACCATTTTTTTCTTACTGGCAGGTGTCCCACTGGCCTGAGGCCAGCGGCTGTGAGTGTACTGCAGCTTGTGGTTTACACCAGAGTGTAGAAAATGCCGACACCAGCTGGCTGCACATAATTAAGCTGATTGCGGTCTGACAACTTGAACTATGATACAGATATGCGATACGTATTCAAAATATCTTATAAATTTGATTCTCTGACATATTTTATCTACTTTTTTTTCTCCTTAACAGATATGATATCTGCACTTATAAAAACAAGCCTTGTGGAACACTGGGTAAGATTGTAAAGAGAAATTTTGCCGTGCATTTGCGGTTTCCTTGCTTTATACTCAGCTAATGATTTATTGACTGATTAGATCTTTTAAGTTTATGCTTTCAAAATGTAATTGTTTTATAAACATGTACAATAAAAGGTAACCTAGGTGGGTTTCGGCTTTGATGCGTTGCTGGAAGTTTAAATTCAGTGATCTGCTGCTGTGTATTTCTTCTCTGGCAGCTGTAGTTCTTGTAAAACCTAGCAGATGACTCAAACTTACAGAAGACAACTTTCTGTTTATTTCCATTTAACCTGTCTGCATGATCTAGTTAAAAAAAAATACGAGTAAAAGACCTCAGGAAAGTTAAAAGCCAAACCAACCAATCAAACAAAAAAACCCTTCCAGAAGAAATAGGCTTTGAGCTTTACACTGTTCTTCTGTTGTACACAGGGACTACAGCTTCACATTGTTCCTTTCACACACTTAGAGAAAAATACCACAATGATACATATTACAGTAACATTTAAATACCTTAAAACAATGCTTTGACAATGGAGGAGCACATATAACAGCCCTAGGTGCAGGATGGAGAGCTATTGTTCTCTACATACCCAAATTAGCCACCAAAAGTTATTTTCTATGGTATAGTTAGTGCTTTTAATATATGAAAGAAACATTATTCGAAGACTAACGTAACATACAATTTTTTTCAGTTTGCATCCTTTCACAAGCCTCTTTCTTGGAGGTATTTAAAGATACAATTCTAATTTGACTAGTTCAGATTATTAATACCTTTCTCAATTAGAGCTCATAATTGTATTTGCTTTGTCTTTCCCTGTATTACTGCATACTTTGATAGTCTTAACTCATGTTAATTTTTCTGTAAGTCTCGCTCAGGTCAGCATGACACTTCTGGCACAGAGATGTGGTTTACATGGGGAAAGGTACAGAATTTTGCCTGCTGTAAATATAAACAATATCCACAGCATGTTCTAGTAGGAGGCAGATGATGCGGAGGAATTTCTAAAAGTAACTAATTTTCTTTGACATCTGTGTGGAGGAGACAAAACTGAAGAGACTGTCTATATTGATGTCATAGAATTGTCTTTGCAAGTGTTGAAAGAAGAAAGTTTGAAAGAGCATACATTCATACATGAACTATTCGATATTTTTATGTGGTATTTTTAACACAGATCATTACTGTACTAGTTCTTACTGTATGAGACTTTGGCATAAAGGCAAATTCTGCTTCACTTGAATCCAGCATAACAGAGGATAGACTTTGGCAAATGTGTTATTGAACAAAGGCTTGGGTTTTTTTTTATTTTTTAAATAAAAATCACATATGGTATCAGTTCCAACTCAGTGTTATAGGACCCCTGACAACGCAACCATGACGATTTATTTGCATTATAGGCATTGAATTGGAGAAGAGACAAGGCCCTGTGGCCCTCTATTGCAAAGCATTTAAATATGCTTAAGTCCCACTGACCTCCAGTAACTAAAGTTAAGCATGTATTTAAGGAGTCTGTGAACAAAAGTCTGAGATGTCTCAAACGGTCAGAAGAAACCTGAATCATTGGTATTGTAGGAAGAAACAGAAGTAAAGGATTTTGTGTGGCATAGACATCTCTGTCCTATTCCAGTTTCCTAAATCAGGGAATCTTTCATGAAACCTCTTAGAACAGATAGATCTCAGTTGTTTTTCCAGCATGTCTGTGGCTCCAGTGAAGGGCAACTCCTTTTTTTAAATCTGAGCTATAGACTGAGCTCTTGACTTGATCTCTGTCACTTTCTGCAAGTATGGCATGGAATTACGTTAATCTGGTCCTGTAAGTCGCTGAAGCAAGTGCTCAGTTATAACATCTGACGATAGAGATGACTTCGCTCAAATGTGGTGGACTTTCCAGGGGAACGTAACAGTTGGCTTATAAGTATTGCTGTGTTGCCTTCAGAGCATCCTACTCAGAGTAGCGTAGGTGAACTGTAGCTATTGTATTTTCTGCAGGTTGCAGATGGAAAAAAAAATACAAATTCAAAATACAAAAAAAATTTCTCAGTGGATAGTCTTTTTTTTCTTCTGATGCTTTATCCTGTCTTCAGTGGGTGTGTCTACACCAATGATTTATTTATAGCAGTAGTACTGTTTGGATGCAAATTCTACAGATGCACATTGTCACTTTTTGCCCATGTCAGTTTGGTTATCAGAGTAGTTTTGGTGTGTGCAAAGTAGATTCATTTTGGTGAAAACCAAGTCAGAACACATACTTCCCAAATGCTCCATATGTGCCTACGGGAAAAATTAGGTTTGTCTAAATCACTATAGGGGGTATTCTCATGGTATCCTGTAACATTTTTTTCACTTTAGAAGGCTTTAAACCACATGTGTAGTGAACATGTTCAGCCTATGGGTGTAAACTAGTCCAAAGCAGAGTGTCCAACCCACATACAAAGGAATGTGAAGAGCCTCTATATCAGTGCTTCACTCTGCTGATGCACTCCTATGGATCCAAATTAATTGCTAATGTGGACACAGCTAGGAAGCACTTGCTGTCTTATTGCTTGCTTACAGAACAGTTTGAAGTGCCTGCTCGTATAAAGAGTATGATTTCTCTCTCCTCCCTCACTGCCCCATTCCCTTCATTCCACAACCAAAGTTACACTTTTTCCAGTCAATTTTTTGTTACAGTGTAGTTAACTGAGCAGGTAATTTCCTTAAAGAGAGGATTACTACTTCTTTCAGATAAGACGCTCTAGGGAGAAATATATTAAATACATCTGATGTTTAGAGCTTTCTCTAGTGGCTCTAAATTCTGACTGCAGTACGTTGTGTGATAATCTGTTGGTGAAGAATGTGTAAGATACAGAAGAGCCATAGTCTGTAAATACCAGTGGCCTTCTCCCTTGAAAGAAAGTTTTTAAAAGTGCTTATAATACAACAAGGTTTTAATTCCTGAAGATGATGGCTGATAAATGGCAAAGACTTCCATGGTTAAATGAATGCTTGTTATTAACATGTCTCCTCTCTCTTTGTTGACGCATTCAGTTTTGTTTTTTTAATTTATTTAATGTACCATGTGAGGCTTTTCATAGCTTAAAAAGTTGCTTGTATGTTTTTATGAACCCACTAAACTTAAACAGATTTCTTTAGAAAAATAGTGTGGATACATTTTTGCTTTCTTCAGGCTTAAGAATGTTAAAATAGAAATGCTTTCTTGAATTCCCTCTCCTGGCTCAAGTTGCTAGGTGGTCCCAAGTTACCAGAAGTAAAATTTATAAATCTAACCCCTAGTCTAGACATTTTCCAGCACTGACTGCAGTTCAAAAAATATTAATGTCTAGCCGGCAAAATGAAATTCCCCCCAGTGATTTTGCAAATGACTAGAAAGTTAACCTTTTGCCAACTGCTCCTTCTGTGCGTAGAGGTTATTAAAAAGAATCCAGGCATTTATAACTAGGGCTTTTAAGACTGAAACACCTTGGCATGACCCTTTGTGTCTCCTTCTGTTTATTCAGGCTTGGCCTCTGTGGCTGGAATGTGTGAGCCTGAAAGGAGCTGCAGCATTAATGAAGACATTGGCCTAGGTTCAGCATTTACCATTGCACATGAGATTGGTCACAAGTGAGTGAGTTTAAAAAAAAAAAAAAGTTTTAATGTGTCACCTTTTTAATATTAGTTTAATAACAGATTCCTCCCCCCCCCGCCCCCGGCATGGCGGTACCATCTCTATTCTGGTGCTCCATGCTTCTGTGTATAGTGTTCATGAGTGGCAGTACATTTTATTTAGTATATATTACCAAGCGCTTTAAATTTAGAACTGAAGACTCATTGTTCACCCTTTGATTTCAGATTCCAGTTAAATCTGTGCTTTTGAGATTTGGCTCAACCTTCATGCTCTGTTTCGTATTTTTAAATATTTGGCTTTGAAAATGATCCTTTTTTTTTTTCTCTTACTTTTGTCTACTTTTCTTTATGAAACAAAAGCGGTTAAAAGGTAATTTTTTTTGTTTTTTGTTATTTTGTCTTAAACGTAATTCAAAATATTTTCATGAAGATATGTATTTTGTTGTCAATATTCATACACTTTTGGTCATCTTTCACTCAAGCATGAAGTATATAAAACAGTCACAGAGCATTTGCACATTACTTTTTAATTATCAGCATATCATTTTAAAGAGCATGATGTTATGAGACCGGTAAAATCTGAGTAGAGTTTGGTCTGGAAATATTTCAGGTCTTCCTTCAAAAGACAGCATTGTTAGTACATTGTGATGACTCTAAAAAAGACTGGGCACCTTCTGTTATCAAGAGGTTTCCTTCTTTGTTTATATGGGTTGACCAACACTGAGTTATGGATGACATGTTTTTCCAATTGTTAGCTGATGCAACTGCTAAAAGTTCCAATGCAGACTGAAATGGAAGCTATCAATCTGCTGATCAAAAAACGGAATTGGATATAAACAGTTATTCCCAGCCACCTATCACGTAAGATAAGCACTGCACAAGTAGGATCTCATTTATATTACGTATGTAAAAAACCACTGTAGTTGCACGGTAGTTGAATTTTAGAATCCAAAAGCAGTTGTATAAGATCTGTACAAGTGTCATTTAAAACACATGTAATTCTCCTCATCTTCATATCCTTGCTTCTTTTCCTTCAATTGCATGAGTTGAAAGATAAAGGAAAATACATTTCCACTGTTGAGGAAAGAACTCCACAAAATCACTCATAGTTCTGAAATTCTTGTTAATACCTCTTATAGTAACGGGTGACCTTGCTGTGAATTTGTCACACGCTTAACAAGAACAACCATCTTCCAATACCACGTCTTCATTCTAACCCATGTGTCATACAACTACATATTTTATGCAGGTTATTCCACAGATGCATGAAAATCATTTAAATGTATGCAGCTATTTTATCATGCAAAGCTGACATGATGTCAAGAATTGATTTGAAGAGCTTAGACTTTGGTTAGAATCTGATAAAAACAATACGGCAATAGGATATATCCTGTGATCTCAGGATTTTTTTTAACCATTTGTGCCTTCTACATTCCATATGTTTTGGCTTCTTAATACATAAGGTCTTATAAAATTCTGAAATCTCAGCTCTTTCATGCTTTCACTTTATCCTGTAGAGGACATGATATGTCAAATGCTGGTGTTAAAAGGAAGTAGAAATCATGTTCCTTTAGTTTTTATTCAATGCACAAAAATTAAAGAAGTTGCACTGCAAGCTTGGTGTTGAAATCAATATGCCATGTAGATACCTTCAGTAAAAGCTGGGAAGAATATGTGGGCAAAAAATATTGAAGTTCTATACTGTTTTGTGGTATCCACGCATCACCTTCCATTCACCCACACTGTGACTGAATGCCTTTGTGACTAAATCAAGGAAGTTGTTATTTCCGCTCAACTACCTGCTTCCTAGTACCTACTAGAAGGTACCTGAATATGTGAGTAAAAGAATTGTTTCAGGGAGCCTTGTAAACTTTTTTCTTTGTACCATGATGATTGCTTTTCTCTTCAGACATACATGGGAAATAGGAAATTGGCTCCATTGTCAAATGAAAAATAGAAGCATTTAAAGGAAATGTCTACGCTGGATATTTAATATACAACAAAAAAGCACTCAATTAAATTAGAATAGGAGAATTGCACTTTGAAAGGTCATCTTTTTATTAGTTACATAGTAGTCATGGAATACTGAGCTTTTTAAAAAAATACTGAACTGAGGAATGAAGTTCTGTTGTGATTAAAAGAGAGCAATAATGATAATATATATGTTTTGGTAGATTATCCACAGTTTCTCCAAAATGGATTTGTAAGATTCCCTGATGAATCTATGGCTTAACTTGTTTTAGTTACTATTCGTTCATTAAATTACAGAGCGATGAGAAGTCATTAGATCGTTCAATCTGACTTTCTGTATATCGTAGTGTATTACATTTAACTCATTTAACCTTGTATTGATTGAAGTAACTTCCATTTGGTTGTAGAATATTATCCAGAAAAGCACTTAGTCTTGAAGACTTAAGGAGACTGAGAGTGTGAATGTGATTATTATGGCCAGTCATACTTTCTGCTAAAAATAAGCATTTAAAAAATTATTTTTGTCTTCCATTCCTTACTACTTGCAGTTTTTAAATGCGTATAACCCAGTTTTTGTGCAGATAAGCCGTGTGCAGTTGACTCATAAAGATCTGTTTTTATTGAAGATGACCATACACTGTGATTAACTCTTGTTTTTTCTCTTGAGGGAGTAAAGGATGGTGTTAGACTAACAGTTTTATGGTTGTTTCTCCCTATGCATGGTTCTGAGAACAGCAGTTATTACTCTTAATACTTCCATGAATCAGGTAAAATTCAGAGCGGGCCCTTTAGCCTTCAGAATAGTGTCTCTAGAAATTTGTGATGCTTGACTTGCAAAATGCTTCCTTTCCTACCTTTATATATTTCACACTGAAGAAATGCTTAAGATTTCTGGTAAGCAAAAATCAAAACCAGTGATTTCTCATGGCAAGATTGAGAATGGAATGTGTATCCCCTGCATTGTCAAGCAAAGTTTGACCTTCTTCTTAATGAATAAAGCAACTATTTGCAGGCTTGAATATGCTTCTGTGCTCAGACAAGTTGTAAGATTTAAGATCCAGTCCCATTTTCTGTTTCGCTACCAGATGAGTTAGGTGACTTTCTGCTCTATGCTTTTTAATTTGGATACTTTCTAAAATTGCTAGCTTGCCCCATGCATGCTCTACACAACGCTTAGTTGAACTGATATGGAATTCCAGGTTCCATTGAAAGGGGTATATCCCTAAAAGATAGGCATTCTGCCATTCATTGTTGCAGTCCTATGGAGTTAGCTGAGATCCGGAAACTAAATCACAGTGTGAAAAAGAACAAATAAAACAATAGGAGGGAGGGGTCGGGAAGGAAATGTCAAAACATGAGAATAGTGGACCACATTTAGAATAGAGCGCCACCCATAAAACTTGGAGTAAGAAAAGAATTTACTAATGACTTACAGCAGGTGTAATGAATTGAAATTCAGAGGAGTTTGGCAGTCATATTTTGGTGAAAAAAATGTATGACAAAGAAGATAGATTATAGTCTAATGGACTAAATTAACTTCAAGATGAACAATATTTTCAAGCATGTAGTTGGTTCTGAATTAGTTCATTCAGCTAAAATGTGCCTGCAGTTCTAGCACTTTTTAAATAAAAAGTCTTTTTTTTAGTCTGTATTGTCTTTTTCTCGTTCTTCAGCGATCAGTGAGCTTCAAGTTTGATCAGTCAAACCTCAGCTGCATTATTGGACCTGAGTTTGAGTGAGATGTTTTCTAGAACAAATGTGTGTCAAGGAATGTATGTGGTGTACACCTAAAAGGAAATGTCTCCAGTCTGAGGTAACAGGGACACATTCCAAACTTCAATACAGCTTTCAAAAATAGTTGACACACAACTAGGTTGAATTGTACTAACACCACGTACTGTCAGCTCTACCATGAACAGATGTCCAGATGATGCTGTCATCATTGTTTTATCTATGCTGATGACGTCTTCCGTCTTGGCTGAGAGAGTTGCGCCTGTTCTGCCTGGAAAACAGGAGGCTCCGGGGTGACCTTATAGCAGCTCCTGAAGGAGGCCTACAGAAAAGCTGGAGAGGAACTTTATACAAGGGTGTGTAGTGATAGGACAAGGGTTAATGGCGTTAAACTGTAAGAGGGTAGATTTAGATTAGCTATAAGGAAGAAATTATTTACTATGAGGGTGGTGAGGCACTGGCACAGGTTGCCCAGAGAAGTTGTGGCTGCCCCCTCCCTGGAAGCGTTCAAGGCCAGGTTGGATGGAGCTTTGAGCAACCTGGTCTGGTGAAAGGTGTCCCTGCCCATGGCAGGGTGTTGGAACTAGGTGATCTGTAAGGTTCCTTCCAACCCGAACCATTCTATGATTGTGGGGTCTTCAACTATAGCAGGGCTGACAGACTGTCTCAAACCTACGGTGTATGAACACCTCAACACCAGCCAGAACATGTTAAAACTTGTCCCTGCTAGGTGCCTAGGGTCCTGCTAGATGCCTAGGATTGACTGAGAGTGATGCCTTACATTTTTATGGACAGTCTAAGTAACTCTATTAGTTAAAAAAAACAAACCAAAATGTGTCCAGTTTTTGGCTGGATGAGCCATAGAATACCATACATAATCATATTCTTGCTCTTGCCACCTCTTGCCCCAGTCTTTTTTGTTAAAGGAACACTGTTTTATGTCTGCTTTTGTAATACTGCACATATAAAGCATACAACTTCTATAAAAAGTCTTGAGACTTCAATTTTAGTGATGTTTTGTGCATATAAAATGAAATGTCATAAACATAAGGCTAGAAAAACAGTTTGGCTTTCTGTGACGTGTATGATTACAGTATGAAAAAGACTTTCGTCTGAGTATCTGTGAAATATTATCTGAAGTTTAAAATCTGCAGTACAAAAATAATTTATCTAACATTAAGGCATTCTAATCAAGGAAAAGGAATGTAATAACACTTAAGAGATCTTAACAAAAGTGTAAGAACAAATGGGGGTGAAGAGGAAAGTTGTTATAACCTTCAGGGCATCATGAATTTCCAGAGGAAATCTGAGCTCAGAAGTTTACCTCCTGATTAGAGCCAATACTTTCCAGTTTGACCTGCAGCGTAGAGACCCGATACATTCATACTCTGGTACTGTGTAGCACACAAACCTGACATGATGTTACTCTTGTGGCATGAAAGCTGGATAGCTATGGCAATGTAAACCAGGAGGAGAAGTTTGTGCTCTGCTTTTTCTTATATTCCCATAGAAGCCAGTCCTTTCCCCCTAAGAAAGCTCAGGTTTCTGAATAGGTGGCATTTTTCCAGTAAATTAGAATTTGCTGTGCTTTTAAGAGCTTAATATGTTATTTAATACTAAATGATGCTAATATATAAAAACTGTGTTTGATGGGGTGTTTGTCATCAGCCATAACTCAGAGAAGAATGACACTTAGGAATTAAATGAGGAAAATGTTATGATGAAATTATGCTAAAATTGTGTTTCATTTCATGGCAGGTGTGTTTGTTATAACACTAACCATTATTCAGTTAGTTTGTTTCACAGGTTTTTAGGGAAGTAATATGTTTTAACGAAGCCAAAGTTTTAAATTCCGCATTACTTCAGAATAAAGGATTAGGGATGCTCCAAATGGTATGAAGATCTCCAACTGCAGGAAAACAGCAGTTAAGGTTAAAATCCACACTAAGACATGGAAATAGAAGGTGAAGTAACTAATTAACCTTGGTTCCTCCCTTGAGGGGAACCATGCAATATCAGGTGGTTTCAATAAATGTAGTCAATGTTTGTGATCCTAAATTAAACTGATTTTTTCAAGACCATACTTTTTAATTCTTTTTGCTTTTATTTGTAATGTCATTTAAGGGTCAGTTGCAGTTTGAATGCTGTTAGGAAGCTATAACTAATGCTTTTATGACATTGGCTAGAAGTATATGGAGCACTACATAGAAAGAGGAGAGCTTTCTCATGTGACATGGTATGGGGCATATGGTTAAAAAAGTAAAGAGTAAGTGCTGACCTTCTATTGCTATAAAAACATAAATATGAAGATTGTATGTTCTCAAAAAAATTACCATAACATCATATCAATTGACAGTATTTCACTGCTAGTCGACGTGAGAGTAATTAAAAAAATTACCATGTGTGTCCACACAGAATTTGTGCTTTGTTACATGTGGTTCATAGCTCTGATAATGTAGCGGGGGGGTGGGGTGTGTCTTTTACTCTTTAATAGTAGATTATGTTTATATTAATGCAGTTATTGTTGAACAAAATAATGCTGAAATGTGCTAGTTTTCCCTTTCTTCCCTCCTTGTACATGTTCTAATGTCACGAAGAAAAGCCAATTTTAAAGCTATGGTAACATTTACAGATATAGGAAAGCTGACAATTTTTTCATTGTAGGCTGTGAGTAGACATTCTAAGCTATATGAAATACATATATAGATTTAAATTACATCTTTTTAATAATTATGAGAATAAGTACAACATAGTACAAAAATAAATGAATAGAAAATTTATGAAAAATTTGGTATCTAATAAAGTAAACTGGCAGTTTCTACAAGCAAATTATAGTTCATCTGGTAGGTCTTACATCTAATACAAAAAAAATTGTTCAAGCTTGCCTTCCATCTTCCCACTGTAGTAGAGGTTTACTGTTAGAAATTTTTAAAGTATTCTTCACTGGTGCACTTTATGACCCTTTCCTGCCCTTTGCTTCGTTCTCCATAGATGTTGTGAGAGCAGTGTGTCTAACATGTTGAGGCGCTGGAGGAAGTTCTAGCAATGTACCTGGGCCAAGATCCTTACCTTGAAAATGACCCATTTCACTCTTAGTATCTGTGTTTATTTTTGTGTGTCCTAGTGAAAATAATTAGTATAATAAAACTGCTTAAGGTAAGGTGTTTTTTTTTTTCTTTTAGAAAGAAAGGTTTATTTTTCCTAAAGAGTTATGTGTGGTTATGCAGCAGTAAATCAGCCTCAGATAATGGACAAGAAGATCAAGTGCTTGATTTTACTGTATTTCTCTTGCATGTGTTTCTGTAACTTTGTTGTCTCACCTGACTCAAGATTTGCAATCTCTGGTATGCTTCTTCCGTGTGCTGCTAAACAAACAACAGAGCAAAGTAAGAGCTACTGCTTTTATAAGAATTAAGTCAAATTCATATGACATGTAATCCTATGACCAGGTGACCTGCCTAGTGGATGAGGGAAAGGCTGTGGATGTTGTCTACCTGGACTTTAGTAAAGCCTTTGACACTATTCACCACAGCATCCTCCTGGAGAATATGCAGATATGATATGCAGATCATTAGTACCACAATTGGAAAGCTGAGGTAATTGATTGTTAATGAGAGAAAGCAGTTCACTTGAGTAGCACATTTCAGTTACATTCAGTAACTTCAGTGCTATAAAAGTACATGTTATACAAAAGAAACCTTAGTGAATGGTACTGAGGAGCATTTAGATTGGGTTAGATCTGCCTTCTCTGGATCTTAAGTGTTTGGATAATAAATCGGGACAGAAGCATCCTGGCTGTCTTACAAAAATAACTGCTGTCATTTTAGATACATCTGCAGTAAGTGTGTTGGCAACCATAACCGTCATAATGTAGAACTACCCAACAAATCAGTAACCTTTTCTTAAATACAAATGAAATTGTAGGGACCCGCAGTGTTTTTCCTTTGCAAGATAAAGGAAGGGTAGACAAGATGTTTACATTCCCATCCTAGTCTCTGCTTATACTCCAGGGTCTCAGGTTATCTATTACTGTTTTGTTCAGTGCAGCTGAGACTAGTGATGTCCCCTGTGATTTTCTGAGGTCAGATCTTAAATTGGATGTGTATTATAAATAATCCCCTCAGATTATTTTTTAAGATGTAAAGAAAATAAGATTGCCAAGGGAAGAAGAATCTGTTCTATTACAGATGTTAGTAAGTGAAACAGACGCAGAGCAGCCTAGGCAGATGTGTTGCCTTTCTTAGTGTTTTTTAAGAAGTATACAAACTATATAGAAATTGCAGGAGAGTTTCAGTTATGATTTTGAAGTTCTTAGTATTCCTGCTTTGCACAGTTCTTAAAAGTAACATAGGTGCTTTCTTGGGAAAAGAATAGCCATCATGCTTGAAAAAAAAAAAAAAAAGAGCTGCTGGGTTAAAGATCTTTCCTTGAGATGGTAGGTGGAAAGGTAACTGCATAGAAGAGCTCCTGTGTCACATGAGAATACTTTTCACTCTCTCTCTGGCGGTTCTTCTAAAGACAGAATTATACTGGTTGTTTTAGACAAGCTCTGTAAGCCAGTGAAATAAATACAGTCTGCATCTGTTTAGTGAGTTTGAAAAAGGTAAGTAAATTGTAACAGTGGCTCCACGAAGAGTATTTTATGTTTCTTCATTTCTTCCCTGACTTCCCACCCCAATCTAACTGCAAACATGCTTTTCTAAAAGATGTAGCTTTAATGTAATGATGGCCAAGTATAACCAACATGTTCTGATGGAAAGAAAACTGGTACTTTGGACAGAAATGTATTTTCATCTGCAGTCCTGGCTATAGGATTACACATTACTGGGCTTTAATGGCATGCTGCCACTGCCATGTTGGGAAATAGATGACAGTAATTGCAAAACCCCCTTCCAAGCATCAGAAAAAATTACCTGCACCTAATGATGTTTCCTCCTAATTTCAGAAGCAGAGGCAAGTACAAGAGCCTTCTTGGAAGGGAATAGGTGGTTTAGATGAATGAATATTTGTAAAAAATGAGAATACCATTAGTGTGTGAGAAGGCATTGAGTTCTTGTGTGCATCAGGAATTGCAGCTTCCATTCACAGACATGCTTTTTATCAGGCGTACCACTGCCACCATCAGCAACATCATCTTTTTCAAAAGGAGAGCTGGTAGAAGTGGGAAAGCTATTAAACTACAAAGTTTGTTCTTTTTTTATAGGTCCAAAAGATACAAACTTCATTTTCCATACAGTTGAAGTCTGTAATTTCTTTGACAAATGGAATACACTAACTAGGAAAAAGCTGGATGTCGGATATAGCCAACATCATCCAGTTCAACTATTTCCCGCATACCCAAATGCCCATATCTATAAAGGAGTCACTCATAGAGGTTATTAAAAACTAAGGTTTTCTATTTTAAGAATTTGTACAGAGGCAGTTAAAAAAGAATTGTTTCTATTTGAAGTACCCCTAATTCTAGGAAATTATGGCAGTTGAGAACTAGGTCAATAAAATATATTTTTCATTTTAAAATTCTGGTTCAGTTTGTTTCATTGGACGTGTAAGTTCTTCCCTCACAAAATATATATCTATATTGAAGACTGATCATTATAAGTAACACTGGTCTGAAAGTTTCATTACAGTACGTGCATTGCTCAGATAAGTTGTTTTTAATGCTGTATTTGTGACATGCAAGGGGTGTTCTTCATTTGATGATACAACAATCTAAGGTATCAGTCCGACCTTTCCCATGTATAAAATAGCATATGGCTTTCTGCATTTATGAGATATCATACACTGAACTAGGTACATGCAAGCATTGCTACAGGCTAGGTATTCCATAGGCAGACATCCCATAAGCAAGGAATTGATGCTTTTTTTTATGACTAAATCCTTCCCAAGCCTATAGGAAACATCAGTGATTCACTGATGTTCCCTTTGTTATATCCATGCAATCAGTGGGGTTTGGGAGGAATGGTTAGCTGTACCTTGTGCTTGTCGGTTGCTATGATCTGCTGAAGAGGTGAAACAGTACCCAGTGCATTGAAGCTCAGAGTAACATGAAGGTCTTGTATTTTTAACCCAAATTCTGGAGCAATGTGTTCAGGTTATTAGAACACCACTATCACGGTTTTCAGTAAAGAAAGTGGCGTGAACTGGTATGAAGTGATAGTGTCAGCTGATAAATGGCCAGCCTCTAATCTACCACCATTTGTATCTTGTAGTCTGTCCTAAAAGTTTCTAGAAAATCAAAATGAAGTGTCTCAACACGTGGTGTTCCTGAATGGTAACTAAGAAATCAGGGAGTGAGTCTTTTTGGCATTGTGATACAGAAGGCTCAAAAGATTGCCCTCTTCGTATGATACTCCAAGAAGTGATGGTTTTGCTGCTCTGTGTGTGCAGAAGCTCAGTTTTGACATTCCCTTTTTTCCTCTGTCTCATGCTTAGGGAGGCTTCTATGTGTTAGTGCCTGTCCCTCTGATTTTACGAGGCTTGTGCCATGTTTGAGAAGAAGGAATGAATTTGATCGAAGATTGATATTTAAAGAAATAAGTTTATCCCCACAAATGATTGAATCGAAATTAATCACAGGCAGATTGAGAAAATAGAGTTTTATAACAGTGTATACTATTAAATACTCTGTTTAGGTCTTTCATTTATGTTGTTGATTTTTTAGCAAGAACAGTAGCAATTTAACTAAAGATACTATTTAATGAACGTCTTTTCAGACAGATGCTCTGTGAATTTACTTCTAGTTTTAATTTGATGGTTATGTTGACAATCTGTAGCTCCAAGAGTGTATTTCAGTAGCACGGGATTTCTAAGACATAGGTATTCTTTTGCCATATTCCTTTTTCCACTGTCATATCATCTTTGTTGAAAGTTAATACATTTGTTGGCTAGAAATCTCTGTTGGCCTTGTGCCACCCAAAGTTCTCTTACTGTGTTTGCTGATTTTCAGTCGCTTTCATTCGAATGTTCCATGACAAAGCAGAGCCTTTGTAGGAGGGCTCCAAGTCATTCTACGAGTGTATACAGAGAGGGAATGTGCATGCAACATGGCCTTGGAAGTTGCAAAACCCATGTTCAGTTTGAATTATCATTGGCTGCTGTGTGCCTATACTGTACTGTTACAGCAACATCACCTAGTCTGTTTGTCCTTGTTTACTAATCGGAGTGTCAATGCCACAATGTATATTCCTTATCCAGGTACAATACCAGATAAGGACTGAGTGCTCTGTATTTATCTTGTAACAATTTTGTTAATTTTTCTTTAAAAGCTTTAGAAAATAAGTAAAATGCTCTGAAGGTCTGTGGGAGAAAAGAAAGTAACGTAATTGTGCACTATTCTGAGATCTGAATAAACTAAACAGAACTTAACTGACCCTGATTCTCCACTTAAGAGTTCTCCTGTAATAAGTGCGTTCTTTTAGGTCCAACGTGATTTCTGTGAAGGTGACATTAAGTTCTAAGAGATGTCTGATGCTGTAGAAAACTAATGGCCTGTTTCTCTCCTTCTCTTTTGGGCAGTTTTGGTATGAATCATGATGGAATTGGAAATTCCTGTGGGACCAAAGGTCATGAAGCAGCAAAGCTAATGGCAGCTCATATTACAGCAAACACCAACCCTTTCTCTTGGTCAGCCTGCAGTCGAGATTACATCACCAGTTTTTTGGAGTAAGTAATCTCTGAAGAAAAAGTTTTCAAATAAACGGACACCTTCCAGGATAAATAGTAGAGATACAGTGACCTGTTCTGATGGTTTGCATTTTCAGAATAAACAGATAGAAATATAGCAAGTCACTGAAGATATTTATTTTGTAGAGCACTTTTTCTGTGTAATAGCAAAAGCTTCTTCTGCTCCGTTCCCCAGCTTACAGTTCACATTTTTGATGTATTCAAAGCATTGTGAAGTGCTGATCATATCTTGTTACTTCATTAATCTGAGGATGAGAAACAGAGAAGGGTGGAATTTGTATATGAATAATGGCAAGCATTTTTTTTAAGTATGTGCATAATGTGAGGGAATCTAATGAAGGGAACAAGGTTGTAGCCCTGTTCCTTGTACACTTCATTCTTCAGATTTTTTTTCATGCAGTCTTGTGGGTTTTTATCTATCAATGTTTTTTTGGTACCATTGGTGAGAATATAAAGATTATAGGAGAGGATGGCATAAGCCTTTATATTAATGCCTTAAAATTGTGCCAACCTGTACTTCTGTGCTGATTTTTATCCAGAATTAGATTGCTACTTGAAATTTTACTTCTGTGTGAAAAAATTCAAACAATCGATATATGTTAGTCTCAAAAATGTGCGCATATTTATGTATACATTGGTATATATAATGCATAATGAAGCCTTTGTATGTGTTTTAAATTGTGGAAGACAAACGCAGAACTGTGAGTTCGCTGAGAACGCATTAGTAACAGCATTTTTTAAAATAGCATAAGACATGCTTCATGGGAGCAAATGGCAGTTGGTTGGTAGGTTTGCTGTCATCAGTGCAATTATTCCTTTAAGAAACAAAGGTTGTTCAATAATTCAGACACTTAGTGTGTTTTAGGAGATGGACTTAAACCAGTCAAATGATCTAACCATGAGACTACTAACAACAAAGTGAATTTCTTCTCCTCTTTCAGGGATCTAACCTCAGAATAAGGTGCTATATTCGGAATCTTACCTGAAGGGACCCATCCAGACCAATAAATTTGCTTCGGGTTGTTTCAAATGTAGCTTCCCACACAGTGCAGAGGATCACTGAATTGGTTTGATGAGGTGTTTGAGCTCCCTATAGCATCAGTGGGCAGTGACAGATGTTTAATGTTGATGTTGTCTTGATGAAAAGAACTTCTCTTCAGTTACTTTATCAGGTTAAGGCATTTTGTATCCCCACACTGAACTGTGCACCTACCTATTTTATGTACTGTAGCGCTGAAGATGAATGTCTGAACTAAAGCACGCTGAACAAGTCATCCTTACGTATATGTGTGATACAAGTTTCTCACAGTATAAATCGATTTTCTTAGAAGGGATATATATGTATTCATTTAACACTACCATTATGAAAAAAAATATACAGGGTGATTTTGTTTTATCATCACCAGTCATTTCTGTTAACTCAACACTGTTCCCATTAGTAGTCTTTCTAGTATGTCATGCAGCCTGTTTTTAACTACAACGAAGAGTAAGGTTTTTGCACCTCTTCTGAGAGATTATTGCATAGCTTAGTAGTTCTAACTGTAAGCTTGCAGTTCAGGTACTTTCTTGTAGTGTCTGGGGGTTTGTTTCTTAGTGTTACAGTTCTGCTGTTCTCCATCTCATTTACTCCTATTTGTTGCTCTCCTCTGAACTATATTTTGATCCCCTAATTATTCTGACAGTAAGTTGTCTGTTGATGAAGACACAATTCACCAGACAGTGAAGAAGTCATTGCTGATTTCTGGGTTTAGAGTAAGAAGCGTGGTAAAATTCTGTAGCCTCTGTTAAGCTGCAAACGTAATAGAGCTGAACATTGGTTCATAATGTTCCCACACAGTTTTAAATTTCAGCCTGAATAATTTTTTTTGTTTCATTACTTGATATGTATGCAGTGATATTTCAAGTTTTTACTTCCGGGTAAAAAACGTGTTTAGCTTGTGACTCCTCTACTTTGTTTAATTTTAAAATTTATTTGAATATTTTCTGTTGGCATCTCCATTATTCTTTCCCATTCCCTAGATTTGATTCATGATGGAGTTTCATTTTTAAGTCTGTGGGATATTAGTGAAATTGTAGTTATATAAGCATAAAGCCAGAATAGTACTGTGGTAAATCTGTTCCCATAGTTATAATCTCTTCAGTGTTTTTGAGATACTTCCGTATTGTTGCCACTCTGCTTGGATTACTACCAAAAAAATAATTCATTACTGAAAGCACTAAATGGTATTTGAGCTAGAGTAAAAAAAAAATCTACACATAGCAGCTTCAATAATAAATTATCTTTTATAATATTTTAGCTGTATTTTTTAACACAGAATGAAGATGTTATTTTTTTTCAAAGCCACCATGGATAAAAGTTATTTTACACATTGCAATTATGAATAGATTTTCCAATTGTATAGGATACTATGTTAAATAATGTACTAAGAGCCAAAAACAACTTCTCCTTCATCTACTAATTTTGCAATCTGTTTTTAAAAATGTCAGATTTCTCAAACGTGATCTGTTCATTATAGGTCTACAGTTCTTATTGTTTGTGGTTCTAATGTGCTATGAATGAATTAATACTTTTTTCCGAAAATATTTTTTTTATTATTTCATAAAGTAGAATAGACTGTAAAACTGTAGGTTTTTTCTGCACTTTCTTATTTTCTCCCCAGCTTTTCATGTCATCTCAATGACAGCAAGAAGCTGTTGAGAAAGAGTTACACAGGTACCTGCAGGATAGCTGTCAGAAGCCTAGATCACTTCTTTTTACCCATTCACACCTTTCCTTAAGGCAGAACAGCTTTAAGAGCAGATACTTTTCTATTGCAGGTAATCATCAGTGAGCAAGAAGCAAAGAAACATAGCAAGTTTCATGTGGTACCAACTCCCTGACTGCTGCTGTAAGAGCAGAACAGTCTGCAGCCAGACAGGAAAAATTATTCCTTTTTTTCCCGGTACTTCATCATAATTTAGCAACATACGAGGAAAATGCTGATTTAGAACTTTAGAGGCAAAACCTCAAGGTGTTTTCATCTCTGTCTCCAGATGTTTATTCCAGAGGGATGAGATTCTGCTCCCTTTCAAGAATGGGAAAACAGCTGGGGCAGGACCCCATAGACTGCAAGCAAGGAATACAAGTTGGTTTTTCTGTGCTGAAGGAGTACGGCTAGTTTAGGATTCATTTAGCTGTGTCTAACAAGAAAGAGAACATGATGGGATGAAATGCAAATACTCAAGCAGAAACCTGAGGCTGTGAGTCTGTATGACATACGACAACACCTTTTAGATTTATCGGCTTGGATCTGGATACAAGTTTGGGCAGGACTGTCATGGCAACAGGATAATGCAGCTGGAATGAATTTTGCTAGCAGCTTATTACATGTTAGCAGTATTACATGGTAAGGTAGATGAATGTGGATTTGCTAGTCTACCAGTTTGGATCACCGCTTGCTACAGCAGTTTTGCACAGTGTGCCATTTTGTAGTGTAGATACCACATTGTCCTTTATCATCAGGCAGAAGCGTTTTGAAGCAAAAGTCATCCTGGTCACACTCCAAGTAGAGCCTCACCTTCATCCTTCTCTTCCTTAATGCTTTCTTAAAACTACACCCAGAAACAAATTTTCCAGACTGATACTTCTGAGGAATAGCCATAAAGTGTCAGTTGGAAGCTATCAATTTATTCAGGCACTAGTTGGGAAAGCAGTTTATTTTGCGGGATGACCAGATAGAGGATTAATGTGGCTGAAAGGAAGACAAGAAGAGAGAGCAAAGCTATGCATTGCTAATAGATCTATCAAAACTCTGAAGAAGTATGGCCAGCCATCGCAGGCTCGGAAATGGCCAAAGAAAATACTTTTTTTCTGGGGACCGTATTCCTTCTAGCATATAATAGCTGTTGTCGTCTGTGAAGCTTTGTGATAAAGACTGACTGATTTCAGTTTATCAGGTGAATTGTTTGTAAGTGCTTTACAATAGCTTTAAATTTCACTAACTTTTTACAAAATTAAATGCGGAAATACTTATGGAGAATTGAAGGATTGGAGAGCAGTGTCAGAGAAAGAGATTCCTGTGAGAGGAGTAGAAACCCTTAGTATCTGGTTATGGGAGAAATGAACCAAGCCTAAAAATATTTGTGACTGGAAACCAATTAGTACAAATTTCATTATATGTAGTGTGTGTGTATACATATATATAACATGCAAGTTTCATTGTATCCAGCATGTATTTATATAGTGTGCCTGTAGACCCATGCAGATACCTAGACATAGAGTTTTCTGCTTAGATTTCGCTATTCAGTTACTTTGATGTTTTGTAATAACAAAATGTGGGTGATTTCTGGAGTCATAGTTTGTTAATCTTGTCAGTATCAGGTTCCTACCTACTGAAGGTGTTAGAAGAAGCCAGATGGCCAACTCCATCTTTCAAAGTCAGGACTGGCTTTTGAAGATGGATGAAGAACCAGGAGTCCTTAAACTATTTGAATAAGTAAGATGTATTGCAGGAAATTCTTGGAGAGTCTCTAGGACTGCCATGCAGCAGGATTTAGATCTGAGATTACACCTTTTTAACTCTGGAAAGGAGCCAAAACTTCCTAGGTCCAAATCAAGCCCATGTGGACAGTGTAAAAAGTTATCCAGTGTTTGGGCCCAGACTTCATCTGCCCAAGAATCTTGGACATACAAGTGGATATGCAAGATAAATACAGGATGCATCTATATATGCCTCATATGCTATCAATGGCAGATTGGCCAGCTCCCTGGTATTCCAGAAATCTAAACTAAATTTATAAAAAAGTACAAGCTAAGACTAGTTTTGAAAGATAAGGTCACATCAATCATACCAAAATTTCATATCTCTCTCTACAAATCAATGGAGAAAATTTACATTCAACATTATCTGTTGACCTGCAGTTTGGATTATAATTTGCTTCTTTTTTCTTTACAGTTTACTACAGGTCTTTTTATCGCTAATAGATAATTGAATGAAAAACATAGATCCCCAATTACTGTAGATTTCTGAAACTTTGAAAGTCTTACTCTTTTGCATAAAGGCTACTCTGTTAAAAACAAAACAAAACAGTTTCTGTAATCACAGGCTGACAATATGTTTCTGAGTGTTGCAGGTATTACTCTTTGTCTACCTTTTGGGTTATTTAAATTTAAATAAATTGTAAAGGGCAGAATCAGCAGCAGATTCACATTAACTTATTTGTAGAATGTTTGATGAAATAAATATAGAACAACAAATTGGCCCAATATTTTATAGCTTAGTATCTCCCAAACTCTCAAGGCCAGATACCAATAGATTTTGGCAGGTGGATGATTTTGATAGATGGACCAATAGATTTTTCGTAATATGGCTCCAGATAATTATTCAAACACAGACCATATTGTGGAGAAAAGTGTACATTAAATAGCAAATTATCTACTACCAAACAAAGGAAAAATTGAGTATTAAGAAAAGATTGTTAAAAATTAGAGGGTGTTTGCTATGAAGTAGGTAATAAAACATAGAGACAACCTTGCATGAAAGATTGAAAAGAAGTAGAATTCATCATGAGAGTGAGTGGTAAATCCACATCAATATCTGAATTTCCTTAACATTCAAGAATGTTTTTATTTAATAATCCTATTCTTGTTCATTTTAATTTTAAACATACCACTCCAAATCACAATTCCGTTACTTATGCCCTGATTCTGCAAATATTTATGTTATTGTTTGTAGACTGTTGAGCAGTCTGCAGAGTTTATTCATTAATGTCAAGCAGCTTTTGTAACCTGTACAGAAATACATCCTGGTGCTCTCTAAAAAAATCAGTTTTTACTCAGGAAAAGTATGTACTAAATATGAAGTAAGGATTCTGTTAGGAGCCAGATGTTATATATAGGTATGTAAATAATTCATCTGTTTATGCGTATGTATGTGTATAAAATGCATTGAATTTACAGTTCATAAATTTTACTATTTTTCCCCATATTTCTATGGGTAATTTGGTAACAGAATTAGGTATTATGTATACTATCCATATATGTGTATGATTGTTTGAATATTACAGATAGTTACAAGTATTTATAATACATTTTATGATTGTTGACCATAGCTTACATTATGGTCCACATCATTATTACAAATGAGCCAATTCTGTGACATACAAAACCTACTGTCAGTGCCAGTGTTCTGAGATACTTTCTTCAACCATGGAAGGAATTGTGTTGTACTATGTAGGTTGTTGAGATATTTGGGAGTAGATTAATAGGACCATAAATCCTGAAAGGTCTACGTCCATGTTTTTTTTCTATTTCTCTTTATTGGCCTTGGATACAACAGCGATGTATGTACAGGGGTGATGATCCTCAGTTTTGCATTGTTCAGTCTGTAAAGATTCTAACATTGAATCCTTGGTTGCTGTTACTTTGATCAAGCAGTTAGCAGTGATAGCATGTCTGAGATCTTAAGCTTTCAGAGAATGCTCTAGTATCCTTGATATCCTTCCAAACAAGATTAATTTGCTATCCTATAATATTAAAATACAAAACAATGTTTAAGTTATACTGTAGGGTGTTTTACAAAGATCTCTTGAGACACTACACTGGAATACTCGAGTGAAATGACGTCCAGCTTAGCTATTTTATAATTGAAATGAGTCCCACTGTGTTCTATAAAACCTCATGAAAATAACCTAAATTTTGGAAAATGAGGAAGTCTTTGAGTACTGGCAGTGTCTCGTGGAGTAAATAGAATATGAGGATGAGTGTGAGATAATCTTATTTCTACTGCAGACACCAAAGATTTATCCACTCCCTGTTCAAAAATTTAAATCCTCTGAAGAGATATCCTGTAGGTTTTTTGATTTTGTATATGCTTCCTATATAAGATAAAATCACAAAGCACAAAAGCAATTGTGTGTAGACGTTTTCTAAAATTGCAGAAATAAAGGTATTTAGGCATTATTTTCCTTCCTATTATCTTTTTTACATCTGCCCACTTTTGTATGCCTGGCTGATAGTAGCTGTTAGATCTCTGTTTATGAAGTGCTCCGATACCATTATTCTTCTTGAACCCTCTTAGTTCATTCCTCTAGATTTAGGAGGGTTTTTTTCTGAATTATCTGGGCTTTACTTTGGTGAAGCAAAGAGAAAGAGAGAGAAACAAGGATGCAGGTGCAAGTTATTACACCATTCCCGAGTCTAGTATCTGGAAAGGTTATATGGTCCTCAGCCTGTATTCATCCTTTGCATGGCTTTGGTGAGACCTTGCATTACCAATGGAAAGTCCCTGGTTTTATTAATGCGTTTTATAACACATGCTATTTCTTTTCCGAATTAATTCAATTCACACAATACTGTGTCAGATTCTCACACTAAGTTTGTGAAAATGTGTCAGTTTTGTTCATCTGCTCCAAAGAATAATAGAACTGAAGCAGAAGGAAAGAGAGCAAAAAATTTTCAGTCTGAGAGGTGGCAATGTAATGTAGCTAGTAAGTTAATGGCTGTTTAGTAGTCATTTTCTTGCCTTTGTACTACTACAACAGTATTTCATTGTGGTGAAAATTCTGTCATTAGGGCAGAAGAGGCATATTTTTCTATTTGCTACAAAGATTTTGACTTACATTTCTGAAATTATAAGTCTTGTAGAGTAGGTATAGACTTTAATTTACAAGTTCGGTCAATTTAAAGATTTAGATCTGATTCTGTAGTCCAATCCATTCAGGGGGTGCATATGCCCGGGGAGAGAGTCACCGAAGGTAATGAGGGTTTTTAAATGCTGTGCTTTTGGCTATCTGTTTACAGGATCACAGTTCACAGAGCAAACTCTGCACTATTGGAATATATGGAAATGTTCCAAATCATATGCAATACTAGCTCAAGCTGATGTCAAATGTTAAACTTCCCACTTCTTGTTTAAGTAAAGTTCCTGTCTGTTGTTTGGTCCAGACAATGCAGACAAAATCAAACTGTATTTGAGTTACTGGAATTATTAACACATACTCCTCATACATGCAAAATACAACACTGAAACATTTCAAAAGAATGTAGTTTCTCAGCTTCTGCTATTAGAAAATATGTATGTTTGCAATGGTTAAAAATGGAATACAGGGGCAATTACAGTATTTTTTACGCCAGAACCATGAAGTTGATGTTTCAAAGGTAGATTTCAGCTGGGAGTGTGTGTGGATGTGTGTGTGCAGGTGAATCATGCTATATTTATTGGGATTAGTCACTGAATATTGTATTGTTTTCTGAGTTTACCTGGTTATTTCCTTGGTTGCCGTTTGCCTTGTCCTGAAATGGTCAGCAGTTGTTTGTTTTGTTGTTTTTCCAAAGGGTTTTTTGTAGTATTTCAAAGAATTGAATAATGTAGGGTTAAAATGAGAACATAAAATGTGTAGTTAAAGGAGGCTTTTACTCTTTTTTCATCTGCAGATGAAAAGTACAGAAAATTGGACATCTCCAAAAAACAGTGTAGAACATTCACTTCTGAAATTATGTTCCTTTGGCAAGGTGCATGGAAAAGATTTGGAAAAAAACCCATAAGTGCTGGCAAAATTTGTAGGAATGTTGGAAAAAAAAAAAGTGTTGGCCTAAGAATTCTTTGAAAATCCTCACTTATTCACATATGAAATGAAAGTAAAAAAGCATCTGTCCTCTTTTGTGCACAGTCACTAAATAAAACTGAATAATTATATTTAGCAAAGTACAAAGTTTTCTAAACAGAACTCTGTCTGCATTTGGCTTTTTTTCTTATTTATTCTACTACACTAAAGTATGATGGTTGAATGTGAGCATATTTAGGGAAAAAAACTCACCAACCACCAAACAAAACAGTGATTATAAAAGAAAATACTGAAGTTTCCAAAGATGATGATCTTAGTTCTAACATGGAAGTTTAAATATTGTAATACAATAGAAAAGTTCCTGGATCCGTACAAGTTTTTTCACTTATCCTAGTATAGGTAAATTTGAAGATCCTGCAGATTTTTTACCACCCTATTTTGTTCACTCAAATGGAAAAAAAGCATGCATGTTAAGGTCCTAATCCTATAAACATTTAATCATACTGAAATTTAAATGTGTTTTACTTTTATGTATACCAATTGAGCAGCTCATATTTATAAGATTGTACTCAGCTGTTTGAAGGATCAGAAGGGTAAGAATTGTAAACAGAATTTCTTTTATTTGCTTAATTTATTTTTCATTCTATGACCAAATATAGCTATTCTTCTGTGAAAACAAGTAAGACTCGTAAAACAAAAATGAAAATCAGTCTTGTGTGGCTCAGAAATTATCACACTTTAAAAAAGGATAATATATGAAATCTATTTCACTATCTAAAATATTTTTGTTCATAATAATGATAAAAAATTAGTGTCTAATTATTTTTTCTTTTTACTATGGGTGTACAATCTTACTGTTTGTTTTTTGCAATCATATCTGTTTCACACCCAGTGCTGTTAAAATTAAGAACTAGATACATGATATCATTACTGTGATTTACAGTCAGTAGAATTCCTAATTGACTTGGTCCTTTATGTTGAACAGTTCGGGCCGTGGTACTTGCCTTGATAATGAGCCTCCCAAGCGTGACTTTCTTTATCCAGCTGTGGCCCCAGGTCAGGTGTATGATGCTGATGAACAGTGTCGCTTCCAGTATGGAGCAACATCCCGCCAATGTAAATATGGGGTAAGAAGTCTTAATCCTTATGCTGAGTGTTCTGCTTAGTGATTTGTATATATTCCTTTTTAACATAAATCTTTAGTTAGATGCAGTAGTGGGTTACTGATTTCCGATAGCATGTCTGGTTCCATCATACATATGCAAAGGGTACATTTTAATCCTTATGCTGCATCTTTTGCTTGAGTCATTTGTGTATACTGTACACCAAAATGTGTGGGTAACAATGAGCTGGGGAAAGCATTCTTTTAATTTTAGGGAAAAAAGGAGCCCAGAACACTTGAACCTGCTCCTTGTAAAGTGTACTATAGAGTTTTCCTGTATTTCAGTTAAATGAGATCAGGTTCATGTTGTATTAATCTTGAAACATGAAATCTGTTGTGTTGGCTTTAACTTTTCAATTTAAAGCTACATTTCGAAACTACTTTTGTACTTCTATTGATTTGTCAGGTCTAGTTTTCTTTCCTACCCCCCACCCTTCCCGAGACTGAGTTTGTTGTTTCTCACATTGTTCAGATCTGTTTTTGGAAAGATGAATTATATTATGGGAACAGAGGAACATGAAGCTAGGTAGCTGATTAGAATGCTGAATAGCTAGGTACTAGCAAAGCTTTGGCTGCAAGTACCACTGTGCAAGAATTAAGGTAAATGAATTTATAATAGAAATGAAAACCTGCACCCTTAGGCCATTATGCAATAAATTTATAAATACGTACTTAAAATCTTGCTGCCCAAAGTGTGTAATAAAAGGATGCATTCTGCTATGCTTGTCATCTAATAATCAGCTGAGACTAAATTAAATAAACCTTGAAAACATATAGTGGTTTAAAAGTGAATAGTTTTAATAATATTTTAATTTTTAGATTATTCAAATAAAACAATGTAATTATTAAATTTTTACTCTGTTTACTTCTCTAAAGGCTAGCTACAAAGCAAGTCCATTTTTAAGGTCCCTGGGGTGATAAATACAACATTATTCTTGGGATGCCTCTTCGGCAGATTGTATTGTGCAGAGGATTTAAAAACCTGTATGTAGCTGGCTGACTAGCTCACTGGGTCTTCTACGACTGATCCCTCATCAAACCTTCTTTGGCCTTTATTGTTTCTCATTCAAGTTCTCACTTCCCACCACTGTTCTTTAAAAGCCCTGTTTCCTGTCACTACATCTAAGTTATACCTTTTATCTTCTTTTTTCTTACAAATTCTCACCATATGCACTCTCTTATTTTCAGACTAAGGAAATCTGTAGGTATTTAATCCATGATTTATAGCACAACTTTTGGAGATATACTGCATTTTGAATTACATTGGAGAGTTAATAATTTGTAAAACTTGGCTTTTTCACATGTATGTTTTTTTTTTTTTCAAACACTGTTAAACTATGTAATCATTGTTGTGATGATCGCACTGCACAGTACACTGTCTTGCTTAAACCAATTTCTAAACCACAAACAGTTGCAAGTAATGAAAATAGGTAGGTAATCTTGGCTTTCTGCCTTCAGCTTTCCTTTCATTTTAAAGTTTTTGGTAGGATTCCCTTACAGTTACAAAAAAATCGGTCGACACTTAATTGCAGCAATAGTTAAAAGAAGTTATATCTTCATGTGACATTACCGGTCTTCTGCATTGATATAGCGTGTTGTGTTCCATCAGTGTGCCATCAATGTGAGCATAAGTTATAAACGTCTCAGAACACCCCCCCCCATTTTTAATAATAGAATTCAGACTGCATATATTAATGTAACAGGTTATTGTAGAAGTCTGGTAACATCCACTCTAAGAAATGCTATGCATTTAAAATAGCGTCTGCATTTAAAAATATTGTCCACCATGGCCAAAATGCTCTCCAAATGTGATCGTGATGATTATTAGCATACCGATTTCAAGTGATAATTTTGAAGGGGGGAAAAAAAGTGTCTTTGGAAGCTGGTAGTGCAGGTGGAAAATATCCACACAAGAAATGCCTGTTCACATATGAAAGACTTTTTAGAACTGAGTAGTGGAACTAGTTCTAGCTACCAGGAAAAGCTAAGTTGAATATTCTGCTCAGCTCTTTCACTGTTAAAAGTAAACAGCCAGTTCTTTGGATATTCCTGTTTGATGTACTCTTCACATGAACGTGCCATTAGTAGTTCATTAATCTCATTCTAACAGACACATGCAACTATGGATGAAAAAAACTAGTAAAATTCCCTAATAAACAGTGGTCCTGGTTCGTATACTAACTTCTATCTGGCACTTCTTTTAGCCCTTTTTATTTGATCTCCCTGGTTAAAAATGGGGTAGAGCAGGCTTTCGAACATGGATTTTAGTGACCCAGAAGGAAATAACTTCTGAACCAAAGGGAAATCTCAGAATATTGCTTGCCTTTTTTATCTTGGTCATGTTCTTTACTGATATGTGGTGGTGAGACATGACAAGAGAAACAGTCAAACTCTCAAATCAAAGGCCAAAAAAATACGAGTCTCCTTTGGGCTCTGATGTAGTTGTCGAGATGGTGGTTTTAAAGCAACTTGGAAAATCTTCACCTTTTTTCTGCTTTGGAATTCTATCGTAATGTCTTACTAACCTTTAGAAAAATTACCTCTTTCTACCAGCTAGTTTTAATGTTAATCTGTGTTCATTGCCTTTTCTCCGATATTTCCTTATTATCCATTCCCTCTGTATATTTATTTTAAACTGTTTGTTGCTTTTCATCATAGATCATGTCCTAATCCTTCAAAGAAGTTTGGACACTGAAGTACCTGAAGCCTTTCTTACTTAGTAACTTGAAGTTAAATACATGGAGAAGTGTTTGAACAATTAAGGCATCAGAACCAAAGTACTAAAGGGGCCCCAAGTTTCTGCCTTTGTGTGTGTGTGTTTACTGACAAGGAGTCAATTTGACCTTAAAAGGGGGTCTTTGGTAGTTGTTTGATACTATTGTGAGTACTAGACCTAATTAAACTGTTAAGTCACTTACAGACAGAACTGTTCCAGCAAAAGCGTTGTGGTGATTGGTCAAATGTGCCTGTATTGTTCAGCACAGTAAGTCAGACAAGAATTCAAAGAGATACTTTAACTCTTTGAGCTGAAAAGCTAAAACTACTGTTAGGATGTAGACAGTAGTCCCACTAATGTTACCTGTGCCTTGTTCTTTTCACTATATTTTCCACTATTTCTGATACAGTGGCAATTTTGGAGAATTTAAGTGAGGAAATAGATGTTGTCAATGAAGAATTGAGAGGCAATGCCTCAAGCTACTTAAAATATTTCATTTTTAGGGTCCACTTTCAGATTCAGGAGAACATTAAAATTTATGACTTACAGTGAGCCAAATTGTAAAGATGTAAATTTCACCAGATAATACTGAAGAATAGCTTTTCCTAAAGGCAATAAATGCCTTCAGGTATCTTACCGCATTCACTGCAGTGGGAGATTTTGAGGTTGTTAGGAACAATGCTGTTTCCTGTTCATTTATGTAGCTACTGTATATGCTATATATTCTAGGGTGAAGCATTGTGAATTCCCTGCTGCTGACTGTCAGGTGTGTCTCAGTTCTTTGCTCTGTTTGTATGCCAGTTCCTTTGATACTTCAGAACCTTTGTCAATCCTTTTGTTTTGGTGAGTGTAAGGAGAATTTTTTTCATTGACTCCTCATCTCTTTAACCTTTGAGCATGTGCCTAAGAACAGTGGGCTTTTGGCTGTCTCTGGGTTAACTCAGGAAAGAATTCCAATCTTGAATTTTAATTTCTCTGTTTTGTGAGTTTAAATAATAGCTGGAATATGCCTGACTGTAATTTATAGATTTTGTAGTTCAAAGTAATGCTTTGCTTTAGAGCTGGTCCCCGTGTTTTTAGGACAAAAGCTAAAACCTCAGACATTTTAATAGCCGTTAATACTTTATGCATATGGTTAATATTGCTGTGGTGCATTTTATGACCTGTGAAGGTGTTGGCTACTAGCATGGGTTTCAGAGATAGTGCCTTGCAATTATTTGGTATGTTTTTTTTTTCTATTTTATGCTTTTCCACCATCATTGGTGTCAATAGATACTTCAAGTAGGGGGAAAAGGGCAGAAACTCTCCTTTCCTTTGCATACAGGTCTTCACGGAAATCAGCAGGACCACTCTTTGTATTTCACACTAGAGTTTAACACATCAGGTAATTTAGTTGATGACAGGTAGCTGTCTTATTTGTCATGGTCTTATGTTTGCAATCAATTTCTCCGGTTAGTTTCCCAACAAAAATAGGTTTAAACTCAAATACCAGGTTTTATTCACATTTTGTTAGTGTGTTGTGAAGGACAGATAAAGTTCAAGCTACAAACTTACTGCTTGTAAACAGGCGGGATGAAGATACATTCTCAGAATAAGGAGTCTTCCTGCTGTCTTCAGTAGCTCCCTTGCATTAGCTGTCTCTAGGAAGTGTTTTTAATGAGTTGTGGGGAGTGTACATAAAGTTAATTACCATTAATGGAAATTTGCTGGGAAAGTGTCGAGTACAGAAATACAGGAGTTGTCATTCCTTCACTGCTTCCTGGTTTGCCGTATGCCAGTTCAGAGAGAGAATAGTTTAACTGAGTTAGTAATGACCAAAACAAAACAGCATTGGTCAGCTAACTTTCAAGTCTAGGAGAGTAAACAAATTGCTCTGCACAGTGATTCTGCAACATTTCTTCTAGGGCAAAATAGTCTGAATTACAATTGAACCTTGTAAGCAGGTGATAAAAACTTAATTGTTAGCGAATGAAACTGTCACTTTTCTCATGAAACACTGGTGTGATTTACTTCGGTTAAAGAGAGGTATTAAGCTTAATTTAGGGTTTTATAGGAAGGTGGAAACAGATTCTGGAAGCTGTTTTTTCAGAAGAAAAGGCAGAGAAGCCACTGGCGTATCTTTGCACCAGAACTACCTGTTCCCTTTTGTTCCCTCAGCTGTTGATTCTGTGACTAGGATTGTGCACTCAGTTGAATCTGTACATAGTATTTAAAGTCACTTTTCAGTGAGTTACTATTTTTCCCCAGCTTCATATGTCATACCATGCCTAAGTCGCTTTATGCTTGGTGTTTGTTAGCAGAGCATAAGTAGTTCGATCAGGGATTTACATTACATTGCTCACAAATTGGTGCTGAAAGTATGTTTAGTCCAAGAGAGGAATTGGAGATCCTGGTGTTTACTCTGTAATTTTTATCAGCCTTTCCATTATTTTTTGTTTCGTAAAGTCTTGCCAGTCAAATGCAAAACCTCTCATCACTATTGTGCAGGCATTTTGCAGTTAGAATGATTAAAGTTTTGAGCTTTTCTTGTGTAAATACTTCCGGGATCAAGCTGTAATCAAGCACATTTGAAACACTTTCAGCTTTATTATAAAGTGAATTTTGTTCTCCCTTTTTTTTAAGATTAGTGGTGTATAGCCAAGGGAAATCTCAGATATTTTACTTTCTGAATCCTAAAATAATCTTACATCCTTTTTGTATCTTTTTCTAACAAGCTCCCATAGTCCCTGTTCTACTTTCCTAGGACTATCTTGTCTCCAAACTCCCTTTCTCTTTCTCTTTCTCTTTCTTTCTCTCTCTCTTTTTCTCTTTCTTTCTCTCTCTCTCACAAGAGACACAGACATAACACCAATGTGCCTGGATCTGATGCGAGCTGTTTAAAAAGTACAAGAGGAAGCTAGTGATCAAAGCAGGAGGAGTGAATTAGATGACAGTAGAAGCAATAATGAGATTCCAGATACGGGAATGTGGTTTGAATAAAGCTGGGATAGGTTGCATGGGTTTGAAAGCAAAGATGCTACTTGGAGTTGACTGACCTTGTGGGGCTTCTGTAGTTTCTGTAAGGTTCACATAAGCACCCAATATTTAGGAAAGAATGCTGGTAACATAATGCGAATGTATGGCTTCAGATTTGGTTTCACATGCTTTCAGCATGTTGGGATTAATAACATGCTGCACCACTTAATGAGCATTTGGTATTGGAGCACTAAAATGATAACTTTTGGGTGCTTATCTGAACTAAACTTTGAACCCTTATGAAGGTCTCCTGTAATTATTGTCTTCTAGTTTAAATTGTGTTGCCATCAGTATTTCAGCAGTGAGGCTGATAATACTCTGGGTTGATGCTCTTGAGGTCTGAATTGTAAGTTACAGTTCAAGGTAATGATTTTTATGCTCTGTTTTAGCAAATGCTCGTCAAGAGGTGCAGCATATTATAGGTTAAACATGCTGAAGTAACATAAAAACCTAATAAACGTCTTGAAACCCCCACATTATCATAGTTTAATATGCATTGTGAATGTATTTCCCATCTTATTTTTATAATCTTATGGGCCAAACTGCTAAGTTTTGTTGGAGGCTTTCATTAGTGTTGAAAACATTAAGAACAGCACTGCAATTTGGTCTTTGCTCATATTAGTGAGTTTTCATTGTGCTGTACTGTTACCATTTATGATTATTATGATGTAGGATGCTTAGATGTTACCTAATTTGAAATGCCTGTATGTAACTCTGCATGACACAACAGAAAGAGGCTCCATCATTGATAACACTTAGGCAAAAAGAAGATAATTTGATTTGCTGTTTTTTTTCTCTAGATGGGTTCAGCTTTGTTTAATTTACTGCAAATACAAGCATCCGAATTCCAAACTGAAGTCATGGAGCCCTAAGATACACCGTTACAGGTTGTCATCTATCTTGTCTTGATCTTGTAAAAGGCCTCAGCTTCAGTTTATGTTTCCTGGATTTTTAAAACACTTTCCCTTGTTTGCGTTACAAATTAATAGTTATTAAATCCACACATTTGGAGACTGACTTTGAGGTCATTGATTAATTTTCAGATTATGCTTTTCTCTTAATTTCAGTAGATTATTCACACAGACTTATTGTTGGCAAAAGATATGTTAGCGTCATCCTGTGTCTGCCAATGTAGAAAAGGCTACCGTAAGGGGTCACCTTATGTTGGTGGGTGGGTGTGGGTGGGTGTGCTTGCGCGCGTGTGTGTGTGCGCGTTAGTGTGTGCAAAAAACCAGTATGCTTTCTAATAGTGATTTTGGGCCTGACTGTTTCAGGGCAGTTCATCGTATGTTTTTAAGGCTGGCTTATTATAAACAGTTGCTTAGAGATGTTAAGATAGGATGGTGGTAGTAAGGAAATAGCTCAACTCAATAACTATGAAACTAAGGTAGTACCAGTTAATAGGGTTGAGCTGAAGAACAGAAAGCTTTATATGCCTTAGTTGGAATTTCTCTGTTAACTTTCCAAAACCAGCTGAAAATAAGGAAGACACAGCCATAGTAGTACCTTGTATAATTCCATTTTCGTTTAATGAAATAACAGCATGGGTGGATTTTCCACTTCTTTTTAGATAACTGATTTGTTTTCATATCACTATTAATGTTATTTTTCATTTCATGTACAGGGTGATGGAGAGTTTACTTCAGATTCTACTCTTTCTTCTAAATGCAAAACAGCAAAGAAAAATAAACAACTTCTTAAATAAGTTTGGCTATATTTGAAAGAAATTACAAACATACTTTTATTTCTTGTTTTTAATATAAATTACAATAAATACATTGTGTTGTTTTAGTTAATAAATCCTCTGTGTTTCACATATTTTTCCATAAGGAAATGTTCTATTGATTTTGAGATATTGTATGTCTATATCAAACAGAACCCCTTTTCTATTTAAGCAGAGGTGTTTTTTTGCTCAAATATTGACAGTATGATACAGCCCATAGTAATTTTAAATATTCTCATTTTGTGGAGCAGGGAGGTGAGCTGACATGCTTAGAATCATCCTGCAAACAGATGAATGACTAAAATAGTTTTGGAGTGCTGTATCTGTTAATTCACACAGTTCAGCTGAATATTTGTTTAGACAAATAAAATGTCTGGGTGATGTTAGTTCAGTGAATTTGAAGGAATGTAGTGCCACAAAGAAGCCTGAGTATACAGAGATAGTCCTATCAGAAGGAAATTATTAAATACTCTAATTTGTGGATATGTTAGCCTGGCAATGAAAAACATGTTTTAACTATGACTTCCCCTTGTATGTTAATATATAGATGGTATATCTATAGGCATATAAAAAGTGAAATTCTGCATGTAAACTCTGGAGCACAAACCAGAATTCTGGATTCAAATCACCCTGAAAAATACATGTTGTCAATTTTGGACTGTTATCAAGATCTGACGTTTTGCTTCTGTCTATATTTACAGCGGTTTATCTTTGTTTCTTAATGCAACCCGATTTTTGGCTTTTCAGAACATTGAACCAAACTTCACAACGTCAGCACGGCTATTCATTTAAATATTTGAACTTGATCAGATGCAAAATAAACACAAGATCATAAGTAAAATCATCGGTCTGACACTTTTAATTATGATTTGACAATGTAAACCACATGTGAAACATGAACAAGTAAATTACACTAATTTTGCTCAACAAAATGAGCAAGCAAATTAAACATAAAAGTAAATAAAGCAGGATTATGATACAGCACCTCATACTGTGTCTGTCTGAAAGGAACCAATTTTAGGTTTTCACTTTTAAATCCATGATGTATTGAAGTTTGGATTCATGATTGATTTAGATGTGAATTTGATTTAGTGTTGAATTTTAGTACCTTAATGGCTGTGAAATTTGTAATGTAGTTAGATTTTTCAAGAATCTTTGTGATGTATCTTCCATTCTTTCCCTGTTCTATTCGATATTTTAGCCATATATTTATTTGTGTGTATCTTAATCTGAAAATTTTATCCAATGGGTGACAAAAGCAAGTGTTTTATTCAGAGATTTAAGTAAGTAAATATTTATACTGTTTGCATGTCTTCAACAAAAAACTCTGATCTGAAAAGTAAGATAGTTCTGCATTGGCTGCAGGTATGCTTTTACAAGTGGCAATATTTCTGCTAAAAGAAGGCTCAATTTACTTAAGTTCTCACAGAACCACCCACCAACTAGGATGAAATAGCTTAGGCCTAATTGTCAAAAATTGGATGGAAACTCCAGAACTCATCAGTACTCATTCTTAATCATTTCAGACTATTCTAATACTGTTTTTAGTGGATTTTTGGAAAGACACTTTGCTTCTACAAATCATGAAACTAACTACAGTGTATTAACAATCCTGCAAGAATGGCACCAGCTGATTTTAAAGTTGGAAAAGAATTTTGCGTTATTCAAGAAAGCTTGTACTGTTGAACTGCTGCTGCAGCTGCTAGTGAATAATGTATAAATAAAGCCATTTGAATATGCAGCACAATGCAAGAAACATGCATCTTAGGGTAAAACTTAGCAGTTGTTCCTGTTGATGTGTATAGGAGAGATAGCCAAGGTGCCAGACAGTCATTCATTTCCTCAGAGAAACAATGAACTTTGTGGGACGGGGAGGGGGATGTGTGCCCAGTACTTACTTACGTCGTCTTTTCTTTTTCCTCATTGTACCAAGGTTCAGCCATACAGTCTATGCAAGGGTTGTTTGTGGGATATGATTTCAAGTGGCGTTAAATAAACTGGAATAGTAATAGCCATCACAAGATATGTGTAAAGATCTGAGTATCTTTTAAAGTTTGAAGGTACTTAAAAATAGAAAATATCTATCAGCAGGTGTGAACTCCCACACAGATCTCAAAGTGATAAAACAAAGATTGTTATGTAAGTCATTTAGTGTAAAAGCAAGACACTTCTGATTCCATTCTGCATATGTAGCCAAATCCAAGGGCAGCTGAAGCAACTATGAAGATTTCCGGTGTTCAGCCAACTTTGGATCATGCCCACATTATGAATTTCAGCCCTTAGATAGTTTTAACAATGAATCTCCAGTGTCAACAAAATTGACTTAATTTAAATAGGTAAATGTACAAAAGCAAATGAGACAATGTGGTAGGAAAAAAGTTCACTTGAAAGCCTATGTTTGTTTAACACAGACAGCATGGGGAAGTAGGATAGGCAAAATCATTTATGAAGCATCAGCCACAAATCTAAAAAGCCTAAAGGAAATATTTTGGTACCTAGCTCAATTAGTACTAAATGCATATGCACTGTTTTAGCAAGTGTTACAGAAGAGGAGCGCGAGTAGATGAGCTCAGAAACTTTGGTTTTAACTAAAGGAAACAAAAATAATTGTTGCAGTTTCAGATTTTAAAATCGATAGTATCCTTTTACCCTATAATTTTGAGGCAAATAATGACAGTAATGGAGATACTACAGCACATCTGAAGACTATTTCTACAGCAACATTAAATATACCAAGCCCAATACTGGCATTAATCAAGAAAAAAATAACTATAAAACATTACTTGCATGGCAAGTGTGAAAAACACATTCTTGTACTCTACCATTTGATGCTTCCAGATTTTTTTGACAGACTATTCGTGGGTAAAATATGGTGACTTTGAAATACGCTGGAGCAATTTCACAACCATCTATAGATTTATCTCTCCAGCCCGATTCTTAATAGTCTGTTCAAAACAAATTTGTGTATAAGTGTGTGTATGAGGACTGGAAGCAATTTTGGGCTTTTATTCTGATCAACTTGCTTCTTTCTTTGCCTTCTTTCCTAGGAAGTGTGTAGAGAGCTCTGGTGCCTCAGCAAAAGTAACCGCTGTGTGACCAACAGCATTCCAGCAGCTGAAGGTACTCTTTGCCAAACAGGGAGCATTGAAAAGGGGGTGAGTACAAATAATTTATTGAAGAAGCAATTTATTGTTTAAAGACTACAGGAAGAAAGAGCTAGAAAATTAAAGTACTTATGAGCAACTATAAGAGTTCAGAAAAAGAGTTATTGTTTCAGAATACATTTGCATCCTAATGGCAGTGTCCTACAGAATTACTTCACAATTATTTTGTTTATGTAATTTAATAAAATATTAAACCTCGCTATAAAATTCTATAACCTGAATCAAAAAACCCAAACCCTGTTATGTACTCTCTGTATATTTATTAGTAATTTTTGTAAAATCAGTTTCGTTTAATCTTTATTAAATTTTATAGCACTGTTCCACAAAGGACTGTTACAGCTATAGGTCTGGCATGGTTTTGAAAATGTGTAACATAGATGTAGAATCTCAGCTTTACTTAGAAGATAAAAAAGTCTTTATTCTGTCAGATATAAGGTGAATCATACAAACATATAGAAAAAATGTTGCCTTAATAAAAGGGCTTTTTAAAAGCCCATACTTCCCAGTGACTTTATTGTTTTGACTTTGAGTTATTCTTTTAGTATTCGGTTGTACTTGCACAACTGTTTAGCTTTAAAGGACTTGGCTGTTCAGTGTGATAAACTGTTCTACCTAACAGAAAAGTACAGGAAGTCAGTGTTGCAGTAGATGAAGTCTAGTGCTACTGTGTCTGTCTGAACATCTGAATTTTGATTTTGAAATGATGTCTGTGTATCAGTAGATTCAAATAAAGTTCTGAAACTTAGTTTCTTAGTTTTAGATTAAGAATGGTAAAAGAATGTTTCTCAAGTACAAGGCAAAATCTATACAGATCTTAGAAAGGAGAGAAAACTATTTTATTTATTAATTTACAGAATATATACTGGGGAAAAAGTTAATTCCATATGCCTTTTTTCAAGACAATATATTTTATGCAGGTTTGTACAAAGTGTAAGGGAGTGTATTATATTAAACAATTTCTGATGTCTTTCCAAGAGTTGCTGCATCTGCGCATAAGATTTACTGTTCCGGGTTGGATTTTTTCCTAACAACGACTACTGACATCTATTCTCATTCTGACTTTTTTGCCATGCTGGCTGGGCAAGTTTCGACAAAGATTACGCTGCATTTTGACTTGTAATCTGATGTTTAAACAAAAAGGATGAAGGCTTTTGGCAGCTGTCACACTTTATTAATGCTTGTTGACAGCTTCATTCAGGGCCCATGACCTAGCATCATTCTGATGGCTTTTCCATGCTGAGGTTGGAAATATTGGTAAACCACGTTAAATAAATTAATTGAAGGGGTCATTTAAAAAAACAGAGTGCTTAGAGTTAGCCAATGAAAATAGAGAGACTTTTGGAGTAATAGAAAATGTTAGAAGCCCTGCTCTTAAATCAACAGTCTAGGTTTATTTTTGGAACCACCACTCCTTGTTAATGATCAGGAGCAATTTACCGCTGTTTATATTTTTTAAACCATGAGTCTATGATGAACAAGTTAAGATGTTTTAAGACACTGTTGCTGTGTCCCCTTGCCAGAGGCTGTTATCAGTTTGCTCTGCACAAAACATCTTTTTCCAGTCATCAGTATCTTGTTCCATCATTAGATTTTAGAGGGAAATGAGAGAGTCTGTACTGTTGTACAAAGGTAACCTGTTCACGCCTGTTGACAGCAGAAAATTGTATCTGTAAACTGTAACTTCAAAGGTTTCTGTAAACTAATAGTTCCTGACAGCAAAAAAACTAGAAAACATGAGCTCTTTCCAAATATGTAGTTCTCCTTACCACATGTTAAGGAGAAAATAATAGGTTACAATTCTATAACACACATTATTATTATTATTATTATTATTATTATTATTATTATTATTATTATTATTATCAGTATCATTATTGTCATCATCATTATTACTGTATTTATCTTGCAGTCATGCCTAAAGTCCACAACCAAATCAGGCCCTGTTTTGCTGGGCTCTGTCCAAATATGTAATAAATTAGATTCCCCTCTGTAAAGGCCTAACAAGTTTTCAGAGTACATCATCTTATTTGGAGGGTCAATTTCTGCTTTTAGTTACACTAAGGTAAATTTGGTGTAACTGCTAACTCAAAGCAACATTTGATGCAATTGCATTAATATCTTATTGGCAATTAAATGGCCTGACACTCCATTATAAAACCTTCTTTCAGTTGCCTATATAAACTTCCCAAACTCTTTGGGTTGAAATTTTCCACTTTAGAAATCTGCCTACCTATAAGGTTTTTAGAGTGTGTTCCATAAAAGTTACTCAGCTGTTTTTTGCATACAGGGAAAGAGAATAGAATGTTTTCTTGCTGCTGATGGAACTTGTACATCTGTTCTGTTTTGAAGCTTTAATATGTTCATGCTTTGGTGAAGGGTTTTGTGTATCAGCTGGGTTCAAAAAGGTACACTTTTTCCTAATTTGTAATAATAATTGTAAATATGCATGAAATTTCTCTCTGGTATACCCAGAGATGTGTTTGTGAAGTTAAACTAACTGATTATTAAAAATATTCTGGTGAGGAAATGGTGCTTGTAAAACAATAAGACATTGATAAGAATGTTTATTTTATCTTTCAATTTAAAGCAATTAAAAAAAATAACCTTTTCTGACATCATTGTTTAGATCCATGCTAGCAATGTAAATGAGGGGCAAATGTGCAAAAAGTGAAAACACAGTGTACTGAAAGGACAGTTTAAATAGCTAGATTATGTGATGATTAAAGTTATTATTGGACATTAAGCTAAGGTAAATTTAAGCTGTTGTTGGACATGAAGCTTTCTTGCAAAATAATTGTAGAAGCAATGATTGAAAGTACAATTTTTAAAGTTGGGAGGACAAATGTAAATTGAATTAATCTTGTTTTCCCTCCCTACAAAAGCTGAAATCAGTTTTCCTCAATATTAGAGTACTTGCTGTGTGAGTTTTCTAAAAGCATGCCACTTTAAATCTTAGTCATTTTAGATAGCTAATATTCATATAAAAGTGATCTCAAATGTGCCTCAATATCAGGTTTTATTTAATTGTTAATGATCTCTAGAAGAAAAATTTCAGACTGACTGCTTACATTATTCAGTTTTTTGCACATTTTATACATATTCAAATACATCGCCATTGTCTTTCTAGTTGAACTAATTGCAAGTTATTTATTCAGTGTTAGAGAAGAATTAACATTTCAGTTCTACACCTTTCATGAAGGATTGTTCTTTTAAAGTAACTGTCACCTCCTCTTGTTTCTTCATATACTGGTTACTCAACAGTCCTTACCTCATTATAGCAGATGAGGTTGCTATAATTTGTGGACAAAGCATATTTCTGTGGTGCCATTAGAAATAATGAAGATTTTTTGTAATTTTGAATTACTGTGACAGAGATTCTATGCATCACTGGCTTCTGCTGAAAGATAAATTTTCACTAGAAAATTAAGAGACACCGAAGTGAGCAGTAAGTCCTCAGATTTAACTTCAGTAGAGGATTAAAACCAGCATTTAGGGGGGTTTTACAGGGGAATATGGGAACGTGGTAGGCAAATGTTTGCACAACGGAGGAAGTTACAGAGCACAGGGATTTTACACAGCTTTGGAAAAATAAAGCAGGTAAAATGCACCTGCCTATTGTAGACAGTCATAATAGTATAGAGTTAGGATGGTTTGCATGTTCTGTTTTACATATATGATATTCTTGTGGGTTTCACTTGGAATGTCTTTCATTTCTTAACTTTGATTTTGATATATTTGTAGTATGATCTATTAATTAAATTATTAACATACATATTTACTCTTCAAAGCATTTTAATTTTTAGCTTTTGACTTTAGCATTGGATAATTGTTCGTGTACTTGTGTGGCATCTTCAATACAATGCTGCAAGGAGATTATTGTCTTTAGTTATTAAAATCGTTCTTTAATTTATCACTATAATGAGAAGAAAGCCGGAAGATTTTGATACCTTATGTGTAAATCAAATTTCATTCTCCATTGTAATTGTACCATTAGAGGCATTGCAAAACACTGTGCCATACGAATATATCCACACTAGCTAAAAATGTGAGTTCACTATACAGACTGTATTATGGTGTTATGGAGACGTTCAGTGATAGTCTGGACTTAAGAGAAGCTCCATATGAAAGTTAAGATCCTGTAATGGATACCTTCTTATTGGCATAAACATAAATCTGTGAGTTCAGAACTCCAAGAAGGATGAACCTTCCTTTCCTCAGTACAACTCCATGAAACCTTGTCTTTGGTTTCCTTCCTGAATAAGGGTGTGGTGGGTTGACACCATCCAGCAGCTAGGCCGCCACCCTGTCGCTCGCTCACTCCCCCCCCCTCCCTGGGACGTGGAAGAGAATCAGAAGGCCAAAAGTGAGAAAAAACTCATGGACTGAGATAGTTTAGTAAGTGAGAGGAAAAAAAAGAAGCGGTGAACAAGAAATCAAAGGCACTCGCTCAGTACCTCCCAACAGCAAACAGTAGCTCAGCCAGTCTCTGAGCAGTGGCTACTTTGGAAACACCCCCACCTCCAGTTTAGCTGCAGAGTATGATGTCATATGGTATGGAATATCCCTTTGGTCAGTTGGGGTCAGCTGTCCCAGCTGTGTCCTCTCCCAGCCTCTTGCCCCCTCCCAGCCTACTCGCTTCGATGGCAGGTGGTAGAACTGAGAGTGCCTTGATAGTGTGCAAGCACTGTTCAGCAATAGCTAAAACATTGACATGTTATCCGTGCTGGTTGCAAACCTAAAACACAGCACCATATGGGCCGGTATGAGGAAAACTCTGTCCTGGTGTCATAGTTTGGCTGTGGCCGGCACCAAAGGGCCATGTGGTTGCTCTGTCGCCCCTCCCCCCGCTGGGGTGGGGAGGAGAATGGAAAGAAGAAAGGCAAAAAACTGGTGGGTTGGGATAAGGGCAGTTTAACAGAACAGTAAAGGAAGCGAACAGTAACAACACCAATACTGATAAGAATATACAAATCAAACAGCGAAATGCACAGAGCAACTCTCACCGCCCGATGCCCCACGCTCTCCCAAGCTGTAACTGCCTTCCCCCCGGCCAGCTCCCCCGACTCAGCACCGTGCATGACAGCACAGGGTAGGGAATACCCCGTTTGTTGGGCCAGTTTTGGGTCAGCCGCCCGGCTGTGTGCTTTACTGGCGCGTGAAAATTAACACTATCCCAGACAAACCCAGGACACATGGCCAGACCTGTAGAAAGGGCAATGCATTTTGAACTTGAGATTTGAAATAGTCTGCTTTGTCTTTTCTGTAGGCACATTAATTCTTGTTTTGTGTTTCTGTAACTGATAGAGGATGAGGCTTATAAACAGAAATGTGCTGGGTTGTAACAACTGTGTTTTAAAACAGGTACAGCACCTACAGAGAAACAAGAGGTCATGGAGGATAAAAAAGTTTTGAGAGAAGAAGCGCAAATGAATGTGGCTAGAAAAAGAATGCTGCGCGTTTCGCTTTTTAATATTAATATGATTTTAATATTAATATATAATTTTAATGTACATTCTTGAGAGCTACACACTTAGATTCTGACATGTTTGACAGTGTAGAAGTACCTTTTATTCAAAATGAAATTTCTCGCCAAAAAAATTGGGATTTTTATTCATTTTCTTTAACACTCTGTACATTTCTTCTTCACATCAAACTCCTTTTTTTTCTTTCTGAGTAATATCTGGAGGTTAAATTCTCTTTTTTCAGTTGCTTTCAGAGAAACCTAGGGCAATTCAGGTCATTTTGAATGGTTTTATTTACTGGTTTATGTGTGTCCCACACTGCTGGGACTGAGGCTTTAGGTGAGCCTTAGCACTCAGGAGAAGAGAAAATTTGGCTTTGCTGTACCTATTAGTATCAAGTCAGCACTGAGTCTTCTGGTAGTTCTTATCGGTGGTCAGGGATATGTCTGTCTGTCCATGTCTTCGGTGCACATCTCTGTCTTTTGTCGAATTTATATGGCTGATTTTGGACATAGAAGTTGTCTGGGTTTATTTTTGGAAATTGTCTGTTATGGGAATTCAAGGTAGTTGAATAGCAGATGCCCACCTTTTCAAAGTGAAATGTGCATTCAGGTCACAGTAGACCTGAGGCTGTGCTCTACTCTGTCTGTAACAGTAGGAAAGCGTTATCTCACCAAGCTACTGATGATTCTCAGTGATGCACTAAACACCAGAACGTGAATCAAACTATGGGCTCCAGGATTGTTTCTGAATGGTTTAAAAAAGATTTCTGACTAAGGAAATTATAAACTTATTTTAACAATTACCCATTTGTGCAAAATGTCTGTCGTTTTGTATGTCTGATGTAAATAACAATATTGCAAAGTTTAAGTGTTTGCCTGAGTGAAGTACACATGTGAATTCTGTCACGGAACAAATGGCCAGTCACTATTACATAATAATTTTCTGTACCATGTCTAATGTTTTGGCACTACTCTTATTATGTCTGTGGGGTTAGTATAAATGAAGTACTGCCACAAATTCTTCTTCCATTGTAACCTCGTCCAGATTTTCTTTTTTTAAAATGTAAGGGAATACTTTTTTTAAAATACTATCAGGGGGAATTTTTCATTTTGCGTAATGAAGCCCCTGCATGAATCCTAAATGGAGGCTGTTTTACTAAACTAATCTTAGAAATGAATCTTAGTGTTTAAAAGAATGTAAGCAACTTGCGGTTCCTTTTATGTTGAAACGTTAAGGAGGATGTATGAAGAAAAAAGATCTTTATTTTAAGCTTGCTTTAATTTCTGGTGTGTGTTGGAGACCTTTAATTCAGGACTTAGTGAAGACAACTAACAAATCACACACACCCTCACCAATGTCTAAACATGGCTAGAAAAAGTAAAATATTAGTCTTGTTATCTATACAGAGAATGCTAATGCCTATAATTGGTCATTGCCTGACCCTTATATTTTTCTATCCTGATAACTCTGTCAGCCTGGAAGCTAATTTTGTGTTTCTTTTGTGAAATCTTTCAGTGGTGTTATCAGGGAGAGTGCGTACCTTTTGGCACTTGGCCCCAGAGCATAGATGGGGACTGGGGTCCGTGGTCAATATGGGGAGAGTGCAGCAGGACCTGCGGGGGAGGAGTCTCCTCATCTATAAGACACTGTGACAGTCCAGCGTAAGTAGCTAAAGTAAGCTGGAGCCAACAAAAAGACACATTTGGAAAGTATTCAAAACTGTGGTTTCACACGTTATCTGTAAAAATGTTTTGCTAGTTTGCCAGCATTTGTCTTCAAAATAGCAGACAGAAACACTTAAACAGGAGAAGTTCACTGGACATACTTTTAATATTTTTAATATATCTTAAGTACTTTAAAGATAGCTGGATTTATATTTAGAAGTAACCAGAATGGTCGTCTTTCTGCAACTTGATGTTCATGCAAAATGCATTTAAATTATGTCTTAGATTTCTTTCTTAAAGTGTATTACTTCTAATGCTTGTCTAGTATATAAAATAACTACTGCCAGTTACTTACTAAAAAAAACCCCACAGTATTTCCAAGCTTTTGCATACAACTGCATACAACTGCTTACTTATTAACCATAGTTAATGATATTATTAAAACAATTCAGCAACTCCTCTCCTTGTCACTACTCCCTGTTCGTCCATGTACTCTCTCTCGAGAGGGGCCAGCTTCTGCACTACAGCTTGATCTGTTGTGTGTATCTGTACTGGTCCTGTCATCTGTTTGCTTTCCGATGTCCTGAGTACTGTTCCAACGAAAGTCTGTCAGGTGAGTGCTCCTCTCTCTGTCGCTAGCGCTTCTCAGGTGAGGAATGCTTACTTACTGCCATTGCTGTTCTTTGCTGAGTGAATCACTGCTTTTTTCTGTTGCTGCTTGCCCTGTTCTGGTTACACCGTCACAGCTATAGGTCTTTGCAGAAGGATAGTTCTATTACGCTGTGTTTTGTTCTTGTCATGTCCCAGAACTGATATTTTCATCTCCATTATTAGTTTTTAAGACCACTTTTTCTTGAAAACGTTAAGCTTTTGTGCTGCTTTTGTGAAAATGCATTCTGTGGCTTTTGTCACTTCTTTCTTATCTTGTCCTCTATGCACACTTAGATTCTTTGTTGCTTGTACCCATGTTTTGCAAGCCAGGCTCTGTACATCAGCTTTCCACTGTGCTCTGCAAGACAGACAATGTAATGTCACATTACTGCCATGTTGAGGTGGTCTGTTCACCTCCTGTCATTAGCAATAACTATCAGATGTGGCAAGCAGCGCTACTTACTGAATGGATTCAAAAGCAAAAATTATCCATATGCATCAATATCATGTCAGACTGTTACTGAGAGAATAATAAATTAAATTCATTATTTTTTTCACAGCAGTATGTAAAAATGCTAGTGAAAAGTTTGTTTGGAGCGTAAGTGATTTCCCAAGATTTTTTTCCTGTCACCGTGTATATGGGTTGGTATGTTGAAAGGTGTTGAAATTTTAAAATGTTTAACAGTACAGCCATCAAATACATTTGCATGGGAGGGTGTGTCTGCATTAGGAGGATAATTCCTTTTCAGTTCAAGGATACTGTTGCCTGGTTAGATATCTGTAATGTGAAAAATAATATTTATTTTCTTCTTAGTTAATTGCAAATTATTCTATTTCTTTGTTATAAAACAAACATCAAGTGTTTTTCCTTTATGCTTTCAAGTTACGAGCCAAAGAGCTGAGGTCTGATTAATCTTCTATTTAATTCAATGTTAATTCATTATTTGACCTCTGTGGAAGACAGATAAGGTTCTTGAACCATATGGGAAGCTAAGAGGCAATGCGTTATTCACACTAGTAGAAACCTGCTTACTCTGGAGTTTCCTCAGATATAATACTGCTTAATTCAAATCAGAATCAGGTTCTTGAACTAGAAAATGCAATCTTTGCTTGCTCCAGTATTTAGCAGGCAGTGTTTCTTCATTTTGTTATATTTTCTAGTGTAATCTGAGAAGATTAAAACAGTATCACATAGGTTGTTTACACATTTCTCGTTCTAGTTTTACAAAGCAAGCAAATAATTGAAAGCTATGCCTTTTTAATGTGTTCAGATTACAATTAAACTATTAAATGATTTATACTAATAATGTATTAGAATACCTCATGAACTTTTGTTTGTACTAATACATACACTAACACATAAAACATGTTTTTGCAGGCCTTCAGGTGGAGGCAAATATTGTCTTGGAGAAAGGAAACGATATCGCTCCTGTAATACTGATGTAAGTAAATGTTGTTCCTCTGTAAAAGTATAATCGGCTTCTCTGGTTCACATTTTGGCAACAATGGGTGCATTTTTTCCCAGTTCAGAAAAGCTGTGAATTCTGCATTTTATTGGCAAATAATCCTGTAGGACACTTCTGTATTGCAAGCACTCTACGTGTTCTGCTGCATGTTAGGATCCCTGTGTCAATGTGATGCCCAGCTGGAGCCTTCTCATTAAAGCCTGGAGTGAGTTCAACTTGAGCAACCATGTTGAAGGTGAACAAGGAGCATTCCACATCAGAGCAAAGGTCTGTCTAGCCCAGTGTCTTGTCTCCCAGCAGTGCCCAATAACAGGTGTTTAGGGAAAAATCGCAGACTTTTGGCTTGACTTTTCTGTGGATATACCGTGTGAGTTTCCAGAAGCTAAGTGTCTAAACATTTCTTGAGCTCCACATTATATCTGTACCACACTAACTGCCACAAATGGAAGTATCTTCCATGAATCCACTTTTAAACCATCTTAACCCTTTTTATATCTTTATAAATTCCAGTGCTAATGTGTTACACAGTCCTCTTATACATTCTGTGAAAATGTATTTCTTTCGGTGTGTTTTAAACCTGCAGGTATCCGGTGGTTCTTGTATTACCAGAATGATCACACAGTTTTATTATAGAGCTGAACCCATCAAATAATGAACTACCACTGAGGGGGTGCGGCAGAGTGTAAATGTATAAAATCAAGTTAGGAACCTAAATTACAAATTCAAGTAAGTTAAAAATTGAACCAGAAAAAAAGTACACACCAGTGAAGAATTCCGCTAGTAAGTTTCCAAGTCAGTAGTGCTACAAACATAAACCGGCTTTCATATTATTTTAGCTTCAAATTCATCTTAATTTTCTTCTTTAATCAAGAAGCTTCGTAACAGTAGGAGAGTCTGTACCTAAAGGTTTTGTTTCACCTGTTTATCTTTTGGTGTATTTCAGGCAAAAATACAATAGTTAATATGCTGATTCCATGAAAATAATTTGTTTTAATGATCATTACTAGTTATCATAAGTTCTGCAAACTTGTCTGTGGAGGTTATTCTCATTAGGTGGTATTACAAATTTCCAAATTAAAAATTACTTTCCTACTGCTAACCGCAGCTGCGCTGTTCGCACAGCCAAGGAGTGTGTTAGGCCCTTTAGCCACAGTGCTGTAAAAGAAACGGAAGGTAAGCTGCTTGTTCACTAGGAGCTGTAAAACTTTTTCTGGTCATACAGACTTCCAGATTGCAGTGCACTGTTCTGAAACTTTGACCATCTTATTTTTTTCTATGTGCAGTTTTCGTTTGAATGGATCCAGCTTATATGATGATCCACTGGAATTTATTTACCTTCATCTTTATTTTCGCACAGATGATCTTTTCGTAATTGGAAGACTTCATAAACAAGAAATTTTTTCATAGTTCCAATTCACAAATGAAAATGTGGACTAACACGGAGTGGGTTTCTTATCCTTACAGTTGATAGGAAATTCACCTACAAATTCACCAACTAAGTGATGATTCCTTATTGAAATCTGTCTGTTGAAATCTGTCAGTCAATATTTAATAAATTAATGTATGCTTTACGGAACTAGTACAGGTTTGTTTCTTTTATTTTTCAGTCAGGATGTTGTGTATTACTAAGTTAAGTGCCTTATCATAAGCATGTTTCATTATCCTTTTCATTTAACCAGAAACTGTAAGAAGTTTTAATTGATAAAACCTATTCTTATATGAACTAGTGTTATGTATTATTAGTTATCTTTCTTTTAAACCCATATCAGTCAAGTCTCTGCCAACTTTTCTGTTTATTTGGGATTGATATCATGCAAACTGTAACCAAGAATATTTTTTGTCCTTTTCAAATAATGACCTTTTTACATTAGCACTATTTCAGTTTGTACACACAGTCTAATAAAACTCGTCAAAAAAATCACATTGGCAAACTGGATCCCTTCTCCCTTAACTCTTTGAAGACTCTTGTGAGATAATTGTCCAGGCATTTTTATTTAAAATGCTTATCTGCAATAGATATTATTTCGCATCTGCCACAGTAACTAGTACACAAGAAAGTGTACATAATACATAATCCTGGTCCCTCACAAATATGCAACAATTTTTAGTGCTGTTTTATTATTAACAATTGTACCATAGCTACCTAGCGATCCTGCTGAAATGTTTCTAGGATTTGTTTTATTCCTATCATATTTTATTTCTTATTGGCAGACATTTTCCAGACAGTTTTATTCTTAAGTAGTTTTGCTTCTCTTATGGTCTTTCTATTCATTTGTTACAGAGAGGAATCTTACAGGGTCACAGAAGACACATCTAGAAGGTATCTGAGGAGGCCATTAAGGCCATTCCCTGGCTCAAAGGCAGAATCAACTGTCATTAAATGATTCTTATATGATGGTTAGGCAGCTAACCTGTTTTGAAATACCTCTGATGTGGGAGATATTATTAGGATTCTTCGATATCCGTGTAGTCAGGACAGCTTTTGTGAAATATACTGTGTGTTTTCCCATCCTTTAAGACCCTTACTTACTCTTTTCCGAGTAAGAAGACAGCTGATAATATTCCCTCTTTGGGAGCCTTTCGTGTGTTTGCAGACCACTATCTTGTCTCTTCTTAGTCTTCTTTACAATAGACAGTCTCTGTGCTAACAGCCTTTGGGATCCCAGTAGCGCACATCTTCTTGAAGTGTGGTGACCAAACCTCTGCACAGAATTCTAGCGGAGGCCTGTCAGAGATAAGTATAACTTCGAACTTACTATGTCATCTAAGTGATGGGATTCTGTTTATTCATTTCAGTATTGTGTTAATTTTTCTTACAGGAGTGACAATATTTATTTAGTCTCTGTTGATCTGTAATGCCCAAATCCGTTTCTTAAGAGCTGCTGTTTAGGAAGCCATTCCTCAGCTTGTGCTTGCACAGTTGATTGTTCCTACTCAAGTGTAGTAATTTGCATCCTTTGCTTTTTCAAACCACTGCTCCATTTTATCAATATCTTTTAAAATTGTAGTCCTCTATTCCAAAATGTTCGTTCCCTACCTATACTCAGATTTTAATCAGGAATTTAAACCAGATCTTGCAAAGGAAACTTTGTGTTTCATTGTCTAGGTCTTAAAAACAAATCTTGGACAACTTCAGACTCAGGTCAGGCAATTTGGAAATGCTGTTCTTCCAGTCTGACTGTGAATGATTTTTTTTAGCTTATTTTTTGAGTATGGTTTTCCAGTGCATAAACATTTTGGTACTTACAGAAGTTTAAATTTACTGCCTTAATGGTTTTGATGATAGCAGTCTGTTTCTTTTGTAGTAATATTTAGGGTTCTACATAACTAAGAATTGCTGAGACTAGTAGATTTTGTTTCAAGATTTATGATAATCCTTAGTGCTTGACATTTTTAATGGAATAGTATGTTTAATTAATATAAGCGTTAAGAGTGTGCAAATCTGTCATTGTTTGTATCTCTTTTCTGTTGAAGTTCATTTTGCAGTGTCAGCAATCTTTGCATATCTGTAATTTTCAACCTGGCACTCCCCAGAGCTCCTACTATTCATAAACCAAAATCACATCATTTTGATTTCATTATACTTTCAGAGAGGTGTTAGTTCTGTTGCCCTTTCTTTTGACCATTTTAATTCTTTGGAAATAGTGCACACACTCCTGCTAGGCTTATTTCTCATCAAACACTTCCAAAGCCATATATGACTTCTTAATTCAAAAGGCGTCTTCTAATGGAAACATTGAGATCAGCAGAAAAGAACATTAGCTGATGAGTTATGGAAACAAAAGGGTGGTAGAAAGAACACTCTCATCAAACTTATTTTCTACCACCAAGCACACTAAGTCTAGCAAAAATAAGTGTTTTTTTCCAACCAAAGTACTTTTAATTAAAAAAAAGAGATATAAAAAAATAAAAATGCTAATAGAATTGCAAGGCACATAATCACTCAGTTAAATTAACATTATCTGATTTAAAATATATACAGGATGTGAAGCTTAATTTGATATACATCTAAAAATGTAAAAGCCTCCATTCTATATATGATAAGAAACATATTTTGTTTACAAGTTTTGTGAATGGTTTATGTATATAAAAGTATGTATGTACACGTACCATTAAAAGATTATTGTTCTTCAGTCTTTTCTCGTAAAAAAAATTGCAGGTAAATGGCTTTTGTTGTTTCCTTCCATTATGCATACAGTCACAGATAGTGTTTGTTGCTTTCACAATTTTAATATTTTCAAGCATATTTTTTCTAAAATTTTCAAATTTTCGAGCATATTTTTTCTAAAATGTGTTCGTGTGAGGAGCTATGTCTTGGGATGGTACCTGAATTTCAACTGGCACCCATCTGGCTGTGTTTTTCATCTGCTGTGAGGTGTAGTGTAGCCTTTTGTTAGTAGAAAACAGTGAGTTCAATTACTGAAGTCTGCCTGACTTTAAGCTCCCAGATAAACAGATGTCTGTGAGATAAAATGTTTGGTGTCGTGTCAATGTTCGTTCAATGATTTTTTAATACTCTTCAGATAATTTATTTTTGCTTCAGTCTTAATTTTTTTGTTTGTGTCCTTACTAAAGCAAATGGGCTTTTTTACTCAAAATTTGAATTATTTCATCACCTTCTCAGGATGTTCTTCAGACCTGATTTTAAGTTCTTATACATTTGTTAAATTCCTACCTCATGACTTGCACTCTCCTAAAGAGTATTTGGAAACACAAGCAGCTTATTGCTTGACAAGTTATCCACGTACTGTAACTGCATGAAAACAGTGAAATATCTTACCCAATAGGGAGAAGCAGTATTGCACATTTACTTTGGGAAGAGAGCACCTGCAGAAACAGTGCCAAAAAGCTGACATTTTGTGAATACATATTGCAGCTTACCTTGCAGTAAAGGTTTTGAATTTCTGTGCCTGTTATTTTCATAGAATCATAGAAAACAAAGTTGGAAGGGACCTCAAGGAACATCTGGCCCAACCCTTCCTGGCAAAATCACTGTCTAGACAAGATGGCCCAGCACCCTGTCCTGCTAAATCTTAAAAGTGTCCAATACTGGGGGAATCCACCACTTCCCTGGGGAGATTATTTCAATGGCTGATTGTGTTCTCATTGTGAAAAATTTTCCTCTTGTGTCCAATCAGATTCTCGCCAGGAGTAACTTGTACCCATTACCCCTTGTCTTTTCCATGTGATTCCCTGTGAAAAGGGAGTCTCTGTCTTCTTTGTAACTACTCTTTAAATACTCTAACGTGGTGATGAGTTCTCCCCTAAGTCTGCTTTTCTCAAGGCTGAACAAACCCTGTTCTCTCAGCCCTTCCTCATATGGCAGGGTTCCCAGTACTTTGATCATCTTTGTGTCCATTCTCTGGACTCTCTCCAGCTGTCCAGGTCTTTTTTGTATAGCGGGCACCAAAACTGAACACAGTTTTCCAGGTGTGGCCTGACAAGTGCTGAGCAGAGTGGGATAATGACTTGCTTGTCTCTGCTGGTGATGCCCTTGTTGGTGCAACCCAGCATCCTGTTGGCTGTCTTTGCCACAGCAGCACACTGTTCACTTATATTGAGTTTATTGTCCACCAGGAGCCCCAGGTCCCTTTCCACAGAGCTGCTGTCCATCTGGGTAGATCCCAGCCTGTGCCGCATTGCTGGATTATGTTTTGCCAAGTGCAAGTCCTTACATTTTCTTTATTGAACTTCATCAGGCTCTTGTTAGCCCACTCTTCCAGCCTATCCAGGTCTTCCTGCAGGGTGGCTCTCCCTTCTGAAGCATCCACTTCCCTACTCACTTTGATATCATTAGCAAAATTCATCAGAGTACACTTGGTCCCATCATCCAGATCACTTATGAAGTGATATTCAACAGCTTTCAGCCCAATATCAATCCCTGGAGGACCCCACATGTGACAGGTTGCCAGTTTGAAAAGGAGCCATTTACCACCACCCTCTGGGTGCGCCCTGTCAGCCAGTTTTCCACCCAAGGTACAGACCACTTGTCTAGACCATAACGCATCAGTTTCTCTAGGAGGAGGCTGTGGGAAACCGTGTTGAAAGCCTTAGAGAAATCCGGGTAGACAATCTCCACTGCTTTCCCCACATCAACTGAATAGGTTATTTTGTTGTAGGCGAATCAGGCACAATTTTGAGTGCATTTCTTGAGGTCATAGCCTTCAGTTTTACTTCCTCTAAGGTACTGAGATACTAAAAGAAGGTAGGAAAATTGTGCAACAACAACAACAAATTTACAAGTTGCATTTTATGCTTCAGATTAGAGTGTTGCAGTTTTCATGCTATCATTTGGCAATTGCAGTCTTCAGAAGGCCAGCTCGAAAACTACACTGAATCCACTTGAAAACTTCAGACTAATGATTTGGACAAAGAGCATGATCTTGAGATGAGGGCTAGCACTTGTCAGTATTCACTGAGAGGACTTAGCCACAAAAATGGAAACTTATTTTATTGCAAAGGTCACCAAATCTGCCTATGGATTGATGGATTTGCATTTTTAGAGCCAGAGACACTGGGTTGTGTAAAAGCTTTGATAGAATTTGTATATTACTTTGTGAAATTAATTTAACAGTACTTGCAGTATAGGAGACCAGGATTTAATGGGTAGGACTACCAAAACCAGATAAAATATCAAGAAAGCAGGAACATTGTATGAGGGGCTTTGCTCCGCACAGTTTCTTTATCTGCTTCCAGGTATTTCCATCCCTGTCTCCTGTTCTAGTTAGCAGTGTGATTGCAGGCTGTGCATATGTATAGCTGGTTTTCTGTCAGACTGCCAAGCTGTGTTCAAGAAGAGAAGAGGATACAGACAGTGATTTTAGCAGTTTAAATTGTTGCAAAAACTGCATTGGTATTTAATAGGGTAAAAGAAAGACTTTGCTTTGCTTACAAGGGAGCCTCTGGATATCATTTTGTACAGCCCTTCTTGCTCAAACCTCAAACAGATTACTGTGTCCAGATGGCTTCTGAGTGTCTCCAAGAACGGAGATTCCACCACCTATTTGGGCTGCCTGTACAAGTGCTCAGTCACCCTCACAGTAAGAAAATGTTTTGTGATGGTCAGGAGGAACTTGTGTTTCTATTTGTGCACATTGCCTACATTGCCGTCACTGGGCACCGCTGGAAGAAGCCTGGCTCCATCCTCTTTACACCCTCCCTTGAAATATTTGTACGTATTTGTGACATCCTGTACGTATTGGTGACATCCCTGCCCTGAGCCTTCTCTCCTCCAAATTGAGCAATCCCAGCTCTTTCAGCCTTTCCTTGTTGAGAGATGCTCCAGGCCCTTCATGGTCCTTCATTGGACTATAGCCAGTATGGCCATGTCTCTCCTGTACTGAGGAACACAGAAAAGAACACAGTACTGTTGGTGTGACCTCACCAGCACTGAGTAGAGGTGAAGGATCACCTCCCTGGACTGGCTATTGACACTCCTGTTGCAGCCCGGGATACCATTAGTCTTCTTTGCCACAAGAGCACATTGCTGGCTGATGTCCACCAGGGCCTCCAGGGCCTTTTCTGCAAAGCTCCTTTCCAGCTGGTTGGCCCCCAGCATGTACTGGGACATGGTATTGTTCCTCCCCAGGTGCAGGACTTTGCACTTCTCCTTGTTGAAGTGGGCACATTTTTCCAGCCTGTCAAGGTCCCTCTGGATGGCAGCACAACGCTCTAGTGTATCAACCACTCCTCCCTTTTGTGTGTTATCAGCAAACTTGTTGAGGGTATACTCATTCCCATTATCCAAATCATTTGTGAAGTGATACTGCTTCCTCAAAATAGATCCAAGATCACTGTCAAACAAGAGAAGTGAGACTACATCTCAAAGAGCAGATTGCAAGACTTTTAAGACCATAAATATGGAAGTCTTGATCCTTCTTTACTAACCTTCATATTTTATTGTATTGTCCTAACTATTTAGAAAAAGGATTTCGTTAAAGAGGGTGATTTTGTAGAATCATAGAGTGGTTTGGGTTGGAAAGGACTTTATAGATGATGTAGTTCCAAACCCCTGCCGTGGGCAGGGACACTTTTCACCAGACCAGGTTGCTCAAAGCCCCATCCAACCTGGCCTGGAACACTGCCAGGGAGGGGGCAGCCACAGCTTCTCTGGGCAACCTGTGCCAGTGCCTCACCACCCTCATAGTGAAGAATTTCTTCCCTATATCTAATCTAAATCTACCCTCTTACAGTTTAAAGCCATTAGCCCATGTCCTGTCGCTACAGGCCCTGCTAAAAAGTCCCTCTCCATCTTTCCTGTAGGCTTTCTTTACGTTCTGAAAGGCCACAATCACAGCCTTCTCCAGGCTGAACAGCCTCAACCCTCTCAGCCTGTCCTCATAGCAGAGGTGCTTCATGGTTCCTCTGATCATTTTTGTGGCGCTTGTCTGGACCCGCTCCAACAGGTCCATGTCTTTGCTGCGCTGAGGGCTCAAGATTTAATTAACTTGTAACACGAGCTTCATGCAGTTAAAATACCAGCCAAGTAAATAGTAGCTAAGCAAGTGGGACTGAAGAACAGGGTGTAGTGACCAGTATCAGAGAAATTCAGACTCGAGTTTTGAGATGGGTCAAGACTGATACTTCTACTGCTTAGAGAATATGATGCAGAGACAAATTTAATTTGTGTTACTGTTTAAAAACTTTTAAAAATTTCATATTATTTACATGGTTGGTTTTTATTCTGACTGTTATCATCATCAGAATTATTGAATTACAGTAGTTACACTACTTTTTTATCAGTAAATGTGTTCTATTGAAAATATATTTTTAATTAGGAGATAATAGTGATTTGTAGAGAAAATTTAAAATTTAAATGTTGTCTGAAGTCCGCTGTTTTAATTTTTATCACAACAGCTTCAAAATTGCAGAAAAATTTTCTAGTTTCTGAATCATGTTGCAGAGGTTGATTAATGTATACTGAAATTAGAAGTATCATGTTAATAATTGCATTGTGCAGTGAATTTTTATTGTCCGTGCTTATAGAACCCCTTTCACTTAAATGCATTTCAGATTCCTAAAGAGTGCTAAGTGTATGACTTAGATACATAGGAAGACAAGTAATACTGCCATAAAATGGACTCTTCTGTTGCTCATAAAATAGTAGTATTTTTAACACCTTTGATTTCTGTCAGAGAAATTTTGTTCGCTTTAAATGTAAAAATTATTTTAATCTGTATTTCAAATAAGTTGTCTGATGAAGCTTGCAATTTCAGTGGGTACTTAAGCATTGATAACAATGTTTAATATGCTGTCTAAATTCTTGGTGTGTTCAAGATTAGTTGTCATTATTATTTTGATCCTGCTGATGAAAAATGTGAGAAATGGCAAAGAATTCTATTTCTCCTATAATTCTTTGTGAGGCAAATTTCAGTTAGATCTACCCTTCTTTCAAGTAAAAAAAGGTACTTTTCAGTTTTTTAATTAGGAATGCAAAGTAATGAAAGTTTAAATGAAAGCAGTTTTTACTACTTCATGCTTGGAGCCCAGCATGATATCTTTCTCACTCTCAGCCTTAACACAATGGTTTTGTGAAGGCTACACAGCTGTGTAGGAAGTGTTCTGATGTTTTTCTTGATGTCTTAATAACCTGTCTCTATGCAGCTGCTTAGTACAGTATTACTGAGCATACCGCTCTTACCAAAATGATTCTTAAAAAATTGTTCCAGTTTTATGGAAGCTGTTATGTAACACTTGCGTTTGTTTAAATTACTTCAGTTACTTCATGCCAGCCTAATATTGCAAAATAGACACTTGAACAAGCTTCAGAACCGGAGAGCCACAAGTTAAAGTAGGGAATGACCTCCTAGTCTCTTGCGTGATTGTATTTCCAATTAAGCATATAAGCATTTTCTTTTGTGTTGATATTTTGGAAGAAGTTAACCTTTTTTCGTTTTTATTATTTTAGCCGTGTCCTTCAGGGGCCCGTGATTTTCGAGAAAAGCAGTGTGCAGATTTTGACAATATGCCTTTCCGGGGAAAGTATTATAACTGGAAACCCTACACTGGAGGTAATAGCTTTGCAAAAATGTTAATCATATGTGAGGTCTTAAAAATTATATAAATGTTATATAGACAATGATATTCATAAATAGAATGTAATTGGAATTAAAATGTAATGAGCTAAGTTTGCTAAGCTTGTAGTTCTGTTAATTGCTGAAAATTTTGCAGAAAACAAATCTCTGTTCTGGTAGAGTTTTGTTTCACAAGTGTAAAGGGGAGTGAACATCGTTGTAGGGACTCCACTTCAAAAATGTGGAGCCATTCTCCACCTGCAGTTGCAATAGAGTTAGAGATTCCATAGGTGGTCTGTAAGTGCCTTTCATGCTACATCGATGAGTTCATTATAAAAAAATCTCACAATAAGTTTTCCTTTCTCAAAGTCAGAATATTAGGAAAAGGAGAAAGAAGTGGAAGCATTTATAAGAGTCTCTAAAGACTACTTGAATAAATTAATTATAAATAATTGCACTGTGCAATAAAAGGGTATTTTGAAGCAGGGAAGAGGGTTGTAATTTCTTTTTCTCTTAGGGAGAGTTTAATCAGTTTTAGTTATGTTTCTGTCATTGCTCAAAGTTCATAGGTTGTAATTATTTTGTATTTTCCTGCTCTAAATGCTGAGTGACTAAGTTCATGTTCCCCCTTGTGTTTTTGTATTTTAATGACTTGAATGGTTTTACTCTTAGTTTTTCAGACTAAAAGCCTAAAAAGGACCATTGTGATCACATGGTCTGAGCTGTAGTGTCATTCAATAGGACTATATTCATAATTGACATAGTCTGATCTTGATTTCGAAATTTACTCTGGTATACTTCTAGCACTACGTTCTTTTGTTATTCTTGTTTTTCAAATGGTAAAGTGGTATCCTTACTGTTTTAAATTGTTCAATAATCATTAGGATTGTATTAACATAATGGAATCGTTATGGAGCCAGCCAACCTTGCCATATCTTACTATGCGAAATAATCTTTTTTGCAAGAAAGAAGAGTCAAGTAGAGAAATCAATAAAGGGAAGTTAAATAAAGTGTGTACATTATATGTGTCAGGTATGAGATAAGATTATAAATTTAAGATCTGTTTATACATATATATTTTTAATTGTTAACATTTCAAGATTTCTGTTGGGTTTTTTTCATTCGTTTTTGTTGTCCAGGTGGGGTTAAACCATGTGCATTAAACTGCTTGGCTGAAGGTTATAATTTTTATACTGAACGTGCTCCTGCAGTAATAGATGGGACTCAGTGCAATGCTGATTCACTGGATATCTGTATCAATGGAGAATGCAAGGTTACAAATGTTTTATAAAGTACTTACGGATTACTCTGCTGTGTCTGCTATCTCCTACATTTAATTACTGTACTTGTTTGTTACTTATATGAGATAGGAGTGTTGACAGGTCAAGTTGTTGATGAAAGAGTAAGATTGAGACAAAAAGATAGAAAAGATATTGCATAAATTAGACAAATTATTTGAATTTCAGTAGTGTCTCACAGACATTCATAGAATCCTTCCTTTTGTCTTCCTTTTTCTTGCTTTATGGTTTCTGTTAAAGAATCAGTGGAAAGGGCTGCAGGAGATGAACAGATTCCTTTCACTGTTCCAAGGCCTGTTCCATCATTCCAATTAGATCACCACTCTGGCTGAAAAACAGTAAAGTTGAACATATTAATCTGTTTCTCTCTAACTAGTTCATCCTGTTGCAAATAGTTCTGCTGTTCATGTAATTGAAACAGAAATTTGTCACTGCTGCTCAGTAGTTCTAGGAAAAAGTGTATCATGATGCAAGTATTTGCCATTTCCTAAAAATTTGATTATCTTGTAAGATTTCTATCGAACTGCATTACATGAACTTGAATAGCATTGGAGGTCTGTGCCATATTTTTGGTTATGTACATCCCATTATATACATCCCACTGCTTCTTCAGTTTAGCAAAACAAGTAATTATGTACTCAAGTCCAGACATCTGAACAGTGCTGGTGACTCTAAAAATTACTTGATTTCACTGAAACCACTAACATACCTAAAGCTTAGGTCTAAAGTTGAGGGCTGAAGATCTATGTGTATCGAATAATGTGATCAGATCAAAAGCGTTTGCCAGGTATTAGTAGACTAACGAAAAAAAATCACAAGAAATAGCCTGTGGAACTCTCGTGTACTTTGTATATAAGAAGATTTTGGTAGTTTTGAGAAATCTTAAAACTAATAAGCAGACTAAATCTCAAGTTCTGAATGAGATACTGGACCTCTGTTCTCTTGGTGAATCAGAAAGTAGAAATGTAAATGGTTAAAATAGAACTATTTTGTCAATTATTTAAAATATTTTGATTTATCTTATAACCTATGTATTACCTGTTTACATGATGGTAGACAACATTGCTAGACTGTAAACAAAGTTATGTAGCTGCCTCCTTTTTTGTATAAATCCCAGAAAAAATTGGCAAGCTGCAGTGTTCATTCTGTTCACATCCTACTCATTCATTCTCTCTTTTTAAATAAGGATCCAGCAATCTCTGTTTTCATTAGCTTTGTAATAGGGTTGAATCAGTAAGCTGTAGGGAGTTAATCATTGTTTACTGTTCATAGATTTCTCAAGTAGAAATCAGAATTGTAATGTACTTTTTATGATCACTTGGACACCTATTTTTTCCAAAGGCTGTTGAATCCCATCTAGTACAGCATGCAATTCAGCCTTTCACTAAGTTTCATTCTGACTTTATTCTTACAGTGAAGTGATTTACACTTTACATTCAAACTTATGAAAATAATTGCAAGTTTTGCCTGGAGGATGTGGAAATATGGTCTATGAAGCTGTAAAAGCCTTTGGGAACAATAATGCCTTTTATGCTGCATAAATGTTTAAGGAACATACAGCAAATATTTACCCTAAAAATGCAATATAGACGGATACAGTTAGCTGGTGTAACATTAAATGAAAACATCACTAATCATTTATTGATAACTGTAATAATTATATTGTTTTTAAAATGCTGTGAGATTCCTTCTTGAAAGTCACAATTGAAATACAAAGTATTTCTGAATCAAGATTTGGTAACAACTCAAAATGTGTGTTGTTTTTCTTTTTCATTTTCTTGCTCTGGTAAGTGAAAACCCACTTTTAACAGCTATCAAAAACAGAGTAGATTGGAAAAAAAAAGTACTGAATACCTCAAACTTGAAGAGAACCACGTAAAAAAAACTATGAAGTTACTGGTGCAAGACCATCATCCTGTTAAAGTATCTGTTGTTATCTGTTCCCAGCATGTAGGTTGTGATAATATTTTGGGGTCTGATGCTAAGGAAGATAGATGCCGTGTTTGTGGAGGAGATGGGAGTACATGTGAAGCCATTGAAGGTTTCTTCAATGATTCATTACCCAGAGGAGGTACGCACATACATATCCATTCTATTGCACAGTGCATTTATATGACTCTTTAGCAAGTAACTGCTGCATTAATTTCCAGCATGGTATTGCTGCTGGTCATTCACCTTGACTGCTTTTGCCTCTTTTCCTTTTTCTGTGTTAGTTTGGATTTATGTCAAATACAACAATATACTGAAATGCTGAACATTTAGTCCCCATGGTCTTTAGTGCACCTAAAAAGAAGCCGGAATGGGGTTTTTTGTTATTATTTAGTTATGGTGGTATAGTAACAGTAACGCTGTGTATGATTTTAATGTGTATGGTAGAATCTGATATTTAGTCAAACATGAAATTTTTGAATAGAAAGAATCCAGAAATGTCTCTTAAGTTCATCTTATTAAGAACTCAGAAAATGTGTATGGGCAATTAGTTTAAAGCTTAACTCAGAAAAGACAGTATTAGTGTTGCAGTCTTAGTGTTACCAGTTTTGGGCTCCCAAATATAGGAAAAGGTTGATGCACTGGAGTCAGTTCAGTTCAGTGAGGGACCACTAAGATTATTGGGGTCTGGAGTGCTTGCCCCTCTATGAGGAGAGGCTGGAGGCTGAGAGAATTTGGCTTATTTAGCCTGGAGAAGAGGAGGTATGTGTAAAACTTGTATCAGTCTTCCAATACCTGTAATGAGGTTATGGGGAAGACAGAGCCAGGCTCTTCATAGTGGTAAGTGTACGGTGGGACAAGAGACAATGGCTATAAATTGGAACAAGATAGCTGCTGACCGAATGGAAGGAATAACTTTTTCCCCAGGAGGACAGTCCAGCAATGGTTCACCTTGCACAGAAGGGTTGTACAGTTTCCATCTGTGGAGTTTTTCACAACCCAGCAGGGTAAAGTGCTGAGTAACTTGGTCTGATCTACTAGCTGATCCTGCCTTGTTGCAGGTAGTTGGACTAAGTGACTGTATCCTTTCCAATCTGAATTATTGTGTGATCCTAAGGTGATATCATACATTAATTACTTTTGATGCATTGTTGGAGAGACTTTATTGGCACTTAAAAAAAGGAATTCCTGACTATGTGGTAAGTTCTTGTTATCACTTTCAAATTTTTGTATGAAATTTATAGAGTTTTCCTTTATATCACATGAAAGAAGATGTTCAAGTACATTTGAGTCCCATATCTCATACTAATTTTTAGTAGTAAATAATTTATTAAAGGTTAGTTTAATGACTAATATTGATTAACATAAACAACAATAAAAATATATACCTTTGTCTTACAGGCTATATGGAAGTAATTCAAATTCCAAGAGGTTCTGTGCACATTGAAATACGAGAAGTGGCAATGTCAAAGAACTACATTGGTAAGAGCATGGTTTTAATAGCAGACTGTTATTACCGTCAGAGTTTGTGTTGTGATTTGAAGGTACATTTTCTGGTTTGGCCAAACCATGCACTTAGTAGAAGCAGCAGAGGGAATTGTTAGCTGTTAATACTAAGTTGTGATCAGACAGTTACAGCAGTTGGTTAGGATGTATTCTCTTGTATGGAGCTAATGAAATACATCATGTGGTTCCTCCTTGTCCACTCAGTGCAAACTCAGGTCAACTTCACTGTAGGTACAGTGTCAGACTTGAGCTGAAGTGGATGAGGAGCACTCAAATGGTCTACTGAAGCAGATCTGCTGGGGTAGATCCCACTCTGAGGTAGTGTCTTCCGTCTGGGAAGTCTGTGATCTTGGGGGATTATACCATTTTAAAATTTGATTTTATTCTTGGAATGATTATTCATCAACAGCCATAGGTACTTGGATACTAACAATACTGTCTCCTTATCCTAAGGCATTTCAATGTGTTAACTCCACAGTGTTTCAGTGTTGCTGTGTTGTAGGGACTAGAGCCATCCCTGTTTTGTACATAAGGAAAATGAAGTGCAGAAAAACTAGGTGTTTAGTTGAGATCATTCAGGAAGCCTGTTGTCAAGTGCAGAATTAAATTCAAATTCCCAGACTATTATTCCTTTCTTTAAAGACTGTGTTAAATTGCTGTTGTTTTTTTTTCATACTGATATCACAAGTCTGGCTTCACTGAACTCAAGTCAATATGCATTTCTGAAAGTCTCTGTTCCCTGATTTGCATTAGCAGTCAGTTCACACTAGAGCAAGAACACCAATTTCTTAGTAAAAAATAGATTAGAGAGCTGATTAGTAGTACAGCAAACTGACAGATTAACACAACCAAAAGCTGTTAACTGTGTAGGCTGAACAGCAGCTGATGAGGCTACATTTGTCAGTCCGGATTCCATGTAGCTGATATATGTAACACTAACATGTTCAAAAGGATTATGATGGCTGAAACTGTGAGTTAGAAGGGCATTATCCTCCTAGGTACAGTAATTACTAAATTGATTATATTGAGAATAATGGCACCTTTTACCATTGGCTGCCTACTTTTCTTTCTGTCTGCCCCCGTCCTTCTGTAATTCAGCAGATAATCAATCTCCCTCCATTCTGCAACAATAATAACACCACTACTCCAGCAGTAGAGTGCTTATTATTCTTTCAGTATCACACTCCCCGTGGCTCCTCCCTCACGTCAAAATAGGCTGCGGGTAAGGTTGCTTGTGTATCCTGTACTGCCATTTCAAATAGAGGTGGTGGGAGAGAGGCATACAATTCATCCTATCATGGTTGTTTTCTGCTAAGAACTATTCTATGGGCAGCTGCAAACCAGAACAATGAAGATAGCTCTTGGCTACTACAATTAAGTTAGTTATTCCTCTATTTTATAAGCAGAGGAAAAGGATCTGGAAAAGCATTTAGATTGGCACCATCTATTCAAAATGAATAAAAAACGTAAATTTTTTTTCTTCAATGAATCACAGAGGCAACTTCATTGGTATTTAGTCTGGCCACAGATCTAAAAATGTAAAGTGGTACATAAGCCCTTTTTTGTGTGCTTGTCACAATTTCAAGGAGTTTCCTCAGTTAAGGGCTCTCTCCTCAGTACCTTGCTTCATGCCACAGAAGCCCTGACTATACAGATAGGAGATTCCTCTCCTTCACTAGTTTCTTGTGTTTCCAGCTTTCAAAGGTGCCATTATAACCTAATGAAAGATCATCTTAGTAAGTCACGGGGGCCATTTAATTTTGTGATGGGATATTTTGTTCTGTGAGTGTGAACCGGATCACTATTTTAGGATCACCAGTTTCTGGGGAAAGGAGGGCTTTATTTTGTCTGCTCCCTTAAAAGAATTTACCAGCACATTGGTGGTTAAAAATGAGTTCATTGTGTTAAAATACATACCTCAAGGGTATTGTTTTATGGATATTTCTTTAGTGGCTGCGTCAACTTCACAGCTCCTTCCGTGTCTTTATGGAGTTCTGTCTGTTGTTCCAGGACAGCTGTTTGTATGGCCACACCATGAACCAGATTAGAGAACTAATTTGGCTGAAAATAAACATTTACACATATTACTATATTTTGGTTTTATGTGCACTGCTGCCAAATATGTGATCACAGTCTAAGAAATCAGTTTCTCCATTTGAAAGGATACAAAAAAAGGGAAAAATAAAACCATCTTCCTCTGTAGCTGTCACACTGTCTTCAAAGTTTCTTCTTCACTTCAGTTAGCAGGCTTTCAAACTAACTTGCAACAAACATCCCATGGTTCCTTAAACTATAATCCAGTTCTTTTGCAAGCCGTGGCCTCAGATTTAGGTTGCAGTTAGAGATTTGGCTATTCAGTTGGCTTAGTCAGCACCTGTCCTCCCTCCCCCTGTCTTTGGCGGATCATTTCTACACCAATATCGCTCCAGTGTTGTGGCAGCAAAAGCATGTTTCTGCAGCTGCATAAATAATTCAGTATGTCGAACTGATCTGTCCCACAAATAACCCAGCAACAAGAAAATTGCCAGTTTTCAGAGCTGCTGAAAAAATGTGTGTTTCGTTATGCTGTTATCTTCCCTTAAATGGCTTGATCCAGGGTGACATCTTCCCTTATATTCCTCTTATGCAACAGGGTGTTGTGTGCTAATTTTCTGTGGGCTTCCTGCATTCCCAAGTTCCCATGAATGATTTGATTAGGACACTAACTTGTTGCTTCTCTCATATGCTAATAGCATTAAGCCACTACATCATCATTGTCGTGTAATTATGTTGTTGGAATGCTGTTCACAACCATGTGGCCTTCACCCATGCGTAACAACTGTTGTTAGGTAAATCTATTTACAGAGTGCAAACGCATTTTTCATTGGCAGTCAGGTAAAAAATGAACTGCTTTGCTTCTGGGTATATATTAGTTTAAGTGTACATAGCATAAGTACAATTGATAGCATGTAATTTCAGAATTATTAATTATGTAAACGTGTATGAGAACATTTGTTCTCTTGTGCTCATTTATATGTCTCCTGTTGTTGTTTATATGTCTCAAATAATATAAATAAAGAATTCACTTCATTATTTGCTATTAGTAGATGCTAGACTTACTGACAAGGGATTTGAGTGGCACAGTAAGAGAGACTTTAATATGTCTTGGTAGCTTTGGGAGACCCTGCAACCTTCTTTTAATTAAGCTAGATTTTGTAAAAGCAGGATGGATAGAAATGTTGGCTATGTGGAAATGGGAACACTGGTAAAACAAAATGCTGATGTGCAGCTGTAACACAGTTATTTCATATACCTGCGTAAAACAGATAAATAGAGAAGTACTGTTCATTTCTTTTAGTACAGTACTGCTTGCTATTTGTCTTATTCTCCTATATTAACTTTTTTACCATCTCCTTCTTGTACTGTAAATTCTATACAGACAATAAGGAATCTGAAGTACTTTGAGAATTTCAGATAAGTGAATGTGTCAGAGCTAGTTTCTTCACTCAAAGCGCATGAGTGTTTCCAAAGTATATCCAGGGAAATCAATGGAATAAGATTCATGCAGTGGAAAGACACTCCTTTTCAGACCTTATGGTGCTGATGGAAATAGTTACTAATCCCTCCAGAATATGGCTGTCACCAACGGAACATTACTACCTCTCCAACTGTCTCTGGCTCATATGAATGCTTTCTGATCTGTTTTAGAAAATTTGAGCATCATTGAGACATCTTACCTAATTGTTTAAGGTAAACCATCCGTTGACACAGATGTAGTTGAGAATAAAACTTGATCATAAGTTACCTTGTCCCTTATGATGGTGATGTGAGTTTGTTCCCTACCTAGTAAAGTCAGTTATTTGTCTCAACAACAAATGACATGGCTGTTCGATCATGCGTTTCCAACCATCATTTGGCCTGTAAGAACATGTTTTACTCACAGTGAATGTGAGTGCTGAAGAACTTGGTAATCTTCATCTTAAATCAAGAATTCAATATTTAATTAACAGGATATTCACGTTCAGATACAAAGTCAGTTTCATATTTAGAAACTTAATCTAATATTATTGATAAAATATCAAATGTAAATCCCTGAATAATATGTGCTTGTCCACCTGAATTGCTTGGTTAGCTAAGAAATGTATGTTTTATCTACAGTACTTCTGTGGTTTAAGGCTGTATATTAGGAATAATAAAATGACAGATTAAGTAACTAGTATTTGGGTTTGTAGTAGAAATATCTTGGATTTGTGCTTTAAGAAAGAAAACAAAAAGCACAGTGGACAAAGACAACAAATCAATAGCGAAGTGGCACCATACATCAAACTCAATGTTCCTTCTCATGGTTTTCCCCTGTACATTATTTGAGATACTTAAGCCATGCCCCAATTGCTTCATCTAAAGATTAGATAGATAATTGATTATACATTCGAGACCTGCATATATCTTCTGTATATCTTACATAGAACAGCATACCTTGCACATGGACTCGATTTTAAAGTTGAAGTGAAAAAATAGTGATACTGAGCTGAAGCTCACATAATTCTAACAGATTAGTAGATTAATTTGCTATGGCTTCTCCATTATAAATGCTGCTTCCAATTTTTAGGTGGCTTGTATTTTTTTTTAAGCTTTAAAATCTGAAGAGGATGACTACTATATTAATGGTGCCTGGACTATTGACTGGCCAAGAAAGTTTGATGTTGCTGGAACAGCTTTCCATTACAAGAGGCCAACAGATGAACCAGAGTCTTTGGAAGCACTAGGCCCTACATCAGAAAATCTCATAATCATGGTAAAGTTATAATTAATATATTTCTGAAATTTGAAATATGTATGTGTGTTCTGAAAAAAGACAAGGCCATGAATGAAATAAAAACAAGTTGTGCCTTCAAAGAGTTTACAGCTTGTCTTGCTGGGACTTTGCATTTGTATTTTAACACAGCTTTCTTACCTTTCAAAACTGACTGGCGAACATTGTGATGACACAGGGATAAAGTCAGAAAAACCCCAGGCAATCTCACAGAAAGTTCCTTCTCCCTGTTAAATGTGGTTCAGAATAATGGTAGTTGAAATTGTAAATGGGGCGTATATTGTATTTCTACATACTACTGATGCATGGAAGTGCTGAGATATAGCGTGAGAGTTCCTGACAGTTCTGTAGATGTCTGTGGTTTTAAGTCTGGCCTGAGTGTGAAGTATACTCTTACCACAGCAAGAATATAATGATTTGACCCGTGTTGAAGTATGATGCTGTGACATATATTGTTCTGAACAGACTGTACAAAATATGAGAATGTAATAGAAGATGTGACCAGCATCCTGATACCTTGTCTCTGACAGCAGGCAATAGTGAGCCTACAGTTGTGCTGCTGTGTTGAGAATAAGAACAGGGTGATACTTGCCCAGTGTATTCTGTCAGCTGCCAGATTTGCAGCTCAGGGCTTGACTGAGCTAGACAGGATATTTTTGTGTGTAGAATGATTTTTGCCTGGATATTCACATTTTAGTCAGAATTTTCAAATGCTTTGAATCCTGTTTTTTCTGCTGTAGATGTGGATAAGCTAGAGAGTCCATACAGAATGAGTTACACAATAAGCATAGTGCCTTTTGCTCATTCAGTGCCACTGACTTTCTTACTGAAAGTTCTCTGCTCTTTAGTCCAATGGAGATAGGCAGATAATGCCTCTGCCAGGGGAAGAGAAGTAGCTCTAAGATGTGTCAGATTGCTGCGTCCAACATGATATATATTATTAGCAAGAGAAAGAAAAAGCTTGATAGAGAGTGAAAGGCTAGTGTTGGTCAGGTGGTATGCAGAAGTGCAGCTCGATAGTTAGGGCAGACAAAAGCTCATTGTGATTGTCACACTTCCATCTATATCACCTGCAGTGATATGGCTGCAGCAAGAGTTTTGATAATCCTTTAAAATCACAGGTGTGATTCCACCAAGCTAGAGCTGTTGGCTATTGCATTAGGGGAAAACAATGACCTCAGCAACAGTCTGTTGCGCTTACTGTAATTACTGATGTCATAGTCACTGGAAGTGCAAACAAGGGCAGACCTAGGTTTATAACTGCTATGTGGGTAGCTCCTCACAAGTTTTCAGTGAGGACTGTTGCATGTTTACACATTAATGTCCTTAAGCAACTTGGACCTCACATACTTATTCAGCTGCCAGGTTAATTTCCATTAAGGCATTAATTTTATGAAAGCTGGCTTTTTAGAACAACTATGTCAAGAATAAAGAACTGACAGAAGTTATAAAGTTGTGTTAAGGGGGAAAAAAGACAAAGCTGACCTTAGAAAATAATACTTTTTTTTATATGTTTTAAAAGTTAGTCCAGATTCTTTTGGGAATATGTAAAAGAACTACTATGGCTTCCTTTACTACTTTTTTCCCTTCCACAGGACATAACACATACCTAGATATAAATGTCACTGTAGTTGCCCTCTGCTTGCCTGTTTTAATGGTATAACCAGTTGTTTTCAACTACAGATTCTGCTACAGGAACAAAATTTGGGTATAAGGTATAAATTCAATGTTCCCATCTCTCGCACTGGCAGTGGAGACAATGAAGTTGGCTTTGCATGGAATCATCTGCCATGGTCAGAATGTTCAGCCACGTGTTCTGGAGGTAAGACACCAGGCGGTCAAGCTACAAGGTAAACTGAATGGCAAGATACACTTTACTGCATAATTATCTAGGTAACTAATTGAAAACTTTTCTTTCAGACATGCCTCAAAGCTTATTTCAGTGAAAGATCATTTATTTTATCACAACGGATTTTGTTGTTTTCAAGTACATTTAAAAAGTTTAGATGTTTTTGTTAAATACAGTATCTTGGTACAGTGTGTCTCTCTCTACTGATGCATCTTCTGAGATACTTTTGAAGCTAGTGTGTTTGCTGTTCACAGGAGCTTTCTTCATAAAGGACGTCAGAAGTTTCAACTAAGCAGATTAAAAAACAGAAGACAAATAGGAGGCTGTAGATAAAGGGATCTTTGTGTGTTTGTAGGTGTGCTTCACATGATCCTAGTCAGCCCTCCTGTTCTCTGGGCACCAAAGTTTAGGATGCATACTGGCAGCTCCTCTGTAGCAGATGGTAACAACTGGATTATACTTCCCACCCCATAGAAGTATCTGAGAATTTTTGCCCTTTGGCAGCGATGGGGGATTTGTAAATTGTCCCACGTGATTCATCACGGGTGCCTTTTGCCCACAATTTATTATATTCCTAATCCTCCCTCTAGTGGCCACCAATGCAATTCTTCATTCTGGCTGAGAGAGCAGGACAGTTGGCTTCCTTCAAAGCCAACACCATTGCTGCTGCAAGGACTGGTGAGTAGAAGTGCTGTGTGAACAGTATCTTTCTCCTCTCTGGAGGATGAATGCATCATCTCCCCAGCATACCTCAGTTTCAGAAGATAAGGGACAGCACTTCAAATCTACCTCTGAATTTCAGTTTTCTGCGGCACTGTGCACTGCCCATAGCAAGAGGAAGACACCATATTTTGTAACCTTGGGACCAAACATTTGTCCTTTCCCTTTTTTTCTGGCTAGTGGATATATTCATGTTTGGAACCTTCTTGGCTTATCTTTCTGCTGGAGCCTGCTGTAGCTTTTACTATTTGTTTGCTGTTTAAATACAGCTGTTTCCTCAGCCATATGTAATACACAAAGGACAGCACAAATTCTCTTCTGTGCTGCTAAATAAAGTCTTGAAAGAAAATAGAGGAAGGTACCAACTTTCTCCAGTATTTTTGGTGTTCGTTTGTTGGATTCCTGGGTGACAGATTGCTTTTTTAAATACTGTTTTAGTAATGGTGAGTCTGGTAGGAAAAGGAACGTTTTAAAGAAGTATACAGATGGGAAGTGCCTAGCTCATAGCAAGAGACAGTTCCAAGTATCAGAACCTTGCAAGTACCATCAAATCCTATTTTTATGATGGCAGTGAGTTAATGATCTTTTTGAAGTAATGGGAAAATTAACATTGATTTAGGTAGAGACAAGATTTTAGCCATGTATCTTCTGTCATGTGGGTCATTGTCATTTCACAGATTCGCCCATATACAAATGAAAAGTAAGCTCTGAAGGAGTAAGCACTTCTCTAGATTAAAACATTTTTACTTAATTAACTCTTAAGGGAAGTTTTATGAATCCCTGAAAACTACATATGTTTATTGTTTTGAAAATTTTTTTTGGAGGGGAGAAAGATTTTCTTTTGTAGGTCATGGTTGTTAAACTATGCACTTTTCTCTCTTTCAGTTTAGTATAAGCAAATACTATTGTCACTTACCTTCGTTGAGCTCTGTGCTCAGAAAATAAATATTTCATTGCAGCTATAATTCATGTTGAAAACAGCATCTGGTTTCTGTGTATGAGTACCTGTTGTTCCCCCCAGTTTATGAAACACCTTTCGCCATATGCCAAAAGAAGACCCAGTTCTAAAAGGGAGCTGAATCAGGGGAAAAAAGTAAAATCACTGAATCGGTGTCAAATGCCTTACTAAAGTCCACGTAGATGACATCCACAGCCTTTCCCTCATCCACTAGGCAGGTCACCTGGTCATAGAAGGAGGTCAGGTTGGTCAAGCAGGACCTGCCTTTCATGAACCCATGCTGTCTGGGCCTGATCCCCTGGTTGTCCTGCACATGCCCAGTGAGCGCACTCAGGATGAATCGGTCCATAACCTTCTTCGGCACCGGGACCAGGCTGACAGGCCTGTAGTTCCCAGGATCCTCCTTCCGACCCTTCTTATAGATGGGTGTTACACTGGCAATCCTCCAGTCATCTGGGACCTCCCCTGTTAGCCAGGACTGCTGATAGATGATGGAGAGTGGCTTGGCCAGCTCCTCTGCCAATTCCCACAGCACTCTTGGGCGGATTCTATCTAGCCCCATAGATTTGTGTGTCTCCAGGTGGCACAGCAGGTTGTTAGCTGCTTCCTCCTGGATTATGGGAGGTTTCTTCTGCTCTCCTTCCCTATCTTCCAGCACTGGGGGCTGACTACCTTGGGGATAACCAGTCTGACTATTAAAGACTGAGGCACAGAAGGCATTAAGTACCTCAGCCTTTTCCTCATCCTGCATGGCAATGTTCCTCCCCCCCCATCCAGTAAAGGATGGAGATTCTCTGTGGCTCTGTTTTTGTTGTTAAAAAACATTTTTGTTGTCCCTTACAACCATGGCCAGATTAAGTTCTAGCTGGGCTTTTGCCATGCTAATTTTCTCTCTGCACAACCTAACAAGACCCCTGTACTCCTCTTGAGTTGCCTGCCCTTTCTTCCAAAAGTGGTAAACTCTGCTTTTTTTCCTGAGTCCCAGTAAGAGCTCCCTGTTCATCCAGGCCAGTCGTCTTCCCTGCTGGTTCGTTTTGCAGCAATGGGGACAGCCTGCTCCTGTGCCTTTAAGACTTCCTTCTTGGAGAATGTCCAGCCTGCCTGCACCCCTTTGCCCTTCAGGACTCTCTCCCAGGGGACCCTCTCAACCAGCGTCCTGATCAGTCCAGAGTCTGCCCTCCGAAAGTCCATGGTGGTGGTTTTTGCTGGCCCCCCTCTAGACTTCACCACAAACCAAGAACTCTTACCATTCCATGGTCGCTAAGCCCAAGACTGCCTTGGACCACCACATCTCCCACCAGTCCTTCTCTGTTAGTAAACAGCAGGTCTAGCGAGGCACCTCCCCTGGTAAGCTCACTTACCAGCTGCATCAGGAAGTTACCTTCCATGCACTGCAGGAACCTCCTAGACTGCTTCCTCTCTGCTGTGTTGTATTTCCAGCAGACGTCTGGTAAGTTAAAGTCCCCCACGAGAAAAGGGCTAGCGATTGTGAGACTCCTGCCAGCCTGTTGCAGAAAACTTCAACTGCCTCTTCATCCTGGTTGGGTGGTCTATAACAGACTCCCAGCAGGATGTCTGCCTTGTTGGCTTTCCACCTCATCTTTACCCATAAGCATTCAACTTTGTCATCACAATTGTCGAGCTCTATACAATCAAAGCAGTCCCTAACACACAGAGCCACCCCACTGACTCTTTTTCCTTGCCTATCCCTTCTGAAGAGCTTGTAGCCATCCATCGCAGCACGCCATCACCGTGTTTCTGTGATGGCAACCAAGTCATAGCTGTCCCGCTGCACCATGGCTTCCAGCTTCTCCTGTTTATTGCCTGTGCTGCATGCATTGGTGTAGATGCACATGAGCTGGGCTATCGATCTCACCCCCAACCCTGGCGTGCCACGCCTGGGCTCATCTCTGGTGAGCCTGGTTATATCGCCTTCCCGCTTTGAACCTGGTTTAAAGCCCTCGCGATGAGTCCCACCAGCTCATGGGCAAGATTTTATTGCTCTACATCAAAGGATAACAAAATAATAAACATTTAAAGAATTTCTCACTGAAAATGTAGAAGTACCACAAGCATGTGTGAGGAATATTAGTGTGGAAAGTATTTGTGATTTATGAGGTAAAAAAGTTATTTAGTGACAGACTGTGAACAAGTTAAAGGCTTCAGCATTTTCCTTTCTCTTGTGGTAGTTGGTGTAGCTCACCTGTAGTGCATAGACTGATCAAGGTCTGGTCATATGATATTCCATCTTGATCCAGGAAAGCTCTAGATGATGTAGAGCCAGATATAATTTTATCTCAAACATAGGCTTTATATCAATGCTGTAGGCAAATCCGTTTTCCAGTCAACACATAGAACTTCTGTCTATCTCTGAACATGTCTGTATTTTAATATTAAGTCTTTTTGTCTAGGTGTATGTAACTCTTAAAAAGCTGTCTTAAATAACATCACATTTTCAAATATTAAGAAGCCAGGAAATGACAGAATTGAGTGATTGTGAAATGTGTAATTGTTTTCTGTAGTTTTAAGTGTTCTGTGAAACAGGGACCAGTTGAGCAGGGACCATTCTCTGAGGCTGTGTCACAGGCTAACTCATGTCTGCTCCACACTACTTAAGTCTAGCTCTCCTTAAATCAGACCGACTTTATCTGCATTACATACAATTGGACCAAGTCTGTGACTCTTAGAACATGCTTACTACTTGATGTGTGTTTTTAATACAAAGAATCTGAAAAAGAAAAAGCGAGAACTGCATTACAGCCAACCAAAGTGATGCTCCTGTATTGTGAACTTGAGGATATGTGTTGAATGTCATGAAGCAGAGCACCAAGGCTAGAGCAGCATTTTGGCAGTGCAAAGTTTAAGTTGCTTTGGAGTACCGTGTACTGCAGAAGTGTCAGATCTTTGTGCAGTCTCCTCTTCATAGTATTTTCAGAGCAATCCACTGCATTCAGCTGTTCCTAGAGCTAGTTGTAGGCCTTGCTTGGAGAGGGATAACTAGAGCAGTCAGGAGCCAAGGAGCAAACTAAGAGCAAGCTAGGAGCAACCTACAATCTTTAATTAGATGGTAACGTGCAGCCTTTTGCACTGAAATTCTGTATTATGTTCATCTCTGCTGTGCTGATGAGTCACACTGAACAGTAAAAGCGCTTTAACTTTTCAAATAGGACCTCTGTTCTACGGCCTGTCTTAGTTTTGCAGAATAGGAAGAGCATGGTAAATGGAATGGTAGGAAGCAGGAGGAGGGTTTCCTGCTTATGACAGCTGAGTGTGGTACCAGATCTCTGGATTGCATTCCTGTCTCCCTTGTGTGGTTCTCATGTGATACTGAACAACTCAAAGTGTTTATTACAGTCTTACTTGCTAATTATCAGTTCATCATTATATGGGTGCCACTCTGGAATGTCTGACCTCTGAAGCATGCAATGAATTTCATCATTGCATGAAGTGTGTGTAAAGCAAAGTAGTCTAAAAACTCAGCCAGACACCTGAAATCAATGGACTCTTTCCACGGTAGACATTGTACCTCCTCTCCCCTGTATTCTTCATAGTGTGGTATAGGAGATAAATTAAGGTTTGTGAAACAGTTACATATTTAGATTTCCTCTAAATAGCAGAAGGAACTTAGTGTTTCTTTCATGAGAATTTGTAAACTGTGTATTTAGTAGTGTCATTCATGTTAAAGGAGAAAAGAACAAAATATTACATGGTTTCTCTGCCAGTGAGCATGATGGTTCTGTACAGTGAACCAAGCAGATATAAAGTCTCCAAAGTCTGAGGTTTACTTTGGTATTTTTTTAAGTTTTTCTAAAATTAAGTTCTTCAGATTTACCAGATAGTTAAAAAGTCTTGCCTGGTAACACACAACTTTTTTGTCTTCCTGGGATCATGTACTTGTATGTAGAATGAGAATGTAGTTTCATTCATTTTTAATATATCTTCGTGTCTGTTCTTAGACTTGGAAATCCAGAACTGCGGCTTTTCTTTTTGTACACTAGAACCAGTATTTTCTATATTGAAAAACTTTTCTTTAAAATACAAATTTATAGTAGCTGAGATAGTTCTTCCACTCTGGAAACATTATGTAGAATAGAGCTACATGTATTCGCCATATTAATTCCCTTTTTTCATGAAGGTTCACTGATAACTGTGCGACTCTTGAGTCATGAGTTTTCAGAAGGAAAGTTTGTTACTATCTCATCTAGGTCTTTATAGCTGCTGGCAGACTTGGACAAGACTAGAAGAAAACAATGCCAGAGAATACCAGAATGTACAGTGAAAGTTTATCTATACATTGAAGAGAGGGAGAGGAGAGAACACAGGGAATTCAGAAGGGGTGGATGGATCAACAGTCTGCTGGAATTCAGAAAAAATTGATGACAAGAAGAAGATTTTCTTTAAGGACCTGGTTACTCTATTATTTAATGAGAAAGTCTGAGAAAGGGAAAGGCAAAACTAGAATACGTAGAAATACAAAATAAAACAATAAAATGAGGACTGGAAAAGGAAGAAGAAAGTGTTAAAATAGGAAAGGGTGATATATATCACTTACAGATCACAGAACTGTAGTTTATTTAGTCTCATGCCTGTCTTTCCATATATGTTATCTTGTAGCTTTCCGAAGTAGATGACTCTGTCCAGATACACAAGTATTTTTAATAAGGAAGTGAACTGCTGATGGTATTATTGTTTAAAAAAAATCAACAAAGGAAGAAAAAACAATCCTCTTGTGTGTTTTTATTTTTGTATACATTTAAAAATAAACTCCAGTAAGTGCATACTCCCCTTTATAAAATTTCTTCCATGCCTAATAAATTCTAGCAGTAAATGTCAACAAATGACAGCATTTTTTATCTGGAATTTACCAGGTATCCTAAGCACTGGGTTTGATTTCATTCATTCTGTTAGAGTTCATCTCCAGATGAGTTAAATGTCTTGGATATTAATTGTTTTTATGAAATAGTCAGTATACTATTATAAGTAAGTTGATTGCCATCCAGTTTTCTCTGCTGCTCATCACTCTTGTAGAGTGGTGCCTACTATGTTTTTCTTTCATGCCTTCAGATGAATTATGAAACCATCTTTCAAAATATAAAACATACTTATCCTCATCAAGGGAAATGTAAGTTTGGCTCTGTGATGAACATCTTGTGATCTGATGAGTAAGCTCAGAAAGTATGTCTGGGTTAACCATCATGCACTAGTTTTAGTGATGCAGGATTCACTATGTATTGGTACTGGCATCTTTATAATTAACTGTTGCAATCACAAACCACAATTTTTGGGATTGCTTTTAAAAACAGATAAAGCATTTACATGCCTGCAGTTTTAATTTAAGAAAAAAATGTGCTCCGTGTAATTTAAAATTTGTCTGCTGAAAGTCATGCAGAGTATTCATGAATTGAAGTCTGCAGAACTTCTCACTTCTCTGGAGATTATGGTCACTAAACCACTGGAGTTTTGTTTTCTATTAGAGTTGCATTGACCAGACATGAGGACATTTTATGTATTTTTATAAACTGTAAATCTGTAGGTTTGAAAGCAGAATACTTCTTTTTAACTGTGTGTCATTATTCCCCCAAGAATTTAAATGAACTTGTTTAGCTATGCTTTTTAGGTTATTTTATGAGAGACCATATACTCAGGGAAGAGTTGATAATTTAAAAAGATTTTTTCAAAGCCCACAGGGCTTAACCAAGTTGTAGCTGTTGTCTGGGTAAAAACTGCACTTTAGGATTTTTCCATTTCTTTTTCTTGTTTTGAAGTTTAATCTGAATTTTGTTTCTGAGGTTTTATTTTAAATAACACTGTAATTAGACAGTAATGATGTAAAGTTTACATACTGTGTGGCAAGATGCTACAGAACACTTTATGGTTTGATGTGTCTCCTGGCATGGATTAAAGATCTTTCACTGTGTGAATGAGTAGTGGTGAATACTGTGTTACAGGTGATAGGCTACCTGATCAATGTTCAATAAATAATATATCTGACTTAATTTTTTTAAAAAACTGAGCACAATGATGCCTTGTGTTTGTATTTGTGTTCATAATACTTTAGAATACTTTCTTACTACATAGGTCCTCAGAAATGAATTTACTGAGGCTGCCAATTTTTAGTCAAAAGCCTAGAAGGGAATGTGTTTGATGCCAGTAGGAAATACAGTGAAAACATAATATCTATGCTATCCCATAAATATGTTTGCAAGAATGGTATGCATCGTTAAAATATGTAGTTCTAAAGTGGGTTTAAATTATTATTTTTAAGCAATTATATTTGAGGGAAATACTGTGAAGGCAACATTCAGCCTGTTTTATCAGCCACTAAGAGACTTAAGGGAGCTTGTAATAGAAAGGATACATGATTATTCATCATCTGGAGCTGAACATAAATTCTATGTCAACTGGCAGTGCCATGTTACTAGCATTGCTGTTTGGCTAGACCATTTATATACTATTTGTAAGTTTGAGTAGAAAATTGCAAAAGAAATACTCCTACTCAGGTTGTCAGATCTGATTTTAATTATTCTCATCTGTTGGCTGTGTTTGCATAGATTATAGGATTTAAAGTGAATCATCTTGTCACAGCTTCTCAAATATTTAGATCTTCCACTTATTTGTCAAGAACCAAAGGAAGAGATTACAAAGGAGAGTCTAATCTGGTAAACATTTTTCTCTCTCTTTCATGCTGCAATGGGTAGGTCTTTTGTCTAATGAAGTAGTACTAAAGGAGTAGAGAACTGAAGAAAATAATCTCTCACTTTGTGTGTATAAGTGTGTAGATTATATAACAACATTAAACTAGTAACTGATTTGAAATTTTGAAGAAAAGTATAAATATCTAGCAAAAAAGTGTCAAATGGGGTAAAGTGTAACAGGTCATGCTGGACTAGCCAGATATGTTTAAAGATACAACTTATTTTCTAGATCAAGAAAACCTAGTAGATTCATTGGTTTAGACTTTCTTAAGGCTTTTGTTGTCACCTACATCTAAAAAAGAATTAGAAAAGATTAGTATAGAAGAGGCATGCTTAAAATGTAAATTACCAGGCCAAAAGGCAGTGAGCCTAGTGGGCTTCTTAAAGATCTTTCACATGACTCATGAGACTTCATTTTTCATGTTCTGATGGCAGCATAGAAAGTATAAAGCTCTGATGAGATTTGCTGACAGTGCAGTGCTAGGAGAGATACGAGGAAGACTGGGATAAGTTATAGTCATGATAAAGGCAGATTTTATTTTAGGACGTATTTAAAAGTTTCAGTGACACTGCATAAGGCACTAGTAAAATCCCTCTGGAGTACTGGGCACAGTTTGTCTTGTGGCTGTAATAAACTCAAGTGTGAACAGATGCACAGAAGGATTGTGATGTTGACCAAAGGAATGGTTTATCTATCAACACAGAGACTGCAAGAGTTGACTTGGTTAACCCAGTAAAGTTACTCTAAACGGAAAGACTGTTTTGACTTTCAAAAATTGAATTGGCAATTAGTGCATCTAGAATGGAAATTGGAATGCTTATAGTAGTCACAGGTATTAAGTTCAGAGAAGAAAAATGTACCTGGACTTAAAGTGGAGCTTGATCAGTTTATGAAAGGGGTTATGTAGCGTGGTTCCCAGGAACAGAAGGGAAGATGAGAAAGGGGTTTAGTCTGTAACCAGAAAATAAGACATTCATCTAGTACAAACAGGTATGGATTTTCATCCTGGCTCTTAAGATGGTTTAGGCATTTTACATCAGACTGTGATTGAATAAAAACTGTAAATAATCTACAGACTAGAAACTACAGTCTCGCAGTCTTAGCTAATTTTACCACGAAGGCAGAGAAGTTACGGTATGCTAATAGGAGTTAGGAATCCCCTCAGAGTGAGAAGGGTCATACCTACTCCGGCATCTGCACCCCCGTGGGGGTGTGCATGCCATCCTGAAGACTTGTGAAAAAGGAGGTTACCATTTTCCCCATGTCGTTTGCACACAGCGTCATAAAGACATTTCACATGTCTCTCTGTGCAGTCTGGGAGGCTTCTGTTCATGGCCAAGCAGGATGCCCTGTGGGCCAAGCTAGGCTTGACTCGCTGTTGGAATTAAATACCTAAGTTCTGTATAGGTCATATTTTAGAAACCAAAGTAGGAGATTCAATTCTTGTCCATAACGAATAACAGAAGAAGCAATTGCAAGAGAAGTTGTTTAGCTTGTTTAAAATGAGCGAAAGGACTACAAGTATTTGGTGAAAAATATCCCGTGTTTTTGGTGGGATTGTTAGTGTCTGAAATACATGTTTATACAATTAATTTTATTACTACATGTCTATCTCCTATAAAAAACTTGTCTTAAAGTGAAGAGGGGGCTGTAAAGTAAAGTTGGCAGATATTTGAAGCCAGGGTATTTTAATGCCATTTAATTGTACGCATTTCACATTTTGGAAAAAGTTAAATAATTGCTTCTGTTTTTCAGAAAGGTTCAGGGCTTTTTGCAGCTTTTACCATACAAATAATCCTGTTATTTCAGTACTATGACTACGTGTGTTTGATAAGAACTGCATATGATGCAGTGCAGATGCATGGCCTTTTTATGCTAACAAACATAGAGCTTGTTCTAAAAAGAGAGGAGGAGGCGGTATGTACTATTTACAAGAATACTCTGAGCTGCACTGTTGTCTTATCAGTGGTTATTAATGCCTTTCTTTAGATCCTGTTTTTTAAAATCAGAAAATCTCCTTAATACGCTACCTTATAATGTTGCCTTGGCAGTGATATGTCATTATGTTTTGGGAGTAATAATCAATTCTAAACTGCCCTGTTGATGGCTAACAGTGAAAGAGGAGCTGAGACTGCCAGACAAAATCAGCATTCGCAGACACAAACTGCATCTTTCACAATGAATAATACTTCTGTTATTTTACTGAACAAAATGTTTATGGGATGACATGTATAAAAATGCAACACTGTTTCCCAGTATTGCTGGTTTATTTTAAACCAGAGCACATAAACAATAATTCTGCATTGAAGTGTGACCGCATTCTATTTGGTGAGGTTTTCTTTAGAAATTCAAGTGGCTTTTACTATGGAGGAGCGTATAAAGAAAATGGATTTTGTACAATATACAAATAAAAACAATCTGTTAGTAAATCTATAAATATATTCCCTTTGTTTTAGAAAACAACAGCAATTTAAAATTCTCTTTCAGGAGGGTATCCCAAAATTGAAGGAAAACAAAAGATTTATTGTGCTCAGGGGACATTCAGTCAGTTGGAATTCGTACCCCTGCAGCATTCAGCCAAGTAAGGTGGGATGGTAGGATTAATGATGAATAGGTGAAATACACTTTTACTCAGTAAGCTGAAAAGCAAAAATGGTGTTTAATGGTGTTTCATTTCATCCCAAGGTGTGCAGAAACAAGAGGTGGTGTGTAAAAGGCTGGATGACAACTCCATTGTACAAAACAATTACTGTGACCCTGACAGTAAGCCTCCGGAAAACCAGAGAGCCTGCAACACTGAGCCTTGCCCACCTGAGTAAGTCATCTATCACTAAGATGGACAGATGTTTTGCATAGATTAAAAAAGTCTTTGTAATCTGTAATAAATCCTGTTTACTAAATGGGTATAAAATTCTCATCTAGTATTAGGGTCTGGTCTTATCAGACAGGGTATTCGGTTTTGGCTTTTGGTTGCGGTTTCTTGTTCCTCTGAAATCAGTTGTGGAAAATACATACTGTGACCTAGAGGAGGCTTGATTTGACTGAGGAATGGTGGTGTTTAAACTACACAAAGCAGCTCAGACATTGTAAGTAAAAAGATACTAGCAAAACAGTTTCTTAGGCTGTGTCAGATGTGGTGAACAGTGCTCAGAGTAGGACTGGGGACCATTCTTTAGGCAACAAAGACAGAAGAATCTTGAGGTGAGACTAACTTTGCCATAGGTACTTATGTTACATACTAAATGTTTGCCATATTTTTAAGTATATTCTATTAAAATTTGGGTTGAAATGATCACGACACATGGCAAATATAGAAACTGCTTAGTAGACCACATCATTTGCTGTTAATAGTTTTGTTGAACAACATTCTCTATGGGATTCTTAGTGTTGTACAGTAATGCTGTGCACCTTTAGGATTAGGTGACTACTTGGTTATGTCTATTTAGTTTTATTTTTGAAGATAACTATGCTATATATTGGCAAGATAATTAAAAACACAGCTGCTCATTTGTTTAAAAATGAAATTTGGCAAGGACCTATAGCATAGCTTAATCCTACTACATAAGCTGTTTAGAAACAGTTGTGATATTTTGCACTAGAAAATAATTTTGGCATATGTGCAACAGCTCCTCCTTACGTTTGGAGACAAATAAAATGTGGAAAAAATTGAAGCGATACAACAGTTTATTGATTCACAAGCTCTGGTTAGTTGAAATTTGGTGACAATCTGTAGCTATATTCTTATTAGGCATGAAAATAATTAATGCTGGTTAAATGTAGATATTGCACAATTAAAAAATACTATGGCCTCTTAAAATATATCTTAGAAACTGTAGAATTGCAGCATGAAGGACACTGGGAGGAATGAGACAAGACTATAATGCATTAAAATCGCTACAGGTCCTCATGAAGCTAGTTTCTTCCTAGAGTATCAGCTGCTTCCTTGGTGTGGTGACTGGTTGCAGGATGTCATAGAATCATAGGCTGGAAAAGACCTCTAAGATCATGGAGTCCAACCATCTACCCAACACCACCATTCCTACTAAACCATATCCTGAAGTGCCACATCTACACATTTTTTAAACACCTCCAGGGATGGTGACTCCACCACTTCCTTGGGCAGCCTGTTCAAATGCCTGACCACTCTTTCAGTAAAGAAATTTTTCCTAATATCCAATCTAAACCTCCCCTGACACAACTTGAAGCCATTGCCTCTCGTCCTATCGCTAGTTACCTGGGAGAAGAGACCAACACCTGCCTCACTACAAACTCCTTTCAGGTAGGTGTAGAGAGCAGTAAGGTCCTGCCTCAGCCTCCTTTTCTCCAGACTAAACAGCCCCAGTTCCTTCAATTGCTCCTCGTAAGACTTGTTTTCTAGACCCCTCACCAGCTTCGTTGCCCTTCTTTGGACATGCTTCAGCAACTCAATGTCCTTCTCATAGTCAGGGGCCCAAAACTGAACACCGCACTCCAGGTGCGGCCTCACCAGTGCTGAGTACAGTGGCACGATCACCTCCCTACTCCTGCTGGCCACACTGTTCCTGATACAAGCCAGGATGCCGTTGGCCTTCTTGGCCACCTGGGCACACTGCTGGCTCATGTTCAGCCGGCT